>Ga0129306_1001061_pt1 | contig 35121 bp, 36 predicted proteins | sample P827metagenome_FD_94438 | JGI IMG/M metagenome (GOLD analysis project Ga0129306, IMG submission 94438) | Capybara group fecal microbial communities from Wisconsin, USA - P827 metagenome | ecosystem: Host-associated > Mammals > Digestive system > Large intestine > Fecal | place: USA: Wisconsin...
ACACTAATCGCCCAGATTTTTGGGCGAAAGCGGATGCAAAGGTACAAAAAATCACAATACGAACCAAACTTTTCAACGAAAATATTACTAAAATACCGAAAGTTTTCGCTTTTGTTGACAAAATGCATTATTCAGAAACAACAAAAAGAGGGTTTTGCTTCAAAAAACAGCAAAATCCTCTTTTATATAATTAATATAATATTGTACGCACGCGACTATTCTCGACGTCCAAAGATCCTCAACAAATAGATAAAGAGGTTGATAAAGTCGAGATAGAGCGTCAGTGCTCCCAACAAAGCCAATTTTTGTGCGCCCTCTCCTGCATCTGGTGCCATCAGGAGCATTTGCTTGATCTTCTGTGAGTCGTATGCCGTAAGACCGACAAAAACCAGAACGCCAAGATAACTGAGGATCATTTCCAGTCCTGTACTCTTCAGGAAGATATTCACAATCGTCGCAATGATTATACCAATCAGGGCCATAAAAAGAATCTTCCCCATAGAAGAGAGATCCGTCTTAGTAGTGTAACCTATTAAGGCCATGACGGCAAAGGTACCGGCCGTGATAAAGAATACCATAGCAATACTCGACATCGTATAGATGGCAAAGATAAACGACATGACAGCACCATTGATGATCGAATATAAGACGAACATCAACGTCGCCGTTGTCAATGACAACTTGTTGATGGCTGCGGTGATACCGATCACCAACCCAAACTCTGCGATGATTAGCCCCCAAAACAGGAGTTTGTTCGTAGCAATAGCCATCATCAGTCCTGGACTAGTAGCTACACCATAGGCGGTAACTCCTGTAATGACAAGTGCCAGCGTCATCCACACATACACCTTCCGCATCAAGGCGGGAAAAGCTGCCGACATCGAGAGCTCACGCTCCCTATTAACAGCTTCAAAATTCAATTCATTATAATTCATACTCATTCAAATAACTTGTTCACGATTCTAATAGCAAATATGATGCCACAAAGGTAAGCAAATAGTTTTAATAAAGCATAAAATAAGAACATAAAATACCATAATATTAGCAATATTGGAGATTTTTCACTATATTTGTAGCCAATAATAACTAAAAACTGATTAATAATAATACACTAACAGAGCAATGAAAATCGGTCTATTTATCCCCTGTTATGTAGATGTGGTGTATCCCCAAGTGGGTGTCGCCACCTACAAACTACTGAAGCATTTAGGCCTTGACGTGACGTACCCACTGAACCAGACGTGTTGTGGACAGCCGATGGCCAATGCCGGTTTTGAGAAGCAAGCCATACCTTTGGCAGAAAAATTTGAGGACAAGTTTAAGGAGTTTGACTATGTCGTAGCCCCCTCCGTAAGTTGTACCGCTTTCATCAAGATCAATTATCCTCGTCTGTTGGAAGGCAAACACGAATGCACAACCTCTGATAAGATTATGGATGTTGTGGAATTCCTTCACGATGTCATCAAGGTAGATCACCCACTGGGAACTTTCCCCCACAAGGTGAGCCTGCACAACAGCTGTCACGGTGTCAGGGAATTAGGGCTGAGTTCGCCCAGCGAGGAACACGTGACACCATTCAACAAGATCAAGGATCTTTTAAATCTGGTGGAAGGCATTCAGGTGTTAGAGCCTGAGCGCCCTGATGAGTGCTGTGGTTTCGGCGGTATGTTCTCTGTCGAGGAAACGGCCGTGAGTGCACAAATGGGACTGGACAAAGTGCAGCGTCACATGAAGACTGGTGCGCGATTCGTCACTGGTCCCGACTGCTCTTGTCTGATGCACATGGCAGGCGTTGCCAAGAAGCAAGGACTGAATGTAGAGTTTAAACACGTAGTAGAGATTTTAGCAGCAGGATTATGAGTACAGGACATAGTAAAGCAGCGAAAGAGTTCTTGAAGAACCAGACATACTCCAAGTGGCATGATGCCACATTCTGGGCAGTACGCACCAAGCGTGACAATATGGCATACGGCCTGGACGAATGGGAACAGTTGCGCGAGAAAGCCTCACAGATTAAGCGACACACCATCACCCACCTTGACGAGTACCTCGACCAGTTTGCCAAGAAGGCAGAGGAAAACGGCTGTATCGTTCACTGGGCCAAGGATGCCCACGAGTTCAATGAGATTGTCTATGGCATCCTCAAGAACCATAACGTCAAGAAACTCGTGAAGTCGAAGTCGATGCTAACGGAGGAATGCGAGATGAACCCCTATCTGGAAGCGCACGGCATTGAAGTGGTAGAAACCGACCTCGGCGAGCGTATCATCCAATTGAAGGGACAGAAGCCGAGCCATATCGTAATGCCCGCCATTCATCTGAACCACGACGATGTGGGCGAACTATTCGAGGAGAAACTCGGCAGTGAGAAAGGCAACCACGATCCCACCTATCTGACTTACGTAGCCCGACTGAGTCTGAGAAACGAGTTCCTGACGGCTGATGCAGGTATGACGGGTGGCAACTTTGGCATTGCAGAGACGGGCGACATTGTGGTATGCACCAACGAGGGTAATGCCGATATGAGTACCTCTTGTCCCAAACTGCACATCGCCGCCATCGGCTTGGAGAAGATCATCCCCAACTACGATTGTCTGGCAGTCTTCCAACGTATGCTCTGCCGTGCAGGAACAGGTCAGCCCACAACGACGTACACGAGTCACTTCCGTAAGGCTCGTCCGACGGCTCATCCCATGCATATCGTATTGGTTGACAACGGGCGCAGTGAGTGGATCGGCAATCCTGAGCACTGGGAGGCCCTGAAGTGTATCCGCTGTGGTTCTTGTATGAACACCTGTCCAGTATATCGTCGCTCTGGCGGTTACTCGTACAGCTATTTCATCCCTGGTCCCATTGGCATCAACCTTGGCATGCTGCGTGACACCCAGCAACACTCTGGAAACGTGAGTGCCTGCACGCTCTGCCTGAGTTGTCAGACCGTCTGCCCCGTCAAGGTGAATCTGGGTGACCAGATCTATCAGTGGCGCCAGCAGTTGGATGACTTCGGCACGGCCAATCCTCAGAAGAAACTGATGTGTAAGGGCATGAGCACCATCTTTGGCAGCAGCGGCATTTACAACTTCGGTACAGCCTTGGCACACTGGGCCAATATTATCCCCTCGCCCATCATCAACTGTGGTCTGAACCCCTGGGCAGAAGGCCATAAAATGATGGAGTTCCCCAAGAAGCCTTTCCACAAAATCATTAAAGACTTAGAGAAATGAGCAACAAAGAAGATATTTTGAAGAGATACAGGGCAAATGTTAGAGAGAAGTTCTTCGACGAGCGAAGCGGTAAAACCGGTTACGACATGCCCGACCTCAGTGACATCAAGGCTATCACCTATTCTGACAAGTTGGTACAGTTTATCAAAATGACGGAAAGCGTAGGCGGTCATGTGATAGAGGTGAAGGAAGGTCAGGATATCAACAAATTGGTGAAGGAGATGTACCCCGATGCCAAGGAGATAGCCTCGAACCTGCCCGAAGTGACAATTGCCACCAGGAATCCTGACACCGTAGGACGTGCCCGTGACCTCAACGGCACAGACGTGGGCATCATTCGCGGTATGTTTGGTGTCGCTGAGAACGCCTGTGTCTGGGTGCCCCAGACCATGAAGGAGAAGGCCGTCTGCTTTATCTCTGAGAACCTGGTCATCCTGTTGCCGAAGAGCCAGATCGTGAACAACATGCACGAGGCTTACAAGCGCATTGAGTTCGACAAGGAGTACGACGGCTATGGAACCTTCATCAGCGGTCCCTCAAAGACGGCAGATATCGCACAAGTATTGGTAATGGGAGCGCAGGCAGCACGTAGCGCTACTGTTCTGCTATTGCCAGAATAAAAGATGTGAGCTCAAAAAAGAGGTCAGCCATACGGTTGACCTCTTTTTGATTCTCAGAATTCATAGTTATCACAAATCCCACTCGTATCTGTCGAAACAGATCCCTCGCCCCCCAAAGCCTTCTTTCTGGAAGATGAGTGACTCATTGATGACGTTGGAATCAGCCATCGCAGACGTACCAAACTCGAAATATGGCAAGTTGGCATAGTCGTGATGAATGATGCGGTCATATAGAATATCGATGGCTCCTAACTGCTTGCCCAACGGTGTGGCAGAACTGTACTGCGCACGAGCCACCTGTTTTGAGACGTAAAGCACCATACCAGCCAGGATTTCGTCTCCCAGACGGGCCAGATAAAGAACAATGTTCTCAGGAAATCGGGAGGCCAGCAAGGATATCTCAGAAAGAGTGTGAACGGGCTTCGAGTCGTACTTGAGTTTCAGATTATCATTCAACACCTGCCAGAAACCTGCGTAATCAGTGCTTCTCTCCACCGTCACACCAGCCTCTTGGGCACGCTTCAGCGCACGGCGGCGTACCCGTTCCCAACGGATGGTGTTGCGCTGGATAATAGCCGTACCCAAGTCCCGGTCTTGCAGTCTGACATCACACGTGCGAACCATTGCATAAAGATCTTCTTCCGCAGCCATCTGGTGATAGATCCAAGGGATGCACTTATAGAGCACATGACGGAAACCCTCTGCCCGCAGGTAGTCGTTCAGTTCATGAAATAGCTGAACGGTAGCAGCTGCCGTTGTCTTGGCATCCATGATCAGACCACCGTAGGTCAGGCCCATGTGCGATTGAAAGATGTCTCCTTTCTTGTTGGCTGGCATCAGCCCATATAGGCGCCCCTGTAAATAGAACATCAGCGAGAAGTCTTCAAAACGGTCACTATGGTAATCCATATAATCGCGGTTGAAGAGGAACGTACCATTCTTCGAACCTGCGACGAATGTGTTCCACTCATCCTTACGGCCAGGGGTATAACGTATAATATCAAACATCACGTCGTCAGCCTTAGGAATTCGTCGTAGTCATAGATGTATTCATCCTCATCAAACAACTCAGAGGCCAGCACCAGACAGACGGCTCCGCTGGAGAAATCCTCCAGCGTGCGCCACACACCCGTACCAATATACAAGCCCTGATAGGGATGGTTCAGATGGAATGTCTGCCGATCATGACCATCAAACACCTCCACATCGAAGGAGCCGCTCACAGCGATAACGATCTCCTCACAGGTACGATGGGCATGGCCGCCACGACGCTCACCCGAGGGGACATCGTACGTCCAATAGACACGGGCAATATCAAACGGCACATTCTTCATCTGCTCCGCTACCGTCAGATTGCCACGTGGGTCAACGATCTTTGGAAGATTTATGATTTTTGCTTTATCACCTTTCATATTAATATAACGGAATTACGATGGAATTATTATATGAGCCTCCCTAACGGTCTCAGAATAAAACGGTCGATAATCCAACTCACTACCAACACCGTGAAAACAGACAAGAAAAGCATGACAACTACTGGAATGTCAGGGAACCGATGAAAAAGAATGCCTATCAACATCTGATGCGTCATGAACAGCGGCATCGTCAGCGAAGCAAGCAACAACATCGGCTTCTTTTGTAACCAAGAAGACACAAAGCCCTGCCCCTTCGCAAAAACGAGAATCAGAGGGACTAAGACCAACCAATACAAGGGGGCATTGCGCAACTTGGCATCCATCGAGGGATAGACTACCAGGGCAGCAATCAACAGCACAACGAGCAGCAACTCCATCCACTTCGGAGAGGGAATGTCGTAACCACGCTCATATAGCCGACACAACAAAATGCCCAAATAGAAATCTGCAAAGCGCACCAGCGGATTCACATAGAGGATGGCATTCACCTGATCGTAGGGAGTCAGGAAGAGGATTGTCAGATACGTCACGAGAACCAAAAACACCCACCACTTCGACACCCGTCTGTAGGCGAATGGAAACAAGAGGTAACAAAAGAACAGACTGGACAAGAACCATGAGACGCTGTTACAGGAGAAATAGTAGTCGGGCTCAGGGACCCATGCCTGCAAAAGCAACGCATTCAGAAGAACAGGCCAATCCAAGATTGCCTTACTCACCACAAAGAAGAACACCAGACAAAGAAGATGCAAGGGATAGAGTTTCCAGAAACGGCGTTTCAGGAAACGTCCATATTGGAACGAGCCTTCACGGATCTGACCGCCATACCGGAGGGATAGAACGAATCCACTCAGAATGAAGAAAAAAGCGACACCACAGTCACCACCCGCTTCAAATGCCTGTATGTCCTGATAGGCAAAGTGTGACATGAAAATCATCATCACAAAGACGAAACGCAGTGACTGCAGTGTCTCTATCATTTCCTTCTCTTAGTGCTCAAACTTGGTATATGGGTCTGTACCGAGAACCGTCTTCGCCAGACGTTTGGCCTTGTCGCGGAGGGCATTGACATCATCACCGATCTCACCGTAGCAGAGTACCACGCCCATACGACGACCCTTATGGGCCTCGGGCTTACCGAAGATACGGATACGGGTACGGTCTTCTTTGAGAGCATCCACAAAGTTGTAGTCGAGTAGAGAACGGTCAACGGGAGTCTTGGCTTCTTTAGGAGAAAGAATCACAGCCGAGGCACCAGCATGCTCCAAATGGATGCCGGCAATGGGCAGTCCCATCACGGCACGGAAATGGAGTTCGAACTCCGAGAGGTTCGTGGTGTGACCCAATGTCACCATACCCGTATCGTGCGGACGGGGTGAGAGTTCTGAGAAGATCACCTCACCCTGTTTCGTCAGGAAGAACTCCACACCCCAGATGCCAGCACCCGTCAGGGCCTTCGTCACCTTGTCGGCCATCATCTGCGCCTGTTTCAGGGCCTCATCCGAGATCTTATAGGGTTGCCACGACTCACGATAGTCACCACTCTTCTGCACATGTCCGATAGGCGGACAGAACAGCGTGGGCCATCCATGCTGCTGGGTGACGGTGAGCAGCGTGAACTCAGAGTCGAAGTCGATGAATTCCTCGATAATCACCTCCTTCACATCACCACGCGAACCCTCCATAGCCTCCTTAAAAGCCGTTTCGAGTTCACCATCGTTATGCACATAACTCTGACCATGACCTGAAGAAGACATGAGGGGCTTCACTACACAGGGGAAGCCGATCTCATCAGCGGCAGCCTTGAACTCCTCGAAGGTCTTGGCGTAGAAATACTTCGCCGTACGCAGGCCTAACTCCTTGGCAGCGAGATCGCGGATGGCACGACGGTTCATCGTGTAGTTGACGGCACGGGCTGAGGGCACCACCTGAATACCCTGTTCCTCGAACTTGAAAAGCCGCTCCGTACGGATGGCCTCAATCTCGGGCACGATGATGTCGGGCTGGTGCTTCTTGACGACTGCCTCAAGGGCATCGCCGTCGAGCATGGAAAACACTTCGCGCTCATCAGCCACCTGCATGGCGGGCGCATTATCATAACGGTCACAGGCAATCACGTACTGACCAGCACGCATGGCGGCAATCACGAACTCCTTACCAAGTTCTCCTGAGCCTAAAAGCAAGATCTTCTTCATAATCTATTTATCTGTTGGCATACATATTATCATAATACTTCTGGTAGTCACCTGAAGTCACATTGTCGAGCCACTCCTGATTGTCAAGATACCAGCGGACGGTCTTCTCGATACCCTCTTCGAACTGAAGCGAGGGCTCCCAACCGAGTTCCTTCTGCAACTTCGTAGAGTCGATGGCATAACGGAGGTCATGGCCAGCACGGTCTGTCACGAAAGTGATCAGATCCATATCCTCGCCCTCCTTGCGACCCAGCAAGCGATCGACGGTCTTGATCACCACCTTGATAATGTCGATGTTCTTCCACTCATTAAAGCCACCGATGTTATAGGTATCGGCGATCTTACCCTCATGGAAAATCACATCGATGGCACGGGCATGATCCTCTACGTAGAGCCAGTCGCGTACGTTCTCGCCCTTACCATAGACGGGCAACGGCTTACGATGACGGATATTGTTAATGAACAGCGGGATCAGTTTCTCTGGGAACTGATAGGGGCCATAGTTATTCGAACAGTTTGTCACCACTACAGGCATGCCGTAAGTATCGTGATAGGCACGCACGAAGTGATCACTTGACGCCTTGGCGGCTGAATACGGAGAATGGGGATTGTACTTTGTGGTTTCCAGGAAGAACTTATCGCCGTATGCTAAATGATGCTCCGATGAAGAAGCCGTTGTGGTAAACGGAGGCTCGATACCTTCCGGATGTGTCAGTTCGAGCGCACCATATACCTCATCGGTAGAGATATGGTAGAAACGCTTGCCCTCATACTTCTCGGGCAGACTCTCCCAATAGAGTTTGGCAGCCTGAAGCAGCGAGAGCGTACCCATCACGTTGGTCTTGGCAAAGGTGAAGGGATCCTTGATGGAGCGATCCACATGGCTCTCAGCAGCCAGATGGATGATGCCGTCCACATTCTTGTCCTGCATCAGTTTGTAGAAGGCATCGAAGTCGCAGATATCCATCTTCACAAACTCGTAGTTGGGTTTGTCCTCGATGTCCTTCAGATTAGCGAGGTTACCCGCATACGTCAGTTTGTCGAGGTTAATGATGTGATACTCGGGATACTTGTTCACGAACAGGCGCACCACATGACTTCCTATAAAGCCTGCGCCTCCGGTAATAACAATTGTTCTCTTCATTGTCTATGATTATTTTGACTTTAATTTCCTATAAATGACAACAAATAGTCTGGCGATCACAGCTACTGCCGCAAAGAGGAACAGAGGTATATAGTCTTTGAGGTCATTGTCAATGAACTGACTGACACCTTGTACCGTTCCCTTGCACAACGTCTGAATAAATGTCCATGCCTGTTCTATCATTTCTTATCTCCTAACGTAATCACCTCCAGATCCTTGAATTCCCTCCCGTCGATGACGAGGCGGATGAGCGTCCGTTCCTTATGCCAGCCTTGCAGACCTGCGGCTCCCGGGTTGATATGCAGCAGTTCAAGCGTCTTGTCGTATTTCACCTTTAATATATGTGAGTGCCCAGCCACAAACAACTGCGGCGGATTGGCAAAGAGCGTCGAGCGCACGGAGTAGTCATAGTTGCCGGGGTAGCCGCCGATATGTTTGATGAGCACATCCACATCCTCGCACTTGAAGCGGTTCAACTCACGGTACATCAGCCTGAGATCCCCACCGTCACAGTTGCCATACACAGCCCTGAAAGGACGGAAGGCCGCCAACCGCTCTGCCACCTCCACACTGCCGATATCACCTGCATGCCATATTTCGTCGCAGGGCTCGAAGTAGTGCAGGTACTTATCGTCCCAGTAGCTGTGCGTATCGCTGAGGATGCCGATTTTCTTCATGCCTTGAACTTCTTGCGGATGAACTCGGCGATGATTTTCTCCGTCTCCACGAGTCCGAGGATCGACGAGTCAATACAGAGGTCATAGCTGGCAGCATGGCCCCACTTCTTACCAGTATAGTAATTGTAGTATTCCGCCCTTTGGTTCTCTCTTTTCTCAATGAAGGCCCTGGCTGCCTCCTCGTTGAGATGCTGCTTGTTCATGATCTGTTCCACACGGTACTCCATCGAGGCGGTGATGAAGATGTTCACCACATTGGGGAAGTCTCTCAGCACATAGTCGGCACAACGACCCACGAACACGCACGAGCCCTCTTTGGCGGCCTTACGGATAGCGTCACTCTGGAATTGGAACAGACTCTCCTGAGAGAAGTTCGACTTATAGAGGCTGCCGCTATTCACATGAGGCGACCCCATGTTAAAAAGTCCCCTGAAGAAGCCCTTCTTCTCATCGTTCTGCTCGAAGATCTTCTCCGAGAAGCCGCTCTCTTTGGCCGCGAGGTTCAGCAACTCACGATCGTAATACTTGGCAGCGAAGTCGAGGGCCAACATCCTGCCGATGTCGTGGCCACCACTCCCCAGTTGGCGCCCTACGTTAATAATTATGTTTTTGTCCATAAGCCTTTAGTTTATTCATATACCATATCAGTATAGGTATCGTCATTGCAAACGAACCGAAGTCACTCGCCGGCATCGAGTACCACACACCGTCAAGGTCCCAGAACAGCGGGAACACATACGCCATCGGCAAGAGCAGGAACAACTGGCGCGAAAGCGACAGGAAGATCGACACCTTCACCTTGCCGATACTCTGGAAGAAATGGGTGATTGCTGCCTGAGAGCCCACCACGAAGAATACGAGCATATCGATCTTGATACCCCTTGCCGAGAGAGCAAGCAGCGTCTCGTCGGTCGTAAAGATACGGGCGATGTACTGCGGGAAAAGCATTGAGAGTGCCCAACCCACAAGCAGGATGGCTGTGGCACAGGCGATCGTCAGCCACAGACAACGGAACATACGGTCGAACTTCTCCGCCCCGTAGTTATAGCCCACGATGGGCTGCATACCCTGGTTCATACCCATCACGAACATGAAGAACACCATCACCACCGAGTTGGCTATCGAGTAGGCACCCACTGCCATGTCACCGCCATAGCGTACAAACTGGTTGTTCATGAAAATCACGATGACGCAACTCGTAGCATTCATCAGGAAGGGAGACACACCGATGGAGATGATATTCCTGACAAGATCCTTTTTCAACTTATAGATGCCTCGTTTCAGATGCAACAGTTCCTTCGGGTTGGAGAAGATCCACATCTGCCAACAGAGCGCCAGCGACTGCGAGGTAATCGTCGCCAGGGCCGCACCGCGGATGCCCCAGCGGAACCACCACACAAAAGCCACGACCAACAGGATGTTCATGCCCACGGTAAACAGTGTAGCATACATCGCATGACGGGGTTTGCCTGCCGCACGGAGCACGGCATTCATGCCGAAGTACATGTGGGTCACCATATTACCCAACAGGATCACCGTCATGAACTCACGGGCGTAGGGCAACGTCACGTCCGAGGCTCCGAAGAACCGCAGGATCGGGTCAAGGAAGACGAGGAACACCACCATGAACAGGAAACCGATGATCAGGTTCAGCGTCACCGTATTACCCAACAGGTGCTCGGCCGTCTTATAATCCCTCTGTCCCAGTTTGACGCTGATACAGGTAGAAGAACCGACGCCCACGGCAGCACCGAAGGCAGCACTCAGGTTCATCAACGGGAACGTGATACCCAGACCTGCAATAGCCTCCGGGCCAACAACCTGACCGATCATCGCACGGTCGATGATGTTATAGAGACTCGAAGCCGTCATGGCCACAATGGCAGGCAGGGCATACTGCCAAAGCAGTGCACCTACGGGCTTCTGGCCCAGTTCAAGAGCGGCTTGTTTGTTGTCCATGGATGGTTATCTTCTTTTGATGGTGCAAAGGTACGAAATTATTCGGAGACCACCAAATATTTTAGAGTTTATATTCTCGTTTTTTCATAGAAAATATTTGGATATCTCAGATATATTTCGTACCTTTGCAATATGATTCTGAAAGACAGCCAAACCCTGAAAAACAAAGGGTACATAACGAAAATTTCGTGGCTCTTATTTTCAAATAAGTGCCCCTTATTGCGCGAAAAGCAGCCCTTATTGCCGCTCGCGTGCCTCCTGTTGGCCGTCCTTCTCTGTGGGCCCGCGCTCGCAGGCACAAGCGAAAAAAAGAAGTATCCTGGCGGGAAGTATTACATCTACCGCTACACCCTAAAAGACAAGCAGGGCTCCCCCTACTCCATCGAGCACCCTGGTAGATGGCTGTCACATAAGTCTGTAGAGCGCAGGAAGCGGCAGGGATTATCCGTCGATTCTACTGACCTACCTGTAAGCAACAAGTACCTGCGACAGATAGAGAAAACATCCTCCGAGACAGCCAAGAGAAGCGAGAAGCGGTCAACAGAATGGCTGATTATCGGCACCAGCCGTTGGAATAACACTGTACTCGTGCGCTCTAACGATACCGCCATCTTCCGCAGCATCGCCGCCCTGCCCATTGTCGCCAAGGCGGAACGTGTATGGGAGTCGCCCGACTCTATCCAGAAGATGGTGAAACAAGATTACCACGAAACGTTCAATGCCTGGGACAGTATTAAGGGTATGGCCTATGGCAACGGCAAGGAGCAGATAGAGATGGCGAATGGCCAACGTCTCCACAATATTGGGATGAAGGGTAAAGGCATCACCATCGCCGTGCTCGACGGCGGGTTTCAGAATGCCAACAAGATTCCTGCCATCCAGCACGCGAACATCATTGGTGCAAAGGATTTCGTCTATCCCAACAGTTCCTATTTCTACCAAGAGACGGATCATGGCACAAAGGTACTCTCAGCGATGGCTGCCAACGAACCAGAGGTGTTGGTTGGTACGGCTCCTGAGGCCCGTTACTGGCTATTGCGCTGTGAGGATCAGCAAACGGAGCAGCCCGTGGAGGAAGATTACTGGGCAATGGCGGCGGAATTCGCCGATTCCGTAGGGGTAGATATCATCAACAGCAGCCTCGGCTACAACGACTACGATGGCGACTCTGCCTATTACCACCAGCGTGACCTCGACGGACAGACCGCCCTTATCTCGCGTACAGCCTCGATGTTGGCGCGGAAAGGCATCATCCTCGTCAACTCAGCAGGCAACTCGGGCATGGGTCCCTGGAAGAAGATTGTCTTCCCTTCAGATGCCAATGACATCCTGACCGTTGGTGCCCTGAATCAGGAGAAGAAAAACGCGCCCTTCAGTGGTGTGGGGCCGACACAGGACGGACGGGTAAAGCCCGACGTGATGGCCCTCGGCAGTCCTGCAGCGCTGATATCGGGACGTGGTACCGTCATCAGGGACATGGGGACATCGTTCTCCACACCCATCGTAGCCGGACTGATGGCCTGTCTCTGGCAGGCGCTTCCAGACAAGACGGCCTTGGAGATCATCGACCTCGTGCGCCAGACGAGCAGCAGTTATCAGAAGCCTGACAATATCTACGGCTACGGCATCCCGAACTTCTGGAGAGCCTATATGATTGGGAGGATAGAATGACAGACAAGCGACTAACTCTCTATGAACTCAACAACCTTGTACGCGAGGTAATCGAGTGCGAAATGCCCAATGAGTATTGGGTAGAGGCGGAGTTGTCGGAATGCAGGGAGTCGCGAGGGCATTGCTATTTGGAGCTTATCGAGAAAGATGAGCAGAGCGCCACACCCATCGCCAAGGCCTCTGCCAAGTGCTGGGCCTCGAAATGGATGCTCATCCGCCCCTACTTTGAGCGCACCACAGGTCAACGGTTACATGCAGGGATGAAAGTACTGCTGAAGGTCTATGCCCAGTTCCACGAGGCATACGGGTTTTCTTGGATTGTGACAGACATCGACCCCACCTACACCCTCGGTGATATGGCCCGCAAACGACAGGAGATCATCCGTCAGTTGAAGGAGGAAGGTGTCTTCGACCTGCAGAAGAGTCTCGAACTACCTGTATTTTGTCAGCGCATCGCCGTGATCTCGAGTGAGACGGCAGCAGGCTATGGTGACTTCTGCAACCAACTCGCTGATAACCCTTACGGTTTCCTGTTCCGCACCCATCTCTTCCCCGCCATCATGCAGGGTGAAAGTGTGGAACAAAGCATTATCGCTGCCCTGAACCGCATCAACGATACCTACGATGACTTCGACTGTGTCGTTATCATCAGAGGTGGTGGTGCCACGAGTGATATGAGCGGCTTCGACACATTGGCGCTGGCCGAGAACGTGGCCAATTTCCCCTTACCTATTATTACAGGTATCGGACATGACCGCGACGAGAGCATCCTCGACATGGTGAGCCACACACGAGTGAAAACGCCTACAGCCGCAGCAGCCCTACTCATCGACCATCTAAAGGCCGTGCTGGACATGCTCAACGACTCACAGGAACGCCTCACCCGCTGTGCCCAACAGAAAATCACAACGCTCAACGCCCAACTTTCAACACTTTCAGAGGCCATTCCCAGACTATTCTCCATCGTCAGAACGCGACAAGAAGCCCGTCTCGATGCCCTCTACCAGCGCCTGCTTCTGAGGATCCAACAGAAAGCCGTAAGCCATCAGGCAGATATCAGCAACCTGTCCCAAAGAATGCTTACATCTCTTGAGCGCAGACTCACCTTAGAGCGTCATCGTCTGGAAATGATGGAGGAGAAAGTGCGCGTCCTCGATCCCACCCTACTGTTGAAGCGTGGCTATAGCATTACGTTCTTCAAAGGCAAGGCCGTCAAAGACCCGCTACAACTGAAGAAAGGCGACGAGATAGAAACCCGAATCGAAAAAGGAACCATCAAATCAATCATCCAATGAAAGAGATCAAATACGAGGCTGCATTAGCCGAACTCCAGACCATCGTCAACAAGATGGAAAACGATGAACTCGACATCGACCAGATGTCAGAACAGTTGAAACGTGCACAGGAATTGATCAAGCTCTGCAAGGACAAACTGACGAAAACAGACGAGGAAATCAAGAAAATACTTGCGGAAAAGTAAGTTTTCTAAGGAAAACGTTGTGAATTTGACACGAAATGTGTACTTTTGCAGCTAAATCGAAACATTAACAACGAAAGTAATATGAAGAATCTGGATTGGGGTAGTCTGTCATTCGGCTACATGAAGACCGACTACAACGTGCGTTGCTACTATCGCGACGGCAAATGGGGCGAAATAGAAGTTTGCTCCGACGAGTATCTGAACCTGCACATGGCTGCTACATGTCTGCACTACGGTCAGGAGGCATTCGAGGGTCTGAAGGCCTATCGTTGTCCTGACGGTAAGGTGCGCATTTTCCGCGTCGATGAAAATGCCAAGCGCCTGCAGTCAACCTGTCGTGGTATCATGATGCCCGAGGTCAGCACAGAACTGTTCACGGAGATGGTGAAGAAGGTGGTACGCCTGAATCAGGAGTGGATCCCCACCTACGAGAGCGGTGCTACGCTCTATATCCGTCCGTTGCTCATCGGTACATCTGCCCAGGTGGGTGTTCATCCCGCCAAAGAGTATTGCTTCCTGATCTTCGTCACACCCGTAGGCCCGTACTTCAAGGGTGGATTCTCAAGCAACCCATACGTGATTGTTCGCGAGTACGACCGTTCGGCTCCTCTCGGAACTGGTAAATATAAGGTTGGTGGTAACTATGCTGCCTCGCTCTTCGCCAACAACCTGGCACACGAAAAGGGCTATGCCTGTGAGTTCTATCTCGACGCCAAGGAGAAGAAATACATCGACGAGTGCGGTGCAGCCAACTTCTTCGGTATCAAGAACAACACCTATGTCACCCCAGAGTCAACTTCTATCCTGCCATCTATCACTAACAAGTCGCTGATGCAGGTGGCTGAGGATCTGGGTATGAAGGTAGAGCGCCGTCCGATTCCTGAAGAGGAACTTGAGACCTTCGAGGAGGCAGGTGCTTGCGGAACAGCAGCCGTGATCTCACCGATCTCTTATATTGACGACCTCGACACTGGCAAGCGCTATTCATTCGGCGACAAGCCCGGTCCACAGTCAAAGCGCCTCTTCGACACCCTTCGCGGCATCCAATATGGTGAGATTGAAGACAAACACGGCTGGACCACCATTGTTATTGAGTAAAATCGTATGAAAGAATTACCAAGTCTTGGCTTTATTGAAGCCGTAAAACTAGCCTCAAGTCGCATTTTGGAGTTCAAGGGCCGAAGCCGCCGATCAGAATTCTGGTGGTGGATGCTGGTGGTTATTATATCCAACTGGGTAATCACGGCATTTGCTCCAAGTCTATTGGTCAGCAGTATTATGTCAATTATCATCATGTTCTTTGGCCTTGCAGCAACAGCACGTCGATTGCAAGACTCAGGCAAGAGTGCCGTCTGGGTTTACATTAGCTATGCGTTGGGGTGTGCAACTCAATTAATTACTAGCACATCAACAACTGTGAATAGAATAATGGAAGAACTCAGCACCGGCTCCTTCGATGATCGTGCAATAGAAAAGATTGTGGAAAAAGGCAGCGGAGATATAGCATTACTCAGTTGTTTGTCATTAGCGATGGGTATTCTCGCCTTAATCGTTATCATCATGTGCTTACTCGACAGCACACGAGGTGCGAACAAATACGGAGAATCTCCCAAATACGTTAACGAATAGTACATGGGCAAAGGCAAACTGGCTAAATTTGCCGATATGGCATCCTACGAGAACGTGTTCCAGTACCCCTATTCGGTAGTGGAACACGTACCTTTTGAGATGCAGGGACACTGGCGCGAGCAGTATTTCCATAACGACCATCCCATCGTACTCGAACTGGGTTGCGGCAAAGGTGAATACACAATAGAACTCGCCAAGCTCTACCCTGACGTAAATTTCATCGGCGTCGATATCAAAGGGGCCCGCATGTGGACAGGAGCCACCCAAGCCCTCAACGAGGGACTGAAGAACGTGGCCTTTCTCCGCACAAACATCGAGATCATCGAGCGTTTTTTCGCCAAGGATGAGGTACAGGAAATCTGGCTCACCTTCAGCGATCCCCAGATGAAGAACCCAAGGAAGCGCCTCACCAGCACATATTTCATGGAGCGCTATCGCAAGTTCCTCGTTGACGGCGGCCTCATCCACCTGAAGACAGACTCCAACTTCCTCTTCACCTATACCACCTATATGGTGGAGAAGAATGCCCTTCCCCTGATCTTCCGTACCGAAGACCTGTATGGGAGCTCAGAGGGGACGGTTCTCAGTGAGTCCCCGACTGTGGACTCACTGAGAACCGTCCCCTCTGAGCTCCTAACCATCCAGACTTACTACGAGTCGATGTGGATAGCCCGTGGTCTGAACATCAAGTATATGAAGTGGCAGTTGCCGCGCGAAGGTGCGCTGGAGGAGCCCGATGTGGAGATCGAACTCGACGACTACCGCAGTTACCACCGTTCCAAGCGCAGTTCACTTGACAAAGCAAAATAAAAAGAATATGAAGAAACTAATGATTATCCTTATGGCTGCACTCCCGATGCTGGCCATAGCACAGAATTCAGTGAATATAAAAGTCGATTCCGTCGGCAAGTTGGCTACCCAGATTGGCGAACAGAAGTTCAAGATCTCAGACCTGAAGGTCAGTGGTGCCCTCAACGGCACCGACCTCAAACTACTTCAGGAGATCGTCACCCGTACCAAGACCGACAAGAAGAATCCTGACGAATGCCTCATCACTGCCGTCGATCTCTCTGGCATCAACATCGTTGAGAGCAAAGACAAGGGCGGACTGAAGACAGAGGCCAACACGCTGCCCAAGGGCCTCTTCGCTGGTGCTAAGAATCTGTCGAAGGTCGTATTGCCCGAGTCAATCACAGCTATCGAGTCGCAGGCTTTCCAGAATTGCGAAAACCTTACATCGATTAATATCCCCACTGGTCTCACATCACTGGGCAACGAGGCCTTCGAGGGTTGTAAGAGCCTTACAGCCATCCAGTTGCCCAATGGCCTGAAGGAGATTGCCCCTCAGTCTTTCAGCAAGTGCAAGGGACTGGCAACGATTAATATCCCCGACGGTATCAAGAAGATTGGCAGTTCTGCCTTTGACGGCTGCGAGAGTCTCAGCGCACTCCAATTACCAGAAAGTGTCAACGAGATCGAGTCGTCGGCCTTCGACGGCTGCAAATTGCTCCAGACCATCAATCTGGCTGCCGTTTCCAAACTTGGCGGTTCTGCCTTCAAGGATTGTAAGAGTTTGAAGGAGGTGGAACTTACCGACCTCTCTTCCCTGGGCCAGTCAGTCTTCTCTGGCTGCAACTCGCTCGAAACTGTCAAGATGGAAGGTTCGCTCGCCGATCTCAATATCTCCACCTTCAAGGGCTGTTCTAATCTGAAGCACATCAGTTTGCCCTCATCGCTCCAGGAAATCAGTAACCACGCCTTCGACGAGTGTGAGTCGCTTGAGGAGATTACACTCCCCAACTCTATCGCCAAGATTAAGGACAGTGCTTTCCAGAAATGTACCAGTCTGAGGACCGTCCAGCTGCCCAGTTCGCTGAAGAGTCTGGGCGACGACGCCTTCGAAAACTGCTCCAGCCTCGACAGCATTACCGGTCTCACCCTGCTCGACGAGATTGAGACCAACGTGTTCCGTAATTGCGGCAATCTGCGTAAGGTCGTGTTGCCCGCCACCGTCAAGCGCATTGGCAGCAAAGCTTTCAGCGGATGCAGTCTGCTCACTGACATCGACTGGCCTGCTGCACTGAAAACCATCGAGGACGGTGCCTTCGAAAAGTGCGCCTCACTCCAATCGGTCAATTTCCCTAATGGACTGAAGAGCATTGGCAGTGACGCTTTCAAGGGCTGCATCCAACTCCCGAGTGTCGATCTGCCTGTCACAGTGAAAGAGATTGGCAGCAGTGCCTTCCAGGATTGTACGGCCCTCACGACCATTATCATCAACAGCGGCACACCTCCCTCCATCAGCGGAAGTTCGTTCAAGGGGACTAACGCCTCCATCCTCATCCCTAAGGGATCACGGGCAATCTACTCAGCCGATAAGAAATGGAGTAAGGTGAAGGGCGTGAAAGAAAACAAGTAATATGACACTATACCCCAAACTGATTATGGACGCGCTGGCAACGGTGACGTATGCTGGCACGAAGAAAAACCTCGTGGAGAGTGAGATGGTTGCTGACACCCCGTCGGTAGCCGCTCCCTCGACCGAAGGTGAGCCCTGGAAAGTAAAGGTTGTGCTCGTGTTCCCACGCGACACCGACCCGTTCCTGAAATCCACCGTCAAGGCTGCCGAGGCCGCCATCAAATACCACTGCGGCAAGGATGTGGAGGTTGAGATCGTCACGGAGTTCAAGACGGCGCCCCGTCCTGAGGTGGGTCAGATGCTCCCTGGTGTAAAAAACATCATCGCCGTGAGCAGTGGTAAAGGAGGCGTGGGTAAGAGCACCGTTTCTGCTAACCTCGCCATTGCTCTCGCACGCTTAGGTTATAAGGTGGGCCTGCTGGATACCGATATCTTCGGTCCATCCATGCCAAAGATGTTCCATGTGGAAGATGAGAAGCCATACGCCATCCACAAAGACGGCCGCGATCTTATCATTCCCGTAGAGAAATACGGAGTCAAACTGTTGAGTATCGGCTTTTTTGTGAGCCCTGATACCGCTACGCTCTGGCGCGGTGGCATGGCAACGAGCGCCCTGAAACAGCTCATTGCCGATGCAGACTGGGGGGAACTAGACTATTTTATCCTCGACACCCCACCAGGTACGAGCGACATACACCTTACTTTACTACAGACGCTCCCCATCACGGGTGCCGTCATCGTCTCTACCCCTCAGGCTGTGGCTCTTGCCGATGCCCGTAAAGGAATAGATATGTACCGTAATGAGAAGGTGAATGTGCCCATCCTTGGCCTCATCGAGAACATGGCGTGGTTTACTCCCGCCGAATTGCCAGAGAACAAATACTATATCTTCGGTAAGGAAGGCTGTAAGCAACTGGCTCAGGAGATGAACGTCCCCCTACTCGCCCAGATCCCTCTCGTGCAGAGCATCTGCGAGAATGGCGACGCTGGCACGCCCGCTGCCCTCAGCAGTGACACTGCCACAGGCTTGGCCTTCATCAACCTCGCCCAAGCCGTTGTCACGGTCACAAACCGTCGCAACAAAGAACAGCCCGAGACCAAGATCGTTGGGATGAAATAAAGGAATTCCTTTAATAACAAAAAGGAAAAAAGAAAAACAATTTACCCTTCAGCCGTAATGTATCTTGTTTATACACAGAGAATTACGCTGAAGGATATTTTAGGACTGTTGGAGGTAAGTAAAACAAGTTGTTTTACGGAAATAAGGACTCCTTATTTTTCCTAAAGGACTCCTTTACGTCGCTAAAGGGCTCCTTTAGAGTCGTGATGGTCACCTTTACGATGCCAGAGGTCACCTCTACAGGAAGAAATCCTTACAAAATCACCCTCAAAAAGCATAAAGCACAAACTTTGCGATACGCGAAAAACTGGGGACAGTTCCACTTCGCAGCAAATAGCGCATTTGAGCCACACCTAGACGAAAGTCCATTCAGTGTAAATCGCAGTCATTCAGCCTGTTACACCTCGGCTGAAGGATAATTGAGTTTTTCCTTTCAAAATATTTGGGAGAACCCAAATATGTATAATGCCTTAAATTACTTGATGCGCTTGATCAATGCATTGGGATTCATTTTTGTATCCCAAATGTCCATGATATAGACGACATCCTCTGATTCGTCATATAAGTAAATCAGTTTGAAACGTCGATTCACCAAATGGCAGAACCTATAAGGCCTATTTAACCCCGCCAAACATTCTTCAGGCGGATATGATGTAGGGAAAAGCTTTAAACGCTCATAAATGTGAGCGACATCAGTTTCCCAGTGTTGAGCAGTTTTTTGTCCATAAGCCAATCTTGCATTTTCAAGATAGTCATTAAAGAGTTGCCATGCAGATGGCTTCCATTTTATTGTAGCCATGGATGAAGATTCTTAAGTTCTGCATGCAGATCATCTATGGTAATCCATTTGCTTGGATCAGCCAAATCTTTTTCAGCCTCTTCAATCCTGGCGATGGCCTCTTCCTCGGAGAAGGGACCATAACTGGGGAACTTGTCCCAGTCCTGATCGTCAATCCTGCCCTGGACTTCTGCGATACCATAGGTCGTTATTAGTTCGTCAGGAACTGGTGCGGCTAAAGGCTCACTGACCATACCAGTGCTTTCCTCTTCTTCGAATAATGGATACTTCTTTTTTTCCATAGCCTTAACCTTTGATGGTGCAAAGATACGAGAAATATCCGATACTTCCAAACTTTTATGCAGATTTTTAACCCTGCATAAAAGTTTGGAAATGCCAGAATATGTTTGTATCTTTGCAGACAGATTATAGTATTAACGTTAAATCCACTACAACTATGGAAGATTTATCCAACATCCAGAATCTCATCTATGTCATTCGTAGTCAACGCGTCATGCTTGACTTTGATCTCGCCATGCTGTATGAGGTTGAAACCCGCTCCCTTAATGAAATCTTATCTCATCACGATTTGTGATGACATCAAGGATGAAACGACCTAAAAAGTGGTCGTAACCTTGGTTCATCCAGCCAAAGGACAAATAGAAAAACCATTTTATCTACCGCCTGTGAGGAGGTTGCAGAGGGAGGGGATGTAGCGCTTGAGGAGGAGGTAAAGCACGACGCAGATGGCGGCAGTGAAGACAGGCGTGGCGAAGTAGAGGATCAGCATCGACCAGAGGTTGTCACTCAGACGGAACAGGATGAAGACAACCTTAGACACCTCGAACATGATGGAGGTGTGGAGGGCATAGACGAAGAAACTGCTGCCTGCCAGTGTAGCGTTGACATGGACTCGACCCTTCTCCAAGAGACCGGCCACGATGACGACGGCCGAGACCACACCCAGAAGGACGCCCGCCTGATGGATATAGAGGTTATAACCAGCGCCTCTTGTCAGGGAATCGGCCATAGCGACAGGCAGGTAGAGCAGCGGCATATATGGATAACGTCTGAAACGCTCGACAAACGCCTCCTTGCGGATGGCGTAATAGGCACCCCAGCTGAAGAAGAAGGCGGCCTGACTCATAAGCACGCCCCAGCTGCCATCGGGCTCAAACAGGGGGTGATAGAAAAAGTAAACGATACCCAGAAGGATCACGATATACTTACCCAGACGCTGGATCAGCCAGAAGACAACGGGCGAGAGCAGCACCATCACCATTAGGTCACGCACATACCACATGGGCAGATTGACGGGATATGGGAACCCTCCGACGGTCACAGCCGAATCAGCAGGCATGACAAAAATGCCCTGATTGGGGAAATTGGCGAAGAAGGTATGAAACAGGCGCAAGGGCGTGATGCATATCTGTTCCTGACCTGCATTGGGGAAGAGGCCGGGGATGAGATAAAACGCATGGATGAGAATCGCCACGAGGTTCCACAACAGATAAGGCACGAGAAGTGTACGGGCGCGCTTGCGGAGTTTCTGCTGCCAGACATTCCCATTGAAATCGACACCATGAAAAAAGAGGTAGCCTGAGATGATAAAGAAGAGGGGAACACCGATCTGGGGCAGTACCTCACTGAAGAAATTGATGATAAAGACATACCAGAGTGGACGGTCGAGACCATACTGGACACCATGATAAGTAAAGACGTGCTCAATGAGGTCGAAATGGATGAAGATGATACCCAACGTCAACGGAAAACGCAGGTAGCTGATCGTCTTTGACTGGAGTTCGTCGTGGGTCATGATCTCTCTACTTTCTGCTTGAGCAAAAGACGGTTCTCGCGTTTCTTACGGAGTACCTCCAGACGCTCCTGGGCATGACGACGGGTAAGACGCATCTGAACACCATAAACGATGCATGCAAAGCCGAAATAGGCGGCAGCCTGAATCCATAAACAACGGATCTCAGAAACGACATCACTCAGCACACCTCCCATCGTATTCATCCGTACAAAGGCCCTGACGCCAAAGGTGCTGGGGAAGAGCCAGGATACCCCCTGCCAGGCACCAGGGATGTTTGACTGTGGCCATGACACTCCTGTCATAAACAACAAGGGCAGGGATATAAACACCATGAGCAGCATCACGTTCTCACGATAGTGAACCAGGCAAGACACCGTCATGCCGAAGAAGACACAAGCCAACAGATAAGGCACCATCAGCGCCAGCAGATCCTGCCATTGTATCAGTGAAATAAAGGAGAAAATACGCGGAACGACCATCGTGAGCCAGGCGGACATCACGGCATAGACCATCAGGTAACAGAGTGCCTTACCACAGATAATCCTATAAACACCACTATAGCAGCGGTTGATAGGCACCAAGTCGCTGTAACGGTTACGCTCGCGAGCCGTACCTGCCGCCAGTCCGATACCCAACACCAGTGTCTGCTGAAGGATCAGCATCAGCACCCCTGGGATGATAAAGTTACCATAGCCACCAGCAGGATTGAAGGCGGGCACATCCTCGAAATCCAGCGGACGCGTCGTAATGGCATCCTCACGATCCGTATAGTTGCCAGACACCTTTTTCTGGATTTCTGCTCCCATCGCCTGAGACACCTGCATCGACGTCATATAGATAGCCTTATACGTAAGCATCAGCGACATGTCGCAATAGACACTGATGACAGCCTGTTCCATACGATTGATCTTCGTCGAGAAGTCTGAGGGAATCAGATAGATACCTTTCACGAACTGACGACTGACAAGCGACTGGGCGTCGTCAAGGTCTTCTGCGTACGAGATAATCTTCACATCGGGCGATGCATCACACATACGGACGAACTGACGAGAAAGCTGACTATGCGACTGATCCACGACCACCACAGGCACCTCGTGTACCACCTCATTATTATATATCCACGAATAGAGCAAAGGATAAGCCAACGGCACGATGATGCAGAAGATCAGCACACCCTCGTCACGGAATACCTGCTTGATCTCCTGTCGCCAGATGTAGGCGGCATCCTCAAACCAATTGGATATCTTATGGAATATAGACATAATGAAGCATCGCGTTTTTAATTTTCATGATTACAAACCACGGCAGCAGCGTAAAGCCCACAAGCGCCACGAAATGGAACCAGGCATCAATCAGTGAGAAGCCATTGAACACCGTGATCTGATATAGCATATAATAATGTCGCAGAGGGAAGAGCCATGAGAGTGACTGAAGGGGACCATCCATACCCATTACTGGGAAAGTAAAACCCGCCATCGAGAAACTGAGTACAGCCCAGAGCGAACAGATACTCATCGACATACGGAGCGACGGCATCAATCCAAAGGCAAAGATTCCAAAGCCGATAGAGCCAAATACCTCAAGCAACGACAGAAGGATGATGTCCCACAAATCGCCCTGATGAGGGAATTGCATGATGCCATACATATAGAACTCATAGAAGAAGATCAGCGACAGGAACACTACTGCCTGAGGCAGGAACTTGCCCAAAATAGCCACCACAATACGGTTATCAGCCAATTTCAGCCACTCCTTACCACGTCCGAACTTCAGTTCCATACCCAACGAATAGGCGGAGATCATAAACATGAACAACATCATCACACCAGGCACGATCACTGTTGAGAGATATGAGTTGTAATTCGTCCAAGGATTGGCCACCTGATGCAGATTGATGCGAATGGGCTGCAAGAAAGCCATGATCTGCTCCTGCGTATAGCCCTTAGCTCGCATTGTGGCCTGTCCCACACCAGCGGAACCAAGGGTGGAGATGGTCTTCAGATCCCTCATCAACAGGGAACCAGACATCACCGAGGCCATATTATAATAATAGGAAATCTTCGGCTGACGGCTCGCCAGCAGATCGTCTGTCGTGCCTTTGGGGATATAAAGGAAGGCGTATATCTCGTTTTCCTGAATGGCACGGCGGGCCTCAGCCACAGAAGGATAATGCGCCACCACCTTCGAACTCTGGAACGCATCCAGACGACGGATGAGTGAGCGCGATGTGGTGGTATTGTCAAGATCGACAATACCCACAGGCATATCCTCAGGCAATCCCTCGTCCATCAGCGAGGTGAAGAACACCATCGCCAACAGGGGAAAGACCACCATGCTGAAGAAATAAATGCGATTAACGTAGAGAATCTTACACTCACGCTTCGCAACCAGCCATATCAGATTCAGTGTTTTCACTTCTTGATAATCAGTGACATACCAGGACGAAGACCCTCCAGTTTCTCCACAGGACGAGCCTTTACCTCAAAGGTCTTCAGGTCATACTGTCCATTAGCCTTTGTAGCCTTCCACACTGCATAGGAACCCTGGTCCTTCAGATAATAGACCTTCATCTTGACGTCCTTGTTGAAAGCCGGAACGAAGGCCGTAAACTCTGTGCCCACCTGCATCCCGTTCAACTGATCCTCACGTACGTTGAAGGTGCCCCACATATCCTGCATCAAAGAGATCGACATAATGGGAGACCCTGTACCTACGAGTTCACCCACCTTCGGATAGATATCACTCACCTCACCCTCCATCTGGGCAATCTGCACCGTCTCATGGATATAGGAATTCACCTCGTTGACAGCGCCCTTGGCACGTCCTACCTGAGCAGCGGCAGCCAACTTATCCTCCATACGGGCACCGTTGACAGCCATGTCGTACTGACTCTGGGCTGCTTTCATCTGGGCCTCCATGGCCTTATAGTTGGCATAGGCCTCATCACGTTTCTGGGCACTCATCACCCCTTCGTCGTAGAGTCGCTGTACACGGTTGTACGATTTCTCAGCGATCTCAAAACCGGCCTTTGCCTGCTGGAGCACGGAGAAAGCACCTTGGATCTGTTCCTTACGGGCACCGTTCTGGGCCTTCAGTTCCATAGCGGCAGCAGCACTCTGGGCACTCTGCGCCTGTTCCATCTTGGCACGCACCTCTGGAGCATCAAGGATGGCAAGGGTGTCACCCACCTTCACAAAATCGCCCTCCTTCACTCGGAGTTCCAGAATACGCCCAGGCACCTTACTGGACACACGATACTCAGACACCTCTACCTGTCCCTGGATGATATCCGGATCACGGTCAAGCACCAGGAAACCGATGATGGCTACGATAATCACTACCCCTACAAATCCTGCAATAGCGAGCAGGATGTTGTTATGTTGACTCTTTGCTGACATAATTTATTTATTCTAATGTGCCAAGCGCCTTCTGCAGATCTACCTGGCTAAGTTTAACATCAATTTCTGCATCGATCTTCTGCGACTGAGCCTGCAGCCATGCTGTCTGTGCCTCCATCACCGTCGCAGGAGTAATCACCCCTTCACTGAAACCAAGATTGGCCATACGGAGGTTCTCATCAGCGCGCTGGATATTGGCTTGTGCCATGGTGAGTTTCTTATTGGCCTCATCCACCCTAAAGGTTGATTGGTTCACCTGTAACTCTACAAGTTCACGAGCCTCAGCCAGTTCGAGGTTGGCTATCGAGGTAGCCCCCTTCGAGGCACGTACCTTATACATCACGTCGCCCCAGTTCCATAGCGGCACACGCACCATCACACCTACATTCCAGAAACCACCGAACTTTTTCTGGAAACCGTTGAACACGTTGGGATTACTCACGGAATAGCCACCCATCAAAGCCACCTGTGGCAGATTGCCAGCCTTCAGGATATTGGTGGTCTGTTTCGACATATCGATGCTGTTCTGCATCATCTTTAACTCAGGACGGTTATCGATGGCAGCCTCCACATTCAATTCTGGCGTGAGTTCCACGACGGCAATATTGTCCGTCATTTCGTCGGCCAATGTCACGAGTTCATCAAGGGGCAATCCGCAGAGTTGGTTCAGCAACATCCGCGAGAGCACCAGACCATCGTTCACTTTCGTCAGTGTCATCTCTGCCTCGTTCACCTTCACATCGACGCTCAGCCCGTCGCTCTTCGTAGCAACACCCTCGTCGATCATCTTGTGGACATCGGTATCGAACTTCTTCACCAAGTCGAGGTAACTCTCTGCGAGTTTCTTCTTGTGGTAGAGCGAGACAACCTGCCAGTAGGCTTGGTCTATCTTATAGATGGTGGCCTGACGACGGGCATTCATCGAATTCTCCGCCAAATCCTCACTGAGATCGGCCATCTTGTTCATCGCTATGATGCTTCCTCCCATAAAGAGCGGTTGTGTCAGCATGATCGAACCAGCGAAGAGATTACGGGTGTCCGTGTCGAAGGCATCCACGATCTGTTGTCCCAAGGCGTTGAGCGAAGCCTGAATACCCTCCATCGTACCATTCATATTCGTCTGCAAACCAGCCATCATCTGCTGCACTTCCTGAGCAGGAATGCCCAGTTTCACGAAGGCCGTACCTAACTGTGTCAGCGAGGCCTCGAAACCAGCCAAACTGGGTTGCATGCTACCCACCATAGTGGTTCCGAGCTGTGGAAACGCCTCCTTCTGAGCGTCACTCAGTAGGGAAACCGGTTTGCTGGTGTACTGATAGGTGCCGACGGCATTCACGTGAGGCAGGTACTTCGTACGCGCCGATTTCCTGAGGTTGGCGGCTACGTCCTGCTTCAGTTTGGAGACACCCAGTTGTTTGTTATTGCGCAGGGCCATCTGCCGACAACTGTCGAGTGAGAGTACCCTCTGGGCACTCATCGGCAGCGCCAAGCCCACCAATAACAACGTTCCAATGATTCTGTTCATATTTACTTATTTGAAACTAAACGTTCTCGATCCAATCATATTCCCATCGGCGAAGATGCTGACACGATAGTCACCAGCCTCCAACATCTGGGAAACGTTCCAATAGACAGTCACAGGTGTTTCCTCACCCGTATATTCAATGATCTTCTTAGCAGAGCATTCCAGATTACGGTTCTCGTAGGCAAAGGAACCTCCGCCACCAAGGGTATTACCACCAGGGTTCTGGATACGGACGTATATCGTTCGATTACCATTCGAAGCCGTCACATTCTTAGTGATGGCAAAGTTGACCTTCATCTGTGTGCAGTCCTTCAGTTTCTTGGCATCCTTCCCATGCTTGTTGAGGGCCTGCATCTGGATATTCGTCGCATCGAGTTGGGCAGCAATAGCCACCTTCTCCGAGAGCGAAGCCTTCTCGCTGCTTAGACCTGCCACCTGGGCATTACGCTGCTCGAGCTCCGCATTCACGCGGGTATTCTCAGCCTTCAGATTCTCATTCAGGCGGTTCAGTGAGTCGATCTGCATCACATAGTCGCGCAACACGGCCCTCACTGTTGCCAGTTCCTTCTTCAGACGGGCAATCTCACGGGCATCCGAAGCCTTCACACGCTTCAGTTCCTCCAGCAACTGCTGGGTCTTCATCTGCTCCTGCGTCAGTTGGGCCACGATGGAGTCGTTGTTGATCTGCGTCTTCATCTCACTGTACTGCAAGGCGAAGCGCTCATACTCGTTCTCCATCTCCTGCTTGTCAAGGGCAGCCAACTCCTGCATATCCTGAATGACCTGCTTCTGTTCCTGCCAATTCCATAACAGCCACGCAAGCCCAACTACCAAGGCCAGCATGACTATGATGATAGGAATCAAAAACTTTTTATTCATATATGTATATCTGACTAATTTGTCTGCAAAAATACTCATTTTAGCCAAACTAACAAAAGATTTCTCAAATTCTATAAGCCAACAGTCACATTTTTAAGATAAAATCACTATTTTTGCATCCAGATTTAACAGATAGCTCATGTCCGACACATCGCTGAAAAGCCAACTGAAGGTGCTCACCGTTCCGGTGTTCATCGAATCAGTATTACGCAGGGCGGCGACATCCTCGTAGGTCACCTCGTCGGACAGCGACGCCATCAGGCAGCTTACGTCCTTGGCAACTATTTCTTCCGCTGGTCGATGGTCATCACACTCACAGGTTCCGCCCTCCTTGCACTGGCAGGACGCAGTATCCTCAGTGCATTTACCGATAATCCTGAGATTATTTCAATGGGTGTCTGGGTACTCGTTATCGATGTATTCCTCGAGATAGGCCGCACATCAAACATCTTCGCCGTGGGCACGCTGAGAGCCACGGGCGATGCTATTTATCCCGTTATCATCGCCATCATCTTCAACTGGACCATTGCCGTCGGTGTAAGCTATATCATTGGCATTCCTCTCGGCTTCGGCCTCGTCGGCATGTGGGTGGGTTTTGCCCTCGACGAGAACATCCGTGGCATCATTCTCATGCGTCGCTGGCGATCAGGAAAATGGAAAAACAAGGGCTTTTGTTAGATGTGTTTTTAAGTGATGTTGATAAAAAACAGCAAAAAAGTTGGAACTTTTAAATAAAAGATGTATATTTGCAACATCATTTTGACTACGCCTATGAACAAGAAGGGATTCCTTTACAGGATCTTCGACCTCTATTACGACGGTTTCCGGAATATGCACCTCGGCAAGACGCTGTGGGCGATTATCCTGATTAAACTGTTCATTATCTTTGTCATTCTCAAGATTTTCTTCTTCCCCAACTTCCTCAAGCAACATGCCGATGGCGATGAAGCCGGTTTTGTGGCATCGGAACTGACGGAACGCGCCCAGGGACATTAAACATTAGACATTAGACATTAAACATTAAATATTATGCTACAAAACCTGATTTTAGACATTGATGCCGGCATGATCGACTGGTCGAGAGCACAGTTTGCTCTCACGGCAATCTATCACTGGCTCTTCGTGCCCTTGACGTTAGGATTAGCGGTCATCATGGGCATTGTAGAGACCAAGTACTATCGTACGAAGGATGAGTTCTGGAAAGACGCTGCCAAATTCTGGCAGAAACTCTTTGGCGTGAATTTCGCCATGGGTGTCGCCACGGGTATCATCCTCGAGTTCGAGTTCGGAACCAACTGGAGCAACTACTCCTGGTTCGTGGGTGATATCTTCGGAGCCCCGTTGGCTGTCGAGGGTATCGTGGCCTTCTTCATGGAATCAACCTTTGTGGCTGTGATGTTCTTCGGCTGGAAAAAGGTTTCTCCAGGCTTCCACCTCGCCTCAACATGGCTCACAGGTTTAGGTGCGACAATCTCTGCCTGGTGGATCCTCGTGGCTAACGCCTGGATGCAGTATCCCGTTGGCTGTGAGTTCAACCCCGACACCATGCGTAATGAGATGGTAAGTTTCGCAGAAGTGGCCCTCTCGCCCTTCGCCGTCTCAAAGTTCTGTCACACTGTGACTTCTGCCTGGATCATCGGTGCCATCTTCTGTGTAGGTGTCTGCTGCTGGTTCCTGCTGAAGAAGCGCAACACCAAACTGGCTGTCGAGAGCATGAAGATCGGTGCTGGCGTAGGTCTCGTGGCCGCCCTGTTGGCTGGTGCCACTGGTCATAAGTCGGGTATGGATGTGGCTAAGGTTCAGCCTATGAAACTCGCTGCGATGGAGGCACTGTACGATGGTGGTAACGAGGTAGGTCTGAAGATCATCGAGGGCATCGAACTACCTTACGGCTTATCCATCATGGCCACCAACGATCCTCAGGGATATGTGCCTGGCATCAACGATATTCTTAATGGTTATACTGACAACAATGGTAAGGTAGAACTCTCTGTCGATGAGAAGATCGAGCGAGGCAAGAAGGCCATCGAGGCCCTCGCCAACTATCGTCAGGCGAAGTTCGCCTCCAGCGACGACGGTACGGCAGCTGCCTACAACCTCAGCATCCTCAAGGAGAACATGCCCTACTTCGGCTATGGCTATATCAAGGACAAGAACGATGTGGTGCCCCCTGTGGCCGTGAATTTCTGGGCCTTCCGCATCATGGTGGGCGTGGGCTGCCTGTTCATCCTCTTCTTCGCCGTGGTACTGTTCATGGTCTATAAGAAAGATGTCACCAAACTGAAGAGCTGGCACTACTGGCTGGCCATTCTGCTGATTCCATTAGGCTATATAGGCTCCGAGTGCGGCTGGCTTGTCGCTGAGTTCGGACGCCAGCCCTGGACCATCCAAGACATGTTGCCCACCTGGGCTGCTGTCAGCGACCTCCAGTCTTCGAGCGTCATCATCACGTTCTTCCTCTTCCTGGTTCTCTTCACCACGATGCTTGCCGTCGAGATTAACATCCTGCTCAAACAGATTAAAAACTATCAGTCATGACATACGAATTCTTACAGCACTACTGGTGTTTCGTCGTATCACTCCTTGGTGCGATATTAGTATTCCTATTATTCGTTCAGGGTGCCAACTCCGTAGCCCGTTCATTAGGCTATACAGAGGAAGGGCGTCGTCTTGTATATAACTCCACAGGCCGCAAGTGGGAGTTCACCTTCACCACCCTCGTCACCTTCGGAGGAGCCTTCTTCGCATCGTTCCCCCTCTTCTACTCCACAAGTTTCGGAGGAGCCTATTGGCTCTGGATGATCATCCTCTTCACGTTCGTGTTGCAGGCTGTCAGTTATGAGTTCCAGAACAAGATTGGCAACTTTCTGGGGCCCAAGACCTTCCAGTTCTTCCTCACGCTGAATGGCATCCTTGGTCCGCTACTCTTAGGTGGTGCCGTTGCCACTTTCTTCGAGGGTTCGAACTTCATCGTCGAGAAGAATAACCTGATCGATGCCACAGCCATCACACCCATCATCTCTCGCTGGGCGAATGCCTCTCATGGTCTGGATGCCCTGCTCAATCCCTGGGTGCTAGTCTTTGGTTTTGCTGTGGTCTTCCTGGCCCGTGTATTAGGCATCCTCTACGTGATGAACAATGTGAACGACGAGGATATCCGTTCTCGTGGCAGTGTGCGTCTGATTGGTGCAGCCGTACCTTTCTTAGTACTGTTTGTGGGTTATCTCGTCCATCTGTTGCTGAAGGAGGGTTTCGCCGTCGATGACTTCGGACGCATTTACATGGAGCCTTATAAGTACCTGAACAACTTCATTGAGATGTGGTATCTGCTCGTGGTATTATTAATAGGTGTGGTACTGGTACTCTATGGCATTGGCAAGACCATCTTCTCCAAGGGATACATTGGCGGCATCTGGCCTGCTGGCATCGGAACAGTGCTCACCGTTCTCGCCCTGCTGCTTTGCAGTGCCTGGAACAACACGGCCTACTATCCCTCGACAGCCGATCTCCAGTCGTCGCTGACGATTCAGAACTCCTGCTCGAGTGAGTTCACACTTACCACAATGTTCTGGGTATCCCTATTAGTGCCCTTCGTGCTGGCCTACATCATCTACGCCTGGCGCGCCATCGACGCCAAGAAACTCGACAAAGAAGATATCAAGACTGATCACGCCTATTAGTCTTCTTAGGCATGACCCGTTCCTCGATGCTCTGGAAAATGGTAAAGAGCACGGGAACGATGAACAACAAGGCAATGGTGCCAATGAGCATACCGCCAATAGCTCCCACACCGAGCGAGCGGTTGCCATTGGCACCAACGCCTGTAGCAAGGGCTAATGGCAACAAGCCGAACACCATCGTCATCGACGTCATGAGGATGGGGCGCAGTCGTACGCTGGCGGCATCGAGTGCAGCCTCAACGATACCCATACCCTGACGACGACGGGTGGAAGCATATTCCGTCAGCAGGATGGCCGTCTTTGAGAGCAGACCAATCAGCATGATGAGTCCCGTCTGCATGTAGATATTGTTCTCCAATCCCCACAGATGAGCAAAGATGAACGAACCCAACAATCCGAAGGGCACGCTCAAGATGACAGCCAAGGGGATAAAAAGACTCTCATAAAGTCCACAGAGAATCAGGTAGATGAAGACGATACAGATGATGAAGACCAGTGTGGTGGTGTTCTGAGCCGAGGCCTCCTCACGCGACATACCACCAAACTCATAACCGTATCCCTCAGGCAACACCTCTGCAGCCGTCTCACGGATAGCATCGATGGCCTGGCCACTACTATATCCTTCCGCAGCAGTACCACCCACCTGAATAGACGGGAAAAGGTTAAAGCGCGAGAGGGTTTCAGAACCATAGATACGCGTCAGTTTCACGTATTGTCCGATGGGCGACATCTCCCCACTGCTCGTTTTGACGAAGATATTATTCAGCGACTCCGTATCCAGACGATACTCGGGCGAAGCCTGCACCATCACACGGTAGAGTTTGGTAAAACGCACGAAGTTGGAGGCGTACGAGCCACCGATATAGCCACTGAGGGCAGAGAGCACATCACTGGGCGACACACCACGACGTTTACAGAGGGCGGCATCCACCTCAAGACGATACTGCGGATACTTCAGCGAGAAGTTTGTGAAAGCACGACTGATCTCTGGCCGCTGGTTCAGGGCCGCAATGAGACGGTTGGTATAGTCGAACAACTCGTCGATGGTGCCACCATGCTTATCCTGAATATGGAGTTCGAAACCGTTGATACGTCCGAAGCCAGGCAACATGTTCTGCGTGTTCACCTGAATCTTGGCATTGGCGATATCAGCCGTACGACGATAGATCTCATCGACGATGCTTTGTACATCGTCGCCCTTGCCCTTACGCTCACCCCACTTCTTCAACTTCAGCGTGAAGTTACCATTCGACGACGACTGCTCGAAGTTGTTGCTGTTACCAGCGATGAGTGAATAGATACGCAACTGTGGCAGGTCTTCGATGCGTTCTTCCACCTCTTTTAATATATGGTAGGTCTGCTGCAGACTACTGCCTGGCGACGCCTGCACATTGATAAAGACGGTACCCATATCCTCGTTGGGCACCAGTCCCGTCTTCGTGGTCCGCATCATCCACCCCAAACCGACAATCGCCACCACCACAAGGGCGACAGCCAGCCAGCGACGAGGAATCACATTGGTCACTGCTCCCTTATAACGGTTCAGGAGGGCATCGAAACCAGCATTAAAGCGTGCCTTGAAACCTTTCCCGCCTTCCCTTTCCTGAGGTCTCATGATCAGGGCACAGAGGGCTGGGGAAAGTGTGAGGGCATTGAAGAGGGAGATACCCACTGCGATGGCCATCGTCAGGCCAAACTGCGTGTAGAACGTACCTGTGACACCACCAATAAAACACACAGGCACGAAGACGGCCATAAACACTAACGTCGTGGTGACCAAGGCCGATGTGATGCCATGCATAGCCTCGATGGTGGCATCATAAGTGGCGAGTTTACCTTTATCTAATTGGGCCTGGACGGCCTCCACCACCACGATGGCATCATCCACCACCGTACCGATCACCAGCACTAAAGCGAAGAGTGTCAGCATGTTAAGTGAGAAGTCGATGGCATAGATCACTGCCAACGTGGCAATGAGCGACACCATAATCGCCACGGCTGGGATGATGGTGGCGCGCCAACTCTGCAAGAAGAGCCACACCACGAAGATCACCAGCAACAGCGCTTCGAATAGCGTCTCCAGCACACTGGCAATAGAGGCGTCGAGGAAGTCCTTCTTCGATTCCAAGTCCTCAATCACGATACCTGGTGGCAATGATCCTCGTATCTCCTCCACCTCACGGTCGATCTGCTTGATAATCTCATTGGCATTAGAGCCTGCTACCTGATTGATGGAGATATTCACACCAGGACGACCATTGGTCTCACCAATGATATTATAGTTCTGCGAACCGAGTTCCACTTTGGCGATATCGCCAATGCGCAGCACGTCACCATCAGGCAGCGAACGGATCACGAGATTCTCGTAGCCCTGCTCATCCTCATAGCGACCCCGATATTTCAGCACATACTGGAAGGTGTTCTGACTTTCTGCACCCAACGTACCAGTAGCCACCTCGACATTCTGCTCATTCAGCACCTGGGTGATGTCATTAGGTGTCAAACCATAACGCGCCATCTTCAACGGATCGAGCCAGATGCGCATCGAATAGTCGGCACCCATCACATTTACCTCACCCACCCCAGGGATACGGCTCAGTCGCGGTTCGATATTGATCTTCGTATAGTTGGCCAAGAACGCACGATCGAAGGTACTGTCAGGACTATAGACGGCGATCTGCTTGATGTTCGACGTCTGGCGCTTGCGAACGGTGATACCGCTCTTCACCACGTCACTGGGCAGACGGCCCTGAACAGTGGCAGCACGGTTCTGCACATTTACCATCGCCATATCAGGATCAGTGCCCTGACGGAAGAAGATACCGATGGAGGCCGTACCGTTGTTCGAGGCCGACGACGTCATATACATCATGCCCTCCACACCGTTGATGGCTTCCTCGAGAGGCACCACCACACTCTTCTGCACCGTCTCAGCATTGGCACCCGTGTAACTGGCCATGATACGCACAGTGGGAGGGGCTATCTCTGGGAACTGCTCGAGCGCCAACTGACTCAGTCCGATGATGCCCACCAGCACCATCAGCACCGAAATCACGCCTGAAAGAATCGGCCTGTCTATAAATGTCCGTACGTTCATTTCTTTATCTCAATGCCATCTTTCAACAATCCTGCGCCCTCAGCAATGATCACATCGCCCTCGTTAAGTCCCGATTCGACAATATACTCCTTTCCGTTGTTCAGACGGAACACCTCGATGGGTGTGGCCTTCGTCTTGCCATCGATGACGCGATAGACGAACACGCGGTTCTGCAGTTCGTAGGTGGCCTCCTGGGGGATAACGATGCAATTGTTACGATGGGTGGAGACCACCACACTACCACTACCACCATTATGCAACAGGTGGTTCGCATTGGGGAAGGTGGCGCGCAGACTCACGGCACCCGTCGCTGCATCCACCGTACCACTGACGGCGTTGATATGTCCCTTCTGCGGATAGGTGCTGCCATTGCTCAAGCGAAGTTCCACCTCTGG
>Ga0129306_1001063_pt1 | contig 34983 bp, 39 predicted proteins | sample P827metagenome_FD_94438 | JGI IMG/M metagenome (GOLD analysis project Ga0129306, IMG submission 94438) | Capybara group fecal microbial communities from Wisconsin, USA - P827 metagenome | ecosystem: Host-associated > Mammals > Digestive system > Large intestine > Fecal | place: USA: Wisconsin...
GACCACCAGATAGCAAGGCTGCTCGTGCCGTGCTTTTCCCTGCACACGCAGGGGTGATCCTAATACCATTTTCTTTGCACAACGCAGGGTTACCTTTTCCCTGCACACGCAGGGGTGATCCTAAATATGTGGGTTTCAGAAGAAAAGAAATGGACTTTTCCCTGCACACGCAGGGGTGATCCTCAGCGCTTGCGAACTGTGCCCCGATGACCTCGCTTTTCCCTGCACACGCAGGGGTGATCCTATACCCATCATTGGCGATAGTTTCATTAATTTCTTTTCCCTGCACACGCAGGGGTGATCCTGAACGGCGGTGCAAGATACACATTCAACTTCTCTTTTCCCTGCACACGCAGGGGTGATCCTATTTTTGAAGTCAACGAGCGCGCCGAAGAAATCTTTTCCCTGCACACGCAGGGGTGATCCTATCTGAATATGACGCTATTCACGAATTGTTATCTTTTCCCTGCACACGCAGGGGTGATCCTGACCATTTCACTAACGCTATTGAGAAATATGGCTTTTCCCTGCACACGCAGGGGTGATCCCTATCACTATCAATACCGTTGACTATGAACTGACTTTTCCCTGCACACGCAGGGGTGATCCTATGCTTGTCAGACCGTCCATGACCTCAGTAAACTTTTCCCTGCACACGCAGGGGTGATCCTTGTCAAATGCTCTGATGTAGTTGTGATAGTACTTTTCCCTGCACACGCAGGGGTGATCCTCTTATGGGTATACTGGATGAAAAGCCTGAGAGCTTTTCCCTGCACACGCAGGGGTGATCCTATAGCACAACAGATGATGCAGAGGATGTTCAGCTTTTCCCTGCACACGCAGGGGTGATCCTAAGCATGAATTCTATGAACACTTTGAATTCATCTTTTCCCTGCACACGCAGGGGTGATCCTAAAAATAAAATCCCGTGAAAACACAAGTAAATCTTTTCCCTGCACACGCAGGGGTGATCCTAACAGCGTTGTGATCTCCGAGCAGCCTGAGAGCTTTTCCCTGCACACGCAGGGGTGATCCTGGATATGGCATCGGAACGCTTAACCTTGCACTCTTTTCCCTGCACACGCAGGGGTGATCCTGTTACTTCGTATTTCTTTTTGATCGCTATGAGCTTTTCCCTGCACACGCAGGGGTGATCCTGCAACCATGTACTCAGCAGATTCTTCACACAGCTTTTCCCTGCACACGCAGGGGTGATCCCAGAAGAAAGAACACGCATTGACAAAACCTGCACTTTTCCCTGCACACGCAGGGGTGATCCTATCAATGATAGGCTGTAAGACTAAATGGCCATCTTTTCCCTGCACACGCAGGGGTGATCCCGGAAATAGCGTCCTTGCCGATAAGCTCTTTAACTTTTCCCTGCACACGCAGGGGTGATCCTATAATATTGGTTATCGTTGGTGCATTCTTTAACTTTTCCCTGCACACGCAGGGGTGATCAAGAATAAAAACAGTCATTACTAATGTTGCTAAATCTGCTGTTAATTTCCTTACTAAGAAAATTGAACTTCCTGTATTTAGTAAAATCAAAAATAAGCTTTTAAGTAAGGCATAATAAAGGCGGTGCTGTATGAATACTAAAAAAGCAAATGACAAGCCTCAGAAGGACAAGTCCAAAAATAAGCCTAAAACCATAAAGGAAAAAATGGTAGATCATATCCTGAAGAAAACTCAGGAAGAAGCTGAAAAGTTCATGAAAGAAACCGGTCAGGGAAAATATTAAAGAGTGCGGTGGAATCCCGCACTCTCATTATCAAGGGGATGAAAAAAATGATGACTCAGGTCAATATCAATTCCGCAAGAGTATGTGCATTCTGCAAATACTGGTGGGATCCCGCCTGCAAGTACATAGCGCCTCATAATGCAAGCACATGGGTCGTGGATAGGAATGCTAAATGCAGATGTATCAAGAAGAATGTTGACACTATCGCAATGGCGACTTGTAATCTTTACAGGTGCAAGATCGAATACTGAACGGAGGTTTTATTATGATAAGAATACCAAGCAATGATAAAAGATGCTATAACTGTGAGTACTGGCATGGTCAGAGAGAGGTAGGTCCGGGTTCTCAGGGAACATGGATAATTTGTCCGAATCATCGTGATGTAAGAAATACAGCATACTGTGATAGAACAAGACAGGATAAACCTGCAAGTGCAGGATGTCCTGATTTTGCAAAGTGGAGATGTCTGAAGTAATCTCGGCAAGAAGGTCATATCATTTATCTATATTTGGCGCTGTGAGGTGAATCGCTATGAAAACAACTTCTGACAAAGAAAATAATACAAAGGATAAAACGCCCCAAAAGCCCTCATCCATAAAGGGTAAATTAACAGAAAAGATATTAAAGGATATAAAAAAGGATGCTGAAAAATTCATGAGAGAAAACGGTCAAGGAAAATACTAAAATAGTGCGGAGCAAACCCGCAAGCGCAGGATGTACCAGTTATGTAAAGTGGCACTATCTGAAATAACGAGTGATAAGAGAGAAACTTCATATCAAGGGAGTTTCTCTTTTTGCGATAAACTCTCCACATCTGCGATAAAGTCCACTCTGAGCAGTGATATAATATGATAAGAATAAACTGTCACCGCAAACAGGAGGTGTATTGTATGAATAAGCCCGATTATAGCGAAATATTCAGCCGTCAGCTTGAAGAAATGACAAAGCTGAATGAGCAGGTCCAAGCCAAGAAAAAGCAGGTCACAGATGACGAAACGTCCGTGATTTTGTTTAACAGCATCCGAAAAACGGCCAGACGAGGCAAAAGCTATTCTCAGTGTATGCTGGCGGATATGTATTACAACGGCTGTGGCTGTGAAAAGAATAATGAACTTGCGGCTAAATGGTATGAAAAGGCGGCAAATAAGAATAATAAAAGGGCGCAGTTCAGGATTGCACAGATGTATGAGAACGGTGAGGGAGTTATGCTGGACTGTACCAAAGCGCTCCATTGGTACTGCAAATGTGCGGATTCAGAGGAGATCCACAACTATCTCGGAGATGCTGAAAACAAGATCGGTATGATGTACGAAAACGGTGTGGGCACAGAAAAGGATATGCAGAAAGCATTCGACTATTATCTGAAAGCCGCAGAACATGACAATATAGATGCCATGCTGTCGATCGCCCTCATGTATGAACATCTCGGCGGTGACAATTATAAGAATGCGCTGCTTTGGTATAATAAAGCCGCTCAGAGCGGTTCGACTGTTGCACAGATCGCCCTTGCATATAAATATGAGTACGGCGATTCGTTTGAGCAGGATCATGAAAAAGCCCTTGAATGGTATGAAAATGCCGCAATCAACGGAAACGATCATGCACAGTTCAAGGCAGGAAAGATGCATGAAAACGGAACGGGAACTGATGCTGATATTAACAAGGCTTTGAGGTATTACAGAGAATCGGCAGGTAACGGCAATGAGGATGCTTTAAAAAGACTGTGTGAATTGTCGGATTCGGGAAATGTCTCCGCTCATGAGATACTAGGCAGTTTATATGAACACGGAGCAGGAATAGAGAACGATCTTGAAAAGGCATTTGGTTGTTACAAAAAAGCCGCTGATTCTGAACGCACCACCATGCAGTACAAAGTTGCTCAGATGTACGATAACGGCATCGGAACAGAGATAGACAAGACAAAGGCTCTGGAATACTACATAAAAGCCGCTGATTCGTGGAATACCGCCGCTCAATACAGAACTGGCTATATGTTTGAGCATGGTATCGGCACTGATATAAACATGGACAAAGCATTTGAATATTACCAAAATGCCACATATAACGGAAATACTGATGCAATGTACAGTCTCGCTCAGATGTATGAGCGTGGCATTGGCACAGATGCGGATATGGTCAAGGCAATTGAATTATATGAAAAAGCCTCGGGAAAAGGAAATATGCGGGCTGAAATAAGGCTTGAAATACTTCATATAAAGCAAAACTGATTCTTGCCGATAATCTGATTTGTACCGCTTGTATCACGCAAACTATTTTTTGTCACATAAAAGTTATCGCAAAAATTTAAGTGCTTCCCTTGTATGGAAGGTGTATGTATATTATCGTTTGAAGTGATGATAATGCGAATATATGGAAGATATCCGTTATGTGAACTATTGGTTTTGAAAAAAATTATTTTGATTTTAGTTTTAAAGAATTGAAAATGCTTGAAAAATCATATGAAACATGGTAAGATTATATTGTAGAAATTGTTACCATTTTGCATGCATATCTATATATAGTGATATACAAGAAAGGAAGGATGTATCATGAACAGCAATATGAGAAGTACTGAAGATTGGGAAAACTGGTACGTTGAAGCAAAAGATGAGGAAAAAGAAATCTACAATCTCATCTGCGATTACAAAGACTATTTTAAAGATTTGACACTACAAGAAGGCTCTTGTACATATACAATTTTCGAAAAGAAAGTTGAGTTTAACTTACAGGTCTTTTTCGATAATCTGGTAGTTCGTGTTAAGAATTTTGAAAATCCTTATATTCTGGCTTATTATAATTCAAAAGATCATATTGTAACAGTTTCTCCAAAAGTCAAAACAGAACAATATTGTATTCCTCACGAAATGATACATATGCTTGACACAGCCTATGATATGGTAAGCGGACTAAGAGACGCAGTGAAATGGAGGCTGTATTATGATTTGCGTGAAAAGATAAATGGATTGGATCAAGCGATACTTGATTTTACTAAATTAAGTTCATTAATGAGTATAAACCGGTGTCCCGAAAATCCGAGAGTATTTCTACAGGGACATGATACATTATTTTTATTAAAAAGCTTTGATTTAGATATGAAAATGGTCTTTCCATTTGGAACTGTTCTTGGATATGGATATACTGATAAATTCAAATATCTTGAGAAATACTAAAAAACGAATCATAACCACCACTGAAGTGGTGTTTTGAATAGCAACTAAAAGGTGCGAAGAGTCAATCCACTATTCTGTGTAAACGTAAAATAGTGCAATAGGAAAGTGTATGATGAGACCGATTGTGAAAGCAGTCGGTCTTATTGCGTATTAGCACATGATTATTCGATTTTAATGATGAAAATACTATTCAGGTATCCTGTCGCCATCTTTAAGAGCAGCTCATATAAAGGGGCTTGGTGCGGCGCTGACTTTAAGGGATTGCGTAGAATGACCGACAAAAACGGGCTGGCTGCATCATCTGATATGATATGGAACCACTGTTATGGGGATAATGAAGCTGCGGATGATACAAATGGCTCGCTTGGCTTTCTCTATTTGTACATTTTCAACAACTTAGTTTTACTGATTTTTATCCCTATTCTTTCTAATACGTCTTTACGCTTATCAAATAACTGCAGAATCAGTTCTTTCGCACCTTCACCATAGTGAATTTGATTATGACAATTACTACAAAGTGAAACTATATTTTGTTCACGATCAAGATTTTCTGAAAACTCTGAAGAAAAAGACATGGGTATCAGATGATGTGGTTCTGTATACGGAAGGCCATCTTTCTTTCTTATAAATGTTGGATGTTCATTGCATATTTCACAAGAATAATTAGCTCTTTTTAACGCCTTTTTAGCTTCATTAATATCACGCTCATACTGCTTTTGTCCATTGATAATTACAGGTTCAGATCTCTTCTTTCTTGTTTCATCATAGTTAGATTGAACTGAATCTTTTCTAAAATCACTATTAGCAATTACGGCATTCTCTTGTTCATCGGTTAAAATGATATTCTTCGTTGGTCTTCCATATACAAAATACAGATATCTCATAAAGAGATAAAGGCTATAGTCTTTTAAATGCGGCTGACTTTGTTTCCATTCAATCAATTTTTTTTGTTTGTCTAGCTGATCATTTGAAAAATCTGATTTTTCTCCAATCTGTTCCAAAAAATAGTTTAAATGATCATTCGAAAAGATTGCTAAATAACGGGTTGAAAAGTATGTGGCCAAAATTTTCCCTCGATAAGTGGGCGCCAACTTGCAAAGTTTTATTTTCTCATCGTTACCTATTTCACCTGCATCCAAAAGGGCAACTATCTCTTTTTTTATTTCTACTAATGCATCTTCTGCATTACTACCAAATTTACTTTTGCTAGTACGATATTTTACAGTTGGATCACTTTTTGTTTTACCATAATATAATCCGAATTTATAAGAGGTTGCTCCATGAAAATCTCCGAAATCTTTTAATTCGTTTTCTATTCGATAGCAAAAAGATGAGTTTTCGGAACCAAAACCTATAACATATTCTTTTATTTTCAATTGAAGGATTTTATCTTTGGGGTAATCACTAATGAATGATTCTATGATTTTATTCAATTCCTTTTCTTTTTTTTTATATTTATCAATGTCTTTTTGAAACTTCAATGCTCTACCTATTGAATCACTAACAATTCCATTATAATTTTTTTGTTTTAGTTTATCCGACATTATTATTCCTCCCGGTTTTATTAATAATTAAAACATATTAAAAATATGGCTATTTTTATCTTGGCATTTCAAGGTTATATGTCCACACCTCACTTTGTATCATAACTGTTTGCACAGCATCTTACATTCCTTCCATAGGATATTTACACTGTTTAAGCAGCTTTTTATCATATGTATTCTTACCCAGAATAAGCCTTTTTTGCCAGTCAATACTCCTGTTAATCATCATTTTTATTATTTGCCTCATAATCTTATGGTGTAGAGATCGACCGTTGAATCCAGATATTCTAAAATATCAGGAAGAAATCCATCGAACCACTCCTGTATCCAATCAGGATGATTGTCTTCAATATTAGGCTATTACTAAAATTGAATACTATTTCTACTATGTTTATATTATACATAATAATGCGATAATTGTCAATAGATACAATGAATACTGATGGTAAATATGGATAAAAGTTACTGATTTTGAGTAAATTATTACAATTAATTTGAATGTAATAAATTGACATAACATAAAATCAGTGATATAATCTAAGTCAGTACAAACACACTTATGAAATATGGAGATGAGAGAATGAAGAAACTGTTAGCATTTGCGGCAGCTGCGGCGATAGCGGTTTTTAGCGGTATTCCAATGACAGCTTCAGCAACTTCGGTCGGCGACGTTATTGCTTATGCTTATCAGGTAGGAATGCCAGAAGATATGATTCAGCAGTATATAGCTATGGGAAGCGGCCGTGAATGGACGTCCGAACAATGCGATCAGGCGATTGCAGCACTCAGTGCATGGGCAGCTGAAAGAGATACAGCCATCAGTGGGGGAGGGCAGCAGTCTGCTCCTGCCGAAAAAGTTCCTGATCCGATCGAACCCGAGAAATTCGAGGAAATGTCCATTGAGGAGAAACAGGAATACATCACTTCGATACCAAGTGAACAGAAACAGGAATATCTTGACGTGATGACCAACGATGAGAAGAATCAGCTTCTTAAAAAGCTCGATACATCGGAGCAGGTCGAGGTCATTGCAGGAATGCTGGGATTCGGTGATCCGTTCGGATATAATTTTTCCATTGAGGATGTTTCAAACGGCTCTGTTATGATCAGTGCAAGAGATGAGAACAATAAACTTGTGGGAGTTACAGTGCTTGGGGATTCTGTCGAGAAAACAGGAGTAACTTATCCAGTGCCCATAATTGCGGCAACTGGAGCGATACTGCTATCGGCTGTCGGAATAGTGATGATCGTCAGAAAAGGCGGGTGTGAGTAATGGCTAAAAACAAGCTCCTGCCGCAGCTGATAATGCCGTTCCTGATAACAGCGCTTTGCGGAGGAACACTGTTTCTTCTGTCGATAAGGCCATATGAAAAAGTCAGGACATATCTGAAAGTCGGCTTTATGGATAACAACAGCGTGGTGCCTCAGAGTGAGGGAATCGCAGGTCTTAATATCGTTCAGACCGATATAGATACCGAGTACAGCGGAAAGACTTACAGTAAGGGAGAAGCAGTCTATCCCGAATACGGAACTCAGTATGCTGTCATAGAGTGTGAAGCAGTTGATATATATGCGCCTGTTTACTGGGGAAACGGCGCTGAACTTCTTGAACTTGGAGGCTGCAATACGCCATCATCTGCACCTGCCGGCGGAGAGGGCAATACAGTGATAAGCGCTCACGTTAACACCTTTTTTGCTGATCTGAACAAAGTGAAAAAAGGCGATGAAGTGAAGATATATACGGATTACGGCAGATTCACTTACAAGGTAACGGAGCTGATAGAGTTTGAGTCAACGGATAAGACTTATCTGCGAAAAGGTGATAAGGATATTCTGACTTTGTATACCTGTGAGGACAACTTGCTGGCATCATCTACAAAGCGTATCGGATGTATCTGCGAGCTGAAAAAGCGTGAATTCTATAACGAACCAAAGGAGGAAAAAGCTGATGAAGAATAAGCTGACTCTGGTTCTGCGTATAATCGTATGTATGCTTATGGTGTTTTCGATTATCGGTACTTGCGGAGTTATTATCGCTGACAGAGTGTATACTTCCGAATATCTGAGATCGCAGGTCGGCAGGACAGATACTTATGAAAATGCCTATAATTCGCTTATGAAGTGCTTTTCGGACAATTACAGCATTTCTAATATACCGATAGAAGTGTATGAGAGTTCGTTCACATCGGATTGGATGAAAAGTGCCGTTGATGAGAAGATAAACAGTTTCTTTGAGAAACGTGAAGCTGAAATCGACTGTTCAGAGACTGAGAAGAATATAACCGAATACTTTGAATCTTACGCACACGAAGCACACGTTATCAAGGATGAGACCTATGAAAAGAAGCTGGATGAAGCTATAACCTATGCTCAGAAAACAGCTTTGGAGCAGGCTGATGTGTATTCACTTGCTGTAATGGAAAGAGCAGGGATAAGCGCTAAAGTTTCAGCTTGTGCTGCGCTGGCGAGAAAGTATATGTGGGTATGTATCGCAACAGTTGCAGTTCTGGTAGTACTACTGATACTGCTGAAAAGATCTCTGTACTGGATAGGAACAGCATTGTTTGCATCAGGAATGATAATGGCGATACCTACCGTGATAGTCAAAGCTGAAGGCCTGATAAACAAGTTTTCACTGAAGGACTATACAACATATACTCTGGTAACAGGGACGATGGATTCGCTGGCAACAGTGGTGATGATGACCGGAATCATTATGCTGGCGGTTGGCGTAGTTATGATAGCAACGCACCTGATAATACAAAATAAAAGCAAAAGTGCCGCCTGAAATTTCAGGCGGCATTCTTTTAGGATTTACCATGTATCGCTGTTATTATAATGATTTTTTGTCAGTACGTTCAAGAATATAGTCCACAGATACTTTGTGAAAGTCAGCGAGTTTAATCAATATCTCAGTTGGTATATCAAGTTTTCCACGTTCATAGTCACTATAAACTCGTTGACTGCAATGGAGTATTTCAGCGATTTGAGTTTGTGTCATATCTTTATCTTCACGGAGATCACGAATTCTCCTGTACATAAGCATCACCCAAACACATTATACAATAGCGGAATATCCACTATTGACTTTTAGTGGAAAATCCGCTAAAATACATTTAGAGGTGATCATTATGACTTGTACCATCATATCAACAGGCGAGGAGTTAAACCTCATCTGCAAGAAAGAAAATGAACCACCATATCCCGAAATAAAAGCAAAACTGCGTGAAAAGATATGGAATCTTTACTGCAAGGGATACGACAGTTTCTGGCTAAACTGCGAGTACGGAGTGCCGCTGTGGTGCGGTGAGATCATAACTGCTCTTGCTATGTACAACGACATTGAGCTGAACATCGCCATGCCCTATGAGGAACAGTCCACCAACTGGGTGGAGGAGCATCGTGACCGATTTTTCGCAGTTCACGCAGATTCTGACCATGTTGAAGTGATATCGAATCAATACACCGAGGACTGCTATGAAATGGCAGACGAGTATATGATAGATGAATCTGATCTTGTTGTCATCGTGGGAGAATCAGGGCGCAAGTGCTATGCTAAGAAATATGCTGACAGTGTGGGCGTGAAGTGCGAGTTCTTATATTTATAATGTGTAGCATCCTCTTTGGCTTACTGTCAAAGGGGATTTTTTTATGGTCAGAGTAACAGAAAAAGTAGTAGAGTATACCTTTAGTATTATGATGGAGAAATATAATTTTTAGTAAACATCGACATAAAAGATTTATATATATCATTGGTTATAGCTAATGCCAACTTTGTTTGTTATGCATAAAAACAGCCTGCTCCGCTTGACACTTATGACGAATAGTGATATAATTGTAGTCACAAAAAATATATCAATATTTCCGAGAGTTATTTGCTCTCGGAATAAATTTGCATAGAAATATTGGCGGAATTTCAGTTGAGCGATCATTTGTAGTGTAACTTTTTACGCATGGTAATTATAGATGCTTTTACATTTGTTTTTGATATTGCTGTTGGCAGTATGTAGATGTGAAGCAGTGAGAACTGGACCGCTTTTTTATTTGAATTATCGGAGACAACTTGAAAAAGATTCGTAAAATATTATTCTCTGTATACATTATATGTGTACTGTGGATAACGCTAATTGACCGTGAGTGGTCAAGTCCTCATGCAATGCTGATACCATTCTGGGAATTTGCAAATGTTATAAAAGGCGTGGAGCGTGGTTTCTACATCAAGCAGATATTGGGAAATCTCATAATGCTGATGCCATTGGGACTGATACTTCCGACGTTGAAAAAAGTGAATATGAAACAGATATTCCTAATAGCACTTCTGTTTTCAGCAGGAATAGAGACTGTGCAGTTCATCACAGGCAGAGGACTTATGGAATTTGATGATGTATTCAATAACACTGTTGGTGCAGTGGTTGGATATAAAATATATAGTAAGTTAAGGTGATATCAATGACTGATTCACGGAGCGATGAAGCGTAGGTGTAAATCTTTTATTATGGAGAATTTACTTATTATAGGAGCAGGCCAGTATGGCATGGTAGCGAAAGAGATTGCCGAATCGACGGGAATATTTGAGAAAATAGACTTCCTTGATGACAATAATCCGATTGCTGTTGGTAAAACCGATGACTATCAGAAATTCAGAGACAGATATGAATGTGCAGTTGTGGCAATTGGTAACACAGAGTTTCGCTTGAAACTGATAAACGAGTTAAAGGATACAGGCTATAAAGTTCCTGCTTTGGTACATGAACGTGCCTATATATCGCCGTCAGCTGTTATTTCCGATGGATGTTTTATAGAGCCTATGGCAGTTGTGAACACTGATGTGAGACTTGAGACAGGCTGCATTATTTCCGCAGGTGCAGTTATCAATCATAATGCTGTTATCGAACAGGGATGCCATATAAATTGCGGATCGGTAGTTGGAGCAAGAAAGATAGTTCCGTCAGGTACAGTTACTTCGATAGGAACGATTCTTGAATGAAAGTATTTAAGGTGGAGTATAAAATGAAGAAATTGAAAAGAGTTCTGGCAGTTACAGGCGCCATTCTCGGCGCCTCATATATAGTCATGGATATGATAGCTAAAAGTCAGAAGACAAAAGCAACTTATCAAGATAAACCAGAGGAAAGAAATCCTATGGAAGGCAAAAAGGTAGTTTTCGTTGAAAATGAAAACGCTCCTGTGAATGCCGACGGTCTAAACGGACATCTTGAATCTGTCGGGGATTCGTCGCACATTCCTACGGTTTATGAGGTATGCGTTAAGCGTGGAATTGATAAGCTGCTTTCTTTTTTTGGCATGGTAATGCTTGCACCTGTTTATGCTGTTACCGCACTTGCTATCAAGGCAGATGATCCGGGGCCGGTTTTGTTCAAGCAGAAAAGAGTTGGTCAGAACAAGCAGTACTTTGAACTGCTTAAATTCCGTTCTATGTCGGTGAATACGCCTAAGGATGTGCCTACACATATGCTTCAGAACGGCGGAATCACCCATGTGGGAGCATTTATCAGGAAAACATCTATCGATGAACTTCCTCAGCTCTGGAATATTTTCAGAGGAGACATGAGCATTATTGGACCTCGTCCTGCACTCTGGAATCAGGACTTCCTTACTGCTGAGCGTGATAAATATGATGCAAATGATATAAAGCCTGGACTCACAGGGTTGGCTCAGATCAGCGGACGCGACGAACTGGAGATACCAGTTAAGGCTAAGTATGACGGAGTTTATGCGAAGTCACTAAAGGCTTCAAGCATAAATGGTCTGTTTATGGATACGAAGATTTTCGTAGGCTCTGTATTCTCAGTCCTCAAGAGTGAAGGCATTGTTGAGGGCGGTACAGGTGCATTGGCTAAGGAATTTGAGAGAGCGAAAGATATATGAAAAAGATACTTATTACAGGAGCAGGAAGCTATATTGGAACTTCCTTTGAAAACTATATGAAACAGTGGCCTGATAAGTATCAGGTCGATACAGTCGATATGATAGGCGATGAATGGAAGAAGTATGACTTCTCAAAGTACGATACCGTTTATCATGTGGCAGGTATTGCTCATTCAGATAACGGTAAGATCAGCAAAGAAAAAGCAAAGCTGTACTATGAGGTCAATACAAAACTTACTATCAGAACAGCTATGAAAGCTAAGAAGTCGGGCGTAAAGCAGTTCATTTTCATGTCATCAGCAATAGTTTACGGTGACAGTTCTCCTATCGGTAAAATGAAAATGATAACAAAAGATACGCCGGTCAAGCCGGCGAACTGCTATGGTGATAGTAAAGTCAAGGCTGAGCGTGGATTAAAGAAGCTCGAAGATGAGAACTTCAAGGTCGTTATCCTTCGTCCCCCGATGATATATGGCAAGGGCAGTAAGGGTAATTATCCCCTGATGTCGAAGCTGGCTCAGAAGATGCCTGTGTTCCCTTATGTAAAGAATTGCAGATCTATGCTCTATATCGAAAATCTCATGGAATTTGTAAGACTTATGATTGAGAACGAGGAACAAGGCACTTTCTGGCCGCAGAATGCTGAATACAGCAACACAAGTGAGCTTGTGAAAATGATTGGAAAGGCTCATGGTAAGAATATATTGCTGCTCAAAGGCTTTACATTACCACTAAAAATGGTCGGTTTTGCAACTGGGATAGTTGATAAGGCGTTTGGTAATCTGGCTTATGATCAGAAGCTTAGTAAGTATAAGGAAGAGTATAGAAAGCATTCGTTAAAGAAAAGCATTGAGGAGACTGAAAAATAGATGAAAAAAAAGGCATTGCAACTTGCATCTGTTGCTTCTATGATAGATCAGTTTACTATTCCAAATATAAAGATACTTCAATCACTCGGTTATCAAGTAGATGTTGTAGCTGATTTTACTAATCCTGGTACAATTACAAATGAAAGAGCTTTAGATTTAAGAAATAGGCTTAAAGAAATTCACGTCAATGTATTTGACATTGCAATTCCAAGATCTTTAAATCCTAATGCTATTTATTCTTCATATAAAGCGGTTAGACAGCTAATAAAACAAGAGCAATACAAAATTATTCATTGCCATAGTCCAATAGGTGGTGCTATTTGTCGTTTGGCTGCGAAAAGTGAAAGAAAAAATAAATGTAAGGTTATTTATACTGCACATGGTTTCCATTTTTATTCTGGAGCTCCAATTAAGAATTGGATGGTATATTATCCAATAGAAAAAATATTGAGTAGATATACTGATGTACTTATTACTATTAATAAGGACGATTATAAGTTGGCTAAGAATAAATTTAATTCATTGCATACTATGTATGTTCCAGGTATTGGTGTAGATATACAGAAATTTACCAGATCAGAAATTGGCAGAGGAAAGATAAGAACTGAGTTAGGAATACATGATGATCAAATAATGCTTCTTTCTGTTGGTGAGTTGAATGTTAATAAAAATCACATTAATGTTATTAGAGCTTTAAAAAATCTAAATAATATAGTATATGTAATTGTTGGCAAAGGCGATTTACACGATGAACTGGCTCAGGAAGCAGATAAATACTCGATTGATTTAAGGCTGGTTGGTTACAGAACTGATGTAGTAGACTTTTATAGTGCAGCAGACGTTTTTGTTCTACCATCTATTCGCGAAGGATTGAATGTTAGCTTAATGGAAGCGATGTCAAGTGGCTTAGCAGCAACTTGTGGAAGGATAAGAGGAAATATTGATTTGATCAAAGAGCCGCTCTTCTCTCCAGAAAAAGTAGATGAGATCCGAAAAGCTGTTATTGAAGCAATTGAGCATAAAGAAAAATTAGGAAGTATAAACAAAGAAAAAATAAAGAACTTCAGTACAGAGATAGTCAATAAGAAGATGATCAATATTTATAAGAATGCAAGTAATCTTAAGAGGTGAAAGTGTTGAAGAAAGAAATAATTAATTTCCTTAAGTATAATAAGATAGCTTATAATACCTACTACTATACAATGAGCGCAGCGATAAATCTATTAAAGGTATTTGTTAAGCCTGATGACAAGTTGCTTCTTTTCAATTCTTTTGCTGGGCGTAAGTATGACGATAGCCCTAAAGCAATATATGAAGTCATGAGAAAAGATCCTAGATTTAAGGGGTATCATTTCGTATGGGCATTTCACCAGCCTGAAAAATATACTGTTAAAGGCGCAAAAAAAATAAAGACTGATGGATTACAATACTTTATAACTGCGCTGAAAGCAAGAGCGTGGATTACTAATTCATCAGTTGAAAGAGGCCTTAACTTCAAAGGGAAAAATACTTTTTATCTTAATACCTGGCATGGTTCACCCATAAAGAAAATGGGTGGTGATATTGCGAAGGATAATCAATCATTTGGTGCAAAGGGAAAAAATAAAACTGACATCATGAATGCTCAAAGTAAATTTGAAGCGAATATTTTCTCGAAATGCTTTGGGATTCCAAGAAGCCATTTTTTAGAAGTTGGCCTCCCTCGAAATGATGAGTTGGCTAATTATACAGAGCAGTATAGAAACGAATTAAGAAGGAAGCTCTCGCTTCCTTCAAATAAAAAAGTAATGTTGTATTGTCCGACTTTCAGAGAGTATGACAAAGACGAGAATTTAGGTGTTGTACTTGCTCCGCCTATGGATTTAAAAAAATGGGAGAAAGCCCTTGGAGATGAGTATATTCTGTTAATGAGGGCTCATTATGAAGTTTCAAAAGTAATGGAGATTAAAGAAAATGAGTTTATTAGGAATGTAACAGATTATCCTGTACTCGATGAGCTAATGATAGCATCTGACATTCTCATTTCCGATTATTCCAGCGTATTCTTTGATTACTCGATTATGGATAAATGTATGCTTCATTTTACATTCGACTATGATAAGTATGAAGAAAAGCGTGGAATGTATTTCGATATCAGAAAGTACTTGAATGGAGCATCAAATGAAGAAGATTTAATAAACATTCTCCTCGATCTGAATGAAGCAAGTGAGATATCCAAAACGCAGGCGTTCAGAAATAAATATGTAAATTATTATGGTAAGGCAGCTGGTCAAACAGTGGACTGTATAGCTGACCATATTTTGTAAAGGAGTATTATTCTATGAAAGCGGTTGTTGTAGGAGGAAGTAACGGCATAGGTCTTGCTATCTCTCGAAAAATAGCGAAAAAAGGATACCATGTGATCATACTGGATAAATCAGAACCAGCTGAAGGTGTATTGGCAAGTGATGAGTATGATTATCAGTACTGCAATTTATTAGATTTAGATGAAGAACAGATAAAAGTATACGCTGCTGATGATGAAGTTACTTTTCTTATGATAACAGCAGGATTCGGACGTGTTGCTGATTTTGAATATCACCATACCGCTGAGATCAAGAATATGATGACTGTTAATGCCACATCTACTATTCAATTACTACGTTTATTCTATGATAGGATAAAGAGTAAAAATGAATTTAAGTGTGGAGTAATGGGATCAATTGCCGGTTTGATGTCATCTCCGGCTGCGACAGTTTATTCTGCATCTAAGGCAGCTGTTTGTCGCTTTATCGAGAGCGTAAATATAGAACTTGAAGTGTACGGAACAAAAAATCGTATTTTGAATGTAGCCCCTGCTTCATTTAAAGGTTCTCGTTTCTATGGAGGACAGAATCAGCTTGATTTGCTTGATAGCTTTGCAGAGGATATTATTGCTCATATATATGCTTGTGACGAGTTGTTTATCCCCAACTATGAGGAGACTTTCAAAGCGGTTCTCGACAGATATTATTCTGACCCTCATGAATACGGATTACATAGTTATACATATAAAAAGGATTCCGGCCGTCTTGATAATACGAAGCATGTTGTGATAGGATACTTGTCTGGAACTTTTGATCTCTTCCATGTCGGACATCTGAACCTTCTAAGACGAGCTAAAGAGCAGTGCGACTATCTGATCGTTGGTGTTCATGATAGTGGTGCGTGGAAGGGCAAAGAGACGTTTATTCCTTTAGAAGAGCGAAAAGAGATAGTTGGAGCATGCAAGTATGTTGATAAGGTTGTTGATTCCTGCCGTGAGGATGCTGATGCTTGGAAACTATGGCATTACGATCGCCTTTTTGTGGGTTCTGATTACAAAGGAACCGAAAGATTTAATAGATATGAAGAATATTTCAAAGATAAAGGTGTTAAAATCGTTTATTTCCCTTATACAAAGGGAACTAGCAGTACACAAATAAGAGAAGCAATGACAAAATCATAATTAAAGAGAAAAAGAATTACATTTTGATCTTATGATAATATTCGTTTAAGGTGAAAAATATATGAGTAAACCTATTAGAGTGCTTCATGTCTTCCACGGAATGGACTGTGGCGGAGCCGAAAATATGATAATGAATCTGTATCGTAATATAGATCGAAGCAAAGTTCAGTTCGATTTTTTAGTCCATACAAAGAAAAAGTGTTTTTTTGACGATGAGATCAAAAATCTTGGCGGAAGGATTTTCTTTGTTCCGTATTACAATATCAAGAACACAGTAGCTTATAAAAAAGCTCTACGTCATTTATATGAATCTCATCCTGAGATTAAGATAGTTCATGGGCATCTTGGAAGCTGTGCTCACATCTATTTGAATATAGCTAAGGAACACGGTTGCTATACCATAGCACATAGTCACAATACATTACCTACTGACAGAAGCATAAAAAATGTATTGTATAGACTATTTACCTTACGCACACGTAAAGTTGCTGATTATTTTTTTGCCTGCGGAAAGCAGGCAGGTTTAGATCGATTTGGAGAAAAGATAGTATCATCTGATAGATTTCAAGTTCTTAATAATGCAATTGATACGCAAAAGTACATATATAATCCCGAAATAAGACAGAAGATGCGAGCAGAATTAGGACTGGAAGAGGCTTTTGTAGTTGGTCATATCGGTCGATTCAATTATCAGAAAAACCATGAATTCCTTATCGATATATTTGATGCAGTATTAAAGAAAGAACCAAAAGCAAGACTGTTACTAGTTGGAGATGGAAATCTTCGACCTGAAATTGAAAACAAGATATCTCGTCTAGGAATAAAGGATAAAGTCATAATGACAGGTATACGCAAAGATGTTCCTGATCTTTTACAAGCAATGGACTGCTTTGTTTTTCCGTCGCATTATGAGGGGTTAGGTATAGTTGCAGTTGAAGCTCAGGCGGCGGGGGTGCCAACATTATGTTCCGATGCCGTGCCTGATGAAGTAGACCTTACTGATCTTGTAAAACGTATACCATTGTCAGCGCCTGTTGAAGAATGGTGTAATGCCATTTTGGAGTATAATAACGGTTATGAGCGCAGAGACACACAACAGGAGGTCATAGACGGCAGATATGACATTCATCAGACGGCAAATTGGTTGGAAAGATTCTATATAAAGGTTTGTGAAAAATGCTTACATGTGTGATTTTAAACTACAATGATTATACATCAGTTGAGAAGCTATATGATCATATAAAGGATTACAAAATAATTGACAAAATAATACTTGTTGACAACGCCTCAACCGATGACAGCTTTAATAAGCTTAGCAGAATGGAAGTAAACGAAAACACTGTTGTTATAAAGTCAGATAAAAACGGCGGTTACGCATATGGTAATAACATTGGCTTGCGTCATAGTAAAAATCTTGGGGCAGATTACGTCATTGTTTGCAATCCTGACACAGAATTCAGTGAAGATGCGATAAAATCATGCCTAAACTCATTTAAAAGATCGAGTAAGATCGCAGCAGTGTCGCCAAAGGTTACAAGCGGCTCAATTGCTTTTAAGTTCACTTCTTCATTAGGCGAGATAGCTTATTCAAATTTATTGCTAAATAAAATATTCAAACCGCGTACTATCAAGAATAGCTTTAATTCGAAAGATATTATGCGAGTTGATGTTATACCTGGCTCATTTGTTATGTATGACATGAAAAAGGTCAGCGAAGTCGATTACTATGATGAAAACACATTCTTATATCATGAGGAGATCATTATTGGCAGGAAGTTGTATAATAAGGGATATATCCAAGTGATTGACCTCAATTCTGAATACGAACATCATCACAGTGTAAGTGTTAGTAAAAGCATAAAATCAGCCATCAGGTTGAAAAAGTATTTTCTGGATTCTCAGGAATATTATATTAGAACATATTTGAATCCTAGCACTATTACAATGTTTTTATATAAACTCATACGTCCCCTTGATTTGTTGGAGATATTTTTATGGACAAAAATCAAAAAAACAAATTCGGATTAATCAGCACAAGAAGAGTATCTTTGTTTACGATAATAAACTTTCTCATAATGTTTATAGTTGTCTTTATATCGCCTTCGAGCGAAAAATATATATTACCATATATTTTTACAAGTGCAAATATAAAATACACATTATGTATGTTTTTAATAGCATTAGAAGTAATAATTATAAAGAAGTATTCACTAGATAATTGCACTAAAATGATTGTATTTTTATTTTCAACACGGTGTATGATTTCAATTATTCACTTATTTGGAACATCAGAAATAGATAGTGAAATAAAATATTTGTTTTCATTTATTTGTGGTATTTGTTATTTGATTGCTTTTTCACAATCATCAATATTCGTCTTAAAATCCAATGTAGTCCATCATATAGTATGTTATTATGTGATTATATGTGTTCAAACTATTATTACATATATAATTGCTTCTCGTTTGCATTCTGGATATTTTGGCTTAAAATCTTTGCTAAAAATCCCAATTGGTGCATCAAATTATATTGAATGTTGGATTTTAATGTTGACAGCCTTTCTATTTTATTATAAAAAAAACAGTAAATTTAGATATGCTATTTTTTTTATAGGCTTTATAAGTAGTTTACTAACTCGATCAAAAAGTGCAATTTTGATATGGAGTATATGGTTGTTAATAATTGTTTTTTTGGTAAGCAAAGAAAAAAAAGGATTCGGATCATTTTTTACAGTGGCAGTTACCTTAATTGCTCTGTTATATTTTTACGATTATTTGCGGGAACTTGATTTTTTTGATGCAAGTAATCAAGTATTTGACAATTTGTTTTCTGGTGATTCTGATAAAATTGAAAAGGCTTTTAATGGTAGATTTGATACCTACAAATATGCATTTGATGCATTTAATGAAAACCTATTCACCTTTTTCCTCGGAAAAGGTGCTTCATATTCAAGTGGCTATACCCCTGCACACAATTGGATTTTGGATATTTTAGCAAAATCTGGAATCGTTGGATTGATTGTTGTTATTGTGTTGTATACAATAATTTTTAAGCAATTGCACAGTAATTCTAAAACAAATGATTTTGCTAAACCGGCAATTATAATGATGGTATTTGTAATATTGAATAGTATGTGGGAACCCTGTTTAGATGGCTTTTTATTCAGTATCCCATATTATACGATTATCGGATTCGGTATTCAGCAAACCGACCCCAAACTTGATAACGATAGAGGATGATTCTGCAGATACTATCTTATAACCTCTATAAATCAAATAACAGCTTAACTTTTTTAACGCTTGACAATTACTGGAGCGTTTATCCAGTAATTCCTATTTATGCAACATAAATGATAATAATACGTTGGTAGATAAAATATATGAAAGGATAAATATGAAGATATTAATAAAGAAAATCTTGTTTAATACATGTTCATTGATAAACATGATCGTTTATAAGAAAAATCGTATAATGATTTATGGTGGTAATTATCTTGATGATAATAGCGAAGCAATGTTTAGATATATTATATCAAAGAACGAATTTGATATTGTTTGCGTTTCCACAAATCATCTTGTATATAATAAGACGGATCGATTTAAAATTGTGAAAAACAATTATTTGAATGCCTTGTATTATATGTTTACAAGCAAAGTCGTTCTTGATTCCTCATATCATACAGTAATGATGAAGCCTTCAAAGAAACAACTGTTTATTCAAATGTGGCACGGTATTCCATTAAAATATATGAACGGATATAAATCTCCAATTAATTATTCTCAATACTTTTCAATGTTCTTTTCTCCATCGCCAAATATTGATCGGTTGATGCTTCAAACTTTTGGTGCTGCTAAGGATAAACTCATAACCGCTGGTTATCCAAGATGTGATTATTTGTTTGAAAGCGCTAAGAATTGCGAATTATTAAAGAATCATAAAATAAATATTGTTTGGATGCCAACATATAAACATGGATTAGGTATAAGCGTTACAAATAAAACAATACCTATTTTAACAGACGAGAATGTTTCTGCATTAGAAAAGATGTTGGTACATTATGATATATGTATATATATAAAACCGCACAGATTAGAGAAGGAAGATATGTCAGTATTTCTATCCAAAAACAATGTAACAAATATTGTACTCATTACAGATGATGATCTGTTTGAATTAAATATTCCAGTTTATAAATTTTTAAGGGGAGCAGATGCGTTAATCACAGACTATTCATCTGTTTTTTATGATTACTTGCTTTTAGATAGACCAATTGGATTTACAGTTGATGATTTTGATGAATATAAGTGCAAAGTAGGCTTTATCTTTGATAATCCTACGTCATATATGCCAGGGGAATTAATTACTGATATTGATGGTTTTATGAAATTCATCAATGATGTAGCTGTCGGAAATGATCAATATAAAAATGATAGACATAGAGTAAATGAATATGTCAATCATTATAAAGATGGATGTAACTCGATGAGATGTTATGATATGATAAAGAGGTTCATTGAAAATGGCATCACAGAATAAGGAATTGTCAAAAAATGTCATAATATTCGGAATTGGAACATTTGGTGCAAAAATAATGCAAATGTTGCTGATTCCGTTATATACCGTTTATATGACAACTAATGGATATGGAGTATCAGATTTAGTTAATTCCACCATTAGTCTTATTTCCCCTTTACTTATGATCGGTATAGGCGGAGGCGTTTTAAGGTATGTGCTTGGACAACAGGAAAATGAAAAATCAGTTCTAAAACTTGGAATTTTAATATGTCTCCTAAGTAGCCTTGTAGTATTTTTATTTACTCCTTTGATTAATAAAATAGAGTTATTTGAAGGCTTTGGCTGGTTTATTCCTATCTTATATTGTGTAAACTCCTTTAAAAACGTACTTTCACAGTTTTGTAAAGCGATTAATAGAAACGCTATTTATGCTGCTGACGGAGCTATCAGTACAGTAACTTTGACACTTTTCAGTATATTGTTTTTAGCAGTTTTTAAAATGGGACCGTTTGGCTATTTACTTGCCACAACAATCTCAAAGCTCCTTTCTGTAATCTATTTTGCAATTATGTGTCCGGTAGTTCCTACATTAAAGGGTTCTCACATCGACCTCGATCTATCAAAAAAAGTAATTGCATATTCGTTTCCGCTTACTTTCAATGAACTATCGTGGTGGATAATTCAAATGTCTGATCGATATATGATAGCATATTTTTGCAGTCAGTCATTAAATGGTGTATATTCAATGGCATATAAAATTCCCGGTATATTTAATTTAGTAGTTGGGATTTTTATTCAAGCGTTTGGTATCACTGCAATTAAAGAATGTGATAATTCACGTTTAAAAAACGGAAAATATGATGGTTCCTATTTTTCTAAATTACTTGAGTATTATATGGGCATAACATTTATATTTGTCGGGATCGTAATATTCGTATGCAGACCACTTGCATACTTGTTTATTAAAGGTGATTTCTATCAGTGTTGGATATATATCCCCTTGCTTTTATGTGCATATTGTATAGGTAATCTGGAATCTTACTATGGCAGTATATACAGTGGAGTCAAGAAAAGTACAGTGGTTATGCGTTCCACTGTAACTGGCATGATTGTAAATGTTATTTTAAACTTGATATTGATTCCAAGACTTGAGGCCATAGGAGCTGCTATTGCAACTATTGTTGGCTATTTTGTAGTATATTTTATTAGAGTTATTAATATTACGAAATATGTTGAAATGGATACGATGTTTGTTAAATGTATTATATCCATAATTCTGACGTTTATAATAGGGGCTTTTTATATGATAGGAAACACACTATCCATTTTTATTGCAGGTATAGCTTATTTATTTATAATTATTTTTTACAGGACAACCTTATTGAAAATTATTGCCAAGATAAAAGCTAAATTGACAAAAGCACATTGATCAAATTATTTAATATAGTTAGGAGGGCTTGATTTGAATCAGATTGAGAATCATAAAAAAGAAATTTACGCAGGGATTGTAACATATAATCCTGATATCCAAAGGTTGAGTGAAAACATCAATGCTGTAATATCACAAGTTGACGGAATAGTCATAGTTGATAATGGTTCTAAAAATATTACTGAGATACGCTCTCTTATCGCCACATCTTCAAATATAGCATTAAAGGAAAATTATAAAAATATGGGGATAGCAAAAGCATTAAATCAGATAATGACAAAAGCACAAAATGATGCCATTGATTGGGTACTTACTTTGGATCAGGACAGTGTGGTATACGATGGATTGATAACCGAGTATAAGAAATACTGGAACATGGAAAAAGTGGGAATATTTACGTGTTATTTACAAGATCGTAATGCAAAGGGGATAGGAGGACAACTTCTTTCTAATATCCCTAAAATTCAAGATGTAGCTCTATGTCCTACATCCGGATGTCTTACTAACGTATCAGCATGGAGAAGTACAGGTGGATTTGATGAAAAAATGTTTATAGATTACGTTGATTTTGATATGTGTGTAATGATGCGAAAAAATGGTTATTATATTAAAAAGATAAATTATCTTGGTCTTCTTCATGAGATAGGTAATAGTAAGGATGTTTCTTTTTTGGGACGCAAACTTGTGGTTGGAGGGCACTCTTCATTTAGAAAATATTATATAGTACGTAATCGTATCTATTATATGAAGAAACATAAAGATTATATTGATGTCTTACCTGAAATACGACATTTAGCCGGTTTTTTTGTTTTAACTATAATTTATGAGGATAATAAATTAGAAAAACTAAAAGCAATGTTGAAAGGATTGATAGATGCTCCCAAATTATGCAAAACAATTAAGAGAACATAAACAAATACCATTTTTAAGACTCATTTTGTAAGAACACATAACATGGAATAGATATTTTTTGTTTTTAGCCTAACTGATTGTAAGATTTTATAAGTTATGAATTTTGAAAGAAAAATAGGTGTGTAATATGAAAGGCATAATCCTCGCCGGCGGTTCCGGCACAAGACTTTACCCATTAACAATGGTAACATCGAAGCAGCTGCTTCCGGTGTACGACAAGCCAATGGTATACTATCCTCTTTCCACGCTTATGCTGGCAGGAATAAAGGATATACTTATAATCTCAACACCGACTGATCTTCCGAATTTTGAAAGACTTCTCGGTGACGGATCACAGTACGGAATCAATTTAAGCTATAAAGTTCAGCCCAGCCCTGATGGGCTGGCGCAGGCATTTATTCTGGGCGAGGAGTTCATAGGAGAAGATGCTTGTGCAATGGTGCTTGGCGATAATATCTTCTACGGTAACGGATTCGGAAGCCTGCTCCGTGCGGCAGTCGCTGATGCTGAGGAAAACAAAAGGGCTACTGTATTTGGTTATTATGTTCCCGATCCTGAGCGTTTTGGCGTTGTTGAGTTTAATGAAAACGGACAGGCTATATCCATTGAGGAAAAGCCAACAGTTCCTAAGAGCAATTATGCCGTAACAGGCCTGTATTTCTATCCTTCAGGTGTATCTGCCAAGGCTGATCAGGTCAAACCGTCTGCCCGTGGGGAGCTGGAGATAACAACTCTCAATGAGATGTACCTCGATGAGAAACTGCTTGATGTTCAGCTTCTCGGCCGTGGATTCGCATGGCTCGATACAGGAACAATGGACAGCCTTGCAGAAGCTACTAATTTTGTTCAGATGATCCAGAATCGTCAGGGAATTGAAATATCCGCTCCCGAGGAAATCGCTTTCATCAATGGCTGGATCGACAGGGACGGGCTTATGAAGTCAGCTGAAAAATACGGAAAGTCCCCATACGGCGCTCATCTTAAAAAAGTTGCCGAGGGAAAGATAAAATATTAAGGAGTATGGAAGATGGGTAATTTTACTTTTAATGAGACTAAGATCAAGGATGTCTATATAATAGATGTAAAGACTTACGGTGATAATCGTGGTTATTTCATGGAGACTTATAAAGAGTCTGATTTTAAGGAAGCCGGCCTTGACTATAACTTCGTGCAGGATAATCAGTCAAGTTCCCGCAAAGGAGTTCTTCGTGGACTTCACTTCCAGAAAACACATCCGCAGGCTAAGTTGGTTCGTGTGCTGAAAGGCGAGGTATTTGACGTTGCTGTTGACCTTCGCAAGGACAGTCCTACATATGGTCAGTGGGTCGGAGTTGTTCTCTCTGAGGAGAATAAGCGTCAGTTCATGATCCCCCGTGGATTTGCTCATGGTTTCGTTGTTATGAGTGACTATGCGGAATTTGCTTACAAGTGTGATGAACTCTATCACCCTGAGGATGAGGGCGGTATCATGTGGAACGATCCTGCTATCGGCATTGAATGGCCTGAGGTCGGAGAGATAATTCTCAGCGAAAAAGACAAAGTTCACCCATCACTTACAGATTCAAAAATCGTGTTTTAAGGAGTTATTGATATGACCATATTCGTAACAGGCGGCGCAGGCTTTATCGGCGCAAATTTCGTATTCCATATGCTTGACACATACCCTGACTACCGCATCGTATGTCTGGACAAGCTGACATATGCAGGCAATCTCTCAACTCTTGAGCCTGTAATGAAGAACCCTAACTTCCGTTTCGTAAAGATAGATATCTGCGACCGTGAAGCTATCTATAAGCTGTTTGAAGAAGAAAAGCCTGATATCGTTGTAAACTTTGCAGCTGAGTCACACGTTGACCGCTCAATCGAGAATCCTGAGATATTCCTTCAGACAAACATCCTTGGTACACAGGTGCTGATGGATGCTTGCAGAAAGTACGGCATCCAGAGATATCATCAGGTTTCCACAGACGAAGTTTACGGTGATCTGCCTCTCGACAGACCTGACCTTTTCTTCACAGAGGAAACTCCTATCCACACAAGCAGCCCATACAGTTCATCCAAGGCAGGTGCTGACCTTCTGGTTATGGCTTACCACAGAACTTACGGTCTGCCTGTGACAATTTCAAGATGTTCAAACAACTACGGTCCATATCACTTCCCTGAGAAGCTGATACCTCTCATGATAGCAAATGCACTTGCAGACAAGCCTCTCCCTGTTTACGGTGAAGGTCTGAATGTACGTGACTGGCTCTATGTTGAGGATCACTGCCGTGCTATCGACCTTATCATCCATAAGGGCAAGGTAGGCGAGGTTTATAATGTCGGCGGTCATAATGAAATGAAGAACATCGACATCGTTAAGCTCATCTGTAAGGAACTTGGCAAGCCTGAGAGCCTTATCACTCATGTTGAGGACAGAAAGGGTCACGATATGCGCTATGCTATCGATCCTACAAAGATACACAATGAGCTTGGCTGGCTGCCTGAGACTAAGTTTGAGGACGGTATAAAGAAGACTATCAAGTGGTATCTCGATAACAAGGAGTGGTGGGAGACCATCATTTCAGGCGAGTATCAGAACTACTATGAGAAGATGTACGGCAACCGTGCAGAGGTGTGATAGATGAAAGCATTTGTAACAGGTGTAGGCGGACAGCTCGGCCATGACGTTATGGACGAACTTGCAAAGCGTGGCTATGAGGGTGTCGGAAGTGACATCCTCCCGTCCGTTGATACAGAATATCCCTATGTTCAGCTTGATATAACCAATGCTGAGGCAGTTGAGAAGGCAATATCCGAGGTCAATCCCGATGTTGTGGTACACTGTGCTGCATGGACAGCAGTTGACGCTGCTGAGGACGAAGAGAACAAGCCAAAGGTCAAGGCTATCAATGTGGACGGTACACAGAATATCGCCAATGTCTGCAAAAAGCTGGACTGCAAAATGATATACATTTCCACTGATTATGTTTTCAATGGTCAGGGAACTGAGCCATGGACTCCTGACTGCAAGGACTATGCTCCCCAGAACGTCTACGGACAGTCAAAGCTTGACGGTGAGCTTGCAGTTGCAAATACTCTTGATAAGTACTTCATCGTTCGTATCGCATGGGTATTCGGAGTAAACGGCAAGAACTTCATCAAGACTATGCTGAATGTTGGCAAGACACATGATGAAGTAAGAGTTGTATGCGACCAGATCGGTACTCCGACTTATACGCTCGATCTGTCAAGACTTCTCGTCGATATGGCAGAGACCGAGAAGTACGGCTACTATCATGCGACCAACGAGGGCGGATATATTTCATGGTACGACTTCACAGTTGAGATATACAAGCAGGCAGGAATGTCCACAAAGGTAACACCTGTAACTACCGCAGAATACGGACTTTCCAAGGCTGCAAGACCTTTCAACAGCCGTCTTGACAAGTCAAAGTTGGTTGAAAATGGCTTTACTCCGCTTCCTGCATGGCAGGATGCGGTTGGTAGATACTTAAAAGAAATAAAGTAATAAGATGCTTATTGTTTGGAGCCTAAAATGAAACGAACACTAATTGTCGGCGCAGGTCAGGCCTGCGCCACGATTTTGACCGAGATTTTGAATGCGAAACATTCTCCATATGAAGATGATAAAATTTCGGCTGAATACGATCCTGTCTGCATAGTTGATGACAACAGGAGGTTTATTGGCAGGGAGATAAACGGCATAAGAGTAGTCGGTATGACTTATGAAATTCCTTCTATCGTTGCAAAATACAAGATTGAGCAGATAATATTTGCTATTCCGTCATGTGAAGATGAGGAGAGAAAAAGGATACTCGGCATATGTTCTGCTTCCAATGTTCCTGTCAAGATCATTCCTTTTATCGGTAATCTTATATTTGACGAATCAAGAACAAAGCTCGTTCACCAGATTCGTGATATAAGAATAGAGGACCTGTTAGGACGTGAACCGATCAGGTTTGATAATAGTGAGATATGCTCTTTCATCAAAGGAAAGAAGTGCATGGTCACAGGCGGAGGCGGTTCAATAGGTTCCGAACTTGTTCGTCAGATAGCAAAATACTCTCCTGAGCAGATACTCATAATCGATATTTATGAGAATACTGCCTATGAAGTACAGCAGGAATTGTTGATGGAATATGGCTCTGATCTGAACGTGGAAACTCTGATAGCTTCTGTACGTGATTATGACAGAATGAACGCTATTTTCGATGAGTACAAGCCTGATATTGTATTTCATGCGGCGGCACATAAGCACGTACCGCTCATGGAGAAGTCGCCTATGGAGGCAATAAAAAATAATGTTATAGGAACATTCAATGTTGCAACTCTTGCTCAGTTCCATAATGTGAAGAAGTTTGTAATGATCTCGACTGATAAAGCAGTTAATCCTACAAATGCAATGGGAGCTTCAAAGCGCTGCTGTGAAATGATAATACAGTATTTGTCACAACAGAGGGACGGTGTAACCGAATTTGTTACTACCAGATTCGGCAATGTGCTTGGCTCACATGGTTCAGTCATACCATTATTCAAGCGGCAGATCGAACAGGGACGAGCTGTAACGGTAACACATCCTGATATTATCAGATACTTCATGACCATTCCTGAAGCCGTAAGCCTTGTTCTTGAAGCAGCTGCAATAGCCAATGGCGGTGAGATATTCGTGCTTGATATGGGCAAACCTGTACGTATCGTCACACTTGCTGAAAATCTTATAAGAATGTACGGAAAAGTTCCGTATGTAGATGTGAATATTGAATTTGTTGGTTTAAGACCAGGTGAAAAGATAAAAGAGGAACTGCTGATGAATGAAGAAGGCTTACAGAAGACATCAAATGATCTGATATTTATTGGCAGGCAGATAGAGATAGAGTCGGAGAAGTTTATAAATCAGCTCCGTGATCTTCGGGATGCAGCTAATAAGAATGATGTTGATCTGGCAATAAAAGCCCTGCACAGCATAGTTCCAACTTTTATGACACCTGAAGAATTCAATGAAAAGCCGTTAGTGACAGTTTGAACTTGAGATTTTAAAATGAAAACAAGCAAATACATAGCAAATGAAATTCGTAAAAAGCAGCACCGCAAGGTGCTGTATAATAGTGAATTTTAGGTTGTGAGATATGGCTGTATTGTTATCAGAATATAATAAAAAGGGGAAAGAGGCATAATAAAGCTGAACAGCTTGAAAGGCTTCGGAATATAGGCTTAAAGTTCAATTCGGACATCTGAGGACGGAGGTAGGAAATGGCTAATGTAAAAAATCCCGACAGAGTTAACAAGGACAAGCTGATACGTGTTCGAGTTACTCAGGAGGAGCATGACAGATTTATGAAGCAAGCTAATGAAAATGGCTATAAATCGCTGAGCGACTATATCAGAACGCTTATTTCTGATGTAAATAAAGGTGATAATGATTCTGTAAAGGAAGAAGTATAAAATAATGATCCCCGGAGATATGAATTAACCATTATCTTCGGGGATCATGTGTATAGATTGCGTTTTAGCGATTAGAACTGTTACAGTTTATATTGCGAAAATGTGTTGCTTTTTATACGCTCGTCTGTCTTCTCACTTCGTAATGAACGGGATTTTTCGTTCGTGATGTGTATGATTGTTATTCTGTAATTCTCAGCGATACAGTTTCACCGCCCGGGATAAGACGGTGAATGAAATAAAGGCGCTCACCTGATTTGTCTTTATTGTTCATCAGATATTGCGGACTCTGTAATGCGCCATTTTCCGTAAATTCGTAATGGTATTCTTTTGTCCCGTCAAGTTCAGCGCCTGAGATAGAAATATACACATCCATATCTTCTGTGCCTTCGTTTCTGAGGTCATACCATTCGGAAACGCCGGTATTTGGTGACTCAGGCGGAATAGCACATTCTGATACGGAGAATGAACCGTTGTCGATATAGCTTATGTTCATCATTTCCTTTTTTTCAGATGCATATTTTTCAAATACCTGTTTATTCTTGTCAAAGTACGCAAATGAACATAGTTCACTGCGTTCATATGTCGGCGTGTCTGTTACAAGCGTTTCCTTATGAATTGTGGAACGGTCTTTCCAGTCATAGATATATAACTTTCCGATTTCAGGAATATCTGAAATAATTATCGCAGAAATGCTGTCAGAGTCGAGACCGTATGTGTTCACATATACATTGAAAGGAGCGTAATTCCTGATAAGATCATCATATGTCATAATGTCTTTTCCGACCATATGCTGTGCGAATCCGATGCCGTAAGTGATATTGGTCACCATGTCATCGCATTTGATATTATCAGCAAAGCCTGAGACTATGCGGCTGCACCATTCGTCTTCCATATAATTATCCGAACAATCATCAATACTGCTTCCGGTATATGCATGAACACTGAAGGTCTTTCCCTTATAGGTCATCTCAACGATGCCTGCTTTGCTTTTGTTTGATTTGGTTTCAAGCCATCCGATACTGTCATTTTTTACATTGACTGCCTTAGCCTTGAATCCGTATTTTTCGCTTACATACTGCTCTGCCATTTTTTGAAGTTTGCGTGTATTGCTGTGCGCTCCGCATCCCGTGAACAAAACACCTGCGGCAGCGGAACACAGCAGGATTATCGGTATCTTTTTCATCATGATCTCCTTGATTGCCGTGTAGTTTGTCCAGATGTTATTAGTATACAATAAAAACGACGAAAAATCAATAAGTAAAATATGAATCAACATTTCAAAACTGTAACATTCCGCAACATTAAACGAAGGACAAATGCTTGCCTATGGTGTATAATAAGATCATGGAAACGGGGAGAACCCCGAAAGTAAACGAAAATCTTATTTACCGAAAGGAAGTATTTATTATGAAAAAGTCAACAAAGGTATTATTCAACGTATACAAGGTCATCTTCGTACTTACAGCCATCGCTCTTATCGTTACATATGTACGTGGACTTATCAGCCCAACTGAAACAAATGCCGTTATCTCAGGTAATGACTGGTTCACTCTCGGATATATGTCAGTAGTTTATATGCTAATCTCTGAAAAGGAGAAGAATGCAAAACTTCGGAATGCTGAAAATAATTGAATATAAAGAATAATAATCCCTGAGCAGTTGCTCGGGGATATTTTTTAGTGGATGTAATTGAAGACGTACTTTGTTGCTATGGCTTTTGGCGATTACGATTATTTTCAGAATAAAGGTACTATGTAATAATTCTGTATTACGTTTATTCTTTTACCAATATCCTGCAATTAAAGAACCATCCAATGTGGACGTTGTGGTTCATGAAATATCATTATCAGATATGGAGTGGTGGTGTATACACATTATCATCTATGTAGGATCACATCACATTACACATTCGAGTACATATCACAATTGATCTATACGACATCTACTACATCAAGTGTTGTGTACATTGGTTCATCTGTTATGGAGTATTGGTATCGAGTAACGAGTACGAATTAATATATAGTACTGGAGGAAAATAAAATGAGACGAAAGACAGAAGATCCAAAGGTGACATGGTCGTTGAAATCGTCTAAGGCACTGTTAGAGGAATTAGACAAGGATGCAAAGGCCAAAGGAAAGACACGTTCCGAGATAGCGAATGACAGGCTGAGACATTATGCCACTCCTCTGACACCTGAACTGTTGGTCTTACTACAAGACAAAGGAATCGAGAAGTATGAGCAAATGAAAACTGACCAACCTGAGGAGGCTGTGAAAATCGTTGAGGAGGTTATGGACTTATGGAACAGATTAAAGTGATAAAGCATACAGATGCAGATACAAGATGTCTTGAGAACGTTGTTAACTATCCCATCGGAAAGGACCAGATACTGAAAACAGGATTCGGAGTAGATCCCTACAATACGAAAAATGCAGTAATGGCGTTCACAAGAACAGCAGAGTTTTTTGAAAATGAGAATAAATCAAAGGTGTTTCATTATGTTATCTCTTTTACCAATGAGACAGCACCAACAGCCGAAAGTGCTATGGAACTGGCGAAGAAGATACTGAAACCGATAACGGACAACCATCTTGCTGTGGTAGGAGTACATAGCAAGGAACGTGACGGAGGCAGTTATCATGTTCATGCTGCGGTGAGTCCTACAAATTTCAGAAATGGTTCAATGCTGTACTGCGACAATCGTACTAACTATGCACTGGCTCAGAGTGTTGCAAATGTAACAGGTCAGCCGTCGAAGCTGAGTGTCCGTTATGATGTCATGGGTGAGAAAGAAGCGAAAGAATGGTCATGCGGAAAGATATTCATTCCTATGAGCGAAATAGAGGGATAAGCCCTGACTGTAGATGTTATGATGCAGATCAGAGAGTTCGGATGGAACAGCCTTGAAGTTTACTTGCCCCGGCCTTGTGGTCGGGGCGCTGTTCTGTCTGATGTTCTTTAAAAATTTAATTCGGGTAACTATACAATAATGCAGTATCATGTGATGTTGTATCGTATCATGCTGCAAAATATGAAACCAAAGGAGTGAGAAAATGGAATACGAATATGATTGTGATCGTTTCGACTACAGGATGTTCAGCGAGAGATGCTACGAGAGAGAGTACTACAACAGCCTCGTCGAGCTGGCAGATGAATATTCCTTAGGGGATGAAGATGACTATGAACAGATTCAGTAATATCAAAACGGAAGGAGAATCTATATGAACTCAAAAGATAATGAGAAGCTGCTTGTGACCCCTGCGGAGGCATGTCAGCTTCTCGGAGTAGGAAGGACAACGATGTATGCATGGATAAAAAACGGTACTGTACCTGTGGTAAGATTTCCAAATTGCAGAAATATCTATATCTCGAAGGAAACTCTAAATCACCTTATCAATGAGAATACAATTAACACCAATGAATGATCATGATTAATAACTCATATTATTCAGCATTCTCATTCTGAACTTTATCGCAACATAGACCTTAAATCTTATTAACCTAATATACGCCGAAAATCAGCCAATATATATATGTACTCTCCCCAATATGGGGAGAGAGGCTGATTTAAATACCTGTGATCAAGCTGAGAAAGTTAACACTTATCAGCGGATATTGTTTAATAGCTCATATAACTTCATCAACGCACATTTCAGATCTTCATACATATTATACTTGAAAATAGTGCTGTTATTATGCTTTTCATTATTATGAGCGTTTTCTTCATCTATGGAGTGGATTAATGCAGCTTTATACATTTGAGAAGTGTTATTAGGAAAGTTATAATGAATAAATTTTTTTACAAGTGGGCTGGCTGTATTATCATTGCTTATTGAAAACATATTATTAAAAATATCAGAAGATATGATATTTTTAATTTTGCCTGCATATTCTCTGCATTTATTTACGCCTAAAAATCTTTTCAGCTCGTTTTCTGATTTGAAAAGAAGTGGTTTTATATTATGTCTTGATAAAAGATTATATATGTTTCCAAGTTCCGTAGCACGGTCAGGATAAGCTTTACATAAGTCTACAATATATTTTAAAATTGCTTTATCTGTTTGAAGAGGCTTATTGGATAAGGTAGGTTCAGTAGTAATATTTTTTTCGGAAGTCGGGAATAATTCATCGCCCTCAATATCAATTTCTGAGTTGTGAACATTATCGTAATATTCGTCAAAGTATGCACCTTTAACAGGAGAGGTATCAGATAAAGAGCTCTTAGTCTCTTTTGGTGGAAAAACAAGAGGATTATTGTTTGTGAATTCAGGTATAATGATAGCATTATCGCAAAAAGTCGTGATCTTCTGACAAAAGATACTGACTGACTGTTTAAGCAGTTCAGTTATAAATTCCACTCTTCTGGTAGGAGATATTTTGTTTCTTTCCATGAATGACCATAGTTCATCTAAGTTTAAATGGAATTCATTCATCGCTTCACGCAGTTCATCAACAGTCGTTATGCTTTTACTACATAATCTACTGTAATCAATTGATAGTATCCTATTTGAAAAATCTTCGATATGATCAAGGATGAAGCAGTAGTACTGACATATCCAGGAGATTATATTATTATCAATACGGAAACTACTTCCTGCATTTAAGGTATATAGTTTATATTCCTCAGATTCAGCATTGTAGTTGCTGATGATATAATCAGATCGAAAAATAAAAAATTTCGGAATATATAATGTGAACGCCTTATTATCAATATCCTCGCAAGGATCAAAGGAGATTTCCTCTACATCAAATCTGTTCATTACTAATTTCAGATCAGTACAATAACAACCGTTATAAGGTATAAAAAGCGTCGGAAAAATGTTAGCTGTTGATAATCTATAACTATATTTATAGTCGGAGTATCTGCTTTTTACTTCTTCTATCTCTGTATCTGTTGCATGAGCGTAAATCAGTTCATCCAGACTGTTAGCAGATAATTCCTTATTAATATTCTCAATAGCTTTACTAAAATAAGGCGATATATCATCATCATCACCTATAGTACCATTTTCAGAAACATGATAGATAGCTGAGATAATATGATTGCAAATAGTATTTGAAATATACTTTTTAAATAGATAAACATCACGTGGGTGCCTGTAAGGGCACCCTATTTTTACGCCTATTATATTTAAATAGCTTAACGTATAGGTTAAGATATCATCCTGCGTAATTTTCCAAGAATTATAATACGTATTATTGTCGGACTTTTGGGCTATGCCTTTTATCCTTTTAAAGATGACTGTATCATCAGTTAAAGCTGCTTGAATTATTCTTTTAACCCTTTTTTTCTGGCCTTCGGAACATTTCTTATCTGTTATTCCGCTTTTTCCGTTTAAAACAAGGAGGGATTCGCCTGTTTTATCATTATAATCAACTTTCTTATCCAAGCCGTCAGTGCAAAAGCAGATCCTGAATAATTCATCTCTTGTATATCTTCTATTTATTTTGCTCATGAGCCCTCCTGAAATAAAGCGAAAACTTTTCGCTGACTATTTTGGTATCATTACTGAAATGCAAACCAATTTACTTTATAATTGATACAGAAGCTTCTAAAAAAATATTATAATCTACAGAAGTAGGTGAGTTTTTAGGCTGTGTCTGAAAACAGTAAAAATATAGCTGAAAATGAAAGCCATTTTTTGACTGTTGTTTTTCTCACCTGCTTCTAAGAAAATTTGAAAAAAAGGTGATTTATATGGACAATGCTATTTTATTGCCAGCATCAGAAAAGGACGGCCTTGAAAGCTTAGTTCTGAAGGATGCAAAATGTTTCGAGGTGCTAACTTCTAAGTTATCTTCTCTCGAAACTCTTTTTGAAGATTCCAAAGCTAATGCTGTAATTAATAATGAATTCTTCTTTTCGAATGCCTTTGGAACCCAGTACTATAATAATTACAGTCGTATAAATCCATGACAAGCCAGGCATGGTTTACACGCACTCGAAACCTAAGTTATAATGAAAGCAGTGATTGGACTAACGGGAATCCGGTTGGGAC
>Ga0129306_1001064_pt1 | contig 34918 bp, 34 predicted proteins | sample P827metagenome_FD_94438 | JGI IMG/M metagenome (GOLD analysis project Ga0129306, IMG submission 94438) | Capybara group fecal microbial communities from Wisconsin, USA - P827 metagenome | ecosystem: Host-associated > Mammals > Digestive system > Large intestine > Fecal | place: USA: Wisconsin...
ATTCATTAGGTGACCTCCTTTTGTATGCGGTAATCCCTGTTACCAATGATCTCGCTAATCATTAATATACAGGTAAATCCACGTTGCTACAAATGTGAGGTCATTTCATATTATCTATAAGCGGTGGGAGTGTTCAAATCTGTAAATTCTTCCGATGCCCGGTCTCAGGCATTTTCCAGAACCAGCTTGAGGACAACCCCTAAAATCGCCAGGCCGCCGACGAGCATATTGAACAGCTCGGTTTCTTTTGACGATTCGTCCTTATCCGTCTTCCGCCGCGGTGTTCTTCCGGAGGTTCTCTCCGTCTTTTCCTCCTCCATCAGAAATTCGTTGAGCAGATAATGGTCCTCAAAATTCTCTTTCCCGTCACCATTAAAATCAAAAGCTCCGCCGTTTTTCTTCATGCTGTTATTCCCTCCGGTACCGCTGTCTGCGAACGGCACTCCAGGACAAATACCCGGAGTCCGTCAAGCGTCATTGTTTTTATTTCCCTATAGCAGTCATCCTTCGTCCACGCCGGATTCCGGCCTGCCAGATACTTTCTTGCTTTCTTCTCAAGTCTTTTCCGTTCACACTGCAGCCAGTAAGAATGCTCCAGCTTCTGGAGCCAGGGGCATGCCTTCTCCACACATGAATGCTCTTTTACCGCTGCCGCGCTAAGGTAACCTTTATGAATGGCATTATGGCAAATGCCGCAGGGACTCGAACTCATTCTGCGAAAACTGATCTGTTTCATGAACATGTTCCTCCTCTCCGGATATCGTTCTACGATCATTCTACGGAAAGGAATGTCCGGAAATCTTCGCCGCCGGGCCGAATATGTGTTCCCTTGTTCGATCCGGTTCCTTCTGTTTAAAGCATAAAGAAAACACCCAGTGTCCCTTTTTAATCCCTGATCCAACGGCTGCACTTTATCGGATTGCCATAAGCTCTCCATCCCTGAATGCATCCGGATACTTGAATTCCTTTCGAAGATCCTTAAACTGTATCCGGATCATATCTTTTGTCAGTGTAACCACCTTTCCCGTCCCATATTGCTTACTGTGAACCTTATCCCCAAAATGGACCACTACATTCAACCGATATTCCTTTTGCCTTTTTTTAACGTTGAGATCTGTGTCCACGTTTGAGCCACGGTGTTTTTCTTGTGGCGGTATCGCCTCTGGTGCAGGTGCCATGGATCTCTTTACCGGCTCCTCATAGGAAAACGGCCAGTCTTTACCTTTTACGGATTTGACCTTTCGGATATTTTCTGGTGTTGCATATTCTTCAGACAGAACAAATTTACTGCAATGTCTCCAGAAACCATAACCATTTCCAGGAACATAATAACCGGTTTTCCGACATGACCCGTCGCTGCGATAATGAACACAGGTCGCACATGAGACCTTCTTATGTTCATCTTCGTAATAATGAATAGTTGCCCATGTGCCCCAGTTGCCACGCTGTGTCATAGTACTCCGTTTCATTATGCGTTCACAGTTACTGCTCACCCATAGTATCTATATTATGCAAAAATGCAGAACCTCATACTTGGCATCAGAAAGAATCTAAGTACCTCCGCCCTGTGGTGGATCCCAGCAATCTCATTGAACTTATCCCTTCCTGAGAATGGCATTCAGCCACTTTTCATTCTCCCTGCCCGGGCGCGCGTCGCCGGTGATCCACTGCTCTTCGACCTCCAGCCCCGGGAATGCACGCAGCAGTGCCCCGAAGCTTTCCTCTGTCATGTCCGTGAAGTACCTGCCGTTCCGTTCTCCTTCAAAGGTCCCGTACTTAAAGGACACATACAGGATCCCCCCATGCTTCAGGGCGCGTTCCATCCTGCGGAATATCTCCGGCAGCTCCGATGACGGCGCGTGCAGGATCGAGGCGCATGCCCAGATGCCGTCGTAGATCCCGGTCTCGTCAAGCTCTGTAAAAAGCAGTCTCCGGACCTGGAGCCCGGTATACTGAGACGCCTCCCTGCAGATCTCCTCCGAGCCGTCGGCCGCCGTTACTGTAAAGCCTTCGGAAAGGAAGTATTTCGCGTCACGTCCGGACCCGCAGCCAAAGTCCAGGATGTGACCGCCGGCCCTCATCCGGCCGAGGAATCTGTCCTGGATCGATGCCATATTTACAGACTGCGTCTGTGAGACAAACTGCCGCGCGTTGTCATTGTAATAATCTAACGTACTCATTCTGATCTCCCGGATCCGTGCCTGCCGGCTGTCGATACTATTATACATAAGGATTATAATACGAAATCCTCTTCAGGGCAGGTCCAATAATGTGGAGCCCTTTTTACTGTCAGGCTCTTTTTCCGTCATCCGGAAGCACTCGGACAGGCTCCCGGTGTCCACACAAAGCAGAAAGGGGCTGTCGCACTAAGAAAAAATGCAGACAATGTTCCCCAGGTGTCCGGAGCTTTGCATACAAAAAGCTTAGCGCTCATCGGTCGCTTACAGCGCCGATTCGCTGAGCTTTTTTGTATCTGCAGCACAGACGTCCGAATCCAGGCGGATATAATCCGACTGGGGCGGACGGATGTAAGCTGCAGCGTCCGAACACGGGGGAACTTGTCTTCAAAAAAACCTTAGTGCGACAGCCCCTTTCTTAGCTCCGGCTGCCTTTCTTCACGCCACCCGGACCGCATCGTACCTTTCGGAGTTGATGATCCGTTCCATGGCTTCCACGGGGGTCATGCCGGCGCACTGCATGACCTGGCGGAACACTGCGGCGGACTGGCCGCCCGCGAGCTGCACGCCTGCGCGGCTTCCGTCCGCGTGGAAGACGTCATGGCGGGAGGCTGCGTTCCAGAAGACGACGTTCGGGATCCGGTAGCCGCAGGAACGGAATTCCCGGGCCATCCGGCCGTAGAAGGTCCAGTCCTTGTCGCCGCACCAGTCGATCTCCATGTCGGAGATGACGATGAGCGCCTTCGGCATCTCTTCGGGGGACACATGGTTCCTGACCGCGATCTCCAGCACATGCCGGAAGGCGGCATGAAGGTTCGTGTTGTTCCCCCAGTCGTCCATGTTGATGCCGGCAAGCTTCTGCGCGAGGGTCTCCCCCGTCAGCCTGTGGACGCGGGAGGTCCCGGAGAAGGACATGAACAGGTCATGGTACGGGCCGATGTTCCGCTCCGCGAAGTACACGGCCAGTCCCAGGGCAGTGGCCAGAGGCCGTCCGCGCATGGAGCCGGAGGTGTCCGCGATCACAATGGCTCCGGTCCCGGGCTCCACGTAGTCGGGGAGCTGGCGCCACTGGGCTTCAAGAGCATCGTCCTCTGTGAATACCGGCCGGAAGTTCAGGTCCATGACCTTTTCCACGATGTCGTACGGGTACAGGGTCCCGGAGTGGATGGTCTCCTCCCCGGCCGCTGCCCTCCGGACGAAGTCGCTGTAGCGTTCCGCGTCATGCCTGAGGAAGGCGTTCCGGTAGATCATCATGGCCCGCGACGGGACGGCGGAGTACCGGATCCGGTCCCACTGTCCCGCGGACATGAGTGCCTCCACCACCCCGATCTGCTTCCGCATGGCCCGCACCAGACGCTTAAACTCGTATACAGAGTAACCGAGCCTCCGCGCCGTCAGGATGCCGAGCCTCCGGGTAGCTTCCGAGGAAGCGTCAGCGGTCTTGATCCACTTTGCCAGAAGAGAGACGGCATTCCCCTCCGCGAGATTCCTGCGGTCCTCCTCGAACTGCCGCTTCATGGCAGCCCACATTTCATGCTCCATGGGCGTGCCGATGAGGCAGTACAGGTCGTCATAGCGCCCGTACACGCCGATAAGGTCCAGGTTCAGGCGCAGCGCTTCGGGATGGCGCTCCGCCATGTACTTAAGGATCGCGCGGAAGGTCCGGCGTTCTCCCAGGCCGCCGCGCACATCCCGCGCGTAGAACACGGTCTTCGCCGCGAACAGCGGGTCCGCCTTCCACGCCTCAGAGAAAAGACGCAGGATCCGCGCTTCCTCCGCCCCGCGAAGGGCTCCGGCCGTGCTGAAGAAATCGAGCCGCGCGTCGCCCGTGGTGTTCAGCGCCACGGCTCCGTTTTCAGTTCTTGTAAATGCGGCATCCTTCGCTGCCGCCTCGGCGAAATCCATCATCTTTCCTCCTTTCCGCCTGTCATTTGTTCATGACCCTTTGTCCTGCGGATTCGAACCGCCTTCAGATACTGCCGTATCTGTCCTGCCAGAAAAGAATGATCTGCTGTCAGGGTCACAGTTTTCAGGACGCGTTTTTTTCACATTTTTACTATGTCGGATGAAGTGCTGCTGTCAGCGTCCCTGAAGATGATCGGTCTCAGGCGCACATGTCCTTGCGGACACGTACGACGATGATCTCGTCCATGGTGACGTCCAGCATGACTGCCAGGATCACCAGGTTGTCTATCGTGGGCAGCGCGGTCCCGTGGATCCACTTGTAGATCGCCTGAGGGGTCGCGAAGCCGAATACCTTCTGCATGTCCCTTACGGACAGCCCTGCCTGCTGCCTCAGCCTGTCGATGTTGCGACCGGTCGCGGCAGTGTCAATGAAGGGAAACTCCATGGTTTTGTTCCTCCTTTTCTGCTGCGTTTTTTCTGCTGTGCTGCCAATAGAAAGAAAAATGCCGCCTTGTCCGGCGGACAGGCGGCATTTCGGTCGTTTACCTGAGGTCAGTATGCTTTTCCGGTACGCGCGCCACGCGCGGCCGGATGCACAGACCCGCCTTGTCCGGTTTCTGGAAGGCACGGGAAATCAAGCTGTCCCCGGTTCGAGCCGAATGACAGAGCTTCCCTCTTAGCATCACTTGGGCAGTATGAATTTTTGAACTTGCGTGAATACATCTTAAACATGGTTCATGCCGCGCTTCGTGCGCTTTCCTTTCCGGACCGTGGGTCCTTTTTTTCTTGCAGAAAATAATATAACACTGAATGACCGGATTGTCATTCAACTGATGGTATAAATTCCGCGGAGCGTGGAGTGTTTGCCCACAGGGGCGAAGAGCTTTTCCGCCGGGGTAAAGAGCATTTACCGGCGGACCTTCGTCCAGTCGGCGTCCTCCGGCGTCAGGGGCCTCGGCTCCTCTGCCGGGACTCCAAGCGCAAGCAGGCCGACCGTCCGCATATTCCCGGGGACAGAAAGGATCTCCCGCGCGTTCTCCTCCGCGTCCTTCCCGGACGCGTCGGTGCGGAGATGCAGCTGCACCCAGCAGCATCCGATCCCCTCCTCCACCGCCTTCAGCATCATGTACGTCATCGCGATCGAGCAGTCCTCGACCCAGGTGTCCGCCCTGCTGCTGTCGCCGAACACAACGACCGCGGCGCTGCAGCCGGCAACCATGGAGGCGCCGGAGCTCTTTGCCCCGGACAGCTTTTTCAGGGTCTCCGGGTCCCGCACCACGTAGAATTCGCAGGGCTTCAGGTTCCGGCTGGTCGGGGCCAGGAGCCCCGCCTCGAGGATCCTGTCCAGGGTTTCCGCGGGGATCTCATCCCCCGTATACCTGCGGATGCTCCGTCTTTTCAGCATGATCTCCCTTAATTCCATCGCTTACGCCTCCTTAAACGTGACGCCGTTCTCCTTAAGCTCCCGGACCAGCGCTTCGCTGTCTGTATACACGATCCCGCTGAAGCCAAGCTTCCGGGCCGCGTCGACATTTTCCGCCGTGTCGTCAATAAAAACGCACTCCTCCGCCCGGAGACCGTACGTTTTGAGGAAGCTCAGGTACATTTCCGGGTCGGGCTTGGTCCGGCCTACCCGGAAGGAGACCACGCCGCCGTCCATATAAGGCATGAACGCAAGGGACTCCGCGCACTCGTCGTAGGCCTTTTTCGAATAGTTGGAGAGGTAGTACACGCCGTAGCCCGCCTCCTTCAGCGCCTTCACGAGGGGGATGGCATAGGCGCGGATGGTGAGCATGCCTTCCACGCTTGAAAAAGCCTTGAAAAGCGCGTCCTCGATCTCCGGGTCCACGCTTGCGAAGCCCTTGAGCGTCTCCTCCTCGGTAAGCTCGCCCCGCTCGAACCTCCCCCAGTAAGGGGTCATGACGGACGCTTTCAGGATGCGCCGGATCATGGTGCCGTCGAAGCCCTTTGCCCCGAGAAATTCCTTCACGTTGAAGTCCGCGAGGACGCCGCCGATGTCAAATACGATGTTCCTGATCATGCTGCTTCCTTTCTTATTCCTGTGCGGGACGATGTTCCGCTTCCGCCGCCTTCCGCTTCCGCTGCTTCCTGCCCCGCGCGGGCGGCGCGGCTCAGCGCTTCTTTACGCGCAGGGTCCTGAGGTACGCCTTCTGCTCCGGAGTGATCCGGAGGCTTTCCACAGCCTTCTGTATCGCCTTGTTGTGGGTCCACGGGTCCAGCCGCCGCTCCTCAAGGTACGGGAGGACCACATCATACTGCTTCGCCAGCGCGGTCGCGAAGTACCAGGCGGTCATCATGTTGATATAGTATTCCTCCGACCGGATCCCCGCGATCATCTCCGGAAACGCAGGATCAAAGTCCTCGTCCAGATAGTGCTGCATGAGCATTCCCTCGGCGAAGCGGACGATGTAGGTCTGCCCGGACGCGAGCCAGCGCCGGATGTTCGCGAGGAGCTCCGGCTTATGCTTCTTAAAGACCTTCGGGGAGAGCTGGTCGCAGGTCGCCCAGTTGTTGATATACGGAAGAAACCGTTCGGTTTCCTCAATACACGCCCCGTAGTCCCGGATCTCCGAGATCAGGAAGGCGTGCAGCTGGTCCTCGTCGAAGTACCGGTGCGGCAGGTCCTGTAAAAAGAGGCTGATGCCGTCATTTTTCACGTATTCCTTCGCAAGCTTTTTCAGCGCGGGGGTACGCACGCCGATCATGGCATCCGGCGAAAGCGTGGGCATGAGCTTCGCCTGAAAGTCCCTGTACGGGACGTCCTGAAGTCCGAAAAGTCTTGCGCGAAGTTCCTCTGTGATCATGGCGTGAGCCCCCTCTCTGTTTTGCAGCTGCCGGCCGTCCTGACAGCTCTCTGCTCAGTTTCAGTACTGCATCCTCCGGAGGGATCCTTCGGGGAAGGTATAGGCCTGCGTCTCGAAGGGATACTGCACCTCCTCTTCATAGTACCAGGGATCATCCGCATGGCGCGGATTCTTGATGATGTGGAACTCCTGGGCAGGCATGTAGCCCTGCGCGAGGAGAAACGCTTTCTTCCCGTCCTTTTCGCAGACGTCCGCCACCATGGCGACATGGCCCGGGCTTCCGCCGTACAGGAACACGTCCCCGATCTGAAGGTCCTGAATGCCGGTTTCCGCGGATTCCCCTTCCATCGACAGGGTGCTGGCGTACGCGTAAACGATCTTCAGGTATTCGTTAAACACGCGGTCGCTGTCTTCCGGCGCCTTTGACTGTACCCAGGTCACACTGGAGCCGTCCACCCTGACCCGGTTTCCCTGCATGTATGTGTTGTAATCGCAGAGGAACCCGCTCACAAAGTGGAACCGGATCCGGTCATACTGGCCGGTCGCCCGGAAATATTCGGCGTAGATCCGCATCACGGAGTCCGCGCACTGCTGCACGTCAAGCTCATCCTCCACAAACATGTCAAACACGGCGGCATGGTCCCACTGGTTTCCCTTCGGAACCTTCGTCCACAAAAGGACCGGGCTGCCGTCCGGCTTCAGGGAATAGTTCCGCACGAAGCTTCCGAAGCTTTCCTCGGAATACGGTGTCCTTACATACCCCTCCGGGACCGCGAACCGGGTCTCAAGCGTGGTCCCCTCCGGAAGGATGAAGCCCTGCCGCGCATTTGCCGCCGCTGCCCCGGGGCCGGCAGCCGTCTCCGAAACCTCCGGCCCGGTTTTTGCTCCGGTTCCGGCAGCGCTCTCTGCTCCCGGACCCTTTCCGACCTCCACTGCGGCGAACGTGCCCTGTCCCTGGCTGCTCCCCGCCGCGGCGGATCCGGCAGAAGCAGGCGTGGTTTTCGCGTTGCATGACACCGTGAGCATTAATGTAAACAGCAAAACGGCAGACAGAAGTTTTTTCATATGAAGCTCTCCTCGATATGCTTTGACCGGCCGGGTCCCCAGCCATGCGCGGCCAGATTTCAACCTTGACCGGCCAGGTCTTCATCTTTCGCCTTCATTCATTATAAATAACGGTCCGGAGCGGCTGATGCTCCCCTTCGCCCTGGAACGGGTCAAAGCCGCCCTCCCCGTAATACTCCTCGATCAGGACGGCATCGCCCTCGACCAGGGGGTTCACATATCTGTGATACCGGACGTAAGTGTCCATCCAGCCGTCCACATGGGCGACGTACGCCGCGCCGTCCCGCCGGACCACGTGCTCCTCTCCCGCGAAGACGAAAAGAAGGAGCGGACCGGCCGTATATCCGGACCACAGGACTGCTGCGGAAAAGAGAACGATGAGCACGGCCCGGAGCATTTTGCCGCGGAGCCATAATATGAGCTGGACGACTCCTGCCGCGAACCCGGCAGCAGCAGCCAGAAAAGACACGAACACCACATACTTCCGAAATGTCAGGCCGCATGCCTGAAGGCCTGACTCCGCAAGAAGAAAGAGCAGGATAAAAAGCAGGGTGTCCGCGAGGATAATGCCCGGGATCACCTTCCTGATCTTTTTCATATCATATCTGCCTTTCGTATGCCGGACTGTGTCCGGCGTCTTCGGCCGTACCCGGCCGCACCGGGCCGGCACCGCTATGTGCCCGCCGGGAATGTCTTGTACAGTATTTTTTCTCCAGATGCTCCAGGCTCAGACCTCTTGTCCTCGCAGTCCTGTGCCCGGTAATCGTTTTTCTCCGTACGTTTCAGGCTCAGACCCTGCCCATTTCCGCTTCACTTAAAAAAGCGTTCAGTCTTGCCTCGAGCAGGAACGGCTCGATCCCGTGGACGTACGCGGCCTCCTCGATGGTCTCGTTCAGCGAGGCAGAACACCCCACGCAGTGCATCCCGCCGGACATCAGGACCTCCGCCATCTTCGGATGCAGCTTAAGGACCTCGCCGATCGTCATTTCTTTTGTCACTCTGGCCATTCGTTCTTTTCCTCCCGGATATATCATCTCGCACTTTCCCGACTATCATACCACAGGAACGCTAAAAACAGAATTTTACAAAGCTGATTGAATATTCCCATAATTGTGGGTATAACTATTACGATTATGAAATTCGATTGCGGGTAAAACTTTTACAATTATGAAACGCGAACCTTCTGTCAATTCATCCGTAAAAGATAAAACGCGGCAGGCGGAGCTTCTCCGCCTGCTGTTTTTCCCGTGCCTGCTCCTCTGGTCGGAGCTTCTGCTCCGCGTGTTCAGCGGCACGGGCTTTTCTGTCTCCCCGGTGCCCGCCATGCTGGCCGCCGCAGGGACAGGCGCCTTCCTTTCCTTGATCCTCCTCCTGGTAAAACGGGTCTCCGTCCCGGCAGGAGCTGCGCTGGGGACGGCGCTCGCGCTTCTGGCGGCCGTTTTCTTTTCGGTCGAGAGCATGCTCCGCACCGTCTACGCGACCTACATGACGCCCGGCAACCTGGGCGCAGGCGCCGGCAGCGTCATGGCAAACTACGGGGCCGAATTCCGGCGGAGCCTCCTGCCCGCCGTGCTGCGCTTCGCGCTTTTCCTCCTGCCGCTGTTTGTATACGCGGCTGTACAGATCCTGGGAAGGTGGCGCCCGGATGCTGCGGAAGCTGCCTCTGCCGCAGACCTCCCGGACACAAACCCTGAACCGGTCACGGAAACCACTCCGGCTTCAGCGGACAAGGATGCGGAAGCTTCTCCTGCCGCGGGTCACGGCCGGCCCGCCGCCCGCCCTGCCTGGCAGCTCCCGGCCCTGCTGCTTGCAGCCGGTCTCCTTCTGAACGGAGCCTCCGCCGCCCTCGCGCGGACGGGCGACCGGGCGCCTCTTTACGGCGCGCAGTACAGCTATCACGCCGCGGTGGAGTCCTTCGGGCTCCTGACCGCGACCCGCCTGGACCTCCAGTACGCGCTGCTTGGAAACGGTGCCGCGGGCTTTTCTTCGTCGGTGATCCCCTCCGGAACACCATCCGGGGAAGGTTCCGTCCTGTCCGGCACGGACGGATCTGAGGTGATGCCCGGGACAGCTCCCGCCACCGGCTCTGACGCGATGCCAGGGACGTATCAGGCCGCCGGTCCGGACGCGATGCCAGGGACGTCTGCCGCCACCGGTTCCGACGCGCTCTCCGGAGGATCTTATGCTGCCGGCTCCGGCGCGCTCTCCGGAGGGTCTCCTGCCGGAGGTGACTCTTCCGGCGGCGGATCCTCCACGGGGCGGCCGGCATCATCCGCGCAGCCTGTGTACGGCTTCCATGAGATGGACCTTGACTTTTCCGCCGAAGTGCTGAACAGGACCAAAAAGACACAGCAGCTCAGCAGCTACCTTTCCACGCTCGAGCCCTCCAGGGAGAACGCATGGACCGGGCTGTTCCGGGGCAAGAACCTGATCCTCGTGTGCGCGGAGTCCTACTGCGACCGGTTCATCCGCCCGGAGCTCACGCCGACGCTCTGGCGGCTCACGCACAACGGCATTTATTTTGAAGAGTACTACCAGTCGGAATGGGGCGGCAGCACCACGACCGGCGAGCTCGCGTTTCTCGCGGGGCTCCCCGGAAACAACGGGGACGAGTCGCTTTCCGGCATCGCGGACAACAACCACTATTTCACGCTCGGCAACCAGCTGCAGCGGCTCGGCTACTCGAGCATCGCCTTCCACACCGGCTCGCACACCTACTACAAGCGGAACACGACGCACGAGAACCTGGGCTACAGCCGGTTCGTCGCAAGCGGGAACGGCATGAAGGAGCTGATCGGCTGGTCCTACGCGTCGGACTCGGTCCTGATCGACCGCACCACCGGGCTGTACATGGACCACCAGCCGTTCAGCGTCTACTACATGACGATCAGCGGCCATGCGCCGTATGAAAAAAACAGCCCGCTCGTAAAGAAATATTATGAGGCGGTCAATGCTGCCGTGGGCAGCGAGTACCAGGAGAAGACGAAGTACTATATCTGCTACCAGATGGAGCTGGAAAGCGCCATGACACTCCTGGTCAGCCGGCTGGAGGAGGCGGGGATCGCCGACGACACAGTGATCGTGCTGACCGGGGACCATTATCCCTACGGGCTCGGGGGCGGCGCGACCTGGAAGAATGACCGGGACTATATCCGGGACCTCCTGCACGGGAGCGATTTCTTCCGCTGGGAGCAGGACCGGAGCGGCCTGGTCATCTGGAGCGGCTGCCTGGAGCACGCGCTGAAGGACATGGCCTGCACGGTCCGGGAGCCGGTGGGCAATCTCGACATCCTGCCGACGGTCTCCAACCTGTTCGGCCTTGCGTTCGACAGCCGTCTCCTGCCCGGGCGGGACGTCTTTTCCCCGGATACGCGCCCGCTGGTCTTCTGGAACAACCTGAGCTTCGTGACTACCGAGGGACGGTACGACGGCCGGAAGGGCGGCTGGTACCCGAACGAGGGCTATGAGTGGACGGCGGAGGACCCGGAATTCCTCGACGGGCTCCACCAGCTCGTGAACGACCGCCTGCTCATGTCTCGGATCATCATGCAGACCGACTACTACGGGCTGCTCTTCGGGCCGGATGAAATAAAAGAGGCAGGGGACCCGCTGTGGCCCCCTGCCGTACCTGCCGCGCCCTGAACGCGCGGCTTCCCTGCCGGCGGATATCTTCTCTTCTTCCACCGGGCAGGCTGTTCTCTCTTCATCCGGTCAGCCGGTTTTCTTCTTCTGCCGGTCAGCCGATCCTCTTCCTCCGCCGGTATCGTCTCTGTTTCAGCTGATGTTTTTCACGATGCCGACGGATACGTACCCGTGGGTCACCGCCCAGAGGTCCGTGCCCTCCGCGGCCCGCTCGTCCCTGACGCCTTCCACCATGAGCCGGAGGCCGCCTCCGGGGAGCTCCTGAAGGAGCTTATAGTGGTCGCGGAAGATCATCCCGTCCGACACCGCCGTATTCCTCATGACACCGCGGCACTCCGCAAGACTGCAGCCGGGGAAGTTCACGTTCATGATGGCGCCGGCCGGCAGCGTGAGAGGCGCATCACCCCCCAGAAGCTCCTTAAGGAGCAGGGGAAGGTAATGGTCCGCGGCCTCGTGGATCTGCACCGCCTTCTCGGAAAATGCGATTGCGGGGATGCCCTGGAAGGCCGCCTCCAGCGCGGCGCCCGCGGTGGCGGAGTACTGGAGGTCGGAGGCGACGTTCAGCCCGTAATTGATCCCCGAAAGCACCACGTCCGGCTTCCGCGGCATGACGTACAGGCTTCCCGTGCGCACGCAGTCCGCCGGGGATCCGGTGCAGGAAAACGCCTTCACGCCCTCCACGGGGTACGGCCAGGGATAGAGGTCGATATGGCCGTGCAGGGTGATGCTGTGGGACGCGGCGCTCCGCTGCCCGTCCGGCGCGACCACCCAGACCTCCCCGTATCGCGCGGCCTCCGCCGCAAGACGCGCCATCCCTTCCGCGCGGATCCCGTCGTCGTTCGTGATCAGTATGAGCCTCAAGGGTGTCTCCTTTCATGCCGCGGCATGCGGCTGTCTCCGCGAAGGCCGGGGAAATATCTGCTTTTGATCGTCAGGTGGGTTATAATCAACTTGAAAAATGACCGTCAGGGGGTAGAACATGAAAACAGTCAGGGTCGTCGCGGCAGTCATCATGGAGAAGGACCGGGTCTACGCCACGCAGCGCGGCTACGGGGAGTTTAAGGACGGCTGGGAATTCCCCGGCGGGAAGATCGAGCCGGGGGAGCGGCCGGAGGATGCCGTTGTGCGCGAGATCCGGGAGGAGCTCGCCGCGGCCGTCGAGCCGCTCCGGCTGATCACGACGGTCGAGTACGACTATCCTTCCTTCCACCTTTCCATGGACTGCTTTCTCTGCAGGATCACCGGCGGGCAGCTGACGCTGAAGGAGCACGAGGCCGCCCGGTGGCTGACCAGGGACACCCTGGATTCCGTCGGCTGGCTGCCGGCGGACCGCGCGCTGATCGAAGAGCTCAGGGCGATCCTTCCGTAGCTTCACGCCCCATGCCCCGGCACTCCGCGGCATGGGGTTTTTCATATTCGGAGAAGCCTGCGGCCGCGTGCCCTCAGATCCGGAGGATCCTTGCCTCCAGCGGGCGGAGGCGGAGCGTTTCACCGGCGGCTTCCGCATCCCGGCGTGCCGAATGCTCCGGGACGCTTGAAAACAGCACCTCCCGGCTGCCGCCGGACACCCCGGCGGGAAGCCTTTTGAGAAGCGTGTCCCACGGGACCTCCGTTTCCCGGCTGCCGAAATTCACCGCCGTGATCACGGCGCGGTCCCCGAGGACCCGCGCGAAGCAGTATATATCCTCGCTCTCCGGCAGAAGGTCCTCAAAGCCTCCGGAGACCAGCTCCTCGGTCCCGGCGCGAAGCGCCGCGAGCCTTCGGAAGCAGTGAAGGACGGAATCCGGGTCCTGCTCCTCCGCTGCCGCGTTCCTGAAGATGTGGTCTTCATGGACCGGGAGCCAGGGCGCCGCGGCGCCTGCTCCTGCCGGGCTGAAGCCCGCGTTCTCCTCCGCGCTCCACTGCATGGGCGTCCTGGCATTGTCCCGGCTGAAGAAGGCGGCAAACTTAAGCGCCTCCTCAGGGGAAAAGCCCTCCCGGAGGGCGTTCTCATACTGCCAGCGGGTGGAAAGATCGTTGAATTCCGCGGGATCCTTCCAGTCTGCGTCCGGCATGCCGAGCTCCTCCCCCTGGTAAACAAAGGGCGTTCCGCGGAGCGTAAAGAGGACCGCGGCAAGCGCCTTCGCGCGGCGCGTGATCACCTCCTGCCGGTCCTCCGCAGCGCCGGGGCCGGCAGGGCTGCTTCCCGCAGCGGCGGAATCTGCGTTTCTTCCTTCGTCAGAGCCTGCCGCATCCGGGCTGCCGGCATCGCCCGTGAAGGGCTGCTCGAAGAAATAATTCACGGAGCGCGCCCGGTCATGGTTCTCAAAATAGACGGGAAGCCAGCCCTGGTCCTTCACCGCGTCCTGGCTTTTCCGGAACGCGCGTTTCAGCTCCGTGAGCCGCCACGGCTTCGGACGGCACCAGATCTCCGGCCCTTCAAAGGGAAGGAGCACATGGCTGAACTCGAACAGCATACTGAAAACGCCGTCCTGTCCTACCCAGTCCTTCAGCTCCTCCGCAGGCACGCCGTTTGCCTCCCCGACAGTGACGATATCGCGCCCGTCGAACACCTCCTTCCGGAATTCCCTCAGAAGATCAAGGATCCCCGGCGTATTGGCCGTCATGGTGTGGACGCTTACGGTGCCGTCCGGGGAATCCGGCACGCCGTCGCGGAGCACCGCCGGCTTTTTGATATAGGTGATCGCGTCGATCCGGAAGCCGCCCGCGCCGTGGTCCAGCCAGAACCGCGCGGCGTCAAACAGCGCGCGCCGAACCTCCGGCAGCTCCCAGTTCAGGTCCGGCTGCTCCTTCGCGAAGGTGTGGTAGTAGTACTGCCGCCGCTCCGGGCACCAGGTCCAGACGGAGCCCCCGAAGATGCCCCGCCAGTTGGTGGGTTCGCCGCCCTCCGGCGCCGACCCGTCCGCCGGGATCACGGTCCCTTCCTTCGGGTCACGCCAGATATACCAGTCCGCCTTCTCATTCGTCCGGTCCCTTTTTGACGTAAGGAACCATGGGTGCCGGTCCGAGCTGTGATTGTACACAAGATCCATCAGGATGCGGATCCCGCGCTTTCCGGCTTCCGCCGCAAGACGTTCAAAATCCGCCATCGTTCCGTAGGCCGGATCGATGGCGGTGTAATCGGAGATATCGTACCCGTTGTCCACGCCGGGCGACGGGTAGACCGGCGTGAGCCACAGGGCGCCGGCCCCCAGCTTTTTAAGATAATCGAGCCGGCGGATGATGCCCTCGAGGTCCCCGGTCCCGCTGCCCGTGGTGTCCAGGAAGCTCTTCGGGTAGATCTGGTAGATAAACGTGCGCTTCCACCACGCAGTCTCTTTTTTCATGCTTCTCCTCTGTCAGTATCCTGCGGGAACACCCCGCTTCGCTCCTTATACGTGACTTCTCCCCTGATCACCTTCAGGAGCTCCGACGCGAACCGGTCCGGATGATCCGATATCATCATGTGCGTGCTCGCGGGGAATATGACGGAGCGGTACGGCGCGCGGACGTGCTCCCTGTACCACACAGCAAGGGCCGGGGAGAAGAGGGAGCCGGGATCCGCGTAAAAATAGTTCACCGGCACGGTGATCTTTTCCACGTCCTTCCTCAGGTCCGCTTCCTTCATGGACTGGGACAGGGACTTCAGGATCTCCACGCTGCAGCCGTTGAGCTCTTTCATAAGCGCCCGCCGGATCAGCGGCTCCGGGACCTTTTCAAGCTTCGGGATGGTGTTAAAGACGAAGCTCCGGTATATATCGTAGAAATCCTTGCCCGCGTCCTGCGCCATTGTCTCCCTGGTATAGCTCCCCCGGTTCAGCCCGAGCTGCCAGCGGTCGTCATTCATCTGCTTCGGGGACATGTCGCAGAGCACCGCCTGGCAGAGCCTGCCGCAGCCGTACTCTGCCATGTACCGCATGCTGACCGCAGCGCCCATGGACCAGCCGGCCAGCGTGATATCCTTAAGGTCCAGAGTCCGGATGAGAAGGTGAAGGTCATACGCCAGCGTGTCAAGCGTCACCGCCGTGTTCCGTATGTCCCGGCTCTTTCCGTGCCCCCGGTGGTCATAGGTCACGCAGCGGACCGTTTTCCTGAGCTTTTTCACGACCGGGTCATACACCTCGTGGCTGCTGCTCCATCCGTGGAGCATGACCACCGTCTTCTCTCCCTTCTCCGTGTCCTCATAGTAAAGCTGGTCGCCGCTCTCAAGCGTCAGACAACTCATTTACCGCTTCCCTCCATGACCGTCTCAACGGGCAGGCCTCCCTTGGCAGGAAGCGTCACGTTCATCACCTTGATCCGCTGCCACGTCATCTTGTCGGCCGCGTAGGCCTCTCTCCAGCCAATATCCTCCTCCGGCGCACGGGATGCCTCCGCGGTGATGATCCACGCCGAATCCCCGGCGATCTCAGCTGTCTGCAGGATCTTCGCGTTCTTCTCCGCGTGTCCCATGGATCCGGATTCCGGAATGAAGCCCTCCTCCAGCAGGATGGCGCTGTAGGGGCTGTCCTGATAGATCAGGTCTCCCCAGGAGAACTCGGACAGGAAGACCTCCCCGTCGGGATCGTGCGCCGAAAGGAGCAGTTCATCCGCCCCGTTCAGGAAGAAGCGCGGCGTTTCCCCGTGCTCGTCGATATTGAAGCTCTGGTCCTCCAGCGGCACCGTCTCAAGGCTGTCCGCCTTCCGGGACGTCATCCGCACCACATCGTACAGATTGAGGAAATGCCCGGTGCCGGCGAACCAGCCGATGCCAAGCCAGATCTTTCCGTCCTCCGTATATGTCTGGACGATGTCAGGGGCGCAGTATTCCCTTTCCTCATCCGACGGCAGAAAGCCCAGGCGGACGATGTCGCCGGTATCGGAGCAAAGCTGCAGCACCTCATACTTCCCCATCTCCGGGCAGGTGACCAGGATCAGGTCCTCGCCGGAAAAGCCGCTGTGGACGATGTACTCACCGTCCTGCGGTTCATAGGAGGCGACAGGATATTCCCCGTCCCCGTAGATCTGGCAGGAGCCTTTCCCGTCCCTGTACTCCGTCGCCGCAAGGAGAAGGTTTTTCTCCGAAACACCGCTGACCGACACGAAGCTGTCCCCGGTAAATGCCCTGAGCCCGCTGCCGTCAGGCCAGCAGGAATGCAGGTTCTGCACGGTGTAGTTCCCGTCAGAAGGAACCTGCTCCGCGGACCAGATGCGCCCGCCCTGGTACCAGAGAGGGCCGTACCCGTTGTCGGTAAACGCGGTGCCGGTCTCCCCGGTGCGCAGGTCGTAATAGCAGACACTGGCGCCCTGCCCGAGCTCCGGCATACTGAGGAACGATCCCCAGACCGCGGTCCTGCCCTTCAGGCCCTCCCGCACGTCGCGGAAGAAGACAAGGTCTCCGACCCTCAGGAAATGGCCGCCGTTGTTTTCGATATCGTCCGCGGCAAGGAACTGCGGGACCACGCTGCGGGCCCCCTCCGGCGTCTTCGCGCTCAGCTCATGGCGGATCGCTTTGATATCGTCCGGATCCGCAAGGGCCGTAAGCGGGACGTCAGACACGTCTGCCCGCTCGAATACGGTATCCTGTTCCGCGGAAAAGATGCTGTCCGCGGAGGTCCCGCCGGCCGCGTCCCCCTTGAAGGTCAGCGTGTTCCGGTCCTTCAGGATGAGATCATGCGAGAAGTCCACGGGCATATCCCCCGTCCCGAGCGCCGTGCAGGACGCAAGGATGGTCCCGGCCGCCTCCGCTCCCTGCGGGGTCCCGTCCGGGGCTTTGGTAAAGAGGAAAGCGCCGTCTCCGAGCTCGACCTCCGCGCCGGGAGCCTTCCGGTAGACCCGGACAGCGCCGCGCGGCTTTCCCTCCGTGCTCTTTATCTTTGAAAGCTCAAGGAAGAACGGCGTATCCGCGCCCTTCTCCTTCCAGAGGCCGTAAAGCGCCTCCGGGATCTCTCCGCCCCATTCCTGCGGCAGGGCCGGGGAATAGAGGCCGGGGACCTCTTCGCTGTCCTCAGCGTCCTTCTCCTCATAGCGGCGGAACTCCATCCGCTCCTTCCTGCCCTCAAGCGGCTCCGGGGCGCCGTCCGTGCCGGTAAAGACGATCCCGTCCGCAGTGAGCGCGATGCTCCCCTCTGCCGGGGCGCTCCAGTATTTCCCGTTGTTCGACATGACGGAGAAGGTAAGGACGCCGATGTCCGCGCTGTCATGATCCGTGCTTTGCAGCGCGCCGGCCTCCTTCGGGACGATCTCCATGGCCCAGAAGGAATAGGGCTCGGGGAAGCCGTCCTCCCCGCTTTCCATGGCCGTTCCGCCCTTCGCGAAAAGGTTGCCGTAAACGTCCATAAGCTCAAGCACGTAGGTGCCGTCCTCCGCGCCCTCGCAGAGGTATTTCCCGGCGAGCCGTTCCGCCAGTGAGGGCGCGCTCCCGCCGGCGCCGGAATTCCCCGCGGCACTCCCCGTGCCGTTCCCGGCGGCTTCCTTTACAGCGCCGCTGCCTGCACCCGCGGTTTCCTCCGCCTTGCCGGCAGCATCGCCCGCCGCGCCCTTCGGTTCCTCTGCCTCAGCGGCAGCACCCTTCCCGGCGTCCTCTGCCGCTGCCGGGAACGTCTTTCCCGCGCCGCCTGCATTGTCCGCACTGCCGGAGCCCTTTGCGCCGCACGCGCCGAGCACCAGAGCGGCGGAGACCATCGCCGCCGCAAAAGTCATAAAACGCTTCTTTCTCATCTCCCGTTTCCTCCCTTTCAAGCTCCCGGACACCCTCCCGGGCTTCAACACTGGGTTTCCTGTCCTGACGGGCGCAGTTTGTTCCCGCACCCCTGCTTTAAGCCGGTTTTCCCGCATTCCCTGCCGGGTATTATGCCAGGCTCCTGAACTGGAGCCTATTGTCTTCGAAGAACGATTCGACGCGTCCCTCGTCCTTCAGCCAGGTAAGATAGGACCGGACGGTGCTTCCGACCAGCGCGTACTGTTCGAAGTTCATGACGAGGCTGTAATGGCCGAACAGCTCCTTAAGGATCTTCTCAAAGGAGGCAGGCGCCGCGCAGATGTCCGTGATCACGCCGGCGATCTCGTGTACCTTTTCGATGTTCCTCCTCACGAGCGGCGCGATATCCTCCGTCTGCTCCGCATGCGAAGGAATGAAGAGCGCGGCCTTCATCTTTTCCACCTCTTCAAGCATCGCAAGATACGCCCCGACGTCGGCGATGAAGCCGACCCCGTACTTCTCAAGCGTCGCCTCCGAGGAAAGGCAGTCCGCGAGATAGACGACATCGTCCGCGGTGCGGAAGCCGGTCATGTCAAAGGAGTGGCCCGGCAGCGGGACCGCCTTCATGCCCTCCGGCAGGCAGGCGTCCGTCAGCGGGAGCACCTCGCACCCCTGCGCCATCAGGAATTTGTGCCGCAGCTCCTTCGGCGGGCAGCCGCCGTAAAGGTATGAGGGCTCGAGGACCGGATGCTCCGTGAAGTCGCGCTCGATCCCGGGCGCGTACACCCTGCAGCCGGTATTCCGCTGGAGATGCAGGTTCCCGCCGATGTGGTCGGCGTGCGAGTGCGTGTTGTAGATGGCCTTCAGGGTCCATCCGTAGAGATCCAGAAGGCGTTTTACCTTTTTCCCGGCGTCTTTGTCGTTCCCGCTGTCGATCAGGCAGACCTCGCTGCCCCCGGTCCTTACAAGGCCGATCTTCGCCGGGCTCTCGATATAGAAACAGTTTTCCGATACCTGGACAAGCTCATACATGGCAGTATTCCTCCGTTAAAGAGATTCGTCCCTGAATGACAGACGCCGCGTTTTTCGCGGACCATCACCGGTCCTCCGGATCAAGACTGTACTCATACATGCTGAAGGGGATCTCCCCTGCAGGGGGATAGGCAAGGCGCGTCTCTCCGCAGTAAACAAAACCGGTCTTTTCATAAAGCCTCCGGCCGGGCCGGTTCCACGGCAGCGTGTCGAGACGCACTGCCCGGACGCCATCCTCACGGCACACATCGATGACGTACCGGAGGAGCCTTTCCCCGATCCCCCGGTTATGAAGCTCCGGGCGGACCGCCAGGAGATGGATCACGGAGACTTCTCTGCCGGACGCTTCGACGTTCCACCGCACACGTTCATACCCTTCGCCCTGCCGGTGGTTGCAGATGACAGCGGCAGCCACGGTCCCGCCCTCCCGGGCGATGAACATGGTCCCCGCCTCCACCGCGGAGCGGATGTCGCTCATGACAGGATAGACGCCCTTTTCCCATGTGGGACGGTATTCCGACCCGCGCATGCGGACGATCAGGTCCTCGTAAAGTGCGAGGATCTCCTGCTCTTCCCCGCGCTCCGCTTTCCTTATTTCCATTTCCGCGACCCCCTGATACATATTATAGCACAGACCCTCCGGGGATTCTCCTGAATCAGAGGACCGGCCTCTCCGCGTCGATCCTTTTCTGGATGCAGCTGCCGGTCGGGCTCGTGCACAGGCCGCCGCCGCAGGTGCAGCGGAGCTCGCCCGGCAGCATCTCCCCGACCTTGCCCATGGTGATGATCGTCTCATCCAGCGGGATCACCGGATCGAAGCCGAGAAGGACCATGTTCGCGCTCATGACCGCGTTGGAGACCGCCGACACGTTCCTGCTGATGCAGGGGATCTCCGTCAGGCCGGCGACCGGGTCGCAGATCAGGCCCAGCATGTTCTGGAGCGCGAGTGAGGCGCTGGCAAAGCACTCCGCCACGGTGCCGCCGAGCAGCGCGGCAGCCCCTGCCGCCGCCATGGCGCTCGCGGACCCGTTCTCCGCCTGGCAGGCGCCGACCTCGCCGCCGAAGGTCGCCTGGTTCGCGATAAAGACGCCCACCAGGCCCGCCGCGAGGAGCGCGCTGCGGAGCTCCTCCTCAGAGGCCCCCGTGGCGTCCGCCAGCGTGACCACGCCGGCCGGGACGACGCCGCTGGAGCCCGCCGTCGGGGACGCGACGATGATATTGTGCGCGCAGCTGTTCTCCATGACCGCGACCGCCGCCATCATCGCCTTCCCGAGAAGGCCCGTGTCAAAGGTCTTCGCCTTACCGAGCTTTTTCTGCATCTTTCTCGCGGAGTACGGAAGGAAGCCGTACATTTTCGCCGTGTCCGGGTCCGGCGCCTCCGTCGACCTGCGCATCGCGCTTATGACCTTGTCGGTCAGCCGGCGGATCTCCTCCTTGTCGACGACGCCCAGGGCGGACTCGTAGGCGGCAGCCAGGTCCGCGATCGCCAGGTCATGCTTTTCCGCATATTCCAGGGCCTCCGCCGCATTGAAAAACGGCATGCTGCTCCCAACGCGGCGGACCACCGGCATGACCGGCCTCGCGTACCGGAGATACTCCACACCGCTCTCCGTGCGAAGGGCCTCGAGCCACTCCGTCTCCTGTCCCGGCGCAAACCGCACCGTATAAAGACGCCCGTTCCCCTCCCAGTCCTCATGCGTGTATTCCGCCTGATGCGCGGCAAGAAGCTTTTCCGTCTCCCGCGCGGCGTCCTCCGAGACGCAGCGCACGAAGGCCTGCGTGGAGCCCCCGTCTATCATGACACGGAAGCCGTCCATCCTGGTGATCTCAAACATCCCGCCGCCGATCGAATAGGTGAGCAGGGACATCCCGACGCTGCCGTCCTCGTTGTAGACGCAGATCTCCGCCTCGTTCGGATGATGGAAGCCGAGGTCCTTCTTCCGGAAGCGGATAGTCCGGCCCATCTCCCGGGCCAGCTCCACCGAATCCTTCAGCCGCGGGTCGTCCGTATCCCATCCGAGCAGACCCCCGGTAAAGCCGAAGTTCGAGCCCTGGCCGATGTAGGTGCTGGGGTAGGAGCCCTTCTCCTCAAAAAATACGTCCGCGCGGAGGATGTCCTTCCCCCACAGTCCGGACGCCGTTTTCCCGATCCTGCCGCAGCCGGCGGAATGGGAGCTGGACGGGCCGGTCATGACCGGGCCAAGCGCGTCATTGAAAATACTGCAATACTTTCTTTCCATCGTCTTCCTCCTCACTGACACCTTGTTATGAAAAGCTCCGGGACAGGACCGCCCCGGAGCATACTGGCTTATTTACCAACGATAAAAGCGATCTCCACCAGATATCTGTCATCCACCGGAGGCGCTATGACCGCGTACCTCGTCGGGGCAATATTGTGCTCCCCGCCGAAATACTTCCTGTACGCGGCGTTCATTCCCGCAAAATCCTCCTTCTTCGCGAGGAAGACCCTGGCCTGCAGGACGTTGTCCAGGGAATATCCCGCCGAATCGATGATCCGCTTCGCGTTCAGGATCGCGTTCTCAGTCTGTGCCCCGATATCCTCCGGGACCGAGCCGTCTTCCGCGTCGCCGACCTGACCCGCCACGAACAGGATGTCTCCGTACTCGATTCCCGGAGAATAGGGAAGGGACGGGCTGATGCCGCCTGTGTGCTGGATCTTTTTACTCATAGGGAGCCTCCTTTTCAGTCTTCGCTGATGATGGTCACCGTTCCGTCGTTTCCGTTTACGATCAGGCGGTCCCCGTCCTTGATATAGTCAAAGATATTGACGTCGTCCGGGAAATCCGCCACCATCGGCACGCCCGTCAGCGTGCCGGCCACGCCGACCTTGGAGTCCGCGTACTGCACGACCCAGCCGAGCGGCTTTATGCCCGACAGGGCGAGCGGGCCCTGGAACAGGCCGGCCCAGCCGCAGGAGCCCTTGCTGGACGGGATCACAAGGATCTTTCCGCCGAAGGACTCGCCTTCGTGGACGTGGCCCTTTTCAATGATATTGCCGGTCTTTGCCTCTACGCCGGCCCAGCCCTGGATACTCGTCGGGCACACCATCGCGCGGCCATCCGCGATCCCCTTGAAAGCAGGACGGCCCTTGATCACAGTCGTTTTTTCCATATCATGCCCCCCAGATGCCGGAGACCGCGGCGTCGACGCACTGCTCCATCGTGCCGTAGTACATCCTGCTGCCCTTATCAAGCCAGGACCGGTTGTAATGCGCCTGCTTGGCCGCATCGGCCGCCATGCCGGTCACGCCGCGGTAACAGTTTGGTCCCTGCACCAGCGGGCATCCGTTCGTCCCGACCGTCGCGCCGGCGTCCTCGATGATCTTCAGATACCCGGACAGCCTTGCAGCCTCCCTGATGGAGGAGCTGGTCCAGAAGATCAGGCGGACGCCCTCCCTGACCTTTTTGCCCCGGATATAGTTCGCGGCGTCGCGGAGCTCCTGCAGCGAGTAGTGCGGGCACCCGACCGTGACCAGCTGGACCGGTCCGCTGCCTTCGTCGCAGAGGCATCTCACCGCGTCGTCGTAATCCTCCTGGGTGATGCGGAGGACCGGATATTCTGTCTTCCCGCCGAGCGCCTGCTCCTTTGTCACCGCCTCCGGCGTGATCCCCTCAATGTGGCAGATCTCAAGGCCGGAGGTGACCGCGATCGCGGAGAACATCCGCTTCAGGCGGATCACGTCCACATTATGGAAGTCTCCCGTCAGCACTGGGACGTCGTTGTTGTGCCGGATCAGCAGCTTCCCGAGCGCGTAGCCCGCGATGTCCCAGTCCCTCGGCGTTTCGAGCCTGCACTCCATCCGGACCTCCATCTTCGCGAGGCGGTTTTCCGGGATGTGCATACCGCACTTCGGGCCGCGCCCCGTGATGGCCGCCCAGCCGCAGGCCGCGACGCCGTTCGCGTTGCCGGCCGCAGCGAAGACGGAGTTGGAGAACAGCACGTTGCTGGACTCCGTCGTCATGAAGGTCTCGCCGCGGGTCAGGATCCACCCGTTCAGGTACGGCGCGCAGGAGCCCACGATGCTGACGCCGCCCTCAGCGTAGCGCAGCTCGCGTTTCCTGTTCTTCTCGTAAAGCTCCCGGCTGTTGTACATCGGCGCCGGGTCGAAGTGGTCGACCGCCCCGCCGTCCGACTGGACGTAAACGCCGGGATCCACGCCCTCATAGCCGACCTTTTCATCCGTCCAGAGGAATATCGTCCGGAAGTCCTGGTCAAAATCGTCTGTGTTGCCGTATTCCAGCGGGGGGCATCCGGAGCACATGTGGACCTTGTCGATCTTCACGAGCTCTTCCGCGTTCATGATCTTCGCAAAATCCACGACGTGCTGCATGGCGATCTGCTTGTACCGCCCGAATTCCCCGTCCAGCATCTTCTGCTCATATTCTGTAAGCTTCAGCATCGCAAAACTCCTTACGCAAGGCCCATCTTTTTATTGTACGCGCAGGTAAGACGCTGTGCGGTATCCGTCATGATGCACCCGTTGCAGCAGAACCCGAGGTGCGCGGCGATCTCGCGGCCGACACGCACCATGGTGGCGGTCATCTCATCGAACGGGATCACGACCTCGAAGCCCGCGCATACCGCCTCCGCCGCGGTCGCGGCGATCGAGACTGCCGCCATGTTCCTGGCAAGGCAGGGGACCTGCACGAGGCCGGCGACCGGATCGCAGATCAGTCCAAGAAGGCTCTGAAGGCTCATGGACGCCGCGTCGCAGACGTTCTGCGCCGTCCCGCCGATCATCTGCACCAGGCCCGCCGCCGCCATGGCCGTGCCGCAGGCGATCTCCGCCTGGCAGCCGTTCATGCCGCCGTTGAACTCATTTCCGTCCACCATCATCAGCACGCCGATCATGCCGGCGGTCATCATCGCCTCATATAAGGCGTCTCCGTCCAGTCCCATCTGGTCCGCCGCGGAAAGAAGAAGGCCCGGGACGATCCCCGAGGAGCCGCCGGTCGGAACGCAGACGATCTTGCCGGCCGCGTTGCTGTGCTCCATAACGGAGAGCGCGGCAGGGATCGCCGTGTTCAGAAGCCCCAGCGAGGGCATCCTTCCTGTGCCGATGTGCCCGCGCATCCCGCGCGCCTTCGGCTCCACGATACCGTCGAACCGGAGATCCTCACGGTAGCCGCCCTCGAGGGAGTCCTTCATGATACCGATCAGCATGTCACAGTAGCTGCGGACCTGCTCTTCCGTCCATCCGCTGGCGGCCATCTCATAGTCGATCGCGGCGCGCGCAGGGGAACATCCCTTTTCCTCACAGTAGGCGGCAAAGCCTTTCCCGTCCTCGAAGGGGACCTCGCGGGTCATGTCGCAGACCTCGGGATGGACCGGCTCGATCGTGCGGACGCGGAGCACCTCAGGTCTTGCCTTCAGCTCCTCTGTCAGCTCCTCCGGGATCGCGACACCGGATTTGACGTTCACGATCGCGTACCGCGAGCCGCAGGAAACGGAAACGCCGTTGAGATGGCCGATCCGGTTCTCCATCTCAGCCTTCAGCTTTTCTGCCGCCTCCCGGGAGGGTTCCTTCAGAAAGACGACCAGCTCGTAGCTCGTGCCGTCGATATTCACAGGGCAGTCGTCGATAAAATGCATCCGGACGGCGCCGCCGCCGAGGGATTCCCCGATGACTGAAAGCTCCGTGCCGTCCTGAGCGGTCATGCGGGACCGCAGGACCTCGCTTCCGCCCACGGTCAGATCGTCCACCATGGCGAACGAGATCTCCATGCCCGCCTTTTCGGCGTTCTCATACCCGTCCTTGAAATCAGGAGCGTTCTGCTCCTTTCCGAGGATACCGTTGACGTAGGCGATATCGCTCTTCATCCCGTAGAGCGTCGTCACGAACGCCCCGCCGGAATAGTACTCCACCCGCACCTTTGCCGGGACCCCGCCGAGGATCCGGTTGCAGATCCGTCCGATCCTGATGGGGCCGCAGGTGTTGGAGCTTGAAGGCCCCGGTGTGATCGGGGCCAGCGCGTTATTGAATATCGTATGAAACTCTTTCATCTTTTTGATCTCCGGAAGTCAGTGGAGCCGGCCGTGCCGGCCTCCTGTCACTTGATATATCCGAGAAGCCGGGGCAGAAGCTCCGGGAACGCGGGGACATATGTCGTCAGGATCAGGGTCGGGATCCATGCGAACAGGATCAGGAGCAGCGTCGGCTTCAGCTCGTTCTTGACCTGGGACCCGGTGACGCGCGCGGACAGGTAGAGCAGCGGCGCGGTCGGCGGGGTGACGTTGCCCATGCCGATGTTGACGCCCAGGATCGCCGCGAAATGGAACACGGAGATGCCAAGCGAGTTCATGATCGGCAGAAGGATCGGCGTAAGAAGGATCGTGTTGGAGCAGTCGTCCATAAGCATGCCCATGATGACCATGAAGATGTTGATCATCAGGAGGATGATGTACTTGTTCTCCGTAATGGAGGTCAGGAGTCCGAGGATCATATCCGGGACGTTCTCCGTCATATACAGACGGGAAAGGACCTGGACCGCCAGAAGCATCGCCATGATAACGCCGGTGGTCTTGCCCGCGTCTACCATGGCCGCCTTATAGTTCTGGAAGCTGATCTGCCTGTAATACAGGACGCCGGCGATCAGACCGTAAAGAACGGAAAGCGCCGCCGCCTCCGTCGCGGTAAGCCACCCGCCGTAGATGCTTCCGAGGATGATGACGGGCATCATCAGCGCGGGGAGCGCGCTTTCGCCGTGCTTCTTTCCGTCGGCCTTTTTCGCCGCCTTCTCCGCTTCCTTCGCCTCAGCATCGGCGATCATCTCGTCGACATAGTTCCCGCCATCGGCATGAGCCTTTCGGACGATGACCACGTTGACGATGCTCATCAGGATAACGAGCATGATGCCGGGCAGGACGGTCGCGACGAAACAGCCGAGGACCGAGGAGTTGGAGCCCCAGGCGAACAGGATCATCAGCATGCTGGGCGGGATCAGGATACCGAGCACGCCCGAGCTCGCGACCAGCGCGCCGATCAGGCCGTCCGGATAGCCTGCCTTCCTGAGACGGGGCGCCATGATCGCGCCGATACAGGAAACCGTCGCGGAGGACGAGCCGGAGACCGCGCCGAAGACCGCGCAGGAGACCACGGTGACTATTCCGAGGCCGCCCTTCATCTTGCCCAGGGAGGTCTTCTCGACCGCGCCGACCAGCTTCTCGCCCAGGCCGCCGTTGTTGATCAGGGATCCAGCAAGAACGAACAGCGGGATCGTCAGGAGCAGGATCGAATTTACCTTGTTGTATCCGTTGATCAGGAGCATCTGCGGCTGTGTTCCGGTCCCGAAGCAGATGATGATGGAAGAGACCAGGAAGGCCAGCGGCACGGGGACACCCATGACCAGAACTACGATAAGCGCTATTAAAGCAGCCAGTACTAACATTGATCAGCCCTCCTTCTGTCCGTTTTCAGCCCCGGATCCTTTGAATGCCCGGATCGTAGCCAGCATGTCGCGGACCAGGTACAGGGTCCACAGCGCAAAAGCGATCAGCATGGGAATGGTCGCGATCACGACCGGCAGCTTGTATATGATCGACTTCGCGCCCTTGTCCATCTGCCACAGGACATATTTGAAGCACCAGCTGGTGAACAGCGCACAGACCACCAGTGATATAACATTCTTGATCAGATTGACGGTATTCACGATCTTCGGATCATGTGTGAACAGGGACAGCATATCCGCGGAAATGTGCGTTTTGTCACGGGACGCGCACGCCGAACCCGTAAAGTACAGCCAGAACGCAACGAACATGGTCAGCTCCTCGGAGCCGAACCAGTCGAGCTTCAGGAAACGGCATGCCGCGTTGACCAGGATCATCATCATGACGGCAGTACCGGTAATGACGAGGATCCACTCCTCCACCCATTCCAGAGCCTTGTCCAGTTTTTTCAGTGCTTCCATAAAAGAAAAGCTCCTTTCAGATCTTCCTGTTTAAAAGGCGTGCTGCGCGTAGGATATCGGCACAGCACGCCCTGTTCTTCTTGAAACCGGCCCGGAAAATTACTTCAGGGATTCTTCGATCTTCTCAAGCCAGCCTTCCGGATAGTTCTTTGCCAGCTGCGGCCACACGTTCGCGCGGCAGCTCTCAGCAAAAGCGGCGAGCTCCTCTTCCGAGAACTTCGTAACGTTGATGCCTTCGCCCTTCATCTTTTCCATCATCTCGTCGTTGAAGGACTCTGCCATGTCAGCAGCCTCCTCGCAGATGTCGACGACGATGCCCTTGATGATCTCCTGATCCTCCGGAGAGATCTTCTTCCAGGTCTCCTGGCTGAACATGATCATGGTTGCCTCCTGGATATATCTGTAGTCATAGAACTCCTTGATGATATCGCGGAAGGACAGATAGTTGATCTGTGCGGTGCCGCCGGCGAAGCCGTCGACGACGCCGGTCTGCATTGCGGTGTAGGTGTCAGAGTACGGCATGGAGGACGTACGGAAGCCCATATCCTGGAGGCAGAGCGCGTAAACGTCCATCATGGGGGAACGGATGATAAGGCCCTTGTCCGCCCCCGGCTCGGTGATGTTCTCAAGCGGCTTCATGGCACCGATGCCGTTGAAGCCCTCACAGAAGATGCCGAGCAGCTGGATGCCGACGCCGTCCAGGGCGCTGTTCAGCTCCTCGCGTAGGAAGCTTCCCTCGGAGTATGCCTTAAGCAGCTCGTCGTAAGAGGACGCAAGGTACGGAAGCATAGTCGCGGAAACGCGGGAGTCATAGGTCTCGACCGGGGAGATATGCGCGCAGTCGATGGTTCCGACCATCAGCTCGTCGAACACGTTGGTGTAGTCGCCAAGGGCGCTGTCGGCGTACAGCGTGATCTTGATCCTGCCGTCAGTCTCCTTCTCGATCCTCTCGATCATCTTCTTGTCGAGCTGGGTCGCGACAGAGTCGGTCGCCTGCTGGTTTGCCATACGAAGCTCAAGGACCTCGCCGGATGCCGCCGGAGCAGCTTCCTTTTCCGCTGCCGCTGCAGTCGTCTCTGCCGCCTTGGTCTCAGCCGGCGCTGCTGCCGTGGTGGACGAAGCGGAAGAACCTCCGCATGCCGCAAGACTTGCAGTCATCACTGCCGCCATGGCAACGCTGACAAAACTTCTGATTTTCATATCTTCTCCTCCTTTTCTTGTAGATACACTGCTGCCGGACGAACTTTTCCGCCGGATGTTCCGGTCTGCCCTTCCCCTGACGGAATTCCCAGAAAAAACCGCGAAAAGGGTATATGCATACCTTGTAATAAAATATAATATAATATGTAAAAAAATGTAATTGGCGAAACTCCATAAGGATTCTTTTTTTTCTATAGCAAATTGTACAGGGGCAGATCCATGCCCCTGAAAAACCCTTGTTTTAAGCCGTTTTTCAGGAGTCCGGTTCCCCGGCTCCCTGAAAAACGTAAAAAAAACAGTGCCTGATTTTTTTATGATCGTAAAATCACACGTGGAATTTTTGCCCTGGCAGGAGGAAATTTGAACATCCAGATCGGAAATATCATCAAAAAGACAAGAAAGCAGAACGGTCTTACCCTGAAGGATCTTTCCCTGCTGACAGGATTATCCATCAGCTATCTGAGCCTCCTGGAGCGCGGGATGAACCATCCCACCGTGGAGAACCTCAACACCGTCTGCGGAGCGCTGAACATTGCGCTGCCGGACCTGATCTCTGAATCCACCGCCCTGGACGACCTGGTCGTCCGGAAGGACCGGCGCCGGATCCTGCTGCAGGGCCACGGCTTCAAATACGAAGCCGCCACCAACGGAAAGGACTTTCTCAGCTGCATCATCATCACCATCACGGATGATAAGGAATATGTCTCAAAGCCACACATCTCCGACGAGGTCGGCTACATCATCAGCGGCACCTACATAAGCACCGTGAACGGCGTAAGTTATGAGTTGAACCCGGGAGATACCATGTACATCCGGGCCAACAGCTCGCACAGCTACCGGCGGAAGGGGAGCGAGCCCTGCGTCTCGATTTGGGTCAGCACGCAGAAGTCCCAGAACCGGGATATGAGACGGAAAGCCCGGGACAACAAGAAAAACGATGGCTGACTCCCGATGACTGACTCCGGACAGCTGACACAGGAAAGGACCGCCCGTCAGGGCGGTCCTTTCCTGTGTCCTGTTATTCCTGAAGATTCCCCTTCCGGATGTTTTCCTTTATGATCGCGTCCGTGACCCCGAACAGGGTCTCCGAGCCGAGCCGCGTTTTCCTCTGCCGGCCGTAGACGACGTCCGCCTTCACCTTGTGCTCCCTCCAGTCGCCGCCGTCGTTTGAGTTGTTTAAGAGGAGCGGCTGCAGGTTGTCAAGGGAATGGGCGAACCGGGACTCGGCCGTCTGATACTCCTCGAACTCGTCGAAGAGGGCGGTAAGCTCCGCCTTCTGGTCCTCCGGGAGCAGGGAGAAGATCCGCTCCTTCGCTGCGTCCTCCCTGGCCTTCTGGGTCTTCAGGGCCTCCTCGTCGTAGGCGTAGGTATCGCCCGCGTCGATCTCCACGATGTCGTGGATGAGGCACATGAGCATGACTTTGGCGATATCGACCTCCTCGTTCGCGTACTCTTTAAGGACGTACGCCATGACCGCCATGTGCCAGGCGTGCTCCGCGTCGTTCTCATTCCGCCCGTGGCCGGAAAGATGCGTCTGGCGGAAGATGTTTTTTTCCTTGTCGATCTCGAGTGAAAAGTCCAGCTGCTTTTTCAGCCGTTCATCCATGATGTGTGCTCCTTCCTTCGTATGGCCTGCCGCGCGGGTCTTAAGCTATCATATCACAGGTCCGGATCTTCGGCGGCTTTAATCTGACGCCGGTGTATGATAATATTGATTATTATCAAAAAACAGGAGGAACTGCCGCATGAGCTCTGAAAACAGGCTGTTTTTTTCATGTGACTATATGGAGGGGGCGCATCCCGAGATCCTCCGGCGGCTCTCGGAGACCAACCTTATGAAGTCGCCAGGCTACGGGACGGACGCGTTCTCGGAATCCGCGCGGGAAAAGATCCGGGCTGCCTGCGGCGCTCCCGAAGCAGACGTATACCTTCTGGTCGGCGGGACCCAGGCGAACGCCACACTGATCGACGCGCTCCTCCGTTCCTACCAGGGCGTCGTCGCGGCGGAGACCGGCCACATCAGTACGCACGAGGCCGGCGCCATCGAAGCAGGCGGGCACAAGGTGCTGACGCTCCCAGAGCACGACGGGAAGCTCCTCGCGGAGGATCTTCTCCGCCTGCTCATCACATTTCAGCAGGACGGAAACAACGAGCACATGGTCATGCCGGGCATGGTCTACATTTCCCAGCCCACGGAGTACGGGACGCTCTATTCCCTCGCGGAGCTCACGGAGATCAGCGGCATCTGCCGGCGCTTCGGCCTCCCGCTCTACGTTGACGGGGCACGGCTTGCCTACGCGCTTGCCTGCCCGGAGAACGACGTCACGCTTCCTGACCTCGCGTCCCTCTGCGACGTTTTCTACATCGGCGGGACCAAGTGCGGCGCCCTGTTCGGGGAAGCCGTCGTCATCCCGCGGCACGGCTTTATCCCGCATCTCTTCACCATGATCAAGCAGCACGGCGCCCTGCTCGCGAAGGGCCGGATCGCAGGCGTCCAGTTTGAAACGCTGTTCACGGACGGCCTGTATGAAAGGATCGGGCAGAACGCCATCCGGACGGCGGAACGCATCCGCGCCGCGCTGAAGGAAAAGGGCTACCGCCTGGCGATCAGCGCCCCTACGAACCAGATCTTCGTCGTCTTTGAAAACGCGCAGGCGGAAGCGCTCTCCGAAAAGGTCGAGATGGCCTTCTGGGAGCGGCCGGACGATGCCCACACCGTCATGCGCATCGCGACGAGCTGGGCTACGACGGACGAGGACGTGGACGCGCTCATCCGCTGCCTGTAAGTACGGGGAGGCCGGCCGCCGTGCAGAGGACAGGACCCCGCGGCGGCTGCAAGAGTTTAAGACAGGCAAAGACCCGGCGCACCAACAACAGTGCGCCGGGTCTTTCTGTATATACTTATCTTTTGTTACGCGAGCAGCCCGCGGATATCGTGGTACGGGATGTCGGTAAAGGCTTCCGCCACGCCGGGGAAGGTCAGCTTTCCGTCGTAGGTGTTGATCGCGGAATAAATGGCCGGATTCGCCTCGCAGGCGCCCTTCAGGCCCTTGCCCGCAATCTTGAGGCCATAGCTCAGCGTCGCGTTCGTCAGCGCGATCGTGGACGTTCTCGGCACCGCGCCCGGCATGTTGCCGACACAGTAGTGGATGATCCCTTCCTCCTTGAAGATCGGATCGTCATGGGAAGTGACGCGGGAGCTTTCCCCGCAGCCGCCCTGGTCGATCGCGACGTCGACGAACACAGCGCCCGGCTTCATCTCACTGAGGTACTTCCTCTTGAAAAGCTTCGGCGTCATGGCGCCGGGGATCAGGACCGAGCCGATGACAAGGTCCGCGTTCTTCACGGCCTCTTCAATGTTATGGTCCGTGGAGACCAGCGTCTGGATGCGCCCGCCGAACAGGTCGTCAAGATATTCGAGCCTCTTTAAGCTGATGTCGATGATCGTGACCGCGGCGCCCATGCCGACGGCGATCTTGCATGCGTTCGTGCCGACCGTTCCGCCGCCGATGATCACGACCTGGGCCTTCGGGGTCCCCGGGACGCCGGCAAGCAGCACGCCCTCGCCGCCGAACCGCTTCTCGAGATACTTCGCGCCCTCCTGGATGCTTAAGCGGCCCGCGATCTGGCTCATCGGGATGAGCAGCGGAAGCGATCCGTCCTTCTCCTTCAGGGTCTCATAGGCAACGCCCGTCACCTTTCCGGCAAGCAGCGCGTCCGTCTGCTCCCGGTCCGCCGCGAGGTGCAGGTAGGTGTAGAGGATAAGCCCCTCGTGGAACAGCGGATACTCGGAAGGAAGCGGCTCTTTCACCTTGACCATCATGTCGCAGCCGTCCCAGACCTCTTTCGCGGTGTCGAAAAGCTTTGCCCCGGCCTTTTCGTATTCCGCGTCCGTGAATCCGGAGCCGGCGCCCGCGCCCTTCTCGACCAGCACCTCATGTCCCGCCTGGCAGTACGCCTTCGCGTTCGCCGGCGTGAGCCCGACGCGGAATTCATTGTTCTTGATCTCCTTAACGCAACCTACTCTCATGGTCTTCCTCCTTCCGGTGTTTTTACGGCACTGAATGCAGCTTACGATTTCATCATATCACATGATTTTTTCATGAAAAACAGAAATCGGGGGTACGCCTCCGTATTATTTTTTCATCACGAACGACTTGCTGTCGATAGCCCGCATGGTCGCGAGGATCCCGTCGAGATGGTCGTATTCATGCTGGATGAGCTCCGACATATCGTCGTCCATGCGCTTTTCCTGCGGCTCCCAGTTCTCATCGAGATAACGCAGGATGCAGTGCCTGTAGCGCCGGACCCGTACCAGGAGCTTCGGGAAGGACATGCAGTCGTCCATGAGCTCCATCATCTCGTCCCCGACGAATTCGAGCTCGGGGTTGATGATGACGTACGGCCGGTCGGTCAGCATGCAGATGAGCCGCTTCTGCACGCCGATCTGCGGCGCGGCGATGGCGCGCCCGAATCCGTAGTCCCTCCGGATCCCGCGGATGCAGTCGAACATATCATTAAAAACCGGGCGCAGCGCCTCAAGCTCCTCGCGCTTCACCGGTTCGGAGACCTCGTAAAGCTTCGGGTCTCCAAGCAAAAGGATCTCTCGTTCCATAGTCATTCTCTCCCTTCCGGCGCCCCCGCGGCGCCGTTCCGTCTTTATAAGCATTTTAGCACAGAGGACGCGGATGATGCAGCCGCAGGGCTGCAGAACTGCCCGTTTATAAGGCATCTTCGGCTTTTATGCACGCGGCCCGCGGTTTATGCACACGCAGGGACGGGGGCATGTATGACTCCCGCGGTTTATGCACACGCAGGATCCGATTTTGCACGTGCCCGCGCAGATATTATTCATACGCGCGTTTATACACGCGCGGGTTTTATGCATACGTCCGGACAGGTTTTATGCATGCGGCGGCAGGGATCCATGCGTGCCTGTCTGCTGAATTTATGTAAGTATCCGCACGGAAACGCGGAAAATGATGGCAGTTTATTCATAAAAAAGGGAAGGCCGCGCATGGTTTTGCACAAAGTGTGAGTATTTATGCAAAAAAGCACTTAACAAACCAGAAAAACTGTGGTATGCTTTTGCCCAACACCGAGCAGTATCAATTTTAGAAAATTGGAGGAGCTTCTCATGAGTATCAAAAATGCATATCTGAACGAATTGATGGAGAAGGTCATCGCCAGGGATCCCTATGAGCCGGAATTTCATCAGGCTGTCCGGGAAGTGCTGACTTCCCTTTCTCCCGTCTGCGATGTCCGTCCCGAGCTGATCACCGAAGGCGTGATGGACGCCCTTGTCGAGCCGGAGCGCACCATCAAGTTCCGCGTTCCGTGGGAGGATGACCAGGGGAACGTCCGCATCAACCGCGGCTACCGCATCCAGTTCAACAGCGCGATCGGACCGTATAAGGGCGGCCTCCGCTTCCATCCGTCCGTCAACGAGAGCATCATCAAATTCCTCGGCTTCGAGCAGACCTTCAAGAACTCCCTGACCGGTCTTCCGATCGGCGGCGGCAAGGGCGGCTCCGACTTCGACCCGCACGGCAAGTCCGACGCTGAGGTCATGCGTTTCTGCCAGAGCTTCATGAACGAGCTGTTCCGCCACATCGGCCCGGACACGGACGTCCCGGCAGGCGATATCGGCGTCGGCGCGCGCGAGATCGGCTATCTCTTCGGCCAGTACAAGCGTCTCCGCAACGAGTTCACCGGCACCCTGACCGGCAAGGGCTTAAGCTACGGCGGATCCCTGGCACGTAAGGAAGCGACCGGCTACGGCCTCTGCTACTTCACCGACTGCATGCTGAAGGACCACGGCGACAGCTTTGAGGGCAAGATCGCTGTCGTCTCCGGCTCCGGCAACGTCGCGATCTACTGCTGCGAGAAGGCTACCGAGCTTGGCGCGAAGGTCGTCGCGATGTCCGATTCCAACGGATACATCTACGACAAGGACGGCATCGACCTCGATCTCATCAAGCAGATCAAGGAAGTCGAGCGCAAGAGGATCAAGGTCTACGCCGAGAGAAAGCCGTCCGCGGAGTATCACGAGGGCTGCAGCGGCATCTGGACCGTCAAGTGCGACCTCGCGTTCCCGTGCGCGACCCAGAACGAGATCAACCTCGAGTCCGCAAAGGCCCTGATCGCCAACGGCTGCAAGGCAGTCTGCGAAGGCGCCAACATGCCGACTACCCCGGACGCGATCGACGCGATCATGGGCGCAGGCCTTATGTACACGCCGTCCAAGGCATCCAACGCCGGCGGCGTCGCAGTTTCCGCCCTTGAGATGAGCCAGAACTCCATGCGCTTCTACTGGACCTTCGAGGAGGTCGATGAGAAGCTGAAGGGCATCATGACCGACCTTTACAAGAACGTTTCCGCCGCTGCTGCTCAGTATGGCCAGCCCGGCAATCTGATGGCAGGCGCCAATATCGCCGGCTTCCTGAAGGTGGCAGACTCCATGCTGGCTTACGGCCTGGTATAAGG
>Ga0129306_1001065_pt1 | contig 34916 bp, 22 predicted proteins | sample P827metagenome_FD_94438 | JGI IMG/M metagenome (GOLD analysis project Ga0129306, IMG submission 94438) | Capybara group fecal microbial communities from Wisconsin, USA - P827 metagenome | ecosystem: Host-associated > Mammals > Digestive system > Large intestine > Fecal | place: USA: Wisconsin...
GACCTCGGACACTACGAGCGCTTTGCAGGCGTCACCTGCACGAAGGCGTCGAACTACACCTCCGGACGCATCTACTCAGCAGTCCTCGCGCGCGAACGCGCCGGCGGATACCTCGGCGGAACGGTGCAGGTCGTTCCGCACATAACGGACGAGATCAAGTCGGCGATCAGGAGCGCGGGCGAACACGACTGCGACATCGTACTCTGCGAGATCGGCGGCGTTTCCGGCGACATCGAGTCGCTCCCCTTCCTCGAGGCGGCGCGGCAGTTCCGCTTCGAGGTCGGTTCCGAGAACGCGTGCTTCGTGCACCTCACGCTCGTCCCCTACCTCAAGGCGGCGGGCGAGCTCAAGACGAAGCCGTCGCAGCATTCCGTCGGACAGCTTCGCAACATCGGCATCATCCCCGACATCCTCGTCTGCCGCACGGAGATGACGATCCCCGAGGAGCATCTCCAGAAGCTCGCTCTCTTCTGCAACGTGAAGCGCGAATGCGTCATCGAGGAGAAGGACGTGACGGACTCCGTCTACGCCGTGCCGCGCGAGCTAAGGAAGCAGGGACTCGACGAGCAGGTTCTGCGCCATCTCCACCTCGACATCTGGCCCATAAAGCACACGGTGTGGGACACTCTCGTGCGAAAGGCTACGCAGCCGAAGAAGAAGTGCCGCATCGCGCTCGTCGGAAAGTACATCGCCATCCGCGACGCCTACAAGTCGATACACGAGGCGCTTCAGCACGCCGGCATGGCGAAGGACTGCAAAGTAGAGGTAGTGCCAATCGAGGCGGAGGAGTGGGCGACATTCGACAGTCGAGCATCCGACAACCGCAAGTCCGGATGTCGGTCGCCGAATGTCGAATGTCCCATTGAAAACTCCATCGACGGCATTTTGGTGCCTGGTGGTTTTGGTTCACGCGGCGTCGAGGGCAAGATCGCCGCGATAAAGTACGCGCGCGAGCACAAGATCCCCTTCCTCGGCATCTGCCTCGGAATGCAGTGCACGGTGATCGAATATGCGCGCGACGTGCTCGGATGGAAGGACGCAAACTCTACGGAGTTCGACGAGCACACGACGCATCCCGTCATCGACCTCATGGAGGAGCAGCGCGGCATCACGCAGAAAGGCGGCACGATGCGCCTCGGCGCCTACCCGTGCATCTTGAAGAAAGGCTCCCTAGCCGACAAGTTGTATAGCCGCAAAGACAACTCTGCGTCCTCTGCGTCTCTGCGCCTCTGCGTTAAAAACACAGACTCGGCAACGATCTCCGAGCGGCATCGCCACCGCTACGAGCTCGCATACGACAGCGAGGCGAGGAAGGCGCTTGAGGCCGCGGGGCTGGAGGTCAGCGGAACATCCCCCGACGGCAAGCTCGTGGAAATAGTCGAACTCCCACAGACGAAGCACCCCTACTTCATCGCCGGACAGTTCCACCCCGAGTTCAAGTCGCGTCCGACAGCGCCGCATCCGCTATTCCTCGGACTCGTAACGGCAGCACTCAAAGGAAAGACAAAATGAAACGCACAGATTTGAAGAAGATTCTTGTCATCGGATCGGGTCCGATCGTCATCGGACAGGGATGCGAGTTCGACTACTCAGGATGCCAGGCCGTGAAGGCCCTCCGCAAGGAAGGATATGAAATCGTCCTCGCGAACTCCAACCCCGCGACGGTGATGACCGATCCCGAGATGGCCGAGTCAACCTACATCGAGCCACTCACTGTCGATTCGGTGTCCGCGATCATCCGAAAGGAAAAGCCCGACGCGCTCCTCCCCACGCTCGGCGGACAGACCGCGCTCAACCTCGCGATGGAGCTTAAGCGCTCCGGAGTCCTCGCGGAATGCAGCGTCGAGATGATCGGCGCGGATGCGGACGCTATAGCCCGCGCGGAGGACCGCAATCTATTCAAGGCGGCGATGGAAAAGCTCGGACTCGACATGCCGAAGTCCGGCAGCGCCCACTCGTCCGAAGAAGCCGAGGCGATCGCAAGGGAAATCGGCACTTGGCCGCTCATCATCCGTCCAGGCTTCACCCTCGGCGGCACGGGCGGTGGAATCGCGCACAACGCGGACGAGTTCCGCGAAATCGTCTCGCGCGGACTCGAGGCGTCGCTCAACCACGAGGTCCTTGTCGAGGAGTCTCTCATCGGCTGGAAGGAATTCGAGATGGAAGTGATGCGCGACAAGGCTAGAAACGCCGTGATCGTCTGCTCCATCGAGAACATGGACGCAATGGGCGTCCATACAGGCGACTCGATCACCGTCGCGCCGATACAGACACTTACCGACCGCGAATACCAGGCGATGCGCGACGACTCGATCCGCGTCCTGGAGGCGATCGGAATCGCGACGGGCGGCTCGAACGTCCAGTGGGCCGTCAATCCGAAGACGGGACGGCGCATCATCATCGAGATGAATCCGCGCGTCTCGCGCTCGTCCGCGCTCGCCTCGAAGGCGACGGGCTTCCCGATCGCGAAGATCGCCGCCCTTCTCGCCGTGGGCTATACTCTCGACGAGCTCACAAACGACATCACCGAAGTGACGCCCGCATGCTTCGAGCCTGCGCTCGACTATGTCGTAGTCAAAGTGCCGCGCTTCACCTTCGAGAAATTCCACGGCGCGGACACGCGCCTCGGCACGCAGATGAAGTCCGTGGGCGAGGCGATGGCAATCGGCCGCACCTTCAAACAGGCGTACCTCAAGGCCGTCCGCTCGCTTGAGGCGCCGCTTGCCGGACACGATGTCGCGAGTTTCGATCCGTGGTTCAAACGCGAGCTCGAAGAAATCGACGCGTTCAGGAAGTTCTTGGCGAGCCAGAAGAATCTTTTGACAGGATTTACAGGATTTACAGGATTGATGAGTAAAGATAATCATGTAAATCTTGTTAATCCTGTCGAAAAAGACCGTGAAACAAGCTTGCTCCTTCGCCAGGCGAAGGTTTTCGGCTTCAGCGACAAGGAAATCGCCGCGGCGATCGGCTCCGACGAGATTACGGTGCGGAACAATCGCCTCGCCCTCGGCATAAGGCCCGAGTTCGGCGAAGTCGACACCTGCGCCGGCGAGTTTGAGGCCAAGACCCCATATTACTACAGCTACTACGGTTTTTCGACAGGATTAACAAGATTTACAAGATTACCACATTCAACGAATTCTTCTAATCTTGTGAATCCTGTAAATCCTGTCAAAAAGAAGATCATGGTCTTGGGCGGGGGGCCGAACCGCATCGGACAGGGCATCGAGTTCGACTGGTGCTGCTGCCACGCCGCGTTCGCGCTGCGCAAGATGGGCATCGAGGTCGTGATGGTGAACTCCAATCCAGAGACAGTCTCGACCGACTACGACACCTCTGACACGCTCTACTTCGAACCGCTTACGTTCGAGGACGTGATGGAGATATACGAGCGCGAGAAATGCGACGGCGCGATTGTGCAGTTCGGCGGACAGACCCCGCTCAACCTCGCGGAAAAACTCGAGGCGGCTGGCGTAAACATCCTCGGCACTTCGCCAAAGGACATCGCGCTCGCGGAGGACCGCGACTTCTTCCGCGCGCTTGTAAATGAAGTCGGCGTAAAGCAGCCGCCGAGCGGCATCGCGCACACGGTTGACGATGCGCTCAAGATCGCGCAGGAGATCGGCTATCCCGTCCTCGTGCGTCCGTCGTTCGTCCTTGGAGGACGCGGCATGGCGATCGTCTACCACGAGGAGCGCCTCAGGGAATACGTCGAGGAGGCGGTGAAGATATCGGAGGGGCGTCCGATCCTCATCGACAAGTTCCTCACCAACGCCATCGAGCTCGACGTCGACTGCGTGTCGGATGGAGAGACGACAGTCGTCGGCGCGATTCTCGAGCACATCGAGGCGGCGGGCTGCCACTCTGGCGACGCCGCGGCGGTTACGCCGCCGGTCTCGCTCTCGCAGGAGACAATCGCCGAAGTCGAGCGCATCGCGCGCACTTTCGCGGAGCGGTTGCACGTCGTCGGACTTATGAACATTCAGCTCGCGGTAACGGGATGCTTTAGCCGTGTGGAACATGTAGAACGTGTAGAGAAGAAGCCTGAAATCTGGATGATCGAGGTGAATCCGCGCGCGTCGCGCACCGTGCCGTTCGTCTCGAAGGCGGTCGGCTGGTCGCTTGCGGGCGTGGCGTCGCGCTGCATGGCGGGAGAGAAGATGCCCACCCAACTACCTAACCACCCAACCACCCAACCCTATTTCTGCGCCAAGGAGGCGGTGTTCCCATTCGTGAAGTTCCCGGGTGCGGACATCACGCTCACGCCGGAGATGAAATCGACGGGCGAGGTGATGTCGTTCGGACACGACGCGGCGACGGCGTACTACAAGAGCCAGGCCGCGGCGGGGAGTCCGCTGCCGCATCCGGGCCAGGGCGGAATCGTCCTTTGCGTGCGCGACGAAGACAAGGGCGATGTCGTCGAACTGGCGAAGAGGCTCGACGCGATGGGCTACGAGATATGGGCGACGCGCGGAACTTCCACCGCGCTCTGGCGCGCGGGAGTCGAGTCGAACGCGCTCTACAAGATTCCGCTCGGGAGCCCCAACACCATCGACCTGATAAAGCGCGGCAAGGTGAAGTGGATCGTCAACACGCGCGAAGACGGAGAGTCCGCGGCGCACGACAGCGTAAAGATACGCGCCGCCGCGGTCGCGGCTGGCGTTCCGGTGACGACGACGCTCGCCGGCTTCGCCGAGGCCGTGCGCGGACTCGAGGCGGTCCGGCGCGGAACCGACGCCGCGCCGCTCTCGCTTCAGGAGTGGCACGCGGCGAACAACTGAAGACACTACGCGGCGGTCGGCAATCCTTACGCCGATGATTACGGACGGAACACGTTGCGGACGGCTTCGAGGTATCCGAAGCGATGTGTCGTGTCCGGTTCGAGATACGATCCCTCGGTCCATTCATTCCACGAGTTGACCGTGATCAGTCTCGGCGCTCCGTCCGGTGCATTCCTGTCGGTCCAGTCCTTCGCCCGGCGCAGGACGACCTCGAACTTCTCGGGCGTGGAGTTGACCGCCGTCGGCTGGGAGCTTCCGGCCGGATACCGCGGATTCGTGTCCCATCCCGCGGAGGCGTGGGCGAAGTACATGGAGACGCCGAGCTCCTTCTTCGCCGCGTCAAAGCGACGCGCGCCCTTCTCGGCCCATGCCGCGTAGTCCGGATTCCCTTCGGGATACGACCAGTGAACGAAGTTGTAGATCGACGCGGAGTCGATGCCGAGGCTCCTGACGACGTCAGGCTTGAGCTCGTAGTCGCAGGCCATGAGATGGACTCCGCCGAATCCCGCCTTGTCGCAGTCCCTGCGGAACTCCGCAAGCGCCTCCACCGCCTTGTCGATTCCGCCGAGCCCCTCGACGAATGTTCCGACCTCGTAGAGCATGAGGACGGGTCTGCCGCCTATGCGGTAGTAGTTCGGACGCCGGAAGTACATCTCGATCCAGCGGCGCGATATCTTTCTGAACTCCTCCGCGTCTACACCGCCGCGCCATACCGGCCTGTCCCATTTCTTGTCGGCAACCCTGTTGTCCCAGAGCATCGTCACGTTGTGGTTCGCCCACATGATGAAGAACTTCATCTTCTCGTTGTTCTTCGCGCCGAGAAAGCCCTTGTCGAGCGCGTCCTCGAGGAAAGGCCTCCCGCCGTACCAGTACCAGTCGTATATGAAGGTATTTACGCCATGCGAAACGGCGGCGTCGATCTTCTTTTCGACGACCTTAGGATCGGCCTCGTTCTCGTAGCCCCAGAGCGGTACTAGCGGCTGGCGATGACCCTCCCACTTCGGCTTCGCCTCGTAGACGTTCTGCCACTCGCCCTTGCCGTCCTTGAAGATGCCGAGCTCCGCCCACCTCGGATCGGGCTGATACGCGGGCCACACGTACGCGGCGATATCGTACTCTGCGGCGAAAGCACCTTCCGCAAAAACTAATGACAGCGCCAAGACAGCCCCTGCCTTAAGCGAGAAGGAACGAACCCCTTCCGATTTGGCCGTTTTTATTTTGCGACAACTATGGAACTCCATGATACAACTCCACTTTGGCGAAGAAATTCACCATGTAATTACTACTTCGCCTTGAGCGACTTCTTGAGCATCAGATAGAGCGTCTTGCGCTCTTCCTTCGAGAAGGCCGCGATGCGCTCCTCCCACTCGCGCTCGAACTCGCTCTTCTGGTCGCCGAGCGCGAGGAAATGCGCCTTCAGCACCTTCTTCGCCTCGTCGATGTACATGCGCACCTCGGGATTGAGCTCGTCCATCACAAGCGCGTTCTCACGGTTCAGCGCCGGGAATCGGTCGGATATGAGATACGCGGTGAAGGGAACGCCGCCCGAGCGGACGATCGCGGACTGCTCGTGCAGCTGGAAACCGTCCGTCCCCGCGAACACGAGCCTCCCTGCGCCGGTGAACTTGCGCTTCCACTCGATCACCTCGAGCTTCGCCGTCGCGCCGTTCTCGAGCGAGAGCTTGTAGTCCGTCATGCTCTTCTGCACGATAACGGGCGTCACGGGAAGGCCGTTGAAGTAGATGCGCACGTCCGGATAGCTCTTGAGGTAGAGCGCGAACTTGGATGCAAGCCCCTGCACCGTCTCGGCGGCGTTGAGGAGCGAGTCGCAGTTGGCCCTGGCGTTCGTGACGTACACCTCGGTGCCAGTGCCTGGCCCAGGCTGGGCGGCCTCGTCAATGTCGAAGACGCCCGGAGTCGAGATGTCGCCCGAGATCACGTAGGAACGAAGCGATCCGTCGTGCGCCGACGTCGTGCGCCACTCAACGTGCGTGCCGAGCGCGAAGGCCTTGAAGCGTCCGCGCCCGTGGCGTCCGTGCAGCCGCCTGTGCTCGACTCCGGTCTGCGTCGACATGCGCTTCCAGCTGCCGCCGAGCGAACCGAACGTCGATTCCGCGTTGGGGACGTCGATGCCGGTTCCGTCGTCGGAGACGCGCACCGCCTCTACGGCGCCGAGCGGATTCGTGACAAGGTCGACCTTGACCTCCTTCGCGTCCGCGTCAAGCGCGTTCCATACCAGTTCCTCTATGGCCGCCATTGGGGCGGACTTCGCAAGCGATTCGATGTGGTCCGGCTTCGCCTGGACGTAGATCTGTTTCATGAAAGGTTCAAAAGTTCAAATGTTCTAGCGTTCAAAAGTTCAAGGATTCATCGGCTCTACGGCGCCGCTCTTCGTCACCTTCTCGATGCGCTGGCGGATGGACTCGAGATCCTTCTGGCACTCGTCGACGAGCTTGCGTCCGTTCTCGAACGCCGCGATCATGTCGTCCAGCTTCATGTCGCCGGACTCCATTTTCGCGACGAGTTCCTCGAGCTTCTTGAGGTTGTCCTCGAACTTCATGACCTCACTCCGCGCCAAGTGCGATGCCGAGCGACTTGATGTCCGCCGCGTCGAGCGCGTACGCCGGGTCGATCTCCACCGGAACGCCCTCCTTCACCGAGACGCCCGCCTCGGCGAGCCAGCGGCGCCACTTCGCCTGCATGTCGGCCTTGCACGTCGCGGGCGAGTCGGAACCCTCCGCATTCTTCACGGGCGAGAACTCCTCCTTCTGGTCGAAGGCGAGGAACGCCGCGCGGCGCGCGTTGGGGAGGACGTCGAAGATGAACTTCTCGAACTTGTATCCGTTCGGCTCGGACGGCTTCACGACCTTGCCCTTCGCGTCGACGAACGGAATCTTCTTGAACGCGAGGTGGAGCGGCATCGACTTCCCGGCCTCGCGCTCGAGGAACGCGCGGTCGAAGACGTGGATCGCGGGCGAGCCGTAGAGGAAGTAGAGCGAACCGTCCTTCGCGCGGCGGTTGCACTGCTCGTCGGTCATCTCGGTGTACTCGACCATGCGGAACGAGTCGCCGAAGCGCATCGGCATGCCGACCTTCTCCTTGGGATCGCGCTTGGCGCAGAGCTTGAGGGAGTAGTCGGACTTCTCCATGACGTGGTAGCCGATGAACGCGGGGTCCGCGATCTCGACGAGCGGATTGTCGACCTGGAAGAAGAAGACGGACTTGATCCCGCGCCTCTTCATGTCGTCGAGCGCGCCGGAGCGCTTGAGCGCGGCGAGGAGCCCGCCGTGTCCGTCAGGGCTCATGAAGACGTGTCCCGGCGCGTCCATGATGATCTTGCCGTCCGCCGTCATGCCGGGCCACATTCCCTGCGTGAAGAAGAACACGTCGTCGGGGTTGAGCCCGAAATAGTCGTTCTCCTCGAAGCACCTCACGGTCGCCTCGTTGTTCGCCTCGCTCGTCATCACGTAGAACGGGATGGTGCGTCCGTAGCGGATCGTCCGCGCGAGGATCTTGCGCGCGTGGAAGTAGAAGAGCGGCGCGCCGGTGATCGGTCCGATCGAATAGCAGCCCTTCGGCCCGTCGTACCCGAGGCGCGAGCCCTGTCCGCCCGCAACGAGAAGCGCGGCGACGCGTCCGGCCTTGAGCTCCTTCTCGCCGGCCTCGACCGCCTCGGCGAGCTTCCGTCCCTTAAGCACCGCCACCTTCGGGGCGACGCCCTTCGAGTTGTCCACCGCGGTTGTTCCGGCCTTAAGCGCCTTCTGGCAGTAGGCGAGGCTCTTCGGCTCGATCTTCGCGATCTGAGCGAGGAGAGCCTTCTGCTCCTCCTTCGAAATCTTCTTCCACCAGGCGAGGACGTGTTCCTGTCCGCACCCTTCAAGCATCTTCTTCGCCTCTGCGTAGTTCATTTAATTCGCTCCTTCGTTGAGTTTGAGCAATATTATACCAAAAATCGCCGCGTCCGCGCCGAATCAGCGGCGGGGGAGGGTGACAACTGCGGAACGCACGCCCTTCGCGGACGCCGTGAGCTTCAGCGGAAGCCCCGAGCCGCCGGTGCGGCGCACTATCACGAGGGCGCGTCCGTAGTACAGCGGATGCGACGCCGTGTCCGTGAAGGAGTCGAGCCCGTCGGGCGACCCGTTGCCCACCGCGACGATCTCGCCGGGGCCCTCGAGCGCGAACGACACGCGGTCCTTCGCGAGCGGCAGCACCGTCCCGTCTTCGTCCTCGATCTCGACCTTGACGAAGCCAAGCTCGCCGTCCGCGAGATCCGCCGCCTCGGGCGTTAGCCTCACCGCAGCCGGCTTGTACGCCGTCTTGCGCGAGTCCTCGCCGATGGGGTGTCCGTTGCGGAACGCAATCACCTTGATTTCGCCGGGCTCGTACGGGACCTCCCAGGAGAGGCGGTAGCGCTCGGTGACCTTGTAGTAGTCCGGGCTGTTCTTCCACTCCACCTTCGGCAGCTCGGCGAGCTTCTTCCTGCGCCCCGCGCTCTCGCCGTTCACGAAGAGCTCCGCCTCGTCCCCGCTCGTGTAGCACACGACCGTGATCTTCTCGCCCTCGCGTCCGTCCCAGTTCCAGTGCGGCAGCAGGTGCACAGTCTCCTTGCGCTCGTTCCAGAGCGAGCGGTAGAGCCAGTAGCGGTCCTTGGGCATCGCGCAGAGGTCGCAGATCCCGAAGAACGAGCTGCGGCAAGTGTTGGGATTCGGCGTCGGCTCGCCGAGGTAATCGATGCCCGTCCACACGAACTCGCCCGCGACGAACCTGTCGCGCTCCATGCGCGCGAACTCGGCGTCGGGTATGTCGGACCAGTCGGCGGCGCAGCGGTCGTACGAGTCGAGTTCGACCACGGTCTTCGGATCGTAGTCGAGCGGCTTCGCGCTCGGCTTCGGCGGGAAGTACCCCCAGCTGGAGAGCGCCGAAGCGGACTCGGAATACACAATCGGCTTGTCCGGATACTTCTCACGCATCGGCATGTAGCGCTCGCTGTAGTTCCACCCCGTCAGGTCCATCGCGGCGTAGTCGCCGCGGCCGGCGGACTCCGTGAAGCAGCAGCCGATTCCGACCGGCCGCGTCGGATCCTCCCTGCGGACGATGTCGCGGAAGCGCGCGCAGCGCTTTTCGTTGACGCCCTGCGGATACTTCTTGCCGTCAGGCGCGATTTCGTTTCCGATGGACCAGCACACGATGCACGGATGGTTCCTGTCGCGCCGCACGAACGCCTTCAGGTTGCGCTCCACGAGCGCCTCCGGCGCCTCGTCCTTGCCGAGCCCCGCCGTTCCGTCCCACTTGTCGAAGCACTCGTTCCACACGACGATGCCCATCTCGTCGCAGAGGTCCAGCACCTCCTCCGCGCACGCGTTGTGCGATGTCCTCAGTGCGTTCACGCCCATCTCCTTCATGACCTCCAGCTGACGCCGCATCGCGCCCTTGTCGAACGCCATGCCGAGCGGACCGAGGTCCGAATGGAGGTTCACGCCCTTGAGCTGCAGGCGGCGTCCGTTGAGGTGGAAGCCGTCGTCTGCGGTGAACTCGGCGGTGCGGATTCCGTACCTGTACGTCTTGCCGCACACCATGGTCTCGTAGAGCTTCGGATTGGAGACGTCCCACATCACCGGGTTCTCCACGTCGAACTCGTTCACGATTTCACTCGAGCTGACGGGCGTGCGGTACGTGACGCGTACCTTCGCGCGCTCGGGCGTCACGTCGGTGACCGTTATCTTCACCGAGCCCCATATCGCGCGGTCCTCCGCATCCTCCACGACGAGCTTCACGTCGCGGTAGATGCCAGCACCCGGATACCACCGGCTGCCGTGCTTCGTCGTGTCCGCCTTGACCACGAGCTCGTTCTTCTCGCCGAACTTCAGCTTCGCGGTGAGGTCGACTTCGAACGACATGTATCCGTAGTCCCACCCGCCGACCTTCTCGCCGTTGAGGAACACCTCCGGATTCGACATGACGCCGCCGAAGCGGAGCGCGACGAACCTGCCCGCGACCTCGAGCGGAAGCTCAATCGTGCGCCGGTACCAGCCAACGCCCTTCCACGGGAGCTTGCCCGTGTTGCCGTCGCCGTTGGCGTCGAACGGACCGGAGATCGCCCAGTCGTGCGGAACCCTCACCTTCGTCCACTCCTTCTGGTCGCGCGAGAACTCCCATCCGTCGTGAAGGACGAACTCGCCCTCGACAGGACCTTCCTCCGCCGCGAGGACGGACTTCACCTCGGCCCTTATCGCCTCCCTCGCGCTCTCGTCCTGCGCGAGGACGTATCCGCGCAGATAGTACGGCATCCACCCCTTCGTCCACGACGTGTCCTTGAACGGCTCGTCGTAGAGCGCCTGGTCCGGAAGCACGTCGTCCGTCGTCCCGGCCTTGCCGTCCGGCCCCATTGAGTAGAGCGTCGGGTACTCGCCTTCGCCGTTGCACACGTAGACGTAGTCGTGTCCCCACGGATCCTGCACGACGTGGTTGATGTACGGACCGTTCCAGTTCTTCTTCTTCGGCGTGATCGCCGCGAGCGCCTCCAGTCCCTCCTCCGTCGACGGATAATTCCCGACGTGGTAACGGTAGCGCCCCAGCGCCTCCGCAAGCGAGTCGACCGACCTGCGCACCTGCAGCTGCGCGCGAGAGATGCGCTCCGGCCCGCCCTTTCCGGCGACCGACAGCACGAGCGAGCCGAGCACGGCAAGCCCCAGCACGACGACGGCGTAGAAGACGATGCCCTTCTTTAGCTTCGGCACGCCTCCGCCCAGCGCAGCGCGCTTCATCGCGTATTCGCGCTCGATCGCCTTGATCGCCGCGATGCGCTTCCTCTTCTTCGGGTCCTTTGTCGGGAACTTCTTTCTCAATGCAGAATAATCAACCATCGCCATGCCCTCTCTTTACATCCTAAAAAAACGCCCGGAAACCACTATTCGAGAATCCCTCCGACAGCGAGCGCAATCGCCTCGGCAATGCGCTCGTGCCCCGCCGCGGACGGATGCAGCCTGTCGCGCTCGCCGTTGCTGAAGAACGGGACGTGCGCGTCGGAGACGGGATAGAGTCCGCTGTCCGCGTTGATGTCCACGACCTTCGCCGCCCAGACGCCGCCAGCCTCCTTCACCGCCTCGACGTAGTCGTCGATGAAGAGCCCAAGTTCGTTCGAGTGGAACTCGTCCGGCTGCACGTTGTTCGCGCCGAACGTCGCATATCCGCGGTGGATCGGCGTGAGAAGGACGAAACGCGACTTCGGGAAGCTCGTCTTGAGGAACGACATCGCGGAGTTGATGCGGCCGCGCAGCGTCGAGCCGTCCATGGAAAGCGCGCGCTTCTTCACGGCGACCTCGCGTCCGTTCCTGTTCACCTTCACGTCCGAAACCTCGTACCACTCGCCGAGCGGGACGTTCGCGTTGTAGTCGTTCGTACCGGCAAAGACAAACACGACGTCCGGGCACTCATTGTGGTCCTTCATGTACGCCCGCGCCTGGTCCGCAATGTGCGACCACTGCTGTCCGTTGATGCCGTAGACGAGCGGACTGAATCCGTACCAGTCTCCTAGGAAACCCCAGTAGTTCTTCGTGCAGCCTATGTGGCGCCTGTCTGTGATCGAGTCGCCGAGGAACAACACCTTCTTCGAGGGTTTCGCGTACTGCGCGAGCCAGGCGGCGGCCTCGTCGGACCACACGTCCGTCGCATGGCCCGTCCTGCGCAGTCCGTAGCCGTGTCCGCCGTTCGGATATATCTTCGCCGTCGACTTGACGCCCGCCATGCGCAGATGCCAGTCGTACGTCACCGTCGTCTCGATCTGGCAGAAGTCGTCGACAGACTGCGCGATGAACGCAGGAGGCGTCTCGGCGTCGACGGGATATTCAGGGCGGATCTCCATTCCCTTCCATCCCTTGCTCGGGTTGGAAGGATCGTTGCGGAAGCGGATGTCCCACGGATAGATCGGCATCTGGAAGTCGGGGCGGCACGAATAGTCGTCCGCGTCGTCGACGCGCTCGTAGAGCCTCTTGCGCCAGTTGGTGGACGCGCGAATCGTGAGGTTCGCGCCGGCGGAGAAGCCGATGACGCCGACGCGTCCCGGGTCGATGCCGTACTTCGCCGCGTCGCGCCTCAGGATGCCTATCGCGCGCTGCACGTCGCACAGCGCCGCGTCGCGCTGCTCCGGCGCGCGGTAGATGAGAACCGCGGCCGAGAAGCCGAGCGAGTTGAGCCACTCGGCGATCTCAGTGCCCTCCTTGTTCCATCCGAGCTGCCAGTAGCCTCCGCCGGGAAGGATCACCACGACGCCCTTCGCGCCCTCGCCGGCGGCGGGGAAGAACGTGAAGAACGGATCGTTCACGTCCGACACGACGAGGTTGCGCTGCCAGAGCTCGTGCTCCATCTTCTTGAGAGGCTTGTCGTTCGCCTTCATCGTCACCCTGCCATCGGGCCAAAGCTTCGTGTCTGCGGCGGGATCGTGCTTCCACAGCTCCTCGATGAGCGCCGCGCGCGCCTCGGGCGTGCTGTCGTCCGCGCAGTACCGCGCGGGATAGTGGCGTTCCTTCGAAACCTCCTCCGGCGTCTTCGCGACGACGGACGAAACGGCCGCGAGGCACAAAGCCGCGGCAAATGCGCCGCGCAAGGGCGACGCGCCGACAAGAGTATTCATCTTCATACTGAGATTTTACCACACATCACCCCGCCGCGCAATAGCGGCAGGTCATTCGGACCTCTACCGCGTCTCCAGGAGCATCTTGGCGCGCGCGTTGCCGAGGCGCGCGGCGCGGTAGAGCCACGTCTCTCCCGCGGCGGTATCCTGCTCGACGCCGCGTCCGTCCAGATAGCATTCCCCCACGAACGTCTGCGCCGGGGCGTGTCCGCTCTTCGCCGCCTCAAGCGCGAGCGCGAACGCGCCCTCCCGGTCCTGGTCTACGCCGATTCCGTGCATCTTGCAGAACGCGAGGTCGCTCATCGCGGCGAGGTTCTTCTGCCCCGCCGCGAGCGTGTACCACTTCACCGCCTCGGCAACGTCCCTCTCGCACCCCCTGCCCCTGTGGAGGCAGAGTCCAAGTGACGCCTGCGCGTCGGAGTTGCCGGCCTTCGCCGCCATGCGGTACCATCTCACGGCCTCAACCTCGTTGGTCCACGTTCCCTGTCCGTACATGTACGCCTCAGCAAGCGCGCACTGGGCGAGGGGATTCCCTTCCTCCGCCAGCCCCTTCAGTCTCATGAAATACGCGGCCGCGGGCTCGTTCGGACCCTTCGCGACGGTGACGAGGCGCGGCGGCGGATTCAGCCTCCTCGACGCCCACTCGCGCAGCTCGCCGAGGTGGCAGAGCGCGACACACGATGCGACTAGCGCGACGACGGCGAGCGCGGCAAATGCGCCGCGCTCGAACCGGCCTCGCCGAAGCGCGGAGGCGAACGCGGACGCCGATGGATACCTGTCGCCAGGAAGCTCGCGCGTGGCGGTGCGGATCACGCCTCTCGCGAACGACGGCGGACTCCCCGCGTAGAGCGCGCGAAGCATCTTTCCAAGCGCGAACACGTCGCTCTGCACGGAGGCCTCGCCCTTAAGGAGCTGCTCTGGCGCCGCATAGTCGAGCGTCCCGACGCCGACAGGCTTGCCGTCGATTATGGAAACGCCGCGTCCGTGGCGCACTATCGGATCCGTCACGGCCGTCCCGCGGCGCTTGATGAGACCGAGGTCGATCAGCACCGGCTCCCCGTCCGGACGCACCAGCACGTTCCCCGGCTTCAGGTCGCGGTGGATGTACCCCGCGTCGTGGAGATCCTGCACCGCCTTCGCGACGCGGCACATGAACCACGGTACGTCGCGGCGCGGCATGGGGTCGGGGATCGGAAGGAGATGCTCCATCACATAGTATGGCGATCCCTCGAACTCGCCGCCGTCCATGTAGCGCGGAAGCGACGGGAGGGATAGGAACTTGAGCGCGTCGGCCTCGGACATGAAGCGCTCCTTGAGCCCGCGCGTGCCGTCGACGAGCAGCTTCAGCGCGCCCTCGTGTCCGTAGCGGACGTTCGTCACGCGGTACACCTCGGCGGAGAGACCTCGTCCGAGATACGCCTCGACGCGCCAGCATCCGACGACGTCGCCGCGCGAAAGCCGAGCGGACGGCTCCGCGCCGAACGTGCCGGACTCAAGCCAGCTCTCTACTCCCTTAGCGTCCAAGTGTGTGAATTCCTTTCCCTATTCGCTGAGAAAGTATACCATTTTCCCCTGCACCGTGAAAGCGCCGCGCGTCCGCTGGCGCGGGAAATTTGGTAGAATATGCGTCAAACCGAAAAAGACAACTGCGGAGCAAACATGTCGATAGCCGATATTCCGAAGCCGGCCGGAGTGGCCGTTACAGTGGCGATGCTGGTCGCGAGCAACCTCTTCATGACGTTCGCCTGGTACTGGCACCTGCGCGCTCAGAAGCCGGGCGCGTCGAGCTGGCCGCTCGCCGCGATAATCCTGCTCAGCTGGGCGATCGCCCTCATCGAATACATAATCGCCGTGCCGGCCAACAGGCTCGGCGCGGCGTCGGGGCTCAACGTGGCCCAGCTCAAGATCATACAGGAGGTAGTCACCGTTTGCGTGTTCGTCCCGTTCATGATCCTGTTCATGGGCGAGAAGTGGCGCTGGGACTACCTCTGGGCGCTCCTCTGCATGGTCGGCGCGGTCTACTTCGTCAACCGCGCTCGGCTCTGACGGACGCCCCGTCCTACTCCTCTCCGCGGGAGACGGAGAGGAAGTCGGCGATCACCTCGGTGAACGCGGCCCTGTCTGGAGATTCCATCATCACGCTCTTTCCGAGCGCACCGGGAACAGAGATCGAATCGGAGCCCGAGAACAGCGCCCACGCGTCGAGTCCGCGCAGAAGGCTCTCGGACTGCCCCAGGAGGTGGTGGCTGTGGGGAAGCCCGTCCAGCGCGCCGCAGTCGGCGAGCGCGCGGCACACGAGCTCCTGGTCGCTCTCCTTCATCTTCTTCGCCTTTACGGCGTACGCGCAGTCGATGCAGATGGCGATCGCGACGGCGTATCCGTGCGGAAGCTTGTAGCCGCTCATCGCCTCGAGCCTCGCCGCGCACCAGAGCGCGAACGTGGGATACGGCTTTCCGGCGCGGGACGCGGCGCACTCCGCGATCGTCTCCTTCAGCGCATCGTAGTCGCGCGAGCGTATCGCCTCCGCGCGCTTCGCGAGCTTCTTCATGAGCGGACCGTCGCAGACGGCTGCGTACCTCACGGCCTCGCCGAAGCCGGCGCGCCACACTCCGTCGAGGACGGTCTTCGCAAAGAGGGGGTCGATCACCACCGCAGCGGGTTCGCAGCGGATGCGGAACGCATCCTTTACGGCCACCGTGTCCACAGCCGCGTATTCCGCGAAGGCGGCGTCGAGCATCGACGCGACCGTCGTCGGCATGCGGAGCACCTTGATTCCTCCGCGCACCTGCGCGGCGGCGTAGCCCGCCACGTCGAGGACCGTTCCGCCGCCGAGCGCTATGACGACGTCGTTGACGCCGAGCTTCGCGTCGACAAGCGAATTGGCCACGAGCATCGCGCTCTGGAAGTTGTCCGTCTTGACCTTCTCGCCGCCCGAGATGACGACGGGGTTCGCCGCGAGCTGGACGGCGTTGTCCTGGAAGAACTTCCCCATCTTGCGCCCGAGTCCCTCGGTGCGCTGCACGACGTTCGCGTCCGCGACTACGGCGACGCGCGGGGACTCCGACCCCGCGACGGCCTTAAGCGTCTCCGCGAGCTGAGCGCCGCCCTCGGCGAACGCGTCCTCGACGATCTTGACCGGATATTTTGCCTCAGTGCTTTTTCTTGCCATGTTCCAACAGTTCCTGCGCGTGTTTCCTCGTCACGCTCGTTAGCTTTTCGCCGCCGAGCATGCGGGCGATTTCCGAAACCCGGTCATCGCCCTCTACTACTGAAATCCTCGTCCTAGTGCGTCCTCCCGAGACGCCCTTGGACACAACGAAATGCCTGTCGCCGTACACCGCGCTCTGCGGAAGGTGCGTTATCGCCAGCACCTGGTGCGTCGCCGCGACCGCGCGCATCTTCTCCCCTACGGCCCTTCCGACCTCGCCGCCTATGTTCGCGTCGATCTCGTCGAAGACCAGCACCTCCGTCTCATCGTGCGAGGCGAGCACAGTCTTGAGCGCCAGCATCACGCGCGCGATCTCGCCCGAGCTCGCGATCGCGGCGAGCGGACGCGCCGTCTCGCCGGGGTTTGGCTCGAACATGTACGCGACGGCGTCACATCCGTGCGCCGACATCTCCGCCGGCTCCACCGCGACGCCGAACTTCGCCTGGAGGAAGCCGAGGTCGCGCAGCTCCTTCGTGACGGACTTCGCGAGCCTCGCCGCGGCGGCGGTGCGTCGCTTCGTGAGATCCGCGCCCTCCTTCCGCGCCTCGCGCTCCGCCGCGGCAAGTCTGCCGCGCAGCTCCTCGAGCCTCTCGTCGCGATGCTCGAGGTCGTCGAGCTTCGCGCGCTTCTCCGCGAGTGCCGCCACGGGATCGCCGTACTTGCGGCGCATGCGGCTCACGACAGCGAGCCTGCGGTCGAGCTCCTCGAACGCCGCGGGGTCCGCGTCTATGCGGCTCACCGCATCCGCCACGCTGCGCGAAAGCTCGTCGATCCTCACCGAAATCTCCTCCGCCTCCGCGGCCCATTCCTTCGCAGCGGGGAAATGGCGCGCGACGGACGCGAACATGGGGCCTAGCTTGGCGAGGATCGCCTCCGCGCCGTCGTCGCCTCCAAGCGCCTCCGTGATCGCGTTCGCGCCGTCCACGATCTCCGCGGCGTGCGCCGCGGCGGCGTGCCGTTCGGCGAGATCGTCGTCTTCGGACGTGACGTTCGCCTCCTCGAGCTCGCCAACCTGGAACTTCAGAAGATCGATTTCGTCCGCGACAGGAGTGCCGCCCTCGAGCGCCGCGATCTCGTCCGCAACCGCGCGCCACTCTCCGTACGCCTTCTCGTACTTCGCGCGCGACACGCCGCCGAAGCGGTCGAGTACATCGCGCTGGAAGCCTTCGTCGAGGATGTTCTGGTTTGCGCGCGGACCATGTATGTCGACGAGCCTACGGCCTAGCTCCTTGAGTTCCGCAACCGCTACGCTCTCGTCGTCAACCCACGCGCGGGAGCGCCCCTCTGCCGTGACGGTGCGGCGCACGGTGCGTCCGTCGAACTCCGCCTCAACCTCAGCCTCCTTCGCGCCGTCGCGGACAACAGAGGAATCGGCGCGCCCACCGAGCACAAGCTCAAGCGCACCCATGAGCACGGACTTTCCCGCACCCGTCTCGCCGGTTATCACATTTAGCCCGGGGCCGAACTCCACTTCCGCCCTCTCGACTATGGCAAGGTTAGAAACTGTAAGTCGCCGCAACATCCCGTAAACAGATGGTGGAGCGGGCGATGGGAATCGAACCCACGTAAGAAGCTTGGGAAGCTCCTATTCTGCCATTGAATTACGCCCGCAGAAAAAACAAACTTGGCGGAGAGAGAGGGATTCGAACCCCCGATACCCTTGCGGGTATGCATGATTTCGAGTCATGTGCATTCAACCAGGCTCTGCCATCTCTCCAGCAACGGTTGGATATGATATCAAATGTGACGCGGCGTGTCAATGCCCAGCAGGCCAAGTCCCGCAGAAAGGACTTTACCGAAGAGAACGCACAGCCTCAGGCGCGACGCGCGCACCTCCGGCTCGCTCTTCAGAATCGGCGAACTCTGGTAGAAGCTCGAGTACAGCTGCGCCGTCTGGAACAGGTAGTCCGCGAGCACGCTCGGCTTGTACGCCTCCGCCGCGCGCACCACCGCGCCCGGAAACTCCAGCAGCTGCAGCGAAAGCCGCTTCTCCGCCGGAGTTGAAACGGCGAAGCCGATATCCTTGGTCAGGGGCGAGGCCCCGTCCGTTCCTCCCGCCTTCTCGACGAGCGAGCAGACGCGCGCGTACGCGTACTGCAGGTACGGACCCGAGTTGCCTTCGAGCGCAAGGGCCTTGTCCCAGCTGAAGTCGATGTCGGTGATCGGATCGTGCGAGAGGTCGGAGTACTTGACCGCGCCGTAGCCGATCGCCTCGGCGAGCTTCACGTCTTCGTCCGTGGGCTGGGGCGCGGGCGCGCCTTCCGTCCCGCGACGCGACATCACGATCGCGAGCGAGCGCTTCACGGCCTCGGCGAGGAGCTCGTCGAGCTTGATGAGGTTGCCCTCGCGCGTGGAGATCGCCTTGCCCTGGTAGGACATGAGGCCGAAAGGAACATGCACGAGCTTCGTCGTGTAGCCCATCTTCGCGGCGATGGAGAACCACTGCTTGAAATGGAGCTGCTGGCGCGCGTCGGTGACGTATATGATGCGCTCGGGATCGTACTCCTCGACGCGCGTCTTCACGCACGCGAGGTCGCTCGTCGTGTAGTTGTAGCCTCCGTCGGACTTCCTCACGATCGCGACGCCGAGCTTCTCCTCCTCGAGGTTGACGACAAGCGCGCCCTCGCTCTCGACGGCGAGCCCCATCTCCTGGAGCTTCTTCACGACGCCCGGCATGGTGTCGTTGTAGTACGACTCGCCGCGGTACGTGTCGAACTTCACGCCAAGCTTCGCGTACATGCGGTCGAACTCGCCGATGGAGATGTCGATGAAGCGCTTCCAGAGCGCGAGGTTGTCCTTGTCGCCCTGCTGCAGCTTCACGAGCTCCTGCTTGCACGACTCCTTCCAGAGCCCGTCCTCCTCCTTCGCCTTCGCGGCGGAGAGGACATAGCACTTCTCGAGGTTCGCGACGGTGAGGTTGTCGCGCTCCTCCTGCGTCAGGAGCTCGCGGTAGCCCTTGATGAGGATTCCGAACTGAGTGCCCCAGTCGCCGAGATGGTTGTCCGCGACGACGCGGTAGCCGAGCGAGCGGAAGATTCGGTCGATCGCGCTGCCGATGACGGTCGAGCGAATGTGCCCGATGTGCATCTGCTTCGCGGCGTTAGGGGACGAGTAGTCGATGACGACGCACTTGCCCTCGCCGGACTGCGGGATGCCGCACTTCTCCGCCGCGTCGAGGTCCGCAAGGCGGGACGCGAGCCAGGCGGAGGAGACCGTGAGGTTGAGGAAACCCGGCCCCGCGATCTCCACCTTCTCGAAGACGTCGTTGCCCTTCAGCGCCTCGGCGACCTTCGCGCCGACCTCGCGCGGGTTCGCCTTGGCCTTCTTGGCGAACTTCAGCGCGTCGTTGCACTGGTAGTCGCCGAATTTCGGATCGGTCGCGGGCACGACCCTAACGCCCCCGAAGTCTTCACCGGGATAGGCCTTCTCGAAGGCCGCCTTGACAATTTCGCTCAGTTCCATAGTCGCGATATTATACCAAAAATCGGGGCGCTACAGCAGGTTGCGCTGGATCTTGCCGGAGATCGTCTTCGGCAGCTCGTCGCGGAACACGACGATGCGCGGGTACTTGTAGGGAGCGGTGTGCTCCTTGACGTAGCGCTGCACCTCCTCCTTGAGCGTGTCCGTCCCGGCCACGCCCTTGACGAGGACGATGGACGCCTTCACGACCTGTCCGCGGATCGGATCCGGCGCAGCGCTTACGCCGCACTCGAGGACGAACGGCAGCTCCATGATGACGTTCTCGATCTCGGCGGGGCCGATGCGATAGCCGGACGACTTGATGACGTCGTCAGCGCGCCCGACGTAGTGGTAGTATCCGTTCTCGTCCTTCCACGCGAGGTCGCCCGTGTGGTAGAATCCTCCGCGCCACACCTCGTCCGTCTTCTCCGGGTCCTTGTAGTAGCCGAGGAAGATGCCGGGGTGCGGATTCGCCCTGTCCGTCCTGACGACGATCTCGCCGTTCTCGCCGGGCGGAACGCTGTTGCCCTCCGTGTCGACGAGATCCACGCCGTAGTCCGGCACGGGCTTGCCCATCGAGCCGGGCTCGAGCTCGTCGCCTAGCAGGTTCGCGAGCGAAAGCGTAGTCTCGGTCTGGCCGAAGCCCTCGGCTATCTCGAGTCCCGTCGCGCGCTCGAACTGCGTCCACACCTCGGGGTTCAGCGCCTCGCCCGCGGTCGTAGCGTGGCGGACGGACGTGAAGTCGTACTTCGAGATGTCCTGCTTGATGAGCATGCGGTAGATGGTCGGCGGAGCGCAGAAGGTCGTGATGTTGTACTTCTCGAACATCGGCAGCACCTTCTCGGCGTCGAAGCGCTCGAAGTCGTACGTGAAGACCGCGCCCTCGCACAGCCACTGCCCGTAGAACTTGCCCCAGAGCGCCTTGCCCCATCCGGTCTCGGATATCGTGAAGTGAAGTCCGTCGCGCTCGACGAGGTGCCAGTACTTCGCGGTGACGTAGTGCCCGAGCGCGTACTTGCAGCTGTGGAGCGCCATCTTCGGATACCCCGTCGTGCCGCTCGTGAAGAACATGAGCATCGGATCGTTGCCGTGCGGCGAGTCCGCGGTGCGCTCGAAGACGTCCGAGAACGCCGGAACCTCTGCGTTGAAGTCGTGCCAGCCATCGCGCCTGCCGTAGACGAGCACCTTCTGGAGATGCGCGCCGATCTCCTTCTCCGCGGCGTCCGCCTCGATCGCGACGTCTCCGTCTCCCGTGCAGAATATCGCCTTGACGTCGCCCGCCTTGAAGCGGTACGTGAGGTCGTGCACCTTCAGCTGGCTCGTCGCCGGAATCGCCACCGCGCCGAGCTTGTGGCACGCGAGCATCGTCGGCCAGAACTGGAAGTGGCGCTTCAGTATGAGCATCACCTTGTCGCCCTTGCCGATTCCGAGCGACTTCATGTAGTTGGCGACGCGGTTGGACTGCTCCATCATGTCCTTGAACGTGAAGCGCCTCTCGCGCATGTGCGCCGAGACGTGCAACATCGCGAGGCGGTTGGGGTCCTTCTTCGCGATCTCGTCAACTATGTCGAACGCGAAGTTGAACTCATTCTCGTGCTCGAAGCGGACATGCTCGAGCTTGCCCTCTCCGTCCTCCTCGCACTTGACGAACTTCTCCGCGAGAAGCGGCTCGTTCGGCTTGCGGCGGCGCATCCTGACCATCGGAAGCGACTGCTCCTCCGTGTCGCCGGCCATGATCATCGCGATAAACTCGCACTTCTTCCCGCCGACGGCGATCATTCCGTGCGGAGTCGACGAGTTGTAGAATATCGAGTCGCCGGCGTTCAGCGTCTCCTCGTGGTCGCCAACCTTCACGCGCATCGAGCCGGACACGACGTAGTCGAACTCCTGGCCCGCGTGCGTCGTCGTGTGTATCGGCATCTTCTGCTGGCGCTCGTCGTAGTCGTATGTCACGAAGTACGGAGTCGCGAGGCGGCTCTTGAACATCGCCGCCATGTTGCGGATGAGGATGCCCTGCTCGTTCACCGTCACCGGCCCCTGCCCAGCGCGGTTGACCTGGAAGTGGGAGAGCTTGGCCGTGTGCCCCTCGAGAAGCGCCGTGATGTCGATGCCGAACGCAAGCGCGCACTTGTGGAGGAACGTGAACGGCGGATCCATCGTCCCCGCCTCAATCGCCACGTAGTCCCTCTCGTTGACGTCCGTAAGCCTGGCCATCTCGGCGGTCGACTTACCGCCTATCTCGCGCAGCTCCTTGATGCGCGACGCCATCTCCCTCAACTCGTTCATCTTCTTGACTCCGTTGTCTTTTTTGTTTTTTTGTTTTCCCTGAAAATGCAGAAAGCGGACCGCCTTGTTGACGATCCGCTTTTCTGGTGCATTTGGTTTCGAACTGACCGGAACGATTAGCCGACAGCGTTACCAGCGGATCCGCACCCGCTAATAATAATGCTAATTCGAATAATCTTCTGGCTGTTCATTGCTGCACATTATATCATATTTTTTCGTCGCTGTGTCGTATCCGTGTGGTACGGATTTCATCTCACGACGAAATTGACCATTCTCTTCGGCACCGCGACGACCTTGACGATCGTCTTGCCCTCGAGGAACTTGGCGACGTCGGCGTTCGCCTTCGCAGCCGCCTCCATCTCCGCGGGAGTCGCCGCGACAGGCACCTTGACGCGTCCGCGCAGCTTGCCCATCACCTGCACCGGTATCTCGATCTCGTCCTCGACGAGCGCCGAGGGGTCGAACTTCGGCCACGGCTCATACGCGAGCGTGTTGTCGTGCCCGAGGAACTGCCAGAGCTCCTCGCCGAGGTGCGGCGCGAACGGGGAAAGGCAGAGAACGAACTTTTCAAGATATTCCTTGGGCAGGGGTGCGGGGCCGCCAGAGGCCCCGTCCGTTCCCTTGGCAAAGTCCTCCGCCTCGTTCACAAACACCATCATCGCGGAGATCGCGGTGTTGAAGTTCATCGTCTCGAGGTCTTCGCCGACCTTCTTGACCATCGCGGCGAGGCTCTTCGCCTCGGCCTTCGTCATCGCGCGGTCAACGACCGGTGTCTCCGTGACGAGGCGGTTGGCGCGCTTGAGGAAGCGGAACACACCCTCGACGCCCTTAGTAGACCAGGGCTTCACGGCCTGCAGCGGACCCATGAACATCTCGTAGAGGCGGAGCGAATCAGCGCCGTAGTCGCGTATCACGTCGTCGGGATTGACCACGTTCTTTAGCGACTTCGACATCTTCGCGGGGAACTCCGTGAGCTCCTCCATCTCGCCGCCCTCTTCCGCGCCCCACGGCTTGCCGTCGCGCCACTCGATCTTGTCCATCGGAACGAGCACTCCGCGCTTCGTCTTGTACGCCATGCCAAGGATCATCCCCTGGTTGACGAGACGCTGGAACGGCTCCGGTGTGGGAACATACCCGAGGTCGAAGAGGACCTTGTGCCAGAAGCGCGCGTAGAGGAGGTGCAGAACCGCATGCTCCGCTCCGCCGACATAGAGGTCGACGGGAAGCCACTTCTTGAGAAGCTCGGGATCGGCGAAGCACTTGTCGTTCGTGGGATCGATGTAGCGCAGGTAGTACCAGCAGCTTCCCGCCCACTGCGGCATCGTGTTCGTCTCGCGAACGCCCTTCTTGCCGGTCTTCGGGTCGACGACGTTGACCCAGTCCGTCGCCTTCGCGAGCGGCGGCTCTCCCGTGCCCGTCGGCTTGTAGTCCGCAAGCTCGGGGAGCGTGAGCGGAAGGTCGTTTTCGTCGACGAGCGACTGAGTTCCGTCCTCCCAGTGGATCACCGGGAACGGCTCGCCCCAGTAGCGCTGGCGCGAGAAGAGCCAGTCGCGGAGCTTGTACTGCGTCTTCGCCTTGCCGACGCCCTTTTCCTCGAGCCACTTGATCATCGCAGGCCTCGCCGCCTCGACGGAGAGCCCGTTGAGGAAGCCCGAGTTCACCATCACTCCGGTCGCGATGTCGGTGAACGCCTCGCTGCCGGTATAGGGGACGCGGGAATTCAACTCCGAATTATCCGAAGCCTTCGCTACCGCTCCGGCATTTCCAGAAGGCGAAGCGTTAGCGGAGCCATCGGACTTTTCGGAGTTAGCTTTTCCGGCCGGCGCCACCACCTGGTAGATCGGGAGGTTGAACACCTTCGCGAAATCGAAGTCGCGCTCGTCGTGCGCGGGAACGGCCATGATCGCGCCAGTTCCGTAGCTCGCGAGCACGTAGTCGGAGATGAAGATCGGCAGCTTGTCGCCGTTGACGGGATTAACGCCCACGACTCCGTCGAGCCTCACGCCCGTCTTCTCCTTGTTGAGCTCGGTGCGCTCGAGGTCGCTCTTGGAGGCGGCCTTCTTCTGGTAGGCCTTCACCTCCTCGGCGTTCTTGAGCGTGCCGTCCTCAAGCCACTTCGCGACGAGCGCGTGCTCGGGCGAAAGCACCATGTAAGTCGCGCCGAAGAGCGTGTCGCAGCGGGTGGTGTAGACAGTAATCTTCTCGGCGGCGCAGGCGCCGCCTGTCAGGACACCGAAGTCCACCAGCGCGCCGGTCGACTTGCCGATCCAGTTGCGCTGCATCTCCTTGATGCCCTCGGGCCAGTCAAGCGTGTCGAGGTCATTGAGGAGGCGCTCTGCGTATTCGGTGATCTTGAGCATCCACTGGCGCATCGGACGGCGGATGACGGGATGGTTCCCTCGCTCGCTCCTGCCGTCGATGACTTCCTCGTTCGCAAGGACCGTTCCGAGCGCGGGGCACCAGTTGACCGGCACTTCCGCGACGTAGGCGAGCCCCTTCTTGTAGAGCTGCTCGAAGATCCACTGCGTCCAGCGGTAGTACTTGGGGTCGGTCGTGTTGACCTCGCGGTCCCAGTCGTAGGAAAAGCCGAGCGCGCGGATCTGCTCGCGGAAGCGGTCGACGTTCTTCTTCGTTGTGATTGCGGGATGCGTGCCCGTCTCGACGGCGTACTGCTCGGCGGGGAGTCCGAAGGCGTCCCATCCCATCGGATGCAGCACGTTGAAGCCCTTCATGCGCTTGTAGCGGCAGAGGATGTCCGTCGCCGTGTAGCCCTCCGGGTGCCCGACGTGAAGGCCCGCTCCCGACGGATACGGGAACATGTCGAGGCAGTAGAACTTAGGACGGTCATCCTTGGGCTGGGGTGCGGGCGCGCCAGAGCGCCCGTCCGTTCCGTCCGTCGTCTTGAACGTCTTGTTCTCCAGCCAGTACTTCTGCCACTTCTTCTCGATGGCAGAGAAATTGTATTCGCTCATTGCTGCTTCTGATCTTCGGCGTGCGCGGCGATCGCTTTCTGGATAAGCCCCGACACGTCGTTGGTCGCCGCAGCGACGCCGGCTTTTACGGCGTAGTAGATAGCCTTGTGGGAAGAGCTGCCATGTCCGATGATGACCGCCCCCGGGACGCCGAGAAGCGGCGCTCCGCCGTAGATCTCGGGGTCGAGCTGGTTCTTGAGCGAGCGGAACGCGCCGCGCAGGAGTATCGCGCCGAGGAAGCGCAGAGGCCCCTTGAAGCACTCCTTCTTGAGCCAGTAGACAATCGCCTTGGCGATGGACTCTGTCGTCTTGAGGACGACGTTCCCGACGAAGCCGTCGCAGACGGCGACGTCGATGTGACCCTTGTAGAGGTCCTTGCCCTCGATGTTGCCGACGAAGTTGATGTCCTTCACCTCCTTGAGGAGCGGGAACGTCGCCTTCGTCATCTCGTTGCCCTTGCAGTCCTCCGTGCCGATGGACACGAGACCGACCGCGGGCACGCCGCGCTTCAGCACCGCCTTCGAGTAGGCGTTGCCCATGATCGCGAACTGGACGAGCCACTCGGGGTGGCAGTCCATGTTCGCGCCCGCGTCGAGCACGAGGAGCGGACGCTTCGGGTTCCTGTTCGGCATCACCGTGGCGATCGCCGGACGCTTCACGCCCGGGATGCGGCCGAGCGTGAGTATCGCGCTCGTCGCGACCGCGCCGGAGTTGCCCGCGGACACGAAAGCGTCCGCACGCCCCTCCTTCACGAGACGCATCGCCACGTTGATGGAGCAGTCCTTCTTCTTCTTGACGGCGTCGACGGGCGATTCGTCCATCTCCGCCACGTCGGGCGCATGGACGATCTCGAGAAGACCGCGCTCGATTGCAGTCTGGGCGGACTTCTTCAGGTCCTTCTCCAGCTTGCCGAGCTCCTCCTGGATGGGAGCAAGCTGCCCCACCAGGAGGATCTTCACGTTTGGTATGCCGACAGCGGCCTCAACCGCGCCGACGACTATCTCGCCAGGGGCATAGTCGCCCCCCATCGCGTCAAGGGCAATCCGCGTCATAAGCGGAAACCTCCCGAAAGCGGATTACTCAGCCGCCGCAACGACCTTGCGGCCCTTGTACGTGCCGCACTTCGGGCACGCACGGTGCGAACGGACCGCCGCGCCGCACGCGGGGCAGGTGCCGACCTGGGCGAGGATGGGCTTCTCGAGGGAAGCGACACGTTCGCGCTTGCGGCGCTTGGACACACGGTTCTTAGGACTTGCCATTTTCTTTTTCTCCTTTGTTTAAGCTGTCGAGCACGTTCCATCTATCGTCGGACGGCATCTCCGCCGTCTGTTCGATCCCCGGGCAGGTCTCGTCGCAGACCGGGTAAGTCGGTAGGGCGAGTATTATACTCTCTCTTATCTCTTCCGTCAAATCGACCTCGGGCGAATTCTCGGGAATTTCGAAGGAAGCCGTGAAGTCGCCCACCTTCACGGTGTCGTCAAAGTCCTTCCCGCACCGGCTGCAGACCAGGTCGAAGTCCTGCTCCAGCTTGCCGCGCACGAGAAGTTCCGTTCCGAACACCTGCAGAGTGAGGCCATAGCGCACCCCGCCGAACGCCTTCACGAACGGTTCGTCGAGGTCCACGCACTCGACTTCGCCCTCGATGGTCTCTCCATCGGGGTCGATTCGCGACGTGTCTATGGTCAGTTTCGCCTCCATGACCTATAATTATACCAAAAATTCGCCGGTCTGTGTGCGACAGACGGCACTAAGTAGCGAAAATCACACCGCGCGCGGCAAATGCGCCGCGGTTTCAGCCGACGGCAACCTGCGGATCGAGGGGCCTGATGCGAATCGCCTTGCGCTCGGCCGGACAGTAGTTCTCGCACCTGCCGCACCCGACGCACTTCGCCGCGTCCACCTTCGGATGCGCCACCTGGCCCTCCTCATCGGCGACGAGCGATATCGCGTCCGTCGGACACCTCTCGCTGCACAGCGTGCACGTATCCCCCTTCGTCGTCCGGCAGTCCTCCCGCGACCACTCCGCGAGGCCGACCTTAACGACCTCTCCCTTCTGCCTCGCAAGCGCCTTCGCCGGACACACCTCGGCACAGCGCGAGCAGGACGGATCACACGCCCCCTTCGCGAAGTCGAGCTTGGGAAGCATCCAGCCTCCAAGTCCGTAGTCCAGAAGCCCCGCGTGGGCCAGGGCCTTTTCAGGACACGACGATATACACAGTCCGCATGCCGTGCAGGAACGCGAGAAGCGCGACAGCGAAAGCGCGCCGGGCGGCATCACCGCGCGGAAAGGCTTAGATCCGCCCTCCGCGGCGGATGCGCCGCGCGCCACGATGACCGCGCCCGCGCCAGCAATGAATTCGCGCCTGTTCATATCCGCACCGCCCCCTTCCCGCACGCGCCGATGCAGTCGAGGCACCTCACGCACTGCGCGTTGTCGAGGGTCTTCGCCTTCGCGTCGATCGCACCTGCCTTGCAAACGCGCTCGCACATTCCGCACGAGACGCACTTCGAAGCGTCGATGCCAAGCTTCACGAGCGGACGCCTCGAGGCGAGCGCGAGGCATGCTCCGACCGGGCACAGCCTGTTGCAGAACCAGCGCCCCTTCCATACGGCAAGCACCAGCACCACCGCGACGGACACGACGGCTGCGGCGAGCGCCGAAACGACCGGAACCGCCACCTCCACGCCCATGAGCCAGTATTTCTCGTGCGCATCGCTCCACGCCGCGCCGAGGTTCGCGAGGCGCTGGAGCGCCGGACGCAGTACGTTCGCCGCAAAGCGCCCGTAGATGCTGTAAGGGTCCAGCTGCGCGGCGAGCGAGAGGAAGCCGAGCGCCGCAAGAACGGCAAAGGCGCCGACAAGCGCGACGCGCCAGCGAGTCCGCGGCACATCTGCCGCGCGCTTCTTCTTCGTGAACAGCCGGCGGATTCGGATCGCGACGTCCTGCAGGACGCCGAACGGACACACCGTCGAGCAGTAGACGCGTCCGAAAAGCGCCGTTACGGCGAGAATCGCCGCCACAACCGCGAAGTTCAGCGCAAGGAGCGCGGGGAGGAACTGCATCTTCGCCGCCCAGGAGAAGTCGGGAGCGGACTCGAGGCAGAGCGTCTCCGCGACGACCGGCGCGAGGAACGCGGCGTTCACCGAGAGGAAGCACGCTATCGCGGCCGCGACGCGCAGGTATTTCGGAAGGCGTCTCACGTGCGGCCCTTGCGGATATCCTCGACCATCGCGTTGATCTTGCGGAACTCCTCGCTCACCTTGATGTGCTGCGGGCACTTCGGGTGGCACTTGTCGCAGGATGTGCAGTGCGAGGCGTCCGCCTTCGCGCCAACCTTGTTGCGGTAAAGGACGAGGAACTTCTTGCGGTCCGCCGCGGACATGCCCTTGCCGTCACCGTTCGGACCGAGCAGGCCGTCTGTGCGGCACGCGTTGATCAGTCCGAACACGCCCGGGATGTCCACTCCGTGCGGACACGGCGCGCAGTACGCGCAGCCGGTGCACGGCAGGAGGTTCGCGCCCTTGTACTTCTCGCAGATTGCGTGGTAGGACGCGACATCGGCCTCCGTAAGCGGCTGGAAGTCGCGGTAGGTATTGCAGTTGTCGACAACGTCGGCAAGCTTCGCCATCCCCGAGATCGCGACGGCGACGTTGGGCTGGGACGAGACCCACCTGAGCGCCCATCCCGCCGGGGTGAGGTCGGGCTTGAGCTCCGCGAGCGCCTTGCGCGCCGCGACGTTGAGGTTCGCGAGGCGCCCCGCGTGGAGCGGCTCCATGACGACGATCGGAAGACCGGTGGGCTGCGTCATCTCGTAGAACTCGCGTCCAACGCCGTTCGCGCTCATCTGGAGCATCACGACCTCCCATCCGGCCGAGTCCTTCGCGTCGAGATAGCGCCTGAGGTCGTCCTTCCCGCCGTGGAAGGAGAAGCCCAGTCGGCGAATCCTGCCCGCGTCGCGCTCCTTCTTCAGATAGTCGAGAACTCCGCCCTTGATGTAGAACTCCTCGTAGCGGCGATAGTCTCCGATGGCATGGAGGAGATAGATGTCGAAGTACTTCGTGCGGCAGGCGTCGAGCTGAGTCTGGAACTTGCGCTTCGCGTCCTCAAGGCCCGTCGCGCCGTGTCCGCCAGGCATCTTGTTGACGATGCAGACCTTCTCGCGGTCGTACTTCTCCAGGACCTTTCCGGTGTAGTACTGCGACTTCCCGCCGATGTACATCCACGCCGTGTCGAAGTAGTTCACGCCGTGCCTGAACGCGTAGTCCACGAGCTTGTCGGCGAGCTCCTCGTCGATCACGTCGCGGCCCTTCTGCGGAAGGCGCATCATGCCGAAGCCAAGACGCGACAGCTGGCGGCCGTAGAAGTCGACGGTCGAGACCTGGAACGGATTCGGATCCGCCGCGTCGGCGGCGAGCGCGTCCAGCAGCGCGAAGCGCGAAAGCGCGCATCCGCACCCGCAGGCGAGCCCGCCTTTGGCGATGAGATCAAGCAGCGATCGTCTAGTGATGTTGTCCATGTCACACTCTCCTTGATTTGTCTCATTCTACACGGCGCAACGACCTGCGCCCAGTCGGACTTCCCCTGTCCGTCTCATATTATACCATAAAAACCGCCCGCCCGTAGACACCGTGCGGTCAATGCGATTTCAATCATCTCGCCTTGTAACCATTTGACCCGCCGCGTGTATACATGGTAAAATAGATCTGAAAATAGTGAATGGAGACTCTGACGCCTCCATCGCAGTCTGGAGGCAGAAATGAAGATCAACGCAATTGTTGCATGCAGTCTTGCGGCATCGCTTGTGATAACGGCCCGCGCGGGAGGCATCCGCATCGCGGACGAGTGCATATGGCGTCCTAATGGCGCCGCGTCGCCCCTTCGCTCGGGGGCGAAGTCGGTCCTACTCAAGTCCGTGCAGCGCACATCGACCGCGGACGCGAAGTGGGGGGAATGGGCCATTCAGGCCGCTGAGGCAATAAAGGACCGACTCGACGTCTCGGCTGCTGCGGACGAACTGAAGGTCCGTTCCGTCACCGTGGACGCAACCGGCTGCGCGCACGTAAGGCTCTCGCAGGTCTACTGCGGAATCGACGTGCGCGCGAAGGAGCTGGCCGTACACTTCCGCCCCGACGGGACGGCCTACCAGGTGAACGGAGCGTTCCTCGCCGGGATATCCGTAAAGACATCCCCTTCCATTCCGCGCCCCGACGGAGCGTCGCTAGTCGTGTGGGCGCCTTCGGACGCTGCGGACGGAAAGGACGCGCGCCTCGCGTGGCGCGCGCCGGCGGGCGACTGGTGGGCGTATACGGACGCCATCTCCGGAGCGGAGCTCGCACGCGAGCGGCGCATGCGCCGCGCCGCCGCGAAGAGCGGAGAGGAATGGCTTCTGGAGACAATGATGACCCTCGCGCCGCAGGCGCGCACGAACGCCCTTCCATCAGGAGCCGCCTGCACGATCCGCGGCGTCCTGCCGAAGTCGCTCTGGACGAACGACGCGCCGTGCACCGTCGAGGTGCCGGGGATCCGCGGGGACGACGGACGCTTCTATCTCTGCGGGACAAACTCGCACGGACGCTCCTACGCGATCTGGAACATGTCCGGCGTGCGCGACGCCTATGCCGCCCTGCCCGACCGTGCCGCGCCGCTGCCCGACGTGGACGAGGCGAACATGATCGCGAGCTTCGAGTCCGCTGACTGGGGAGACTACCATCCGGAGGCGATCGCCGCGGCGTACAACGTGACGACGGTGATGGACTACTTCGAGGAGTGCTTCGCGCGCGCAACGTACCTCGGCGAGAACGAGACCGACGCGCGCACCTGCGCGTTCGTCTGCATGCCGGAGACGGACGGAGCCGGGCGGGTGCTTGGCGGATACGACAACGCCTTCTTCCTCTCCGACATCGACGTAGGCTCGAGATCGTCCGAGCCCGACCACAGCGGCGCGATGTACTTCGGCTACTACGGCGACGGCGTGCGCACGATGCAGGTCCTCGACATCACAGCCCACGAATTCTCCCACTCCATCGCAGGAAGCACCGCGCAGTTCGTCTACGAAGGCGAAAGCGGCACGCTGGACGAATCGTTCGCGGACATCTTCGGCGTCGGATGCGAGATGTTCGCGCAGGAGGATGGTCCGGAGTATCCCGCGCACGCAACACGGCGCGCAGACTGGTTCATCGGCGAGGACACTGGAGAGGACAACCCCATCCGCGACTTCGTCAATCCCGCGTCCGACCTCGTTTCCTCCAGCCAGGCCGCGTCCTACCGGGACTCGCACTGGGCGGACACCTTCGCCGTCTACATCGGGGACAGCGGCGGAGTGCACGACAACTCCGGAATCCAGAACAGGTTCTTCTACCTGCTGCAGTCTGAGATCGGCCCGGCCGCCGCGCTGCAGATCGCCTACCTCACCGTCACCGGATACTGCACGCCCGAGACCGGCTTCCACGATGTCGCGCTGCTGTGGAAGGACGCCGCATCGCAGCTCGCGGGCGGGAAGGTAAACGGAGTCGACATCCCGGCGAACGCGCCCGATGCCGTGGAGAGATGCTGGGCTCCGCTGCTCGAAAGGCCCGCGTTCGTTCCTGAAGCGGGACGAAGGTACATCGGCATGGTCGAAGACCTCGGCCTCGCGTATGTGACAGTGTCGCTCGGCAAGCCCACGAGCGGCGCGACGCCCGTGACCGTGAAGTTCGAGATCGAAGACATCGTGATCTCCGCCGGCACTTCGCTCAAAAACGGCAGGACATCCGCAACGTTCAGCTCCGACTACGGAACCTTCAGCCTCGACTTTGCCGGAGACAACGTCATCGGATCCTGGACGCTCAGCAGAATGCTTCTCGACAACTCCATGCCGAGCCTCACCGTGCGTTTCACCGCGTTCCACCGCGCGCCCAGGTTCTGGCGCGAACTCGAAGACGGCGGAATCCCCGGACGCTTCGCCGGAGAGCGCGTGGACATGATCCTTCTCGCGCAGATGGACTTCTGCTTCGGCGACGCGCTTTCGTTCTCCGCCCAGGGCCTTCCCGCGGGTCTTTCGATAAACTCGCGCACGGGCGAAATCACTGGAATCGTCCGCGGCGAACAGTCCGGCACGGCCGTGATAACCGTCAAGAGCAAGGAGACCGGATTCTCCGACACGTGCAGCCTCGCCTACAACTTCGCGGCCCAGCCGGAATGGTCCGTCGGCAAATACGCCGCGCACGTCATTGACGACGCGTCGGGAGAGACCGCGGGCGACATCCAGCTTTCGTCCGCCGCGTCCGGCGCGATATCGGGCCGCATAAAAGCTGGCGGGAAAACCTGGAGCTTCACGGCAAGGGGCTTCGAGGCGGAGGAGGAAAGCGACACGTCCCTCGGACTTCGCCTCGCGCGGAATTCCGGAAAAGACGACATAGACACCCTCTTGATATCCGTCTCGGCGGACGGCATAAGCGGCATCGCGACTATTTCCGGCGCGCCGTACTCGTTCTCCGGGAAAGGCGCCGTCGCTCTCTCCCTCGACGCGGAAAGCATCGCGGAAAACGCATACCTCGTCCAGCCTGGCGTGAAACTCGAGATTCCCGTCGTCGTAGAATCTGACGCGCCGTACACCCTCTCCGCGCAGAACCTCCCGCAGGGGCTCTCGCTTGTGAAACGAGGCACGTCATATGTAATCGCGGGAACGGCGAAGACGCCCGGCGAGCGCGCCGGCGGAGCGCACCTCACGGTGAAGACCTACGCGCTCCCAAAGGGGAAGACGTTCGACGTGCACATACTCGTCGACCACTACCGCAGCGAGGCCATCCCGATTGAAGACAGCTACGATTCGCCAGGGACGGGAGTAGCAGGTTCGCTGGAGATCCCAGGCGCCGCGGGGTGCACGGCAAGGGGTCTTCCGTCCGGACTCAAGTTCGACGCGGCGACTGGAACCATAAGCGGAGTCGCGACGAAGAGCGGAGACTTCCTCGTCACCTTCACGCGCAAGGTCGTCTCCGGGAAAACGACAAAGACCGAGACCGCGACGGCGTTCCTGCATGTAGAGGCCCTTCCAGCATGGGCGGTCGGCGCCTTCGACGGCGCGTCGCTCTCGCAGGACGGAGAGACCCTCGCTGGCCTTGCGTCCCTTTCTGTATCCGCCGTCGGCAAAGTCTCCGGCAAGTTCGTCTGCGAAGACGGAACGAAACTGTCATTCTCGATTCCGTCGCTCGGCGTCGACGGCAGCGGACGCTACACGGCGCGCGGCACGGCGAAGTCGGGCAGGAAGTCATGGACCGTCGAGGCCGTCATAGAAAGGCGCGACTTCGCGTCCGCGGACGGCGGGACGTGCAGACAGGGAATCGCGTCCGTAACGGCGACGTCTCAGGGCGCGGAGTCTCCGTCTGCGAACGCGACCGTCGCGCAGAACCTGTGGAGCTCGAAGGAGGCGAAGGTTCCGTCCTTCGCCGCCGTAAAGGGCAGAAAGCTCGTCATGGCGATTCCCGACCTGGAGGGATGCGACATTTCGCTTTCGATCGCCGCCAACGGGAAGACCACGGTGACGGCGAAGAAAACCGGCACGACGCGGACCGTCGCCTCGGGGTCGGCGCAGCTCGTCCTTCGCAGCTATGTGCCGGGAGAGGGATGGACGTGCGAGCTTCCGCTCGTCCTACCGAAAGCGGGCATTGCGCAGACACTGGATATCTCGATCGAAGACGCGTACTGACGAAGGCGAAGGGTCAGCAGAGGGACTGCCCGCCGTCTACCGGAACGACGCATCCGCCCGTCGCGCGGGCGGAGAGCAGAAACGAGACGGCGGACGCCACGTCTTCGGGCGAGGGGCGTCCGAACGGAGTCTCCCCCGCCTTCTCGTGCACCTCCGTCGGCGCGAGGACCGGACCTGGCGCGACGGCGTTGACGCACAGCGTCTCGGCGAACATCGCGGCGGACTTCAGCGTGTAGTCGAGAAGAGCGCGCTTCGTGCGGAAGTACGCGCCTTCGCCCTCCGCGCCGCAGAGCACGCGGCAGTCGAGGATGTTCACCACCGCGCCGCGCCCCGTCTCGCGTCCGGCCATAAGCATCGTGAGCTTCTGCGGCGCGACGAGGTTCACCGCCTTGAGCGCCGCGTCGTCTCCGGCAAAGAGCGCCGCGTTGTTGACGAGCGCGTCGGGGGGATTCCCGCCGAGGAGCCGCAGGCACGCGGCGTACAGCTTCGCGGCGCCGAGAGGTTCGGAAAGGTCGGCGACGATGTCCGCGCCGGAGTCCGCGCGGTGCGAGCTCGCAATGACGCGCCATCCGTCCGCGCGCAGGCGCTCGGCGATGGCGAGCCCAAGGCGCGTCGTCCCGCCGGTGACGAGGACGGACCTCAAGACGCCCCCATTCCGAAGAGGCGCAGCGTCTGGCGGAAGTCCGCCGGAAGCGGCGAGTGGACGCTTATCTTCTCGCGCGGGGAAAGCGGGTCGGGCAGGGTCAACGTCGAGGCGTGGAGCATCTGCCGCGGAACTCGCATCAGGCGCGGATCGCGCGCGTTCTTGAGTCCGAACACCCTGTCGCCGATTATCGGGAACCGTATCGACGAGAGGTGCCTGCGAATCTGGTTCGTGCGGCCCGTCTCGATGGA
>Ga0129306_1001067_pt1 | contig 34840 bp, 22 predicted proteins | sample P827metagenome_FD_94438 | JGI IMG/M metagenome (GOLD analysis project Ga0129306, IMG submission 94438) | Capybara group fecal microbial communities from Wisconsin, USA - P827 metagenome | ecosystem: Host-associated > Mammals > Digestive system > Large intestine > Fecal | place: USA: Wisconsin...
GACACAGACTCGTCGCCCTGAAGCTCTTTCAGGCGCATAAGAAAAGTATCAAAATATTTTTGCATTTGCGGTTGACCTCCCTACTGCATTTGTGATAATATATCCGTGTCTCTGTAAGACAGAGTGCAGGTGTCGAAAATCCCTAACGATTTAAGGCAAAAATAAGAATCGCGGTGTAAAATTACACCGCGATTACACAACTTAATTTGGGGTCGCTCGATTAAATGGCTGGCATGGCCATGATCTCGATCGGCGTTATGCCAGTAAGCTTGTATGGATCTGAATAGTAGCGGTCGATTGTTTCCCGACGATCGCCGGAAAGCGCAACGGCAGCGTCGACGCCCTGCTCGCGCCTGACCGTGTCGACGCAAAGCTTCCGAAGTTCATAGACCGCCTTGTTCCAGGTTTCCATGCCGCAGGCTTTGCGCATCGACTTGTTGAGCTTGTCGAAGACGGTGCGCGTTCCTTTGATCAGAGTCTTGCCTTCTTTCAGACGGTCGCCGGCAACGGTGCAAATCAGATCCCATAGTGCAGGACGGATTGGCCAATCGACGCGGCGGTTGCTGCTCTCGATTGTTTTGTGCGGACGGTAGACCAGATGGACATACTCGTCGTCCGGATAGCGCACAAAGTTCTCGGACTTAAGCGTAACCACATCGCTGGGTCTTACGGCAAGCTGTGCTACAATTGACGCGGCCAGGTAGAGCTGCTTGTCGTCTTCGGCTGCGAGCGCCGTGTACCACGCTTCGATCTTGTCCTTCTGTTCCTGGGAAAGCATCTTGTATTCTGGCGCCCGCTTCGCGTTGCCAACATCCGGCATAACTGGCGGCTCGACTCTATAGCCAAGACTCTTGTATTTCTCGAGAGTCCAGTTGGCGGTAATGGACTGGAGCGACGAAATGTAGGACCATGCCGATATACCGCTTATGCGTTCGCAGAGCTTGTTAAAGATCATTCTGATCGTCTCTGTCCTCAGCAGTTCGTTTGCTGGCGTCTGTTCGTCCATTCCCGCGACTTCGATACAGTGCTGCATGTTCTGCAGCGCAGTCTGGATCGCGCGCTCGCTTGGCTTCCTGTAGTTTGGATCTTGAGATCTTGCCGTCGCTATGCGCTTGTAGGTCGCGGCGAGTTCGCCGACAGTCGGGATCTTCGATGAGTAGCGCGACGATCCGATGGCCCTTCCGTCTTCCTTTGAGCATTCGTCTACCCAGAGGTTGTATTCGGCGCGAAGTTCTGCCGTCGGGCGTTTGGTGCGCTGGTCAATCAAGATCTCGATCGGAAGATCGCACATCTTCGTGTGCCGCACTCCATTGATCATGCAGGCGAACCTCACCGTTCGGCTGCCGGTTGAAGAATTAGTGCGCACAGTCACGCCAGGCATGACCGTCTTTAACGTAACCCCCATGTTAGACCTCCATTGTGTATGCGTTGTGTAATTGTGTGCAATTACCTATGATTTACTGCACTACTCACCACATCGCCGTATAGTCTAACAAATAATTATGCCGTTGTAAACCGTGAATTTGAAGATATTACACAATACCGAAAACTCATGTGATACTATCCAATTGAGCTACAGTCGCGCAAAAAACGGCTGATATTATACCACCAGCCGCGCTTCTCCGTCAACCAGGCACCGCACCTATGAAATGCGGTCGCGCCTGAAGGTGAAGAAGAACGAAACGGACATTAGAATCGCGGCGAGCGCGTAGGTTCCGCCCATCAATGCGAACGCGACGGAGTAGGCGCGCTCGCCGAACGACGAGAACACCCATCCCATCAGCTCGCCCGAGAAGAGCGCGCCGAGCCCCATGGCGAGGAGCAGCATGAACCCGACGACGGACGCGCGGTGGCGCGCAGGGACGACGTCGAAGACGGACGCGTGCGTATTGACCTCGAAGAGCCCGCGGAAGAGTCCGTACGCCGCGGTCATCGCCATCGCCGCCGCGAACGTCCCGCACCTCCCGATGAGCAGAAGCGCGGGTGCGCCGAGCAGGAGCGCGCATATCTGGAAGCCGAGCCGGAAGCGCGGGAAGCGCGCCACGAAGCGGTCCGTGAGCCACCCGCCTGCGAGTATCGCGCCAAACGCGACGAGGTGGTGGTAGAACATCGCGTGCGCGCCCGCCGTGGCGCCGTCGAGCCCGAAGCGCTCGTGGAACATCTTAGGCGCCCAGGTTATGTAGGTGTTGTTGACGCAGCAGATGGCGATGAAGCCCGTCGTCGCGAGGAGCGCCGAGGGGCAGGCGAAGAACGCGCGGAACGACTCCGCGAGGCTAGCGCCTTCCGACTTCCCCTCCGCGGACGGCACGTCGCCGCGCGTGTCGGGGCGCATGAGGAAGATGTATGCGACGCCGAGTAGGAGCCCCGCCGCGCCGAAGGCGACGAAGACGCGCCGCCACGTGCCGACTACGTCCAGCACGCGCAGCGCCAGCACGCCGCTCAGCATGAGTCCGAGGTAGAGCGCGGCCTGGTGGATGGAGAACGCAAGCGAGCGCGTCTCGCGGTGGTGCGAGGCGAGAAGCGACATCGCGCTCGGACCGTAGAAGCTCTCGCCTCCGCCCGTCGCGACGGACCGCAGCATCACGACTGCGACGAACGACGACGCGAAGCCGAGGCCCATCGTGGCTACGGACCAGAATATGAGCGACCCCGTGATGATGCGCTTGCGGTCGAAGCGGTCGCCGAGGAATCCGGCGACGAACGTAACGACGGCTATGGTGAGGAAGAGGACAGTGTTGATGTGTCCGAGCTGGCGCTCGGTGAGCGCGAGGTCGGACTGAATGTACGGGACAAGCACGCCGAAGATGGCGCGGTCCGCCTGATGGAAGAAGTAGGCGCCGCCAAGCATCGCGACGACCCACCACTTGTACCATCCGCTCACCTGTCGTTCGCGAGCCACCTTTCAAACTCCTCGTAGAAGCGTCCGAAGCAGGAGTGCGTCATGCCGAATCCATGCCTAATCTCCTTGTCGGACGACTTGATCTCGTTGAACGCGGCGTAGACCGCGCACGGCGCGCACGTGGTGTCCGCGAAGCCGACTGCCACCCGTACCGGACAGGTGATGCGCGAGGCGAAGTTGGCTCCGTCGAAGTACGGCGCATTGCGCTCCGCCTCCGCCCTGAGCGCGGGCGTCGAGGAGTTGTTCTCGACAATGCGCGGCCAGCCGCTCTGCCTGCCCTTGAGATAGCCCATCGTGTCAGTGATCGCGGGGACGTACAGCGCCGCGCGCGTAAAGCGGCGGTTTAGTCCGCAGAGGTAGAAGCCGAAGCCGCCGCCCTGCGAAGTGCCGTGGTAGCGGAAGCGCTTCGCGTCCACGGGGAAGGACGTCGCGATCCAGTCCACCGCGCGGTCGATGCCGAGCAGCACGGGATAGAAGAAATACTCCTCGCGTGACGCGGAAATGCCGGCGCAGGAGTATTCGTTGCAGGAATACTTCTTCCTGCACGCGGCGTTCATCTCGTCGTATTTGGACTTCAGCCCCTTCTCCTTCCACTTCCAGTCCATCTGCCAGTCGTAGACGGCGAACTGCGCGCGTATCTCGTCCGGACTCCCCTGCAAGTCGTTCGTCCAGTCTCCGAAGCCCGCGGCGTTGACCCCGATGGTCACCGGATACGGGGCCTTGGAGCTGTCCTTGGGAACGGAGAGAAATCCGTACACGCGGCGCCCGTACGTCGCGAACGAGACCTTGTAGAAGCTGAAGGCGTCCGTCGTGCGCTCGTCGACAAGCTCCACGCGGGCGTCGAGCGGAACCTCCTTCGCGAGCTTCGCCTTCGCCTGCGCCCAGAACGCGTCGAAGTCGTCGGGCGAGGGGCTGCCCTTCGCGATGCGCTCGGGCTCGTAGCCGACGGACCACACCTTGCCGTCGACTGTGAGGCGCAGGAACCCCGGCTCGTCTAGCGTCCCGGCGATGTCGAACTCGTTCGTCTCGGCGAGATTCCAGTCCGCCTTCGCGATCTTCTTCGGACCGAAGTTGTCGAGAACCGCCGTGAGCGTTCCGTTCGTCGGCGCCGAGCCGTCCGTCTCCGCGACCTTCACGTGGAATGTCGCGGTCTCGCCGCACTTGTAGAGAAGATTCGTGTGGTCGTTCGAGAAGCTGAAGACCAGAAGCGCCGCAAGAATCGCATTCATTGCACTGCCCTCATTACATAGCCCTTGAGATATTCGCCTTCCGGAAAGGCGAGCGAGACGGGATGGTCCGCTCCCGCGTGCGTGCGCGCTACTATCTGGAACGACCTGTGCGCGTCCTCCGCCGCCTCTGCGAGGACGGTGCGGAAGAACTCCGCGTCCATAGCTCCGGAGCACGAGAACGACGCGAGCGTTCCGTACGGCTTCAGCAGCTTCATCGCGAGGAGGTTGATGTCCTTGTAGCCTCGCGCCGCCTTCATTAGCTGGCCCTTCGTCGCCGCGAACTTCGGCGGATCGAGCACGATGAAGTCGAACCTGCGACCCTCGTCGCGGCACTTCCTGAGGAACTGGAAGACATCCGCCTCCACGTATTCCATCGTCGTTCCGCAGTAGTGCTGCAGGGCCTCGTTCTTCTTCGCGAGCGCGAGCGCATCTGCGGAGATGTCGACCTGCGTGACGGACGCCGCGCCGCATGCGCGCGCGAAGAGCCCGAAGCCGCCCGTGTAGGAGAAGCAGTTGAGCAATTCCGCCCCGTTCGCGAGCGAGCCCACAGTCGAGCGCGCGTCGCGCTGGTCGAGGTAGAAGCCGGTCTTGTGTCCCTTGCGGACATCAACGAGGAACTTCACTTCGCCCTCCGCGATCTCCACGAACTCTGGCGGCTCCGCTCCTGCGATGTGCGCGAACGCGGGCTCGGTCTTTAGCCCCTCCTTCGCGCGGGAGTCGACGTCGAGACGCTCGGAGACGCCAAGGCAGCCTGGAGCGAACTTCATGAGAGCGTCGGCGATATCGGCCTTGCGCGCGTCGGCGCCTGCGGAGGTGAACTGGCAGACGACGTGTCCGGCGTAGTAGTCCGCGACGACCCCCGGAAGGAGGTCGCTCTCCGCGTTTACGAGGCGCACCGCGTTCGTGTAGCAGTTGACGAAGAAGTCGCCGCGGCGCGCGACGGCGTTCGCGACGAGATCGGCTACAGGCGCATCGGGAACAATACGCACGCGTATCTGCGACGCGGGGGAGTACCATCCAAGCGCGATTTTATCGCCCTTCGAATCACACACCTCGACAAGCTCGCCCGCAGCGGCCTCGCCGCCTTCGACAGCACCCGAGAACACCCACGGATGCCCCTTTAAGACGCTCCTCTCGCGCCCTTTTCTAAGTTGTATCTTGTTCACTTCACTCTTCCTCTATCATTGAAGGATAATTATATCACAGATTGGCCTAGTTTGCGCGAACGAGATGATTTTAGTGTGTGTCAGCGTCCGTCGCCCACCGCCGTTTATGTAATACGCCGCAACCACATCAGGCCACCAATTTCCTCTCGTGCGCCCCCGCGTCTCACGCCCTCCGCTTGAATTCATGGCTTTGCTCACTTGTGAATCAACCATGAACGACAGCTCTTCGTTGTTCATGCGGTTGCAAGGCGAGCTCTAACTGGGGGAAGCGGCGTCCCGCCGCTTCGTAGGGGGTCCGTCGCTCCGCGACGGACGATCTAAAGCAACTGTCCCACGATCGATCTCGAACCATGGGGGCCGTCACTCCGCGACGGACATCTCACTCAGCCTCGATCGGCGCGTCGCCAACCCAGACCTTGTAGAAGCCCTGCGCCCCCTCCTGCTTCGGCGCGACAACCGCATCCCCCGCCTTCGCCGGCTCCGCCGCGCCCGGTCGCCTCAGCGCCTCAATCGTCGCCGCCGAATCCGCTGCGTAGTAAAGCCCCGGCACAACATCGACATTCAGCGTAACATTCCCGTCGCCATTGTCCGTCCACGGGAGGGACGCGCTTGTCGCGTCCGCCGCCACATACGGCTCCATCAAAACCACCGTCGCCGTCGTTCCCTCGACCGCAACCTTGAACCCAGCCGTCACGTCAACGCCGCCGACAAAGACCTTCACATCTTCCGCCGTCGTTCCCGTCGCAACCGTCGCCGTTCGCGTCTTTCCATCCGCCGCAGTCTCAAACTCAACCGCCGCACCGTTAACTTCAACGGACACTCCTGCCGCTGCCCCGCTCGGCGTCCATGTGACCGCATCAAGCCACGCACAATCCTCGCCGTCAAAGTCGCTTTCGTCTTTGTGATAGACCAGTCGGACCTTGTGCTCGCCAGTGCCCGACAACTCTATCGTTCTTTCAGTCCAGGCACTCTTAATTCCGTCAAGACGCATCCCTTCGACTTCTGTCCCATCGACCGCGACCATCAGACAGTCAAAGCCGCATTCTCCCGTATAGTCCCACTCGCACGAAGTCCGGCACTTGAATGCCAACCGTCCCGCTCCCGAAACAGTCAACTCAATCCATGAATTCATGTCGTCTTCGGCGGGCAACGCACTAACCGCGCAGTACCCTCTCTCCGCGCCTGAGTCCGCCACGGGCACCCACGAATACTCGGACGATGTGCTGACACCCACCTTGTCGTCTACGCCAAGCGCGTATTCAAGCGTAAGCTCCTGTTTCGATATCGTCGCTATCGTGAACGCCGTTACATCTCCCCTAACCGCAACTGCATATATCTTGGTTGTTCCCGTTATCGTGAAAGGTCCGGCATATCGGTTCTTGTCTGTTAGCTTCGGTGCCTTGCCAGTCGTCGAATAGTAGATGACAGCATCTCTTGTCGCGCAGGATATCGACACCTCGCAGCTGTCGCCGACGAAGTACGCCCCATCGCTCGGCGTAATGACCGGCGCATCAACCGTATACGTCTGCCAGACGGCATAAAGAACGACGCTTCCGTTCACAACGTCAGTCAACGCAGAAACCTCGGCTTCGTCAAGATACACCACTTCTCCGTCGGGCGATACCGCCCATCCAGCAAAGTCGAATCCATCCCTCGTGAATCCGCACGGCGGCAGCGCCTTCACCTCCTCCATCTCAAGTGTCGCGTTGTCCATCGATCCGACACCGCCGTTCGAATCAAACCGTACGGCATACGAATCCCCCCGCCAGACGGCGTAGAGATCAACCACCCCGTCCTGTATCGCCGCGAATGTCGTAAGCGTCGCTCCATTCGCATAGACAACCGGCCCATCTGCCGCGACGGCCCATCCGGCGAAGACCTTGTCCACCCGGCTGAAGCCGTTGTTCCGCAGCGTAATGGTGCCTCCATAGACGAAGTACTGATCCTGCATTGTCCCCGAGCCGCCGTTGGCATTATAGCGGATCACATACGTCTCAGGCGTCCAATGCGCAAACAACTCTTGGTCGGCAGTCGGGACGCGGGACGACGCAACGACCTTGCTGCCACCTGTCGCTTTCGTCCACCATCCAGCAAACTTGTAATGCTCCCTTGTCGGAACAGGCAGGGTTTCGTATGTCAAAGTCGAATAATACTGCCCTTCGTCGGGAACAACCGTTCCCCCGTTCGCATTGAACCGCACCGTAATCGCGCCTGGCGCACCCTTCCAGTGCGCATAGAAGGTAATGTCGCGCGTTTCGTTGACACGCGTCGTCGCCTTGATCTCCGCACCTTCGTACGGATCGGTCCACCATCCGTCGAAAACAAATCCTTCAAGTGTCGGCTCGTATGGCGGAAGCGCGTACGCAGTATCCGTAATCTGCTCACAGGCGTACACATTCGCCCCGTCGAAGAACGTTCCGCCATTCGCATTGAACGAGGCGTTGAACCTGTTGGGCTCCCAGAATGTAATTGGGTACCCGTTCCACTCCGTCGGCAAATCCCTTGACGACGCAATTCCGTCCCATCCTCGCGATCCCTGCACGACATATGTCGTAATCGACCGTACGCGGGACGCATATACATTTGCGTCGTACATCGGCGCATTGCCGAGGAAGTACAGCGCAGAGAAGTTGTTGCCGATGTACGCCCCAAGACTCGACACAGACGCCGGAACCACCATCGACAGCAACGCGCTGCATCCACCAAACGCACGATCCGGGATTTTGCCCAGCGCACGCGAAAGCGTTACGTTCGCGAGCGTTGTGCAGTTCTGGAACGTCTTTTCGCCGATTGCTGTGACGGAGTCGGGAAGCGTTATCGCCTTCAACGCCGCGCAACCCGCGAAGGCTCTTTCACCAATCGTCTCAAGAGACTCGGACAGTTCCAATCCCGTCAGACTTGAGCAGTTCGCGAACGCCGACGCCCCAACATTCGTCACGCTGTTGGGCATGACAACAGAAGTCAGCGCCGTACATCCCTGAAAAGCGCTGGCGCAAACATCTGTCTCGCCGGAACAGATCGTCACCGTACTCAGTGCCGAATACCGATCACCGAATAGACGATCCATCGCGAATGCATGCGTCGGAACAGTCGCGCCGGAAAGCGAAGTGCAGCCAGCGAACATGTTCGTCCCCACCATTTCAAGCCCAAGCGGAAGTTTCACGGACAGCATTCGCCAGCAGTTCGAAAACGCCGCATCGCCAATCTCCGTCACATTGTCGGGAATCGTCACCGTTGAAAGCTGAGTGCAGCCAGCAAATGCTTCCTTCCCAATCTCCGCAACTCCCTCGCCAATAGTCAAGTCGCGCAGATAAGTACAGTTCCTGAACGCTCCGCTGCCGATGATTTCGACACCATCTGGTATAACGACGCCATCCAAACCCGTGCACGTGCCAAACGCGCCTCCACCGATGCACTTAAGCGAATCCGGGAATGTCACTTCCTCAAGATCCCAGAAATCGGCAAATGCGCTGCCGCCAATCCCGACAACACCTTCGGGAATAACAAGCGAAGTCACCGTCGGATCATCATAGCCCAGCACCCATCCATCAACAATCAGGAATCCGTCGTCACAATACTGCAAACCATCACATCCGTCAAACACATGTTCTCCGATATACATCACGCTTTCTGGGATTGTCACACTCGTCAATGCAATACAGCCCGCAAAAGCGTAATTTCCGATGCTCGCGACGCCATCCGATATAACTACATTCGTAATGCTTTGATATGCAGACGGAAAAATCGTTGACATCTTGGAGGAACAAACGCATTGTGGTATTTTCACATCAACAATCGAATTACAACCGCCGAACACGTTATTGCCGATTGACGCTACGCTATCGGGTATTGTTATACTCGTCAATCCATTACATCCTTCGAAAACACCACTTATTATGCCAGTAACAGGATAGCCGTCAATTTCTTCTGGAATCACCACTTCGCCCAACTTTTGCGTCGTCTCAGCGACAACTGCACCATCGTCAACAATCTCATATTTCCATTTTGAGTATACCGTAGCAGCATAGACCTCATCCTGCGCCTCGCCGTCAATGTACGTTGTGTAGGTGAGTTCATGCCGCCCAATGTCTGCTGGCTCATACGCAAAGGTACCCGCACCCGTCGTGCGCTTCACCTCTGTGCCGTTGTCGGAAATCACCACTGTAGCGTTCGTGTCGCCACCAATCCATGATGCGTTCCACTCCACTGCGACGGAATCAATCACAGGCTCCACTCGCGAATCAATTGCCATCGGCGCACTAACGCCAGAGCAAATGACATCGCCAAACGAAGTAAGCGTCAATGCCGATGCAATGGCTGCCAAGATTGTTTTAACCATAGTATTTTCCTCCTTCTGAAAACGTTCCGGCGCGGCGGTCGCTTGCGCTACTGGCCGACCGGGTGTTTGCATGTTCGTCTCCGTGTCCGCAGAGCGCTGGCGTATCGAAATGGAACCCTGTCTGTTCTGACATGGTGCTGACAAAGTTAAATGTGACGACTCGTATCTGCATGAGCTGTTTTTTTGCGAGCGGGCGGCCCGTTGCGCTACCGCGCCGGTCCGCCCGCCTTTGCGCTCCGCGCATTATTCATTTGACAGGGTTCTGACAAGGCGGAAGCCGTAGCTGCTGTACACGTACGACGGGCCGCCGTTGTACCGGTAGGACGAAGTACAGTAGCTCGCATTGCGGTTCCAGCCGCCGCCGCGTACCACTCGGTTCGCCCCAGAGGAATATCCCTTTGGTTCCGTCCCTCCCGACAAACTGCTTGCGTACCAATCCAAGCACCACTCCCACACGTTTCCGTGCATGTCATAGAGCCCCCACGGATTTGGCAACTTCGTACCAACCTCATGGGACAATGAGCCCGAGTTGCTACCATACCACATATAATTACCATTGGCCGAATTACCGTAGCTATAGGTGGTAGTCGTTCCCGCACTGCAGGCATATTCCCACTGCGCTTCTGTCGGCAGATCAAAGTCAAGTCCCGTTCGTGCGCGAAGTTTTCCTAAGAAAGAGGATGAGTCCACAGCCGAAGACGCGGGCCATCCCGATCCTGTCGAGATGCCTCTAATCATATTGTACGAGACAAGATGTACGGGATAGCTATTGCCTTTGCCGTATGATGTTGACGAGCAAGGATTGCTTCCTGTCACAAGTTCCCATTGTCGCTGCGTCACTTCGAACACTCCGCAGTAAAACGGCTTCGTCAACGTGACATCATGCGAGCCTCCCATCTTGAACGAACCAGGTTCTATCAGGCGCAAAACTAGTTTTGCGGTCTTGTACTCATCCGTCCATCCGACCAACGGGATATCTGTTAAGTATGAGACGGGGTATGATGAAGCACTCGCACCGCCAGAAAGGTCAATCACGCAGTATGGCTTATGCCTAACCGCATACGCAACACTAAACACGACATCTTCAGATTTAATTTCTAACCCCTGTTTGTTCAAATCCCAGACAACATGATGCACACCTACCATCGTTTCCGTATCACCCGACATAGCCATATTTGACGCCTCATACTTCGCTCCATCCGCTTGATTTAGCGCCGAGACAGAAATATAAGGAGGCATGTACCATTCCGGCAACCCAGCTGTTACATCGCCCACCACTTCGAACGTGATGTCCACCTTCCCGTTCCATGGATACCGCTGCTTTGCCGTGACGTTCCGTATCTGAGGCGCCACAACAGAATATGTTATACTCTCCTCGGCGGGGCAACCGTCGAATGCTTTATAGCCTATTCGCACACTCGCCGGGATATCAACCTCGGAAAGACTGCTGCATCCCTGATACGCATACTGCCCAATGCTCACAACACTATCTGGTACAACCAAGCTGACAAGCCCTACACAATTGCGAAACGCCGAATTACCGATATTCGTAACACCTACTGGAACCACAATGCTCGTCAACCCACTGCACTCCGAGAACGAAAAATCACCAACACTCGTAATGCCGTCATTGAGCACAATGTTCGTTAGACAACTGCACTGCTCAAACGCACCACAAGCAATATTGGATTCGTCTGTTATCATGACCCGCTTCAATGTTTTCGGCAAATAGCAGCTTAACGTCGCCGTATCCTTGTCGTTCCCTGTACGATACGTGAAGACTGCATTTGTTCCACCCGTAAAACTCACTATGCCAAACACATAGCCAAACACCGACCCAATGCCCGTCTCGACGCCTCGCGCCGCGCCGATGAACGGCAAAGTCATGCTTTCCAAATTCGAGCATTCGGCAAAAGCTCTCTCTCCTATACATGTCACATTGTCCAGGATCGTCACATTAGTCAATCCACTGCAACCCACAAATGCCCGGCCGCCTATAGTCGATACACTATTGGGAATCAAAATGTTAGACAACCCACTACATCCATTGAATGCATTGTCGCCAACACTTGTAACACCCTCCGGAATCGTAACACTTTTCAGTCTACTACAATTAGAAAACGCACCGAATCCTATTTTCGTCTCATCAGTAACAACAACTGTATTCAATGATGAAGGGATATAATATGCTGTGGACGATGTTCCACTGTACCACTGACTTACCTTCTCTCCTCCACTATAAACGGAATCTCCAAAGATGTATCCGAACAGAGCGTCGACAGTTCCAGTATTGCCGCGTTTCGAGCCTATAAATGGCAGTGTTAAATTTGTTAGTCCGCTACAACCGGAAAACGCAGAATACCCTATGTCCGTCACAGATGTTGGTATAGTCACGCTCGTCAAACCGCTGCAACTATAAAACGCACACTGTGCGATTCCCGTTACTGGCACTCCGCCTAAAGTCGACGGCACGGTGATCGCACCAGATGTAGACGTCGCAATGGCCAGCGACGACGAACTTCCTCCGCCGACAGTCGCCGCACCATTACTTACGGTATATGTCCACGTTATGCCGTCGACAGTCTCAGTCGCGGCAAGACATGGCAAAAGAACTGCAACATAAGAGACAATGCCAATTGTTACCTTCTTCATTTTGCACTCCTTTCCAGAAAATGCCTCACGCCATTTATCATCTGTTCAACACCGTATTGATCAAGGTTCTCCACATTTCCATGTGCGGCATCATTCCTCATTCCTGCCCACACCCGCAACTGTTTGGCATCAGTCTCATTCACCACATCTTGACGTCGAAGGTCATCTATCATTTCATTCATGCACTTGTGTTTTCCGTTTCGCTTAACAATTGAGATCGGCGGCTTAGCATAACCACACAAACCCCGAAGATATCGCTCAAGTGTAACGCCCGCTAAGACTGCAGCTGGGATATGAGAAGAGTAATACTTGCAGGATTTATCTGAAAACACATCCTCTGCCAACTGCAAGTAGTCCATCGAAATACTGTTGGAAATTTCACGTTCTAGTGTTTCAAACAGATTTGACTCAAAATCTTTCTTTACACTCTTAAGAAGACCCATGGCACGAACATGAATCTTATCTCTCTGAAGACTTTTCGCCCGTAAGTCTTTCTGCAACGAAACGAGGTCTTTTCTTACCACCGCTTTTTTAGGCAGAATCGCATCCAGCAAGCTTTCAATGCTGGTTATCCAGGCGAAAAAATTTGAGTCGTCCTTTCCTGAAAGACTTTTATTCCATATAATAGGATGCGAATGTTCCATCTTTTCCCCTTCTTCAATAAGGGAACAGAACCTTTTTAAATACCCCTTCTTGATTTTATCATCATTCATTATTGTCATCCTTAGGCAAACCCATAAAACAATGTTTTCAACGCCAAAATACGGCAAGAAAACACAATACAACCATCGAAAGGAATGGAAGCCACCAAAATCGCAAGCAAAATTCCTCATACCACTTTGATTCTGAATCAAGATATTCCACAGATCCTATCAAAGCCAATGGGTATTTCTTAACCGCCTCCCCAAGTTGCCGTATAAGCTTTCTCTGTGCAATAAATAGCATCAATGACGCAATGCCTGCAGACACTATCGCACCACCCATCAAACAGTGATTATTTCCACCGCGACAATTCCAATACAGCGGAATTGAAATGCCAAGAAATGTCATTGCCACTCGAAGCATAACATTACGTTGCTCTTGCATTCTGTCTACCCGCTTATCACGAATAGATTGCCACTGTTCCTTCTGCCCTTCCGTCATCTTTGAGAGCAATATTTCAAACTCATCCCGTTTTGCATTCATAGTTTACTCCTTTCCTCATTGTGTATAAGAAACTCCCTCCTAAATTATTTTCCGTTATAGGAAGACTTGCTAGGGCGAACCAATATCTTTCTCGGAAGTTGCGCGCAGAGTATCTCAGCAAGAAGTTTCAGCCGAGGCGCGTCTCCTTGCGGAGATGCCACGACCTCACTAATGCAGGACCCAAGGTCTAAAGCCGACGGAAGCACTCTTGGCTTTCCACCAATTATCTTGACATTTGCACTCACGTCGTTATCTCGTCGTGCAACGAGGCGCCACTCTTTCTCAAAGCGAAATTCATCACTTTTCACAAGACTGGCAATCTGGAAAATTCTCTTTGCAAACCATTGCGCTCGCTTTTCTGTGTCTTTTACATATATGACATACGAAATCCCGGCAATACATTGAGAAAACACCCTTTCCATCTCACTGGACACTTCATTAGACGCCTTCATGTCTTCCATATCCTTCATGTTGCAATAAATACATGGCGCAAAGACTATCGGCATCGCGCTTTCCGATTCAAAGTTATTCCTCGTAGATTCATTGTATGCCTTTATAGAATTTTCGACATCACCAAATTTAAGTCCAATGGAATAACCTCCATCAGCATGATTCGTGTAGGCTGCCCAATGCGCTGTCGAATCTTTATCTTTGCTGAACGAAAGGACGTATGGTATCAGTTTGGGCGTCCCTTTCCTATCAACCATATTGCGCAAAATGGCCTTACGCAAATCTTCTTGTATATCTTTGACATATCGTTCCATCCATATCTTGGCAATGTCCAACCCCAAGCGAAATTCGCGATTATCATTGAGAAAGCGATAATCCGTGAATGCAAATCCACAACCTGTGCCACCAGATTCTATGATCTTCTGCAGGATCGAAATGGCAGAATCTCGACCTGTATAGTGAAACAGAGACTTCGGACGATCTGGTCTCGAAGGAATAGCATCCTCTCGGTCACAAGAGGCATCCCAAAAGCAATTCAAGATGACGTCCTGAATGCTCCGCATAAGAGTGTTGCCGCCCACGACTTACCCTTTCTCCGCGCCTCGGTCAAGAGAGGCACGTCGCGGTGAGGCGCGAAAACGACCGCGACTTGCCATTATTTCTCCTCAATCACTGACCCATCTTTTTCATATCTTTGCCAAGCTCTTTCCTTTTCTGCGCTTCACTGTATGTCATGCTATCATTTTTGATTTTATCTTCTGTCTTCTCCGTATTCGAATGGCTCATGCAAACATCCAGGCTCTTTAACACCCAATTATCAAAATCCTTAAAACTATATGCAGATACTCCTTTCGCAAATTTTCCTGCCATAGTTTTGAAAGTTCGCCGACCACTTTCATGGATCCAACGCTCGACCACCATTGCCTTGCAATTCTTGAATACGCATGTGTGCTTTTTACAATATTGAGAGCCGATCATTCTCTCTCCGTTGCAATAAATTACATTGATCAGTTTTCCATCGATTGACGCCTCAAGCGTCATCGCGTCCATAAATCCCTTATCCGAACACGCTGGAATAACCCTTGAACACGAATGCTTTGTGCAGTAGTCGCAAATTATGCGTTGCCCAATAGCACTTCTTGTCATTACCACACGATTACAACCATACGAATGGCACTGATGCTTGTCACAAAAACCACTTTTGTTTTCAGTGAAACCATCACATGGGATAGAGAACTTGCACCGCCGTGGCATTGCAATAACATTGGCCGAGAAAATTATTAAGCATAGAGCTAATAAGCACTTACCATTCATACGCACTCATCCTTTCGTCCTTACCGCCAAGAAATGAAGTATAATGATACATATACTTGGGATCACGAATATCCCCGACAAATTCGCTGTCCTTATCGTAATCGATCCCTCGCAATTTATGACTTATGAGGTTTTTCAGAGTTACCAGCGCTCCCATATCTGCACCCAGTTTCCCGCGCCTCGTTTTATCAAGGCCCGCCGCGTCAAGGCGCAGAAAGAAAACGTGGCATGCCTTACTTCACCACGCTTACGATAGGCATCGCCAAACGCCCGACAGAAAACATGATAAGAAGACACGCCACGTGTGGATTGCACACGTAGCGCAACCTTCGTATTCCGCTTTCTGTCTAGAAATTGGCGATTTCATCGTAAGCGTCATACGCTGTGTTGCGTACGTCGGCGGATGTTGCCACCCGCCCTTGGCGGACTCCGCGTCTTGCGTGCCGCCGGTCCCGGGCCGTCATGCGCCCGGGAGTATGGGAAAGATCAAATGTCATGCGTTATCCGCAAGACACCAAAATTATACCACACCGCCATTGCAAATGGCAAGCGCAGGATTTTGAAAATTTTCGGGTCCCACCCACCTTCGCGCCTATCGCCCTGACAGGCGAAGCGGACGTCTCGAAGATGTGCCCATACAAAGGCGGCGCGGCAGATTTGCCGCGCCGCCTTTCCCCCGTCCTGCACAGGGGGCAGGCAAGCGGAGAACTACCTCACCCGCTTGATCGCGCCGAACTTGCACACCTGGCCGCACTGCTTGCAGCCAGCGCACTGGTTGGGGTCGATGACCATCTGGAACGCGCCGGGGCGAATCTCCTTGCCGCGCGTCATCGCGGGGCAGCCCATCTTGAAGCACGCGCCGCAGGCCTTGCACTTCTCGGGGTCGACTTCGCAGAGGCCCTCCTTCGTGAGCTTGGCCGCGATGCGGCACGGGGCGTGCGCGATGACGAGCCACGGCTCGCCCGAGTCCATCGCCGTCGAAAGCGTCTTCTCGAGCCCCGCGAGATCGTCCGCCGAAACCTTGGCGACGTTCTTGTATCCGCACGCCTTCGCGATGTCCGCGATCTCCGTGACGGGCGCGGGGTCGCCCGCGAGGGTCTTGCCGGTGCCGGGGTTGTCCTGGTGTCCGGTCATCGCCGTGATGCGATTGTCGAGAACAACGGTCGTAACGGGCGTTCCGTTGTAGAGCGCGGAGAGTATCCCCGTGATGCCGCTGTGGAAGAACGTCGAGTCGCCGAGAACCGCGCAGATGCGCCCCTTGAGCCCCGCCTTGCGCATGCCCGCGGCGTTGCCGATGGACGCGCCCATGCAGATCGTGGAGTCCATCGCGTTGAGGGGAGGAAACGCTCCGAGCGTGTAGCAGCCGATGTCTCCGGTCACCGTCGCGCCGAGCTTGTGGAGGACGTGGAAGACGCCGCGGTGCCCGCATCCCGCGCAGAGCACAGGCGGACGCGTCGGAAGCGTGGTGTCCTGACGGCGGGCCTTGGCCCGTCCGACGTCGCCGAGTATCTCGTGCCTGAGGTTCTGCAGGCGGTCGGCGTTGAGCTCGAGCATGTTGAGCTCCGTCTTGTGCTCGACCACCTTGATGCCCATCGCCTTGATCTGGTCTTCGAGGAACGGATCGAGCTCCTCGACTACGAGAAGCTTCTTCACGCTCTTCGCGAACTTGGCAACGAGCGCCTTCGGAAGCGGATTCGTCCAGCCGAGCTTGAGGATCTGGCAGTCGGGGAATATCTCCTTCACGTACTGGTACGCGACTGCGCTCGTAACGATGCCGAGGCCCTTGGCCTTCGCGGAGACCTTCACGCCCTTCGCGGGCTTGACGACCTTGTTGAACTTCGAGCGGTTGGACTCCTTTTCCATCGCCTCGGTGCGCTTCTGCGCGTTGAGGCGCTGCGTCGGGGAGAACGCCGGGACCGGGATGTTGCGGCGGATGTCCTTGACGTAGGGAAGCAGCGGATGCGGCGCCGGCTTGAAGTCGCCGAGCTCTACGAGCGACGCCGAGTGGCTCGTGCGCGTCGTGAGGCGGATGATCACCGGAACGCTGAACTTCTCCGAAAGCTCGAACGCCTTGAGCGTGAAGTCATACGCCTCCTGCGAATCGGCGGGCTCGAGAAGAAGCGCACGCGCGAACTTGGCGAGGTTGCGGTTGTCCTGCTCGTTCTGCGAGGAGTGCATCCCAGGATCGTCGGCCGAAACAAGAACGAAGCCGCCCAGGGGCCCGACGTAGGTGAAAGTCATCAGCGGATCCATCGCGACGTTGAGTCCGACGTGCTTCATCGCCGTAAGCGTCCTCGCCCCAGCCATCGACGCGCCGACCGCGGTCTCCACGGCGACCTTCTCGTTGACGGCCCACTCGCACTTGATGGTGTCCTTGAACTTCGCGATGTTCTCGAGGATTTCCGTCGAGGGGGTCCCGGGGTACGCCGAGGCGACGACACACCCGGCCTGCGCCGCGGCGTGCGCGACTGCTTCGTTAGCGCTGAGAAACTTCTTCATCTTCTGATTTGCTCCTTGTAATCTGTATATTATATCATATTGAGGGGACGCGGCGACGGCGGGATTACGCGCTAAGCCGCGCGCCAGGCGCGGATGACCTCGCGGTCGTCGAAGGGATGCTTCACGCCCTTTATCTCCTGGGTAGTCTCGTGCCCCTTGCCGGCGACTATCACGACATCGCCCGATTCCGCCCCGGCGAGCGCATATGCTATCGCCTCTCGCCTGTCCGGCTCGACATGAATCTCCTTCGCCCCCGACGCGCCGGCGACGATCTGGTCGATTATCTTCAGCGGATCCTCGCTCCGCGGATTGTCGCTCGTCACGACGACTACGTCGGCGAGATGCGTGGCTGCCTCGCCCATGAGCGGACGCTTCATCGGATCGCGGTCGCCGCCAGCTCCGAAAACGACCCAGAGTCTGCCGCCGGACGGAGTGAAGCCGCGCGCCGCAGAAAGCACCTTCTCGAGTCCGTCCGGCGTATGCGCGAAGTCGACGTAGACCTTCGCCTTCACATTGGGGTTCTCCACCAGCTCGAGCCGCCCCCAGCGCGGGCGCAGCGTCGGGATCGCCGACTGGATGACGTCGTGCGGAACGCCCGCCGCCTCCGCAAGCGCCGCCGCGACGAGGACGTTCGACTTGTTGTAGTCCCCGACGAGCTGAAGCCCGGAAAGATCGTACTCGGGCGTCATCCCGCCGGTCCCCGCCGTGCCGCGCGTGACGGGAATGACGTCAAGCGGGAGCCCCTTCACGGCGTCGAGCATCTCGCGTCCGCATCCCCCGTCGAGGCACACGGCGTAAGGCGCGCCCGGGCGGCCTTCCGCGATGCGCTCGGCAAAGGAGCGCTTGACGCGGAAATACTCCTCCATCGTCTTGTGGTAGTCGAGATGGTCCTCCGTGAGATTGGTGAACGCGCCGCCGGAGAAGCGCGTGGTCTCGCCGAAGCCGACGCGGTTCTGGTGGATTGCGTGGGACGAGACCTCCATCACGCAGTCGGTGCATCCGTTCGCCTCCATGGCGGCGTAGATGTCCCGAAGCTGCGCAATGGGCGGAGTCGTGTATCCGGTGTAGAAATGCCGCGCTCCGTCGAAAGCCTCGACGGTCGTGATGTATCCGCACTTTTTCCCAGCGGCATCGACGAAGGCGGCGAATATCCACGCCGTCGTCGTCTTGCCGTTGGTTCCCGTTATCCCCCAGAACCTCATGTCCGCGCTACTTTATGGCCTGCGCGCCCTTGCCCTCCATCGCGCCGAAGAGCTTGAGCGCGTCCTCGAGCGGATAGCGGTTGCAGAACATGTCGCACTGCGTGGTGATCGTGCCCTGGAGGGGAAGTCCGAGCATGGACCTGAGGCCATTGCACTTGCCCTCGTCGAGCTTCGTCGACTCGGAGTACTTCATCGAGAGGAACGCGTTCAGGTACTGCGCGTTGAGGCGGCCCTTGAAGACGGACGGATCCTTGAGGTCCTCGTTGTCCTCGATCGACTCGATTCCGTCGGTCCCCTCGAGATCCTCGAAATCGTCGACGCGCACCTTCGCGATGGAGGGCGAGATCGTCATCTGGATGTCGCTCTCGCGGTTCAGGAAGAACACGTTGCCGTCGATGGACTGCTTCTTCATCGCGCCCGCGCCCTTCGTGTTGTCGTAGCCGGTGAGGACGTTGAGCCCGATGATGTTGTCCTTGATCTCAGCCTCGACGCCGGTGTTGTTCCTCACGCCGAAACCCATGTCGGCGAGGTCGTTGAGGCGCGACCAGGTGTAGAGCACCGTGTTGTTCTTGAACTCCCACTTGACGGCGGGCTTCCATCCGGCCTTCGGCTTGTTGGGGCCGTCCTGCGGAATCGCCTTGGAGCAGAGCACGTTCGCGCCGATCATGCGGTTGTTGCAGAAGACGCAGTTCTCGACTACGACCTCGCCCTCGTACCACGTGACGTTGAAGGCGATGTTGCCGGAGTTCACGAACGCGCAGTTCTTGAACGAGAGCTTGCCCGTCGCGCGGTTCGCGGTCGCGGAGTAGACGAGGTAGCGGTTCGCGGACGGGAACTTGTCCTTCGTCTTGTTCCACGCCGGACCCTCGAGCCACATGCCGGTGTCGAAGCCCTCGGGCTTGCCCTTCGTCTCGTGGTAGGAGTTAGCGAAGCCCTCGTCGAAGATGAGTCCGTCGAACTTCATGTCGACTCCGTCGGGGTGCTTCGGAAGCTTCGTGAAGTCGATCGTGAAGACGCCGAGTCCGGTGCCCTTCTTGTCGTTGTTCTCGTTGAGCGCCTGGAACATCGTCTTGTGCTCAAGTGGATTCCTCTCGGCGAAGTCCTTCGAGTAGCCGCCGATGATCGAGACCGCCTTGTCGATGAGGAACCAGTTCTGCTTCATCTTGCCGGGGTAGATTCCCTCGGCGAGGTGGATCGTATCGCCGTCCTTCGCGTTCTCTAGCGCCTTCCACAGATTCTTGAGGGGCGCCTCCTTCGTGCCGTCGTTCTTGTTCTTGCCGGTCTCGAGCGAGACGTAGATGTCCGCCGCCTGCGCCGCAGCCGCCGCAAGGGCCGCCGCCGTCAATGCCATCAGCTTCTTCATTGCTTGTTCTCCTTGTTTGGTGTTTCTCCAGTCGCATCCAGAATCCAGGCCGTGTCGGCCCAGCACGGATGCGTCTTGTCCTTGTAAATCCTCGGCAATATGAGCTTCTTGACTTCCTCGTCCCTGTTGAGGACGTCGTTGAAGACGAGCTCTATGTGCTCCTTGTCGACCGTCTTGTCGAAGAGGATGCCGGCGAGCAGCAGCACGTGGTCGTCGGAAACCAGGTTCAGCGCGCGATGGAGGCATTCCTCCTTTCGGTCGTCGGGAACAGCCTTGAACGCCGCGACGAAGTCGTCCATGTCCTTCATCGTGACCTCTCCGCCCTCCTTCTCCATCCACCTGTCGGTGAGGGAGTCGAACGCGTCGACAAGCTTCTCGTCGGCCTCCTCGCGGAGCTCCTCCTCGCTCTTCTCCTCGGCGGGTTCCTCTGGCTCGGCCGGCCCGGCTTCTTCCTCGGCCGACTGCGCATCGGGTTCGGCCGTCGCCTCGGTTGTCGGCGCATTTTCCGTCCGCTCCTCCGCCGGAACGACGGAAGAAGACCTTGTGAACACTAACAGCGCGACGACGGCAGCCGCCACGCACGCAAGGACAATCCACTTCTTTGCACCCAATGCCATAGCCCCAATAGTATATCAAAAAAGCAGCGGACGCGCGAACGCACGCTGGGAATCTCACCGAATACTGGCCCAGACGAAATCAAGCGCGTCCGGGACGTCGACGGAGAGAACGCCGTCCTTGACGGAGGCGTGGCCGCGCGGAGAAAGAACCTCCGCCGACGACGCGGACCCGAACGGACCGAGGTCGAGGGTGAAGTCCCGCTTCGCGTTCAGCTCCCGGAACAGGACGACGTCGAGTCCCTCCGCCCCCTTTACGACGAAGCCCGTCCATGCGACGCCGTCGGGCTTCTCGCCGACCGGATGCACCACGCCCGCGTGCAGCCTGTCGCGGTGGAGCTTCCATGTCGCGACGAAAGGAGCGAGGCGCGACACAGTCTCCGGCGCGAGTCCGCTCGCCTCGAACCAGCCGAGGGGGCTGCCGAGCATCACGGACGCGAACACGCTTTCGATCGGCCAGTTCGCCGGCGCTAGCGGATCGCCCGCGTACTTGTCCATGTTGCGGAGCGGATTCAGCACCTCCATCCGCAGCCTTACCGGATCTACCACGTCCGCAAGCGCCCAGAACTGGCGCAGGGTCTGGTGCGGCCAGTACTTGCCCCAGTCGGTGTATCGGTTTTCAACGAAAACTGGCCCGATTTCGGGAAGTCCGAAATATCCCGGCCTCCGCTCCGCCGTGACGTCGAGATCGAAGACGACGCGTCCGTCCGAGCCCTTCAGCACCTTGTCGAAGAGCGCGGACTGGCGTTCGAGCGAAACCGCCGATCGCGTCTTGAGCGAATCGATCTTGAAATAGTGGATGCCGAGCGTGCGGTGGAAACCGAGCAGGAGATCTGCGTCGCGCTCCCAGTTCGCCGCGTCGTTCGACGAGTCTGGGCCGAACCAGAGCCCGAGTCCCATGCCCTTCGCGGCCGCAGCGTCCACGAGGGGCTTAAGTCCGTTGGGAAAGCGGACGGGATCCGGCTTCCAGAAATCGGGATCTGTCGCCCAGTATCCGTCCCACACGCCCTTCCCGTTCGCCGCGGACGAGTTGGCGGTGCGGCCCTTCTGCCATCCGTCGTCGATCTGCACTACGTCGACGCCAAGCTTCGCCGCCGCGTCGATCTCCTGCATCATGAACGGCTCGCACAGCCGCGCGTCGCGGTTGCGGTCGCCCCAGGTGTTGGACAGGAAAAGTCCGTCGCGCCCCGGCACAAACGGCCGCAGCTCGCGCTGCGCCGCCATGAGCGCCGCACGGCGTCCGATGTCGCCGCCGGAATACGGAACCTTCAGCGTGCGGCACGGCCGGTCGATGACCGAGACGCCTTCCGCCGAGCTGGGCTTGACTGCAAAATCCGGACCCTCCCAGTTGCGCGAGCCCGGCAGAGGCGCGAGGCGCAGGTACACCGTGCCAGTTCCGGTCACGACATCCTGCACGTCTACGACGTTCGCGGACAGCTCGAAGCCGCGGGTCGTCGGCAGAAGCAGCCACTCGCGCTTCTGCACAAGCTCGCCGACGTCGTCGGTCCGGTCGCGCAGCTCCCACGCCGTGACCCTAAGGTGCGGACGCGAACTGGCGCGAGGCGTCAGACACTCCGCGCCAGTTTTCGCTGGGTCGACTTCAACACCCGTCGCAGCGGCGAACAGCGCCGCAAACGCCTGCAACTGCGAGCACACGCAAAGCACCGCAGACAAAAACAGAACTCTCATAGACATACCTCCACATGCATTATATCATATTTTACCGCGGCACATTTGCCGCGCTTGGCGTCACGGGCGATCGACAAGTTTCCCGTCGCCCGTGAAAAAGTCGTAGAACTGGTACCACTGGTCCGGATGAGCGAGCGCTGCGGACTCCAGGAACGCGACGTAGTCGCCGAGGATGTCCGCGCCCAAAAGCTTCGCCTCGACCGCGTACGCGTTCCATCCCGTGCGCACGCAGGTGATGGCGTAGACCGGACACTCCATCAGCTTCGCGAAGCGGAAGACTCCCTTCGGGAACTCGCACTCGCATCCGAGGAACTCGCGCCTCAGCGTGGCAGATCCGCTCGCGGCCGGCCTGTCGCCCGCCATCAGCACTATGTCGCCGCGCCTTACCGCCTCCTGCATCTCCACCGCCGTCTCCACGCCGATGTCCTCCACCGCATGAAGCCGAAGCTTGCTTCTGTCGAGATGCTTCACGAAGTACGACGTGTATATCGCGTCGCGCCCCATCTGCTGAAAGGCGTGGACCAATGGAGGTTGAAAAGTTGAAATGTTGATTTGTTGATTGGCTGCGAGAGCGGGGAGGACCTCTATGCATCCGACATGGGTAGAGAGGAGGAAGCATCCGCCCTTCATCCATCCGACATCTCCGCCGACCGTCATCTTAGGCGGACTCTTCATAAAGCAGCACGCGTCCATCTTGTCCACCATCGCCCACGCGAAGTTGAGCATGATGCGGAAAGGTGAAATGGTGCATCCCGATGACTGGGGGAAGCGGCGTCTCGCCGCTTCAGACAAGCGGAAATCCTCACATGACTGGGGGAAGCGGCGTCTCGCCGCTTCAAGAAACTTCCTCAGCGCATCCCTTACAGGCTTCGCCCAGGGATACACGCACAGAATGATGAAGATGCAAACGAACTTCGTGAACGACTTGCCGAGTATCCTGTATGTCGTGAATATCGCCCACATCCTAATCTTCCCCGCTCCGCGCTGCGGCTGGTCGGCCCAGCCCGGCTGCGCGGCAGATCCGCCGCGGCGCGGCGCATTTGCCGCGCCCTCCTCCGTCAGCGCACGATCTACGTCCTTCCCGGTCGGCAGGGAGAAGAGATACGAGAAGATGAGTCCGATGCCGAGCGTTATGCCCATCGACCGCGTCACCGGAAAGCTCGTGAAGGCGAGCATGCCAAGTCCGACGAGACTGGTGACGAAGCTCGCACGCACGATATTCCACGACCGTTCGTCAAGGCAGGTCGCGCACCGATGGAAGATCGCGTAGTCTATTCCGAGCCCCACAAGCACGAAGAAGCACAGCAGCTGGAAGAAGTTGACCGGCGTCCCGAGCCATCCGAGCACGCCGACGGTCGAGACGAGCGCGCACGCGACCGGACACGCCAACGAGAGGAACCTGCGGCGGAACACCGCGAGCAGCGCGACGACCATGACGGCGAAGGCGATTGACACGAGCCTGACCGTCTCGGACGCGAATGCGTCGAACATCGACTGCAACTCTGCCTTGGTGTCGACGATCCTGACGTCATCCTGTGCAATCCCCTCCGCCATCTTCGCGGGCAGGAGAAGATATTCCCTCCCGTCGAACGTCAATGTGAGTTCGCGCGGCAGATCCGCCGCGGACAGGAACTCCCCTCCCGGCTCGGCGCCCATCTTCGCCTTGAGCGCCGCGTTCTCGCGCTGCCACTTCTCGAAGTCGACGAGCGCGAAGCGGGAGTCCGTAATCCCCGCCGCCTTCGCGACCTCGGCTTCGCCCTTCGCGAGATCGGCGTCCATCTTGTAGAACGACGAGGGGTCGTTTCCGAACGAAAGATGCAGAAGGCCAAGCGCAGCAAGCACGAACAGCGCCGCACGCGCAATCGACATACTCCGCGTGACCCAGACAAAAGTCGCGCCGGTCCCGCCGTTTCCGCACGTCCTTCCGAACAGAAGCACGAAGGCGTATATCGACACAAGCCCGGCGATTGTGAATACCGCCATCTGATTGAGCACCGCGACCTCCGAGAAGAACAGCGGCGCGAAGGCGAGGCATGTCGTCACGAGAGCGCCGGTGAGGTTGCGGACGAATCCGCTCTCGCCCTTCCGCCGCGCGAAACCGTGGTAGCAGTAGTCTACGCCGAGTCCGATGAGCGTCGTGCCGAAGACGAAGGTGAGGACGTGCGGACGCCCAGGAAGAAGCAGCGCCGCAGCGGACCCGGCGAGAAATCCGGCGCCGAGCGCGAGCGCGGTCGGCAGCAGGAACCGGAAACTTCGGAACAGGAGGAATCCTATCACCAGAACGGCGACGAGCGACACGGCGCCAAGCGTGTTTATCTCGTGCTTGGAGGATTCCGTCGCGAGATGTGTGTGGAACGGCGCGCCGGAAAGCGCAATGCCGTCCATGCCGATGGAGAGCGCGATTAGGCGCGGAACGTCCTGCGGCGCATTTGCCGCGTCGCCCGTCAGCAGCACCGCGCCCTCGGGGAGATTCGGCGCGAAGGCGCGGAAGTCCATCGCGAAATCGGTGAGGAAGTAGTACGGATCGTCCGCCTTCGGAAACAGCCCCACGCCGGAGTAGTCGCGGCGCATCGCCGAGCGCGCAATCCTGTTTGTCTCTCCTGCGGCGAGCTGCGCGCGGTGCTTCGCGGAGAGGAGCCCCCTTCCGTGCGTGCGCACGAGTTCAAGGACATTGGTCGGATCTATCGGCGCGTCGAACGGAAAAACCTGGCGGCACAGCTCTGCACGCCGCTCGTCCGCACACAAGACGCGAATCTGCGAAGACGACTTCTCGGAAAGAGCGGCGACGAGAGTGCCCTTCGCGCCGACGAGCGCGAGGAGATCGGTCTCCACTCCGTCACGTCCGAGGAGTAGGCACGCTCCAGCGCATGCCGCAAGCAGAAACACAAAAGCAACTTTTAGAATCCGTCTTTTCAACCTTTCAACCTTTCAACTTTTCATGCCAGCTTCGCCGCCCTGAGAAGCGCCTCGCCGTCCTTGAGTAGCCCCGCGAGCGACTCCTTGCGCGCGAGTATCTCCTCGACGCGCTCCTCGATCGTGCCCTCGGAGACGAACGTGTGCACAAAGACTGTCTTGTCCTGTCCGATGCGGTGCGCGCGGTCAGTCGCCTGGTCCTCCACAGCCGGATTCCACCAGCGGTCGTAGTGGATCACGTGCGAGGCCTTCGTGAGGTTGAGTCCGTATCCGCCGGCCTTCAGGCTCAGCACGAAGGCCGAGGCCGGCGCGGACGGGCTGTTGAACAGCTCGATCTGCCGCTCGCGCTGCGCGGCGGTGAGCCCGCCGTGAAGGAACGCCACCGGACGCCCGAACGCCTTTTCGACGAGCTTCTTGAGCGCCTCGCCGACCTTGGCGTACTGCGTGAAGACGAGCGCCGACTCCCCGTTCTCGAATATCGTGCCCAGAAGCTCCACAAGCCGGTCCGCCTTGCCTCCCGCGACCCTGCCTCCGTCGAATCCGTCGCAAACGAGCTTCAGCCGCGTGATGAGCGCGAAGACGTCGCCCTGCCTGCGCTCGCCGACGCGGTAGTCGGAAAGCGCCGCCTCGTACGCCGCGCGGTCGGCGGGCGCGAGCATGCAGTATTCGCGCACCTCGCGCTTCTCGCCTATCTCGCCCGCAATGGCGGGATCGTCCTTCGTGCGCCTCAGCACAAACGGCTCGAGCGCCCGCCTGAGCTTCTTTCCCTGGGAGCTCCTCGGATCTTCCGCGAGCGGACGCACGAAGCGCTCTTCGAACGACTTGCGGTCCCCGAAAAGTCCGGGGTTCAGGAATTCCTCGAGGCTCCAGATGTCCGCGACAGAGTTCTCCACCGGCGTTCCCGTGAGCGCGACCCTCCTCGGCACGCCGAGCGCGCGCAGGGCGCGCGCGGCCTGGGTGTCCGGATTCTTTATCGCCTGCGCCTCGTCGAGGATGATTCCGCACCATCCGATCTCCGTGAAATTCGAATGCTCCCTCACGAGCAGCGTGTAGCTCGTGACGACGACATCCGCCGCCGCTACGGCCCTTCTGAATCCGCTCCCGACGTGGCGCGCGTCTCCCTGGTGCACGTACACGCGGAACGCGGGGGCGAACTTTGCGAGCTCGTGCCGCCAGTTCGCGAGGAGCGTGAGCGGGGCTACGACGAGGAACGGAGCGTCCGGCGGCCTTGTGGCGGACAGCATCCAGGCGATGGCCTGGACCGTCTTGCCGAGGCCCATGTCGTCCGCGAGCAGCGCGCCGAATCCGCGCGACGTGAGGCGCGACATCCATTCCGCACCGCGCATCTGGTAGTCCCTCAACGCGCCCGCGAAGCCCTGCGGCGGTGCTGCCCCCGCGTCGACCGCGGACGATATGCCGCGGAGATCGGCGACAAGCGACGCGAGAGCGCCCTTCACCTCCACCTCCTCGACCTCGATGCGGGCTATCGCGCCCACTCCCAGCGCAAATGCAAGCGGATTCGCCTTCGTCTTCGCGACCTTCTCGAGCGCCCTCAGCGCCTCGCGCAGAATGCCGCGGTCGACTTCGATCCACCTGTCCCTGAAAAACACGAACGGGGAGTTCTGCTCGAGGAGGAACCTTATCTCGTCCGCCGTCACCTCCTCGCCGTCCACGCGCACCTTCAGCCTGACCGGCGGCGCGTCAACCGGACGTCCGGCCTCGTCGCCTACCTCGGCGGACACTGCGACGCGCGACTCCTCCGGCACGCCGGAGACGGAGTATCCCGCCTCGACGAGGGCGCGCGCCCCGCGCATGACGAAATCCTCGGCCTCGTTCTTCGAAAGCTCCGCGCGGAGCCACGCCTCGCCGGGCACCGCCTTAAGCCCCCTGAGTCCGCCCCAGACGTACGCCGCCTGTCCGAGCGCGCGGTACTGGCGGCGCCCCTTCGGACGTCCGCACGAGACGGCGAAGCCATCGGGGGAGGAGCTGAACGAGAAGCACGTCTCGCCGCGCGAACGGACGTCCTCCTCCGCGCCGCCGTGCCACTCCGCAAGGTCGGCGGCGAACGCGCTGCACTCCGCGTCGGCCCACCTGACGAGTCCCGTGCGGCTCCTGAGCGCCATCGTCCACGCGTCGTGCAGAGTCTCGTGGCGCTGCTCCTCCGCGTCTTCGCTCAAAGGCGAGACGAGCGGGGCGCGCACATACTCGTCGACCCAGTCGTTGTCGACGCCGAGCGCGCGCCAGCGCGCGTGCCAGCCGTCGTCCTCCTTCACGAGGTCCGGATAGAACCGGCCCTGCGAGACGAGTTCGAGAGCCTCAAGCTGTCTCGGACTCGGAGACCTCATCTGCGCCCTTTGGCTCCTCCTGCGGACCCTCCGCCGAAGCCGAGACGTCCTCCTCTTCCTTCGCGACCTCCCCGAGGGTCTTCGTGCCGGAGAGCAGCGCAACGACCTGACCCTGCACCTCCGCGAGGTTCTCGAGGCGGATGCGCGGGTCGAGGATGACGAACGTGTCGCCCTGCTTGCGGTCCTCGTATACGCGGCGTATCGTCCCGTCCTCAAGCTCCTTCGCGTCGCGCTCGACGAGAATCTTCGAACGCTCCAGCATCACCGCGAGGACGTAGACGACGTTCTTCATGGCGGGATCGTCGAGAGTGACGAGCTGGCGAAGTATCTCGCCTGCGTCCTCCTTCTTCAGCGCCTCCTTCTTCTCCTCCTTGACGGGAGCGAAGTAGACGCCGTCCCACTGGGAGAATGGCTCCCAGTCCCTCTGAGCCGTCTTCCAGCATTCTGGATGGCAGTCGAACCTCTCGTATCCGTCAGTCGTCTCCCTGAGCGCGCTCACGACCGGCGAGCGGTCGGCGAGGGGCTTCTGGCAGAGACTGCACACGTGTCCGCGCGAGCGTATGTTCCATTCCTGTGACATGCGACTATTATACCAAAAACTAGCGCAGCCGTATCACCGTCGGCAGAGGTTCCGGACGCGCCAGCACGAAGTCGTTCCCCCAGCTGTTCCCTATGACCAGCGTGTTTGCCGAATATCCCCCGCCATCGAAATCAACGCTTCTCGGCCCGACCGCGGCCTTGAGCGTTACGCGCAGCGACACCTGCTCCGCCCTGTTCGACGCAGACACAAGGTACTGCGTCCCAGCCGCCGTAGATCCAGATATGAGCAAGCTGTAGATTCCGTGCGAATCCGTCCTCGCCGTGGCAACGAGCTGCCGCGGATTCTTCGTCGTGTACGCGCGCACGACAGCACCTCCGTTCGGCATACCGTCCGCGAACGTGACGCGTCCGGACAGAAGATCTCCCGTCGCCTCGGGAAATATGTTGTATACGATGGAGTTGACGATGTGGGACTCGTACTGGTCATTCGGAATGACATCGGGAAGCGCATACCATACGTCGCACCATCCGGCCCAGCCCATGTTGAGGTGCACGTACAGCGTCCCTCCCGAGTATCCATATCCGTCGGCAAGAACCTCGTGTCCTGACAGTCCAAGCATCACCGGACACTTCGCGTCCAGATTCGGCAGCACCCCCTGCAGGAGATCTGAGATTTTTATTCCAGCGCCAGAACTGCTCATATAGGACTTCGCATTGGCATATGAGAACACCTTCTGAAGCGGATCATAGGCGAAGCCTCCGTAGGATGCCCCGTAGCCAGGCCACCATTCCATGCGCATCGCGACCGCGCAGTCGTATGTAAGCTTGCCGATCTCCTGCCTCTCGGCCTCCGTCGCGCCGCCCTCGTACCACTCCTTCCCCTCGTAAGACTCCGGCACGAGCGGCATGCCGTCGTAGTCGTACGTCCCGCCCATCATCGTCTTCGAGACGGACGAGCCGTCCACCTCGCAGGAAAATGTCTTAGGAGTCGCGGACGCTGGATAGCGGTGGTAGCGCAGTATCTGCGCCATTGCGGTCGCGACGCATCCGCACGGATAGTTGTTCGGCGTGTAGTAGTTGAAGCAGAGCTCTCCCTCCCCGTAGTACATCGAATTGTTCTCCTGCCCCCAGCGCGACTTCACGAATGGCTCCACTCGCACGTCCGGGATTTCGTCAAGGCCGTTGGAGTCGTCGGACGCGAGAAGCCGCCTGCGTCCCGAACCCCCTGCGAGCAGCGCGTCCCACCGCCGCTGCGTGGCCGTGCGCTCCGCGCCGCCGGACGCGGACGACGCGCCGAGAAGCGTGCGGCCGGCGGAGGCAGAACGCCTCGCCGACGCCCGCGCACGCTCCGCAAGGTCCGCCTTGAGGATGGCCGGGAGCGGACCTTCCGAATCCGCTTCGACGGGCGCGCCGCCCGCGGAGAACGCGATCACCGGCTCCACGAGATCGTCCGCGCCCATGACGACGAAGCCGCCGCCGTCGAGCTTCACGACGTGCATGCGCGCGTCGCCTTCCTCGAGCGTCTCGGCCTGCGCGGCGCATCTGCCGCGCAGCTTCCCGAGCGAAAGCCCGGAGTCTATCCACGCCTGTGCGGCAAAGCGGGCCGATTCAAGGGAAACCTCGGCCGCAGACGTCGCAAGTGCAACGCCGCACAGCAGTACTACAATGTAAGTTCCCTTTCGCACGCCTCAATTATACCAAAAATGGCGCTGCGTGCGTAAGAAATTTCAGCGCATTACGCGGATCGTCGCAAAGACCGGCTCGGCTGTCTTTACCTTGCCGCCGTCCGCCCCCCACTGGTACGCACAGACGGAGACTTCGCATTCCTTCGCGCCCGCAGGCCAGTCGCGGAGGCGAAGGACGCCGTCATCGCCTACGACAGCAGGACCCTCGCGCACGAAATAGCGCACGGGCTGTCCGCTCGTCGATTTTGCGTCAAGCTTCAATGGGAAGTCAGCGGACTTCGCCACCTTTGGCGCATTCCATTCGATTGCGTTCTCCGCGCCGTGCGTGTTCACGGGGAAGCGAAGTATCGCCTGCTGCACGCTGCGCCGCCAGTGCGCGTCGCCCGGATACACCGCCGCCAGCACGACTTCGCGCGCACGGTATCCGTCGAAGCCGTGGCGGTTGAAGCGGATGTCGAATGTCTCTGTTCCAGTCTTCGCCGCCGGACCCTGCACGACCTTGACGTCGATCGCCTCGCGCGGCATCTCTGGGACTTCGTTCGCCTCGCCCGCCTTCTTCCCCGTCCAGCGCTCGGGGCGTCCGGGAGGAACCTTGTCGTCGTAGAGCGCCTTCGCGCGGAAGCCCTCGCCGAGCGGGCGGAACGGAACCGTCACCTGCAGGTGGTTCTTCGGATCCTGCTCGACGATCTTCCCGTCACGATCCTCGAACGCAAGCACAGTGAACTTCCCGCCGAAACGCGGAATCGAGGGGACTGTCCCCTCCGCGACGAAGCGCGCAATCGCGAGCGGAAGCGCGTCGGTCATATCGAAATGCCCGCTTTCCCAGTCCGCAACGGGATAAAGCTTCACATTCGGATGCGACTTGATAAACCCGCGGTCTTTGTCCATGCGCTCCGAGAACCATTCATAGTCACCCCCGACGAGCAGCATCGGCACGCCTTCCGTCTTCTTCCAGAACGCGTCGTCGAACTGCGGCTTGAAGTGCGGCCAGCTGCCCTTCAGCGACACCGCGCACTTGACGCGCGACGGCATCGCGGCCGTGCAGAGATACGGCCAGTCGGCCCACGCGGAGTGTCCGAGGGGAACGATCTTCGCTTCCTTCGCAAGCTCGTCGTGTCCGCTCGCCTTCGCGAGCTTTGCGAGAAGCGCGTCGAGCGCGGGAACCTCCGCTTCGGTGAACTTCTCGTTGAAGCCCATGAGCCCGGGTGTGATGAAGACGATCGCGACGTCCGCAGCAGCTAGCGTGCGGCGGAAATCTGCGTCCGAGAAAAGCGGCTCCTCGAGCATGTTGTCGTTTCCGATCACGACGGACTTCACGCGCTTTGTCTCCGGCGGAATCCAGAGATACGCACGCGCCGGCTTTTTCGTCTCCTTGTGGACGAAACCATCGACTTCGACTCCCCACTGGTAGACGCCCCAGATTGAGTTCGGTCCGCCGCGGAGCGTGAGGTCATCGCGGTCGTTCGCGGACCATTCGCCGCGCCACGGAATCTCGGGGAGTCCGTCGCCGTGCCATGTTATCGGAAGCCACACGTAGCGTCCGTCGATCGCGTCCTTCGGATTCCAGATGTCGAAGCACGCGACGTCGCGTCCGGTCTTTTCGTCGTGGAAGATGTACGTGGACTGGCCGCCCCACGTCTTGTCCGCGCCGAGCATGTTCGCTCCGTTTACGCCAGTGCAGGGATTGCCCATCCACTCCCACGGACCTGCGAGCGACTTCGCGCGGTAGATTCGTGCGGCGTTTGGCTTCCAACCCGTGCAGCTCGAGCCGAGGAGCCAGTACCATCCGCCGTGCTTGACCACTGCAGGCGCCTCGGTCCAGTCCTTCTCCGCGCCGCGGTACCAGCGTCCCGTGTATCCAAGGCAGTCGCCCGCGAGCTCGGCAAAATGGAGCGTAGAGTTGGATTCCGACGCGAAAATGTGCCAGACCGATCCGTCGTCGTCTACGAAGAGAGTCATATCGCGGCACATCTGCCCCTGCTCGACGCGACCGGAATACAGATTGGAATTCCGACCCTTGTCGCTCGGTCCGTTCGAGACTGGTCCGACGGACGTCGACGCGGCGACCGCCTCGGCGGAGCGTTCGGCATCCGTTGCGCCTGCGGGCCATTGTCCGGCATTGGGCCACTCGGACTTCACGAACCTGAACGGCCCCGCCGGATGTTCGGCGACGGCAAAGCCGACGCGCGCATCGTTGTATCCGCGCCCCTTGCGCTCCAGGTGGAAAAGCATCACGTACTTTCCTGTCGCAGGCGCCTTGACGACCTTCGGTCTCTCCAGTATGCATTCCTTCTCGATGTCGTGCCCTTCCTTTGTCGACACCGCGAGCGCTATTCCCTCGTTCTTCCACGTGACGAGATCGCGCGACGAGTAGCATCCGACGCCTACATGCGCGCGATTGCCGGCGCCGCCGCCGATCTTGTGCTCTCCGTACCAGTACCAGACATCGCCGTCTTTCAGGAGTCCGCCGCCGTGCGCGTTTACATGCACGCCGTCCGTGTCCTTCCAGATTCCGCCGTTCGGCAGCGAAAGCGCCGCCGCCGCAAGTATAGCAAGCATCGAGTTCATGGCACAATTATACCATAACAGCGCACCTCGGCACACTCCCATAATCGGGGGATGAGAAACCGGGGTGCCCCTGGGCTAATAGCTGCCGAGCGGGGGAGCCGATGGCATGGGAGAGCAACGGTAAACAGCAGAATGAAACTCCGACGGTTCACAAAGCGCCTTCGCTACCGCTGCGGCCGATGCCTCGCACGTCTCAACCGCCCGAATCCGACACTGCGAGGCGGCCTCTCCATGGAGACGCGGCTTCCAGCCGCGTCCTATCCCAAGGAGGTGGAGCTTCCAGCTCCGCCATAATGGCGCGGCGAGGCGCCGCATCTCCTTGTCTCATCCGCCTGGCATCGCACTCCAAGGAGACGTACACCCCTGTAGCCACCGCTTCGCGGCTCGCCTTCGGCTCAGGGGATATCTCCCGGTGCGTCACGCCGACGCGGCATGACGCCGCAATCACAACGTCACCACCTCACCACTCACCATCCATTGCGGCCCGCTCGACGAGCGGGCCCTACCATGACGGCCGCGAATTGGTAGGGCAGCGAATTGGTAGAAATTTGATGGGGACAGTCCCTATTTCTGAAGCAGGACACACCCCTCCTCGGTCGGCGGTTTAAGGGCCGATGAAAGCTTTTTCCGGTCTTCTTTTGCTTTTCGGCCCAACAAAAGCCCATCAAGGTAATAAAATTTGTCGAATTCGTTTTTGAAGCCAAATTTCTCGACAATGGACTGCTTCTGGTCTTTGGCGAAATAGTAGATGTCGTCATTTCGTACATCTATCACGAAATAATATTCAACATAGTCCCTAAGGGGATGCTCTCGCTTCACACCTGCCTTCTTAAGTTCCGAGCTCAACTCGCCGACAATCCACGCAGCGCAATCTCCCAAAAGCCAAGGATATTTGCCTGTCAACTTCAGCGCGCCCTCGATCAAAACTTTTTCGTTCCTTGTCAATATTTGGACCGGAAGTCCTGCCTCCGCCCCGAGCTCCGTCCACTTGTAAGGTCCTATCTTAACCGACATGCCCGGACTTGCTGCGCATTCAATGTTGAGAATGCTGGGCTTGACATTTTTGGGCGGATGGATCTCGGTTCCATCGCTTGTAAAATAACGCTCTTCGGAAAACTCACCGCCGGCTTTGCGACACATCACAACGCGATCGACATTATTACCAGACATCTCATGCTCTGGAAACAAGGTCAGGACCGAATCTCTTGTTTTCGAATCCGTAGTCAACCCCGAATGCACTCTCCCGCCGCGATACTCATAACACTCTAAGCCCCCGTCCTTCTTAAACAACCGCACATACGAAAGCGAGCCCTTGGCATCATAGGTGAATGTTAGCCGCCCGCGCTCATCCTCCAAGGAGATAACGCGTTCATCCCAATTCGTCAGCACATTTGTCCTCGGGATTTCAGAAAACTGACGCTGGTAGCTCGCCGCCTCTTTGCGATTTGATTCCGCGAGTGCACACGCACAACAAAGGCAACAACAGATCAGATATAAGTATCTCATTCCATACCTCCTACTACTCCTTTCATTAGAACTCCTCTGCAAGCCAGCTTTTCCCTCATGCGAGAATTATATCAAATTAATCGCAAAACATGCCAATGCTGCCGCGCACGCTCGTGCCGCGTTTGTCTCCGAGCCCCAAGGAGACGCGGCTTCCAGCCGCGTCAAGAACCACAAAACAACTGGGGACTGTCCCCGCAAAACAGCACGCGCCGCAATCCTTCATGTTTCGCATTTCTCATTCTACGATCCCCCTAGTTTGCCCGTTTCATCACGCCGCCGTTCTCGCGGGCTCGCTCCAGTCGTATTCGGCGAGACGCGCCACGCACGCTCCGCTTGCGCAAGGGAACCGCCACGGAAGCGACTCCAGCGTCTCCTTCACGAACGACACCCTCCGCGAGAAGATCGCGAGCCTTCGAAGCGACATCCGCTTGATGATCTGCGACATCCTGCGCTTCGCGGAACTCTCCCATTCGTCCTCGTCTCCGAACGAATCCGGAAGCCTTTCGGCGAACACCGCCTCCAGACGCGCCTTCGCCTCCTCCCAGCTCCCGAACAGCCGCTCGTACCCTTTCCGCGCACGTTCGCTTCCCTCGCACGCCGCAGAGTAGCTGCACCATTTCCAGTCCCGGGGATGCGCGACCATCGCCGCCTTAGGAGCGTTCCACTCGACATAGGCGGCCAC
>Ga0129306_1001068_pt1 | contig 34835 bp, 32 predicted proteins | sample P827metagenome_FD_94438 | JGI IMG/M metagenome (GOLD analysis project Ga0129306, IMG submission 94438) | Capybara group fecal microbial communities from Wisconsin, USA - P827 metagenome | ecosystem: Host-associated > Mammals > Digestive system > Large intestine > Fecal | place: USA: Wisconsin...
ATCCCTGCCTTCAAACTATGCAAAGATCGATCAGATAGAGTTTGATGTTAAACGCGCCGCCGGAGACGAAGAAACTTACTTTGAACTCTGGGACGAGTACCTGTCAGGTGAGGAGGAGTGAGATGAGTATAATCAAAGGCTCCTTCAAAAGACAGATATTCGTGATCTTTTCGACGGTCACACTGATACTGGTAATCATAGGCGGAATCCTGACCATGCAGGGGTTCCAGGCCAGGATCATCATGGATCACGAGCTTCAGGATGAAGAACAGGAAAAACTCATAAACGAGCGTCTTTCCTCCTTTTTCTATGACGCGGAAGTGGTTTTGTTAAAACTTTCCACCAACGAGGAGATCAGAAAAGAACTTTCGAAGATCCGTCCCGACATGTCCATCTATACACAACTTTACGATATTTCTGCCGGGATCAGGGATTATTGCTCCATTGACGTTTATATAGGCGGAGAGTGCAGGTTTTCCACGAGACAGGGCGGAATGTCGGCGCCTTTACCCGAGAATTATTCGATCCTTCTTGCTACAAGAGAGGCCGCGGGCAAATCCGTTTACGGCATGGATCCCGTGAACGCCAGCGGTGAAGGCTCGGCTCTTTTGATCGCAAGAAAGGTGGCAAACATCAAAAAGGATGCCTATGTGATAGTAAGGATCGAGAAAGAGGCACTGGAAAACCGTCTCGGAGGTTTGCTTAATGCCCGTGACGGATTTATTCTGGCAAATTCTTTTCTTCGTCCCTACTGTATGCTCGGTACGGCGGAAGACGGTCATGTGCTTGCCTCCGTCAGAAAGAATCTGTTTGCGGGTGAAAAATACACAAACAATATCAAGAGTAACGTGTACATTTCGGAACTTGGAGACAGGGGGCTTTTAGGCATCTACATAACCATGCCCGCCTTCGAAGAATCCGCGGTGGGAACGGGTTACAGGATAGTGCTTTTCCAGGTCATCATAAGTATCATTCTTTGTCTTATAGTGGCATCAAGAATGAGTAATCTGTTTTCAAAGCCCATAAATACCCTTTCCATTGCCATGAAGCGCTTCAGAAAGGGCGACTTTGACACGAAGATTGAACTGGATAGAGAAGATGAATTCGGGCAGCTTGCTTCGGGCTTTAACAAGATGACCTCGCAGTTAAAGGCCAACATGCAGGAGCGGGTGGACGCCGAGAGACGCGTTAACGAAGCCCGTATCGAAATGATGCAGGCCCAGTTAAATCCACACTTTCTTTATAATACGTTAGATACCATCAAATGGGTGGCAAAGGCCAATCAGGTGCCTGAGATCGCCACGCTTTCGGCAAGCCTTGCATCCATCCTTCGAAGCAGTATTTCCGAAAGCCGTTTCGTGACCTTAAAGCAGGAGTGTGAGCTTGTTGAAAGTTACTGCGAGATCCAGAAGATACGATTCGATGATTCCTTCGATCTTACGGTGGATGTGCCTGTGAAACTCCGGGACGTGATAGTGCCCAAGCTTATTTTGCAGCCCATGGTGGAAAATTCCATCATTCACGGCCTTGAAGGGAGACGTGACGGGCATATCGTCATATGCGCGAAGGCGGAAGAAAACGCCCATGGTGACGGAGACGACCTGATCCTTACGATAACCGATAACGGTGCGGGGATCAGCGATGAAATGATAGAAGCGTTGAAAGAGGACGATCCCGAGAAACTTTCGGGTCATCTGGGACTTAATAACGTAAACACGATAATAAGGCTCTATTACGGTAAGGACTACGGCGTCAGCGCCCAAAGGCCCGAAGAGGGCGGTACCGTAATGGCTTTAAGGATTCCGATACTTACCAACGAACCTGTAAAGGAGCAGGAAGAAACATGATTTCCGTAATGGTTGTTGACGACGAAAAATATGTGCGCGCGGGCATTATAAACGAAACCGACTGGGCACTCATAGGGTGTGAAGTGGTGGCGGAAGCTTCCGACGGAGAGGCAGCTTTTAAAGCGGCGGAAGAGTCAAGGCCCGATCTTGTCATATCCGATATAAAGATGCCCAAAATGGACGGGATTGCTCTGGCAGAAAAGCTTTTGGCGAGATTTCCTAACATTAAGATCATTTTCCTTACCGCCTACAGTGATTTCGAATATGCGAGACAGGCCGTAAGACTGGGGGTTTCGGACTATCTTTTAAAGCCCTTTAAGGACGGCGAACTGGAGGCCTCCATCCAAAGGCTTTTGCACCTCCATCCCAATGCTCCCGCCAATGTAAACGAACTTGAGGATAAACTCATAGCCCTTAAGAAAAGGGACGAGATCGCGAACCGTTATGTTCAGTCGGCGGTAGCTTTCATTGAAGACAGGTTTGCGGACCCCGATTTTTCCGTGGGAGGGCTTGCGGAGTCCATGGGCGTGAGCGAAGGCCACATCACCCGTCTGTTTAAAGCCGAAACCGGTATGGGCATCAATAACTATCTTACGAGATACAGGATTAAAAGAGCCATGGATTATCTTAAGGATGTCCAGACCAAGGTCTATGAAGTTGCCGAAAAAGTGGGCTACAGAGACATTGCATATTTCTCCAACACCTTTACGAAACTGGTGGGAAGATCCCCTTCGGATTACCAGACCAAGGGCCTTACGGAATAATGTGCATTTTTTACAAATAATGTCGGTTTTGTCATCTTCCAAAATACAGTATGCACAATTAGAATGTACTTATCACAGAAACAATGCGTCGATAAGTACATTTTTTTGTGTGATTCGACAGCATTTTTATCAAAGGAGGATAAAGGTGAAAAAGAAATTATTTGCATCTCTTATGGTGCTCACAATGGTTGCTTCCCTCTTTACGGGATGCAGTAAAGGTTCAGGCAACTCCGGCGCGAAGACGAAGGTTGATTCGATCATCGCCGAAGCACAGAAGATGTCCATGGAAGAACTTGCCAAGAAAGCAATCGAAGAGTCAAACGGAAAGACCTTCTACGGCGTTGGTAACAGTAGCCGCGGTAAGTCCGCTCTTCCCAAGTTCATTGAGTATCTTCAGACCATCGATTCTTCTTACACATTGAATTTTGAGTGGCAACAGCCCAAGAACAACAAGATCTTCGAACAGCTCACTTCCGACTCTTTAAAGAGCGAAGGAACTTTCGCAATGACCCTTATTCAGGACGGTAACCAGATCCAGAGTAAGATGGTGGATACCAATATCCTTAAAACCTTCATTCCCAAGGAATGGGCTACCGCAAACAATACCACGGCTGATAAGTTTAAGGGCTTCCTTCCCCTTCAGACCCTCAACAAGGTATTCATGTACAACAACAACGGTTCCGCTACATTCACGAACTGCTGGGATTTCGTATATGAAGGCTCTCATCCCCTTTTCATGGGTGTTGACTCTGAAATCGTAGGAAAGAACTTCCTTATGATGCTTACCCAGGACAAGTACGCTGGATGGCTTAAGGACGCTTTCGATAAGCTTGATGCAACAAAGAAAGCTTATTTCGAGCCCACCATTCAGGCTCTTCAGGCTGACGCAAAAGACCTTGGTCTCGGCGCAAACGGCGCTTACGCTCTTGCATGGATCAAGCTTTGGGTTAACAACTACAACGAGCAGACCGACGACGGTCCTATCTGTAACACTCTTGTTGATTCTTCCGCAAAGAACCAGTCCGGACTTTTGGTTTATTCCAAGCTCCGTTCTGTTGAAGAATCTGCCAGCGTTTCCGTTAACAACATCAACGTAGCCGCATATCAGGACGGTTATACCGGAATCGGCGGATACGGATACTGCCACTACCTCTTTGTTACCAAGAACAGTCCTCTTCCCTGGACAGCATGCGCATTCATCGCATACATGACCTGCACGGAATCCGGATTCGAAGCATGGGGCAAGGACATGGGCGGATACTCCAGCAACCCCAACGTTGCAGCAGAGATCGAAGCTAAGTTCCAGCACTCTCAGGGCGGCGGAAACGAATTCCCCGCAAAGAACGACCGCGGATATGACTGGTGGACTGCAGAGGGCAAGGGAGAACTCGTTCTCGAAGATCCCAAGTACTGCTCAGACGTAGCTTTCACGGTAGGCAGCTGGATCGACGTGCTCGACCACTATAAACCCGAATAAGCAGAGTTTCTTTGTAAAAAGCGGGGGATGTTACTTCCTACAGTGACATCCCCCTTTTCAAAAGAAGGAGTATTACCATGATGGCAACCGCAAAACCGGACAGGCGCGCGATTTTCGTAAATAAGGTCAAAACATGGTTTTCCCAGGCACAGAATATAATTCTTTTGCTTTTCGGAATAGTATTGACCTTCAGTACGGTTGCGCCCATTGTCGCGATAGTTAAGGATACTTTTCAGATCCATCCGGGTACCATTGACCAGCACCTTACGGGCCGGACCACAGGTTATTCGATAGCAAACTATATCGACCTGTTTACCAGTAAGCTTGCAAGAAAGAATCTTTGGAGCCCGCTAACGAACACGGTCTATCTTTCCGTGCTGACTTGTGTAATTTCAATTATCTTCGGCGGACTTTTTGCTTTTCTCGTTACGAGAACAGACATGAAGTTTAAGAAGTACTTAAGCTCCATTTTCATTTTCCCCTACATAATGCCTCAGTGGACACTGGCCGTTGTGTGGCAGCACATGTTTTACTCCAACCGGGTTACGGGGACTTCGGACGGACTTATTGCTTCGATCTTTCACATATACTTCCCTCACTGGTGGTGTCAGGGACTCTTCCCCAGTGCAATGGTTCTGGGACTTCACTATGCACCCTTTGCCTATATCCTGATAGGCGGTATCTTCAAAAACATGGATGCAAACCTGGAAGAAGCCGCAACCATTCTTGATACACCGAAGTGGAAGATCATGTGCAAGGTTACGCTTCCCATGATCAAACCGGCGATCCTTTCCACGATACTTCTGGTATTCGGAAGTGCCATGGGAAGTTATCCCGTTCCTCATTACTTGAATCTTACGACACTGTCAACGCAGTATATTTCGTTAAACAGTAAATACACGGGCGAAGCAAGTATACTGGCGATAATCATGATGATCTTCGGCGTGCTGATCCTTGGCATAAACCAGATGAGCTTAAAGAGCCGGAAGAATTACACTACGGTAACGGGTAAATCCGGACAGCTGACGAAGATACGTATCGGCAGAGCCGGAAAGTATATCGTGGGTATCGTCTTTGCCATAGTTACTTTCTTTACCAGTATTTGGCCCATCATCCTGTTTGCTTTGGAAACCTTCTTGCCGAACCCCGGTGACTACAGTTTCCTATACACCGGAAATCTTGCCCACCTGACCACCAAGTGGTGGATCACCAGCGAGAACATTACGGAAAACGGTATGTACGGTCAGCCCGGTATACTTTATAACCAAACAATCTGGCATGCATTTGTGGGTACCCTGTTCCTGGCGATAGCCTGCGCGCTGATCGCAGGTACCATAGGAACCCTCATAGGATATGCGGTTTCAAAGAAGAGAAGAAACAAGTGGGCAAACTACGTAAACAACGTGGCATTCCTGCCCTACCTGATGCCTTCCATCGCTGTGGGCGCCGCTTTCTTTATCCTTTTCTCAAACGAGCATATCAACCTGTTTAACACTTATACGCTTCTTATCATCACGGGTGTTGTAAAGTACATTCCCTTTGCTTCCAGAAGCTCCTTAAATTCCATGCTTCAGATAAGCGGAGAACTGGAAGAAGCGGCGATAATACAGAACACTTCGTGGATAAAGAGAATGACCAGGATCATAATCCCGATCCAGAAGTCGTCGATCATAAGCGGATATCTGCTTCCGTTCATGACCTGTTTAAGAGAGTTGTCACTGTTCCTGCTTCTTTGTACCCAGGGCTTCATCCTTTCGACGACACTCGATTACTTCGACGAAATGGGCTTGTACGCATTCTCAAGTGCCATCAACCTGATACTGATCGTTACGATTCTTGTGTTCAATACATTGGTTAACAAGCTGACGGGCGCAAGCCTTGACAGCGGCATAGGAGGTAAGTAATCATGCCGGAAATCAAACTTGAAAATATAACAAAACGATGGGGAAAGTTCTTTGGCGTTGACAACGTAAGTCTTAACATTCCGGACAATTCCTTCATAACACTTTTGGGTCCCTCCGGTTGCGGTAAGACCACGATCCTTCGTATGATCGCAGGTCTTGAAACCCCTACGGAAGGCCGTATCACCATCGGTGACAGAGTCGTATTCGATTCGAATGCGGGCATCAATATTCCCGCCAACAAGCGTAAAGTGGGATTCCTGTTCCAGAACTATGCTTTGTGGCCCAACATGACCGTTTATGAGAACATTTCCTTCGGTCTTAAGAACATCAACGAAGAAATGCCGGTCATAGACGTGGAAGCAAAGCGTGCGGGTGACATGGTCAAGGCTCTTTCCAACGGCGCCAAGATCAAGGAAATCGTTTCCGAGTGCCGCGACAAGAACGGAAAACTTGACGAAAAGAAGGCTTACGTAAAGCTCATCGATAACTACACCCTTTCGATTTACACCGCAAAAGAACTCTTTTCATTAAAGATCCACGAAGCAAGCGATCCTCAGACCAGTGCTTCTTCCAAACTTTCCGAATATGCCGACAAGCTTGCTTCCATCAAAGCAAAGTATGCGGCAGAAGGTAAGGAATTAAACGAAAAGTACGAAGTAACGAAGAACGGCGAGCCCGTTATCGTAAAGAGAAAGTTAAGCAAGGAAGAGATCGACTCCAAGGTAAGAGCCTGCTCGAGGATCGTTAAGATCGGTATGTTCATGGACAGATATCCCGCAGAGCTTTCCGGTGGCCAGCAGCAGAGAGTTGCCATCGCCAGGACCCTTGCTCCCGAACCTCAGGTACTTTTCATGGACGAGCCTCTTTCAAACCTTGATGCGAAGCTCCGCCTTGAAATGAGATATGAGCTTCAGAGACTCCATGTGGAGACCGGAAGCACCTTCGTATACGTAACCCACGATCAGATGGAAGCCATGACCCTTGCAACAAGAATCTGTCTTGTAAGTAACGGCGTATTACAGCAGTATGCGGCTCCTCTGGAAGTTTACAACAGACCGTCGAACCTTTTTGTTGCCGATTTCGTAGGCAACCCTTCAATGAACTTTGTGGATGCCAAAGGCCGTCAGAACGAAGACGGAAGCGTTTCAGTCAAGATTTTCGGCGACGTAAGCGCCAGATTCGTTCCTTCGGAAGCAATAAACATTGCGGACTGGAAGAAAGAGCGTGACGCAGAGGCAGAGCGCAAGGTTGAAGAAGAAAAGAAGCGCCTTTCCGTTAAAGGTGCGGTAGAAAAGTCCAACAAGGACGAAGTTTTCAAATATCACATCCAAAAAGTGGAAGAGCAGGATGACAGCATCCAGGATGCGCCGGTCATCACCGACGAAGATTATGTTATCGGTATAAGACCCGAGGCCATAAACCTTTCAAACAGCGGAAGCATCAACACCACCATTTACGGTGCGATGCCCACCGGTATGGAATCCACTCTTAAACTGAAAGTCGGAGAATTCCTTTTGACAGGAGTCATTTTCGGTGGTGTAATATATAAGATCGGTCAGGAAGAAAAGATCAATATTTCGGGAAACGATATCCTGCTTTTCGACCGTCTTTCCGGAAAACTCATCTGCGCAGGAAAACTGGAGGTTTGATCCCGGGGTAAACCTGCCAATATTTAACAAATACTTGCAATTGAACGGGCCTTGTGTTAGAATACACAAGGTCTGTTCTTATGTTCAGACGAACCATAACCCTTTTCAAAGACCGCAGACACTCCGACTCGGGACTTTGTAATGGGCGATTACAGAAACACAGGAGGATAAACAAATGATTTCCAAGGAAAAGAAACAGGCAATTATCAAGGAGTATGCAAGAAGTGAAGGTGATACCGGTTCACCCGAAGTACAGGTAGCGGTTCTTACCGCCCGTATCCAGGAGCTTACCGAGCACCTTAAGGCTAATCCCAACGATAACCACTCCGCTCGCGGTATGTACATGCTTATCGGTCAGAGAAGGGGACTTCTTAATTACCTTCAGGGTAAGGATATCGAAAGATACCGTACTCTTATTGCCAAACTCGGACTCAGAAAGTAATTGCAATGGGGGGCGGGATGACCGCCCCCATATTCACCTTCCTGAGGAAGAAACAACACGGCTAACGCCGTGTCGCTGTCGCGAGTCTGCAAAGCAGCCTCGCTAGTCATCACAACATGGCCGTTGGCCATGTCGCCATCGCGAGCTCGCAGAGCGATCTCGCTAGTACGTGGAAGAAGCTTCCGAGACCACTGACAAGTCTACAGGGACTGCGGATTTATCAGTAGTTTCGGCGTCTTCTGCGAATCAAAGCAAAGGAGAAAAATATGTACGACACATTCAAACTCGAACTTGCCGGCAGAACCTTAAGCGTTGACGTAAACCGCGTAGGTAAGCAGGCAAACGGCTGTGCTTTCATGCATTACGGTGACACCACCGTTTTAAGTACGGCTACAGCTTCCGATGCCCCCAGAGAAGGCATCGATTTCTTCCCTCTTTCGGTAGAATACGAAGAAAAATTATACGCAGTGGGCAAGATCCCCGGCGGCTTCAACAAGCGTGAAGGAAAGGCTTCGGAGAACGCCATCCTTACCAGCCGCGTAATCGACCGTCCCATGCGTCCTTTATTCCCCAAGGACTATCGTAACGATGTAACCCTTAACAATATGGTTATGTCCGTTGATCCCGATTGCCGTCCCGAGCTCGTTGCGATGCTTGGTTCCGCAATTGCAACCGCTATTTCGGATATTCCCTTCGACGGCCCCTGTGCCATGACTCAGGTTGGCCTCGTTAACGGCGAGTTTGTTATCAACCCCACTCAGGAGCAGTGGAAAAACGGCGACCTTCAGATGACTGTCGCTTCCACCAAACAGAAGGTTATCATGATCGAGGCAGGTGCCAAGATCGTTCCCGAGGATAAGATCCTTGAAGCCATCTACAAGGCTCATGATGTAAACCAGACAGTTATCGCATTCATCGAAGAGATCGTTGCCAAGGTCGGCAAGAAGAAACACGAATACGAAAGCTGCGCTATCCCTGCAGAAATGTTCGAAGAAATGAAGAAGATCGTTACTCCCGAAGAGATGGAAGTAGCTGTTTTCACCGACGAAAAGCAGGTTAGAGAAGAAAACATCCGTGTTATCACCGAGAAGTTCAAGGAAGCCTTCGCAGAGAACGAAGAGTGGCTTAACATCCTTGGTGAGGCTGTTTATCAGTACGAAAAGAAAACCGTTCGTAAGATGATTCTTAAGGACCACAAGCGTCCCGACGGTCGTGAGATCACCCAGATCAGACCTCTTGCAGCGGAAGTTGATATCATCCCCAGAGTACACGGTTCTTCCATGTTTACCCGCGGACAGACCCAGATCTGTGACGTTTGTACCCTTGCTCCTCTTTCCGAGGTTCAGAAGGTTGACGGGCTTGATGAGAACGTAGTTGCGAAGAGATACATGCACCACTACAACTTCCCCGCATATTCCGTAGGTGAGACCAAGGTCAGCCGCGGACCCGGACGTAGAGAGATCGGACACGGAGCGCTTGCCGAAAGAGCTCTTTTACCCGTTCTTCCTTCGGAAGACGAATTCCCTTACGCAATCCGTTGCGTATCCGAAACATTTGAAAGTAACGGTTCCACCTCCATGGGTTCAACCTGTGCAAGCTGTATGTCTCTTATGGCTGCCGGCGTTCCCATTAAGGCTATGGTAGCAGGTATTTCCTGTGGTCTTGTTACCGGCGACACCGATGATGATTTCGTACTCCTTACCGATATCCAGGGTCTTGAAGACTTCTTCGGAGACATGGACTTTAAGGTAACGGGTACCACCGAAGGTATCACCGCTATTCAGATGGATATTAAGATCCACGGTCTTACCAGACCCATCGTCGAGGGCGCTATCGCACGTTGCCGTGAAGCAAGACTCTTCATCATGGAGAACTGCATGAAGCCCGCTATCGCCGAGCCCAGACCTACCGTTAACGAATACGCTCCCAAGATTGTTTCCATCCAGATCGATCCCGATAAGATCGGCGACGTTGTCGGTCAGAAGGGTAAGACGATCAATGCCATCATTGCTCAGACCGGAGTTAAGATCGACATCACCGATGACGGTATGGTAAGCGTTTGCGGTACCGACAAGGCTATGATCGAGAAGGCTGTTGAACTTGTAAAGACCATCGTTTCCGACTTTGTTGAAGGCGAAATTTACAAGGGAACCGTAGTAAGTATCAAGGAATTCGGCGCATTCATCGAGTTTGCTCCCGGCAAAGAAGGAATGGTTCACATTTCCAAGATTGCCAAGGAAAGAATCGACCATGTCGAGGATGTACTTACTCTCGGCGACAAGGTAACAGTTAAGTGCCTTGGAAAGGACAAGATGGGACGCATCAGCTTCTCCATCAAGGATGCATTACAGTAAGTAACCTTTGCCCCGGCAGAAGTGTATTCTGTCGGGTTTTTTTTATCCTTTGTCTTTAAGGAGTTTTTCATGAAGAAATATTCGGCCAAAATTATAGCCGCCCTGATATTTGTGATCCTTCTTGCGGCGGATTATTTCTCAAAAATGTGGGTTTCCGCCAATCTTGCGGGCAAAGAAAACATGGTGATAATCAAAGGTGTTTTCGAACTTGAATACCTGGAAAACAACGGGGCCGCTTTTTCAAGCTTCGCGGGGAAGCAGGTATTTTTGATAAGTCTGACGGTTATAGTTATCCTGCTTGCCGCAGTTGAGTTTTTAAGGATCCCCAATACGAAGCGTTTCATACCGCTGCATCTTGCTTTTGCGCTGCTGCTTTCAGGGGCTGTGGGAAACCTTATTGACAGGATTTCACAGGGCTATGTTGTTGATTTCTTCTACTTTGTACCCATCAATTTTCCCAGGTTCAACGTGGCAGATATCTGCGTGACTCTTGCGGTACCCTTTTTCATTATTTTGTTTTTCTTTGTCTATAAAGAAGATGAAACCGAGTTTTTGTTTAAGTTTAAGAAAAAATAGGAGGTTACGTTTATGAAGAGAGTATTTCTTATTGTGCTTGACAGTTTTGGCTGCGGTGAAATGCCGGATGCCGCAGAGTTTGGTGACAAGGGAGCAAACACTTTAAAAAGTGTGGCTTCCAGTGCTTTCTTCAAAGCACCGAACCTTACCAAACTCGGTCTTTTCAATATCGACGGTGCCGAAGGCGCCGCAAAAGAAGCCTCCCCCATCGGCGCATATTGCAGACTTTCCGAGGCGTCCAAAGGTAAGGATACAACCACCGGCCACTGGGAGATCGCGGGAATCCGTTCACTGGTGCCTTTTCCCACCTATCCCGACGGCTTTCCGAAGGAAGTGCTGGATGAATTCTCAAAGGCAGTGGGAAGGGGCGTTCTTTGTAACAAACCTTATTCCGGAACCGTGGTGATCAACGATTACGGCGATGAGCACGTAAAGACCGGAGACCTGATCATCTATACTTCCGCAGATTCGGTTTTTCAGATAGCAGCGCATGAGGATGTCGTACCTCTTGAGGAACTTTACGATATCTGCAGAAAAGCGCGTAAGATCCTGGTGGGAAAGCACGGTGTGGGCCGCGTGATCGCCCGTCCGTTTGTCGGGACCAGCGGAAAATACGAAAGAACTCCCCACAGACACGATTTTTCCCTTGAACCTACGAGCGTTACCATGCTTGACCAGCTGAAAGCAGTCGGAAAGGATGTGCTTGCTGTGGGCAAGATCAACGATATTTTTGCCGGAAAGGGCATTACGGAGTATGTTTACACCTCCGGAAACCCCGAAGGGATCGAGCGTACCATCGAGTGGATGGACAGGGATTTCGAGGGCCTTTGCTTTGTAAATCTCGTGGACACCGACATGATCTACGGACACCGACGGGATATTGACGGCTATGCCAAGGCAATTTCCTATTTTGACGATAATCTTGCCACCATAATGGGTAAATTAAGACCCGATGATATTCTCATGATCACCGCCGATCATGGCTGCGACCCGGGATATGTGGCAACCACGGACCATACCCGAGAATACATTCCGCTCCTTATGTACGGTAAGTCCGTGAATCCCGCAAATTACGGGACCAGGGAGAGTTTCACCGACATCGGAGCGACTGTGCTTAAATATTTGGGATTAAAACCCGAATTTGAAGGAGAGAGCATCCTTTAAGAGCCCCCCTGCAGGATTTAAGCAGGACGCTCGGCGTGGAATACACGCATTTGATAAAGCAGAAAGGAATCATTAAGTAATACATTCATGGGCAGTTTTGATAAAGAAATAAACAGACGTCGTACTTTTGCCATCATTTCCCACCCCGATGCAGGTAAAACCACTCTTACCGAGAAATTCCTGCTTTACGGCGGACAGATCAATCTGGCGGGAAGCGTTAAAGGTAAGGCTACGGCCAGACATGCGGTTTCCGACTGGATGGAGATCGAAAAAGAAAGAGGTATTTCGGTTACTTCCTCCGTTCTCCAGTTTGAATACGACGGATACTGCATCAATATTCTCGATACCCCCGGACACCAGGACTTTTCGGAGGATACCTACCGTACGCTGATGGCTGCGGATTCCGCCGTGATGGTCATTGACGGCGCAAAGGGCGTTGAGCCACAGACCCGCAAGCTTTTCAAGGTTTGTGCCATGCGAGGCATCCCGATCTTTACCTTCATCAACAAGATGGACCGTGACGCAAAGGACACCTTCGATCTTCTTGATGACATCGAAAAGGAACTGGGGATCGCCACCTGTCCCGTAAACTGGCCTATCGGCTCAGGTAAAGGCTTTAAGGGCGTATTTGACAGAGAGAGCAAGACCATCGTAACTTATTCGGACACCCAGAAGGGTACGAAGGAAGGCGAGACAAGGGTCGTTGCTTTGTCGGACACGGACGCAGCCCTTAAGGAGATAGGTGCCGATGCCAAAGAAAAGCTTGAAAGCGAGATAGAACTTTTGGACGGAGCCAGCGCGGAGTTTGATCTCAATCTTGTAAGAGCGGGAGAACTTACCCCCGTATTCTTTGGTTCCGCCCTTACCAATTTCGGCGTTGAGATATTCCTTCAGAACTTCCTTAAGATGGCCACAAATCCCCTTCCCCGAGTATCCGACGGAACGGAGGTTTCACCTACGGAAGATGTCTTCAGTGCCTTTGTTTTCAAAATCCAGGCCAACATGAACAAGGCTCACAGAGACAGGGTCGCTTTCATGCGGATCTGTTCCGGAAAATTCGAAGCGGACAAAGAAGTAAAGCATGTTCAGGGCGGAAGAAGTCTCAGACTTTCCCAGCCCCAGCAGATCATGGCGGATGAAAGAAAGATATTGAGCGAAGCTTATGCAGGCGATATTATCGGCGTTTTCGATCCAGGTATTTTCTCCATCGGAGACACGGTCTGCACCCCCGGTAAAAACATAAAGTACGAAGGTATCCCTACCTTCGCACCGGAACACTTTGCAAGGGTTCGACAGCTGGATACCATGAAGCGTAAGCAGTTTATAAAGGGTGTTAATCAGATCGCCCAGGAAGGTGCGATCCAGATCTTCCAGGAACTTAATTCCGGTATGGAAGAGATCATCGTGGGCGTAGTGGGCGTGCTGCAGTTTGATGTGCTTAAATTCCGCCTGGAAAACGAATATAACGTTGAGATAAGACTTGAGCCTTTACCCTACGAGCACATCCGCTGGATAGAAAAGTGCAACACCGATATCACCAAGCTTACGGGTACTTCCGACATGAAGAAAGTTACCGACCTTAAGGGCCGTCCTTTGCTCCTCTTTGTAAATCCCTGGAGCATCGGCATGACTCTCGACCGAAACCCGGGACTCGAGCTTTCGGAATTCGCACGTAATTAAGCGCAAAGCGTTGATCCGAAGAATTTTAAAAGCCGGCCGCAAGCCCTCACGGGATGCGGCCTTTTCTTTTAAATATTTCTTAACGGAATCCCTAATTTCTTGTCAATCATGCACTTCTGTGGTAGAATTTTTTGATAGTCAGAAGGATTTTTATTTATACGGAGGTCCAAATGGAAAACGAAAAAATGACAGCCTGTGACAGTACCATCAGCATAGCGGGAGACGTTGTAGGTAAGATCGCCGCCATCGCAGCCCTTGAAGTAGACGGTGTGTCTGCCATGGGAAACAATATTACTTCCGAGATACTTGGTAAGGTCGGTATCAAAAACCTTATGAAGAATGTTAAGGTCGAGATTCTTGAATCCAAGGTCAGGATTGCCATCGCCATTACCGTGTTCTACGGTGTGAGCCTTCCCGGTGTATCAAGCGCGGTTCAGCTTAAAGTCAAGCAGGCGGTTGAGAGTATGACGGGTCTTACGGTTAAGAGCGTTACCGTTAAGATCGCGGGAATCAGTCTTGCTAAGGAGAAGGTATGAAAAGAAGCGAAATACGAGAAACAGTCTTTAAGCTTTTGTTTCGTGCGGAATTCAACGATATAAGCGAAATGCCCGAGCAGACCGGGCTTTTCTTTGACATTGAGCAAAGAGTGGATGAAAATCCGATCTCCGAAGCCGACAGAGAATACATAAAGGCCAGAGAAGAAGCCATTCTTGCCAAACTTCCCGAGATAGACGCCGCCATTTCCGAGAAGGCAGTGGGCTGGACCATCGAAAGAATGGGAAAGGCAGATCTTGCCATTATCAGACTTGCCGTTTACGAGATCATGTTTGACGACGACATTCCCGTAAGCGTAGCGATCAATGAGGCGGTTGAACTTGCAAAAAAATACGGCCGCGAGGAATCCGGCGGCTTCGTAAACGGAGTGTTAGCTAAATTTGCCAAATAGCATTTACTCGGTCACTCAAGTAAATACCTACATCAAAAATATGTTTCAGACGGATTACCTGCTTAGGAACCTGGACGTCAGAGGGGAAATAAGCAACTTAAAGTATCATTCGTCCGGGCATATTTATTTTACCCTTAAGGACGAAAAATCCGCCATTAAGTGTGTGATGTTTGCAGGCGATGCAAAGAGTTTGGATTTTAAACTCAAAGAAGGCATGCAGGTAAGCGTCAACGGCCGCATCGACATATTTGAGCGTGACGGCACTTATCAGTTATATGTTAAGACCGCAAAGGAAGAGGGTCGCGGAGATCTGTTCCTTGAGTTTGAAAAGTTAAAAGAAAAACTTTGCGACATGGGAATGTTTGATGAGGCTTACAAACGTCCCATTCCCGCCTATGTTAAGACTCTCGGAGTTGTTACGGCACCCACGGGCGCTGCGGTAAGAGACATAATTAACGTTTCAAAGCGCAGAAATCCCGGCATCGGTATCGTGCTTTTTCCCGCAATAGTTCAGGGAGAGGACGCCCCCGCAAGTATAGTTAAGGGTATCAAGACCCTTGAAAACTATGGCGTGGATCTGATAATCGTGGGCCGAGGCGGAGGTTCGGTGGAGGACCTTTGGTGCTTTAACAGCGAAAGTGTGGCCCAGGCCATTTTCGACTGCAGTGTTCCGATTATTTCTGCGGTGGGTCATGAAACAGACTTTACCATAGCGGATTTTGTGGCGGACAAAAGGGCCGCAACGCCTTCACAGGCCGCAGAATTCGCAGTTTGCGATATAAGTGTGATACTAACCGGACTCGGTGAACTTAAAAGGAGTCTCATTAAAGACATGAATCGCATTCTTTTTGAAAAGAAAAAGGATGCGGAATTCTTTGCAAGACAGCTTTCGGCTCTAAGCCCCGTAAACCGCCTAAATGAGCAAAAGCAGAGGCTATGTAACTGCAAAAACCTTTTAAATCGGGCGATGAGCGATTCCTTAAAGAATGTAAGGCACAGACTGGAGGCGGGAGCCGCAAGGCTTCACGGACTTTCACCTCTTAAGCGGCTTTCCGGCGGCTATGCATATGTGGAATCCGACGGGAAAGCGGTCAAGAGCATAAAAGAGGTCAAAGAAGGCACCCTTCTTTCCATTAACGTGACCGACGGGCGCATAAGCGCCAGGGTGGAAGATTCAACGCCTTACAAACAGCAGTAATCAGTTTATCGAAGGGATGAACAGCATGAGCGAAAAGAAGAAAAGTGTCGAAGAAATGCTTAAGGGACTGGAAGAGACCGTTTCGGAACTTGAGAAGGACGATATCCCCTTAGAGCAGGCCTTTAAACTCTATGAAGAGGGCATGAAGTTAGCTTCTTTGTGCGATAAAGAAATCGAAAAGGTTGAAAAGAAGGTTTTATCCATAAGCGAAGGAGGTAAGGTCGATGAATTTTCATGACGAACTTGACGCACGGGTAAACAAGGTCAACGATCTTTTGGAAGGTGTTTTGAACATTGACACGGGACTTGCGGAACCCTTGATGGATGTTATGCGCTATTCGGTATTTTCACCGGGAAAGCGCCTTCGTCCGATCATTATGGAGGAAACTGCCGCTTTGTTTGGCAGGGACGCAAGAGAGCTTCCCTTCTTTATGGCAGCCCTTGAACTTATACATTCATATTCTCTGGTGCATGACGATATGCCCTGCATCGACAACGATGAATTCAGACGCGGACGCCGCACGACCCACGCGGTTTACGGTGAGCCCCTGGCACTTTTGGCCGGTGACGGGCTTTTAAACTACGCATACGAGACCGCTTCGGCGGCTTTTAACGAAACGGACGACATTTCCCTTGTTGCAAGGAGTATGCAGGTGCTTTCGAGAAAAGCCGGCATTTTCGGTATGGTGGGCGGTCAGTCCGTGGATGTGCGGATCGAAAAGAACCGCGATGAGATCGGAGAGAGAGAGCTTCTTTATATTCACAGGAAAAAGACCGGCGCTCTTTTGGAAGCTGCCATGATGATCGGCGGAATTCTGGGCGGTGCGACCCGGGAAGAAATCGATAAATTAAAGTCGGCCGCTTCTTCCATAGGGCTTGCTTTTCAGATAAGGGACGACATACTCGATGTTGAAGGGAATTTTGAAAATCTCGGAAAAACCATAGGTTCCGACTCCGCCAACGGAAAAGAAACCTATGTGACCCTCTTTGGCATGGAAAAGGCCAAGGAAGACGTCAAAAAATATTCGGAAAGTGCCCTTGAAACATTGAGATCTTTCCAAAAGAGAAACCTTTTCCTTGAGGAACTGGTGGAAAGCCTCGTGACACGAAACAGGTAGAGTAATGCTTCTTGATTCGATAGAAAAAGTAAATGACATAAAGAATATACCGGAAGAAGACTGGCCTGAGCTGGCGAGCGAGATAAGGCACTTTCTTATTGATAAGATAAGTGTTTCCGGCGGACATTTAGGGTCCAACCTCGGTACCGTGGAACTTACCATGGCGCTTCATCTTGCTTTCGACCTTCCCAAGGACAAGATAATCTGGGACGTGGGACACCAGTCCTACACCCATAAGCTTTTGACCGGCAGACGCGAAGGCTTTGAAATGCTCCGCAAATACGGCGGCATGGCAGGTTTCCCGAAGATCAACGAGAGTGAGTGCGACTGCTTTAACACGGGTCACAGTTCCACTTCTTTGTCCGCGGGTCTTGGTATGGTCAAGGCCCGGGATCTGACCGGCGGCGATAATTTCGTGGTCTCGGTCATCGGTGACGGCTCACTTACGGGCGGCATGGCTTATGAGGCTCTAAACAACGCTTCCAAGCTTGTAACCAACTATATCATGGTCTTAAACGACAATGATATGTCCATCTCCGAGAATGTGGGCGGTATTTCAAAATATCTTAACAGTATCCGTTCGAATGTCGGATATCAGGATTTTAAATTCGCGGTATTTAACAAACTCATGAATATGCCCGGCGGCGCAGGAATGGTAAAGGGCTTAAGAAAGGCCAAAAGCTCCGTTAAAAACCTGGTGGTGCCAGGAATGTTCTTTGAAGATATGGGTATTACCTATTTAGGCCCCGTGGACGGTCATAATACTAAGGCCGTTCTTACCGCCCTTAACGATGCCAAGCGCATGAAGAAAGCAGTAATCGTCCATGTGGTTACCAAGAAGGGTAAGGGCTATGCTCCTGCGGAGAACCATCCCGCAAGATTCCACGGTACGGAACCCTTCGACGTTGATACGGGACTTATCTCAAACCCGAAGATTAAGCCCAACTATACCGATATTTTCTCTACAGTCATGGTGAAGATGGGAGAGCGGGACGAGCGGGTGGTTGCAATCACCGCGGCAATGCCCGACGGAACCGGACTTAAGAGATTTAAAAACGCTCACCCCGACAGATTTTTTGATGTGGGAATAGCGGAAGAGCACGCGGTGACCTTTGCGGCGGGACTTGCGGCAGGGGGACTTAAACCCGTTGTGGCAATCTATTCTTCCTTCTTACAGAGAGCTTACGATCAGATATTGCACGATGTCTGCATTCAAAAGCTTCCCGTGGTATTTGCCATAGACCGCGCGGGGATCGTGGGTGCGGACGGTGAAACTCACCAGGGAATATTCGATCTTTCCTTCCTTTCGGAGATTCCGGGGCTTACGGTGATGGCTCCCAAGAATAAATGGGAGATTTCGGATATGTTAAAGTTCGGACTTGCCCTTGAGGCTCCCGTGGCAATCAGATATCCAAGGGGCGAAGCCTACGACGGACTTGAAGAGTATAGAACCCCCGTGGAACTTGGTAAGAGCGAGATAATTTATCGGGAAAAAGACATCGCCCTTTTGGCTCTCGGCTCCATGGTTAAAACCGCCGTTGAAGTGAGAGACCTTTTAAAGGACAAAGGTTTATCCTGCACCCTCATCAATGCCAGGTTTGCAAAGCCCATAGATTCGGAGACCTTAAAGGAAATATCCGAAGACCATTCCCTTCTTGTGACCATGGAAGAAAACGTCACGAGCGGCGGATTCGGGGAAAGGACCAGACAGTTGCTTTTTGAGGAGGGAATCGACATGAATCTTCTCAATATAAGCCTCCCCGATATGTTTTTGGAGCACGGAAGCGTCGACATTTTGAAAAAGAAAACGGGACTGGATGCGCAGTCAATCGTAAAGCGCATTGTAGCGTTCCTCGAAAATAACAGGTAATTTTATGAAAGAAAGGCTGGATGTTCTGGTAACGGAAGCGGGATACGCCTCCTCCCGGGAGAAGGCGAAGGCCCTCATTATGAGCGGCAATGTTTTCGTTAACGGACAGAGAGAAGACAAAGCAGGTACCTTCTTTGAAAGAGAGGGCTTAGAGCTTACAGTCAAGGGCGGTGAACTTAAATACGTAAGCCGCGGCGGACTTAAGCTTGAAAAGGCCATGAAGGTATTCCCAATAGACTTAAACGGCTGTGTCTGCATGGACATAGGAGCTTCCACCGGAGGGTTTACCGACTGTATGCTTCAAAACGGAGCAAAGAAGGTGTTTTCCATCGATGTGGGACACGGTCAGCTTGACTGGAAGCTTCGAAACGACGAAAGAGTCGTGTGCATGGAAAAGACCAATTTCCGTTACACAACTCCCGAAGATATAGGCGAAGAACCGGATTTTGCATCGGTAGACGTTTCCTTTATCTCACTGACCAAGATTCTTGGACCTGCTTATAATATTATTAAAGCCGGGGCTTATATGGTATGTCTTATCAAGCCCCAATTTGAAGCCGGCAGGGAAGAAGTCGGAAAGAAGGGCGTTGTAAGAGACAAAAAAGTCCATGAGGACGTAATTAGAAAAATCGCGGATTTTTCCCTTCAGACGGGCTTTTCGGTATTAAGCCTCGATTATTCCCCCATTAAGGGGCCTGAAGGCAATATAGAATACCTTCTTTTTATCCGGAAAGACGGTATAGACAAAGCAGAGAACCATGTAACAGAGGTTGACATAACAAACACAGTCAACAAGGCACATGAAAGTCTTGAATGACAGCAAACAAACACAGAGGTGTAAGATGGAACGTTTTCTTATTCGAACCAACGAGTCAAAGGACGAGAATTTACAGGTTACAAAGAGCATTGCCGATTTCCTTAAATCCAAAGGGAAAACGGTCACCATAGAATCCATGGACGATGAAAAGATTTACGGAAAAGAAGAATCCGCAAGCTTTGAAAAGGGTGAAAAGCCCGATGCGGTCATCGTTCTCGGAGGAGATGGAACCATGCTTCGTGCCGCAAGAGATTTTGTGGAGGAAGAGATTCCTCTTATCGGCGTCAATCTCGGCGGCCTCGGCTATCTTGCCGAAATCGACAGAGACGGCATTTTCAAGTCTTTGGAAAAGCTTACAAGCGGCGAATACTTCATCGAAGAAAGAATGATGCTTGAGGGAAGTGTCATCAGAAACAACAAGCCCGTAGCCTATGCAACGGCGTTAAATGATATTGCGGTCTTAAAATCCGTTCCCTACAGAGCCATCAATTTCGATGTGTACGTTAACGGCCTTTTCTTAAAGTCCTACAGTGCCGACGGTGTCGTTGTTTCAACACCCACAGGTTCAACGGGATATAACCTCTCCGCAGGCGGCCCCATAGTGGAGCCCGGTGCGGATCTGCTGGTGCTTACGCCTGTTTGTCCCCATACCATGAATTCTCGCAGCATCGTACTTTCGGGAGAGGACGAAGTGCTTATCGAGATCAAGGACGCAAAGAACGGCGGAGAGCAGCCCGCTTTTGCAATGTCAGACGGAGCTTCCCACTTCGAACTTAAGACCGGAGACGGCTTTGTAATGCGCCGTTCCGACAAGCGGACCAGGATCGTGAAGCTTAACCGTGAAAGTTTCCTTGAGGTCCTTAAGTCCAAGATGAGCTGATAAGCGGGGGTAAACGTGAAAAACGGCAGACAGAAGAAAATTATCGAAATAATCGAAAACAACGAGATCGAAACCCAGGAAGAACTGGTGGACAGACTGAAGGCCGAGGGGTTTAATGTTACTCAGGCCACGGTTTCCAGGGACATCAGGACCCTTTCCGTTTACAAGAAGGCCATAGGTGACGGCAGACAGAAATATGCCGTTGAAAAAGAAAATGACCACACTCTCGACGGCAAGTTTAAAAGAGTGTTGAGGGATGGATTCGTTTCCATAGACATGGCCCAGAACATCTTGGTCATCAAGACGGTTTCGGGTATGGCCATGGCGGTTGCCGCTGCCGTGGACGCAATGCATTTTAAAGAAATTGTGGGTACAATTGCGGGGGATGATACAATTATGATGGCTGTCCGTACTGTGGAAGACACCAGAGCCGTCATGAAGAAAATCAACCTTCTTTTGAATGAATAGCTTACAGAGAAAAAATACGGATTCCGGGGAGAGAAGACTGGAGAAGTATGTTAGAAAGCATTTATGTTAAGAATCTTGCGCTTATTGAAGAGTGCGGGATCGATTTTAAAGAGGGACTGAATATTTTGACCGGAGAAACGGGCGCAGGAAAATCCGTGCTCATCGGCTCCGTTAATTTGGCACTCGGTGCAAGGGCTGACAAGGACATGATCAGGACCGGCGCCGAGGATGCGTTCGTATCCATTTCTTTCAGCGAAAGCGCCAAGGCGCGTACGCTTCTTGATTCCTGGGATATACCCTGTGATGACGGCACCATAGTTATTTCCAGGAAAATTTCCGCAACAAAAAACATTTTTAAGATCAACGGAGAGATCGCAAATGCAAGGCAGGTCAAGGAACTGGCCGAATATCTCATCGATATTCACGGGCAGCACGAGCACCAGTCTTTGTTGAACAACGCCCGCCAGCTTGAAATGCTGGATGCTTACGGTATGGAAAAGATCGCTCCCGCCCTTGAAAAATGTGCCGAATCTGCCGGTAAATTAAAGGCACTTCGGGAAGAACTTTCAAGCCTTTCCGAAAGGCAAAAGGGCAGCGACCGCGAGATCGACCTTCTTTCCTACGAAATAAAGGAGATCGACGACGCCAACCTGATTCCCGGTGAAGACGAGGAACTGGAAGAAAAATATAAGATCATGCAGGCCGCGGGAAAGAACACGGAACTCTTAAACGAGGCTTTAAACTGTGTTTCCGGAGATTTTGGTGACGCCGGCAGCCTTATTTCCAGGGCAATTCAGAGCATGAACCGAGTTAAGAGCGAAGACGAGCGGATAACTTCCGCCATTGATAAACTTTCGGAAGCCGAGGAACTTTTAGGCGATTTTTCACTTGAAATATCCAGATATCTTTCGGACACCAACTTTTCGGAAGAAGAGTTTAAAGAAACGGAAGAAAGATTAAACCTCATAAACACCCTTAAAAACCGTTACGGTGCTACGGTTGACGAGATCCTTAAAACAAGGGACGAAAAAGAAAACGAACTTTTAAAGCTTCGGGATATCGACGCTTACAGGGAAAAGATCAAAAAAGAATGCGATGAAGCGGAAGCCGTTTACACCGCTTCTGCCCGCAATTTAAGTAAGTTAAGGACCGAAGCCGCAAAGCGCTTTTCAAAGGAACTTGAAACTGAGCTTAAGGAATTAAGCTTCGGTACCGTTGCTTTTAACATTGAGGTCATACCGGATGAGTCCAAGGTTTCAAATCTTGGGTTTGATTCCTGCGAATTTATGATATCCGTTAACCTGGGTGAACCCTTAAAGCCCATGAAGAATGTTTCAAGCGGAGGCGAACTTTCAAGGATCATGCTGGCTATCAAGACGATCCTGGCGGAAAAGGATGACATCGATTCCCTTATTTTCGATGAAATAGACGCAGGTATCAGCGGACGTACCGCCTGGGAGGTTTCGGGCAAACTTAACCGCTTATCGAGAAAACATCAGGTTATTGCAATCACACACCTTGCTCAGATCGCCGCCATGGCAGATGCGCATTTTGAAATAAAGAAAACAAGTGCGGAGGGAAAGACAGTCACCAACATTTCCATGCTTGACAGAGAAGGCGAGATCGGAGAGCTTGCAAGGCTCATCGGAGCGGATGAGCAAAGTGAAGCCAGTCTCACCAACGCCAAAGAATTAAAGGACAGAGCAGATGCCGAAAAGAAGCGCTGACAAAAATTTATATATGTGGCTTTACGGCGCATTCTTATGTGTCTATTTTGCGGCGCTTTTTTATCTTTTCAGGGCTGAACTTACGGTCTATCCCACGGATCCCGACTTCAGGTTTGAGTCCGATACCTATGTCCATGTGATATTTGCGATAAAGAACGGATATTTTCACAGCCTGAGTGCCTTTATTTATATCCTTCTTTCAAAGCTTCCCTTTATGTATTATACGATCCCCTGCCTGCTTTCTTTTATGACGGTGGGGGCTGTAGTCCTCGTCCAAAGCCTCATTGAAGTGCTTCCCGGGGGAGAGAAGATACCTGCACCTGCGGTTTACATAATATCTATTCTTTCGAATTTCGCCATGGGTTTTTACCTTCCCTTTGTAAACAGGCAGCATTACATAGGCTATGAAAACGCCAATATGTGGCACAATTCCACTTATATCTTCATGAGATTTTTCGCCGTGCTCACGGTGATCGTCTTTGTGAAACTCTACAGAAGCTACAAAGACGGCATCGACGTTAAAAGCTTTTGCTTATATACGCTTTTGCTTACCGTGACCACGGGCTTTAAGGCAAGCTTCTTTACCGTTTTCGCACCCTTCCTTGCAATCCTTCTTTTAAGGGATCTTTTCAGGAGAACAAAGTTTTTGCGGGTATTTGTAATGGCCTGCTCTGTACTTCCTTCCTTTGTTGTTTTGGTGCTTCAGAGTCTGGTGCTTTTTGCGGGAGAAGAAAAGGCAAGCATAGTTTTTGCACCCTTTAAGACCTTTTCCGAACGGGGAGACCATCCGAAGGTGTCTCTGATCGTGTCCATCCTTTTCATGATTGTGGTATTGGCCTTTAATATTCCGAAACTTAAGAGCGACGGAATATATGTGGGCAGCATTCTTTTCTTTGTCATTGGGTTTACGGAGGCTTTGCTTTTGGCGGAATCGGGAGCCAGAGACGAAGCATCCAATTTTATGTGGGGTTATTCGATTACCCTCTATTTTGCATTTATTATCGCCGCGAGACGCGCATACTTATCCTTCCTTGAAAGCGGAAAGAAGCTTCCCGTTTTCCTGATGCAGACAGGTGTCTTTCTCTGGCACGCGGTAAGCGGAGCCTGGCATTTCGTGCTTCTGCTTCTGGGCTTTACGTTTTTTAAGTAGGAAAGTATAATATAAGCGAATGTATATCCGGAGGATCGAAAGTGAAGAAAATTCTTTTTGTGGCATCGGAAGGGGTTCCCTTTATCAAAACAGGAGGTTTGGCCGACGTTGTCGGATCCCTGCCAAAGTGCATCGATTCGAAGTACTTTGATGTCAGAGTGTTCCTGCCCAAATATGCCTGCATGAGACAGGAAATGAAGGACAAGATGAAATATCTGACTCACTTCTACATGGATTACAACTGGAAGAATGAGTACGTGGGCATACTGACTGCGGTTGAGGACGGGGTTACCTATTATTTCGTAGACAGCGAATATTACTTTAACGGATACAAGCCCTACGGCGACGATCCGTTGTTTGAGATCGAAAAATATGCTTATTTCTCAAAAGCGGTGCTTTCCGCACTTTCACTGATAGACTTCAGACCCGATGTGATCCATTGTCACGACTGGCAGACAGGTCTTGTTCCCGTTTATCTTAAGGAACGTTTCCAGGGCTCGGATTTTTACCGCGGAATCAAATGCGTAATGACGATCCATAACCTTAAATTCCAGGGTAAATGGGGCGTAAAAGAGGTTCAGAACATTACGGGACTTTCGGACTATTTCTTTACCGCAGACAAGCTGGAAGCCTATAAGGATGCAAACCTCTTAAAGGGCGGCCTGGTTTATGCGGACGCCATCACCACCGTCAGCGCTACCTATGCGCAGGAGATCATGACGGACTTTTACGGAGAGGGGCTTAACGGTCTTTTGGCCGCCCGCTCCGGTGACCTTCGCGGTATCGTAAACGGTATCGATTACGAGGAATACGATCCCGCGAACGATAAAACCTTGAAATATCCCTTTGATGCGGTCAATTTCCGCAAAGAAAAGGTTAAGAACAAGACGGCGCTTCAGCAGGAACTGGGCCTTGCGGTTAATCCAAAGACCATGATGATCGGTATCATTTCACGGCTTACGGACCAGAAGGGCCTCGATCTTGTGGCTTATATGATGGACGAACTCTGTCAGGATAATGTGCAGATAGTTGTGGTGGGTACCGGCGAAGAGCGGTATGAAAACATGTTCAGACACTTTGCCTGGAAATATCCCGAGAAAGTGTCCGCAAACATCTACTATTCAGAGGAACTTGCTCACAGGGTTTATGCTTCTTCCGATGCATTTTTAATGCCTTCCCTCTTTGAACCCTGCGGTTTGAGTCAGCTCATTGCATTAAGATACGGAACGGTTCCCATTGTAAGAGAGACAGGCGGTCTTAAGGACACTGTGGAACCTTACAACGAATTTGAAAATAAGGGTACCGGCTTTTCCTTTGCAAATTACAACGCTCATGAAATGCTTTACTGCATAAGAAACGCCGAGCGCATCTATTACGACAGAAAGCGCGAATGGAACAAGATCGTGGATCGCGACATGGCGGAGGATTTCTCCTGGCACAGAAGTGCATTAAAGTATCAGGAAATGTATGACTGGCTGGTGGAAAAGCAGTAAAGCGGCATATTACATTCAGGCGGGATTTTCTATGGATAAAGACATAAGGACTAACGAAAGCTTTCGTGTCCGCCGTGCCAAAGAAACCGACATAGACGGGCTTTTGGCATTGCTTGTGCAGGTGGACATGGTGCATCATAAGGGCAGACCCGATCTTTTTAAGGGCCCTGCCACCAAATATAACGGGGAAGAACTTAAGACCATCATTGCGGATGATACTACCCCGGTATTTGTTTGCGTTGATGATTCGGACCGTGTCATCGGTCATGGTTTCTGTATTCATAAGCAGGTTTTAAGAGATTCGGTACTTACGGATGTCCGGACCCTTTATATCGATGATATCTGTGTGGATGAAGGCCACCGAAGGCTCGGAGTGGGAGAGATGCTTTACCGCCACATTTACGAATATGCCAAACGTGAAGGGTTTTACAATATAACCCTCAATGTCTGGTCTTTAAACCCGGGCGCAGAGAAGTTTTACGAATCTATGGGACTTAAGCCCCAGAAGATCTGCATGGAAGCGATCATTTAAGAAAGAGTGTTTTAAATGGCTTTTGACGGAATTACGGTTGCGGCCTTAAGAAAAGAATTATCGGATAAGCTTACGGGCCTGCGTATCGTAAAGATAGCAGAACCCGAAGCCGATGAGATCCTTTTGAGTATTAAGGGAAACTCAACCCAGTATAAGGTACTGTTAAGCGTGAATGCTTCTTTGCCTTTGGTTTACATAACTGACGATAACAAGCCTTCGCCCCAGACGGCGCCGGCTTTTTGTATGCTTTTACGCAAGCACCTTGCCAATGCAAGGATCGTTTCCATAACACAGCCGGGATTTGAAAGGATATTGAAATTCGAACTCGAGCATCTGGATGAAATGGGAGATATGAGCCGGAAGTTTTTGATAGTCGAGCTTATGGGCAAATACTCAAACATTATTTTCACGGATGAATCCGAGATCATTCTTGATGCCATCAAGCGTGTAAGTCATAACGTAAGCTCCGTGCGAGAGGTTTTGTCGGGGCGAAAGTGGTTTATTCCCGGAGCCGGCGAAAAGAAGATAGGCAGCGAATGCGGGGAATCCGAGTTTAGAGAAGTTATGTTAACTGCACACGAAGCGGTTCAGAAGGCTCTTTACTTAAACTTTGAAGGTATGTCTCCGGTGCTTGCTTCCGAGCTTTGTTTCAGGGCGGGAGTTGATTCCGATGCCTCCACGTCTTCTCTAAACGAGGTTGACATAACAAATCTTTGGAAGGCCTTTTCTTTGTTCTACGAAGGGATTGCCGGGGGCGAATTTGCTCCGGAGATCAGGTACGAAGGAAGTACCCCCGTTGAATTTGCGGCGCATCCCCTGACTCTCTACGGGGAACTCAAACGGGTTTCCTATGACAGTATCAGCGAGACTCTCAATGTTTTTTACAGGGAAAAGAGCGCAGTCCTCAGGATGCGTCAAAAGTCTTCCGACCTTAGAAAGATTACCCAGACTGCTTTGGAAAGAAACGTTAAAAAGCTGGACCTTCAAAGAAAACAGCTTGAAGATACCGAGAAACGCGAAAAGTATCGCATTTACGGAGAACTGATAAATACCTACGGATATACGGTGAAAGACGGAGAAAAGTCCATGATGGCCGTTAATTTCTATAACGGCGAGAATGTGACGATTCCTCTGGACCCTCAGCTTACGGTAAAGGAAAACGGAAAGCATTATTTTGATAAATACGTTAAGTTAAAGCGAACTGCCGAAAACTTAACGGGCATCATAGAGGAGGTTTCCGCCCAAACCGAGCATTTGCGCAGTATTCTTACGGAACTTGATTTTGCCCAGAGTGAAAACGATCTTTCGGAAGTAAGAGATGAGCTTTACGAGGCGGGATACATTAAATCCCGGGGAAAGACCGACAAGAAAAAGAAAACTCTGTCGGAACCCCTGCATTTTGTAAGTTCCGACGGTTTTGACATATATGTTGGAAAGAACAACTTCCAGAACGACAGACTTACCTTTGAGTTTGCAAACGGCGGAGACTGGTGGTTTCACGCAAAAAAAATGCCCGGATCCCATGTCATCCTGAAGACGGACGGACGGGAAGTTCCGGACAGAGCCTTTGAGGAAGCCTCAAAATATGCGGCCATGTATTCCGAAGGAAAGCATTCCTCCAAGGTGGAAGTTGATTATACACTTAAAAAGAATGTGAAGAAACCTGCGGGAGCAAATCCCGGATTCGTGGTTTATTACACAAATTATTCCATGATGGTGGATCTGTAACAGGTTTACATAAGATCGCTCAATTTCTTACCGTAAAAGAAATCATGAACCATTTTGTCATACTCTTGCCAGAGGGGAAGGGTATGACATTTTTTTTGCCTGGGGCAATCCGTGATGGCACCCGAGAGACATGCAACGGGAGAAAGGGACCCTTCCATGAGTTCGATTATTTCGCCAATGGAATAATCCTCGGGCTTACGGGTGAGTTTATATCCGCCGCCCTTGCCGCTGGTACCTACCAAGAGCTTTTGCTCCACCAGATCCTTTACTATGATCTCAAGGTATTTTTTCGAGATTTCCTGTCTTTCCGCAACGTCCTTTAAGGGAATGTAGCTGTCGGTATTTTGCATCGCAATGTCTAAAAGCACTCTCAGTGCGTATCTTCCTTTGGTAGAGATCATGACTGCCTCCTTTATTTATCATATTATACTATAGGGTTAGTAGGTAATACAAGCCCTTATTTACCTATTGACATACTGGGTAAAAGGGCTTAATCTGTTTCTGAAAGGAGTTTGAAATGAAAATATACGCAGACAATGCAGCAACAACCAAATTGAGCGATACAGCGCTAAAGGCCATGCTTCCATATTTTACGGAATACTACGGCAATCCTTCGTCCCTTTATGAATTCGGACAGGAGGCCCGCACCGCAATAGAGGAAGCGCGTGAAGCGGTGGCACTTTCCATAAATGCTAAAACAAAAGAAATAACCTTTACATCGGGTGGTAGCGAAGCGGATAACCAGGCCATTCTTTCCGCAGCGGCCATCGGCAAAAGAAACGGAAAAACACATATAATTTCCACTGCTTTCGAGCATCATGCGGTGCTTCATACTCTTGAAAAGCTTGAAAAAGAAGGCTTTGAGGTAACCCTTCTTGATGTTCACGAAAACGGCATAGTCCTGCCGGAAGAGTTAGAGGCGGCCATACGCCCCGAGACCTGTCTTGTAACCGTAATGTATGCTAATAATGAGATAGGCACAATACAACCCATAAGAGAGATCGGCGCCATCTGCAAAAAGCACGGGGTACTGTTTCACACGGACGCGGTTCAGGCTGTGGGACATTTAAAGATTGACGTGGAGGCCGACAATATAGACCTGCTTTCTGCCAGTGCCCATAAGTTTAACGGGCCCAAAGGAACAGGGTTTCTTTATGCAAGAAAGGGCGTTTTGCTTAAGAATGTGATTGAAGGCGGAGCTCAGGAACGTGGCAAAAGAGCCGGCACGGAAAATGTTCCGGGAATCGTCGGAATGGCCGCAGCAATTAAGGAAGCTGTTGCCCATATTGATGAAAACGCAAAGAAAATGACCGAAATGAGGGATCACCTTATAGACGGACTTTCAAAGATACCCCATTCTTCTTTAAACGGTGATGCGCGTCGGCGCCTTCCCGGCAATATAAGCTTTTGCTTTGAAGGAATCGAGGGAGAGGCACTTTTACTCTTGCTTGATGACAAAGGGATTGCGGCGTCTTCGGGAAGCGCCTGTACTTCGGGAGCTCTTGACCCGAGCCACGTGCTTCTTGCCATAGGGCGTGTTCATGACGTTGCTCACGGATCCTTAAGACTTACCATTTCTCCGGAACTTACGGAGGAGGGCGTTTCTTACATCATTGACGCGGTAAAGTCGACGGTTGAGTATTTGAGAAGCTTTTCACCGGTCTGGAGAGATCTTGAATCCGGAAAACTTAAGCACATTCTGTAGGAGGTTTATATGGCATTATACAGTGAAAAAGTAATGGATCATTTCAGAAATCCCAGAAATGTGGGCGTTATTGAGAATGCCGACGGAGTGGGAGAGGTCGGAAACGCCAAATGCGGCGATATCATGAAGATGTATCTTAAGATAAAGGACGACATCATCGAGGATGTGAAATTCGAGACCTTCGGCTGCGGCAGCGCCATTGCTTCGAGTTCCATGGCCACGGAACTCATTAAGGGAAAGCCTCTTTCCGAGGCCATGACCCTTACCAACAAAGCGGTGGCGGAAGCTTTGGACGGCCTTCCAGATTACAAAATGCACTGCTCCGTATTGGCGGAAGAGGCCATAAAATCGGCAATTGACGACTATCATTCAAAGCAGGCCGAAAAAGAAAAATAAAAATATTTTTATAAACCTATTGACACAGTAGGTAAGAAGGTGTAATATCTCAACCATAAAGCAAAGAAAGGAGACGAAAGCAATGTTTAAGCAGACAGTTAATTCCAATAACTTCATGATGTGTTGTCGAATGCTTAACTCCCGGGCACTTTTAATGGCCGGTGCTTACGTCTGCCGATGTTGACACCGATGATCATGGATGAATTCTTATGATTTGAGCCTTTTGCCCGGGAGTTTTTACAAGCCTCCGGGCTTTTTGTATGCTCAGCAGGAAAACAAGCACCTGCGAAGCAGGTATTTGTTTTCACCTGAGCATACACGAAGCAGAAACAAGAGTTGCGTAGCAACGAAAGCCGTGAAGCGGCGGTTTCTGCGAGTTGATCATAAAAAACAATCATAATTCATTCAAATACAAAGGAGATTAAACAATGAGCGATTACAGATTCGAGACATTACAGTTGCACGTAGGACAGGAACAGGCAGATCCCGCCACCGATTCAAGAGCGGTGCCCATCTATCAGACCACTTCTTATGTATTTCATAATTCAAAGCACGCAGCCGACAGATTCGGACTTGCGGATGCCGGAAACATTTACGGAAGACTTACCAACACCACTCAGGACGTTTTTGAAAAAAGAATTGCAGCACTGGAAGGCGGTTCCGCTGCACTTGCTTTGGCATCCGGTGCAGCTGCCATCACTTACACCATTGAGGCTTTGGCCGCAAACGGCGGCCACATCGTAGCACAGAAGACTATCTACGGCGGAAGCTACAACCTGCTTGCTCACACACTTCCCCAGTACGGCATCAACACCACCTTCGTTGATGCTCATAATCTTTCGGAAGTTGAAGGAGCCATCACCGAAAACACCAGAGCGGTCTATCTTGAGACCCTCGGAAATCCCAACAGCGACATTCCCGATATCGACGCCATCGCCGAGATCGCTCACAGGCACGGACTTCCCCTGGTAATAGACAATACCTTTGGTACCCCTTATCTTATCAGACCCATCGAACACGGTGCCGATATCGTGGTTCACTCCGCAACTAAATTTATCGGTGGTCACGGAACCACTCTTGGTGGTATTATAGTTGAGTCAGGCAAGTTTAACTGGAAGGCAAGCGGCAAGTATCCAAACATCGCAGAACCAAATCCCAGTTACCACGGTGTATCTTTTGCCGATGCCGTAGGCCCCGCTGCATTTGTGACCTATATCCGTGCCATCCTTTTAAGAGATACGGGCGCCACCATCGCTCCCTTCAGTGCATTCCTTCTTTTACAGGGAACCGAAACTCTTTCTTTGAGACTTGAAAGACATGCTGAAAACACCCAAAAGGTAGTGGAATATCTCAGTAAGCACCCTCTGGTTGAGAAGGTTAACCATCCTTCGTTGGCCGATCACCCGGATCACGAGCTTTATACAAAGTATTTCCCTAACGGCGGTGCATCAATTTTTACCTTCGAGATAAAGGGCGGACGGGAAGAAGCCTGGAAGTTCATTGATAATCTCAAGATCTTTTCACTCCTTGCCAATGTTGCGGACGTTAAGAGCCTTGTGATCCATCCGGCTTCCACCACCCATTCCCAGCTTTCCAAGGAAGAACTGCTTGACCAGAACATTAAGGAAAACACCATCCGACTTTCCATCGGAACCGAACACATCGATGATATTATTGCAGATCTCGAAAGGGGATTTGCAGCCATCAAATAAAACAAAATCAAAGGAGAAAAATCATGGCAAAGATTTATAAGGGAGCCATCGAGCTCATAGGAAACACCCCCCTCGTAGAGGTCGTAAACATCGAAAAAGAACTGGGACTCAAAGCAACGGTCCTTGTAAAACTCGAATATTTTAACCCCGCGGGAAGCGTTAAGGACAGAATCGCAAAGGCAATGATCGAAGACGCGGAAAGTAAGGGACTTTTGAAGGAGGGCTCCGTTATAATCGAGCCAACATCCGGTAACACCGGTATCGGTCTTGCATCCATCGCCGCATCCAAGGGCTACAGGATCATTCTTACCATGCCCGAGACCATGAGCGTTGAAAGAAGGAACATCCTTAAGGCTTACGGCGCGGAACTGGTTCTTACGGAAGGTGCAAAGGGCATGAAGGGAGCCATCGCAAAGGCTGAAGAACTTGCAAAGGAAATTCCCGGAAGCTTCATCCCCGGACAGTTTGTAAATCCTGCCAATCCCAAGATACACAGAGAGACCACGGGTCCCGAAATCTGGAGAGACACCGACGGAAAGGTTGATATTTTCATCGCAGGTGTAGGCACAGGCGGAACCGTTACCGGAACCGGAGAATACTTAAAGAGCCAGAATCCCAATGTGAAGGTTGTTGCTCTTGAGCCCAAGGATTCCCCCGTTCTTTCCGAGGGAAGACCCGGCGCCCACAAGATTCAGGGTATCGGCGCAGGTTTCGTTCCCGACGTTCTTAATACCAAAGTTTACGACGAAGTTTTTACCGCCTCAAACGAGGATGCTTTCGCAACTGCAAAGCTTCTTGCAAAGAAAGAAGGTATCTCGGTAGGTATCTCCTCGGGTGCAGCGCTTTTTGGTGCCATCGAGCTTGCAAAACGCCCCGAAAACGCAGGAAAGACCATTGTTGCCCTTCTTCCCGACAGCGGCGACAGATACTATTCAACTGCTTTATTCACCGAATAAAGATGGGTGTGAAGGACCGTCCCTCATTTGGGGCGGTCTTTTTTGTGTAATTTGTCCTGCGGTATCGGAAAGCCCAGGGTTGACTATTTTCATAGGATTTCCTATAATTACGTAGGATATGCAACGAGTCTTTGGGAAAATTTGCATGCCCAAAATAACCCGAGGGGTATGACCGTATGATTAAAAGTATGACCGGTTTCGGACGTTGCGAATACGCAGATTCGAACCGCAGGTTTGCCGTGGAGATCAAGTCTGTCAATCACAGATATCTCGACATGACCGTTAAGATGCCCAAGAAACTTAATTTCTTTGAGGCAACCATCCGCAATGAACTTAAAAACTATATTCAGCGCGGAAAAGTTGATGTTTTCATCACTTATGAGGATTTTACCGACAACAGCGCCTCCGTTAAATACAACAAGGAGCTTGCCGGCGAATACCTCAAGTATTTAAAGCAGATGGCCGAGGATTTTGAACTCGACTGTGATGTGAGGGTTTCTACTCTTTCCCGTCTTCCCGAGGTTTTCGACATGGAAGAACTGGAGATCGATGAGGAGGAGATCTGGTCCGGACTTAAAAAGGCCGTTTGCGGCGCCGCAGAGAAATTTGTGGAATTCCGCATCAAAGAAGGCGAAAACTTAAAGAACGACCTTATCTCAAAACTCGACGGTATGCTTGAGCATGTTAAATACATTAAGGACCGTGCTCCCGGGATCATCGAAGAGTACAAGGAAGGCCTGAAGGCCAAGATCGCTGAGATGCTGGGCGATACCAAGGTTGACGAAGCAAGACTTCTTACCGAAGTTACCATCTTTGCCGACAGAGTCTGCATTGACGAGGAAATCGTCAGACTCACCAGCCACATCGAAGCAACCAAGAAGGCCCTTATCGACGGCGGAAGCATCGGACGTAAGCTTGACTTTATCGCACAGGAAATGAACAGAGAAGCGAATACAATGCTTTCCAAAGCCAATGATCTTGCCACATCGGATCACGCAATCGAACTTAAAACAGAGATTGAAAAAGTAAGGGAGCAGATTCAGAACATTGAGTAAGCAGGCAGGAATTTTGATTGTAATTTCAGGCTTTTCGGGTGCCGGAAAGGGAACGCTCATGAAGCGCCTTCTTTCCGACTATGACGAATTTGCCTTAAGCGTGTCCATGACATCCCGTAAAATGAGAGAGGGAGAAGTGGACGGCCGTGAATATTTCTTTGTCTCAAAGGAAGAATTTGAGACCGCGATAAAAGAGGGCAAGCTCCTGGAGCACGCCGAGTATTGCGGAAATTATTACGGGACTCCGAAGGAATACGTTGAAAAGAAACTTAAAGAAGGCAAGAACGTCATCCTGGAGATCGAAGTTCAGGGTGCTATGCAGATCCGGAAGAAATTTCCGGAGGCACTGCTTCTTTATGTTACACCCCCTTCCATTGCGGAGCTTGAGAGAAGGCTTAAGGCCCGCGGTACCGAAACGGATGAAGTTATCAAACGGAGACTCACCCAGGCCAGGACCGAGGTCGATTACGTAGATGATTATGATTATCTTGTTATCAATGATAATCTTGACGAATGCGTAAAAGAAATGTATGGTATAATTTGTGCGTCGTCCTTTGAAATCAAAAGACAGAACGCACTCATAAAAGATTTGCAGGAAGAACTTTCGAAACTTAAGTTTTAGCTTTATAGAAAAGGAGAAGTTATGTTACATCCGTCTTATTCAGATTTAATGAAAGTTGTTAACGCCGACTGTGAGCCCGGCGAAGCTAAGATCGTAAACAGCCGTTATTCCATAGTAATGGCTACCAGCAGAAGGGCAAGACAGATTGTCGGCGGAGATGAGCCTTACATTCAGACCAAGGGCAAGAGAAAGCCTTTGAGCGTTGCCGTTGAAGAACTCAATCAGGGCAAGATCAAGATCATAAGCGACGAAGAAGATTAATCGATTTCAGAAATCGGTAATGAAAGGGGGATACCGAAAGGTGTTCCCCGTTTTTCATAAAAGGAAAATACATGAAGATATTTTTTGTATCACTCGGATGTGACAAGAACTTAGTCGACTCCGAAATGATGCTCGGTCAGTTATCCGGGGCGGGGCACACCGTCACCGATAATGACGAAGAAGCCGATGCGGTGATCGTGAATACCTGTTGCTTTATCGGAGATGCCAAACAGGAAAGCATCAACACCCTCATCGAATATGGGGAAATGCGTAAAAACGGCAGGATAAAGGCGCTGGTTGCCACCGGGTGTCTGGCGCAGAGGTACAGTGCCGAAATAAGAGAG
>Ga0129306_1001069_pt1 | contig 34818 bp, 42 predicted proteins | sample P827metagenome_FD_94438 | JGI IMG/M metagenome (GOLD analysis project Ga0129306, IMG submission 94438) | Capybara group fecal microbial communities from Wisconsin, USA - P827 metagenome | ecosystem: Host-associated > Mammals > Digestive system > Large intestine > Fecal | place: USA: Wisconsin...
CAATAGACGACATAATCGAAAGACTTGGGCGCGAGCTTGAAGCTGCGGAAAAAGACGCGGCAAACAGCCTGCCTTTTGACGAAATCGGGCAATAAGGGGAACACGCGCAGAGGGCGCTTAAAGGCGGGTTCAAATCCCGCGTGTTTCAAGAACAAACCGACTGCCGCAGGCTATAGGAAACACGGCAGGTAAAGCAGGGAGAAGTCAAGCGAGGGGCTTTTTGCGGGGCGTTCACAAGCTGACGGTGGCAAGTTCACGGCGGACGTTATGACGGTAACGGGCGGGTTCGATACCCGCACTTGCAAGAGGTAAACAGCTGGCCAGCGTTCGACCTTAATAATTTTTACGAGGTGCGAAAAATGAAAAATGCTATTTTGGAAATCTGCGAAAAGTTGCGCGGATATTCAGACACAGAGCCGTACTTTGAAGTTACGGAGATCAAGCAGAACGACAACGGGACTTTTACAGCTACTTGTAAAGTCGTAGACCCAGCAGCAGAAGAACAGGGGGCAAAGAATGAAAGTAACGAATAATCTACACCTGCCCGAAGCGTTCGTAAAAGCTGTAAGCGTTGAGCGCCACAATAAAGCTGGCAGCTATTCTGCAACAACCCTTAACAAGGGCACAAAAGAAGTAATACTGCAAGAGCGCCACTGGGACGAGTTCAGCGTAGACGCTGCCGAACAAGTATGGGCGACTTTTGGAACTGCGGTTCATGCAATCATGGAAAAATACGAGGACGGCAATTTTCACGAAGAAAAGTTCGACATTGCCGTTTCAAAATCCCGCGTTACTGGCGTAGTAGACAGCTACGACATGGAACACGGCGTAATAAACGACTGGAAAACCGCAAGCGTTTACAAAGTAATGCACGGCGATTTTTCCGACTGGTACAAGCAGGGTATGACCTACGCATGGCTTTTGAAGCAGAACGGGCTTGACGTTCGCCATTGTAGATTTATTGCGCTTCTTAAAGACCATAGCAAGAGCAAGGCCAAGACAGACGCAAGCTACCCGCAAAGCCCAGTATTTACATACGAGTTTGACGTAACGCCCGAGGAATTGCAGCAGACGGGCGAAAGAATCATAGCAAAAATTAAAGACATCGAAGCCGCCGAGCTTATGAGCGACGATGAAATAGCACCATGCACAGCCGAGGAACGCTGGGCAGACAGTGACAAGTACGCCGTAATGAAAAACGGCAGAAAAACAGCAGTGCGCGTTTTCGACCAGCTTGTAGACGCGGAAGCCTGCGCGGGTGCTTTGGGTAATTCCCACTACGTCGAGCACCGCCCCGCAGTGTCGAGAAAGTGCGGCGATTTTTGCTTGTGTAAAGATTTTTGCAGCTTTTACAAAAAAGAACAGGAGAACAAATAAAAATGACTGACTTAAACCATGTAATCGAAATTGGCCGACTTACGCGCGATATTGGCGAGCGTGATTTTGGCTACACAACAGGCGGAACAGCACGCCTTAACTTGAGTATTGCTGTAAACCGCAGCGTAAAGAAAAACGGCGCGTGGACTGACAGCGTAAGCTATTTTGACGTGACCGTTTGGGGAAAACCTGCGGAAAACATCAAGCCGTATCTGCACAAGGGCAAGCAGATTGCCGTTGACGGTTTTCTTGATCAGCAGCGCTGGGAAAAGGACGGGCAGAAGTTTTCAAAGGTTGTTATCGTCGCAAACACCGTGCAGCTTTTGGGCGGCAACGATAACAACGCAGCACCACAGGAACCAGCGGGCGACTATGCGCCAGCAGGCAGCGGGGACGACTTCCCCGAGGATTTACCGTTTTAATGGGGGTACGGCATGAAACAGGACGAAGCAATTAAAATCTACGAATCATTATCACGCCCGCCAAAAGACGCGTTAAGGCAGATTGAAGCGGGAAAGCTCAAGGGTAAAACAGATATAAACCCGCAGTGGCGCTACAAGGCCATGACGGAAAAGTTCGGGCTTGTCGGCTGCGGCTGGAAGTACGAAGTACAAAAGTTATGGACTGAACAGGGCGCAGGAAGTGAAAAGCTCGCGTTTGCGCAGGTTGCCGTTTTCGTAAAGGACGGCGACAAATGGAGCGAGCCTATTGTCGGAATCGGTGGCAGCCGCCTTGTTCAGCTGGAAAAAGGCGCAGCTGTAAGCAATGACGAGGGCTACAAAATGGCCGTTACGGACGCTTTCAGCACTGCGTTAAAAATGCTCGGAGTGGCTGCGGATATTTACGCGGGACGCTGGGACGGCAGCAAATACAAAGAATCACTGCCACCGCAGGTTGAAGCCGTAAAGCAGGCTTTTAAGGGCGAAGTAGTACAGCCAAAAAAGCAGCCTGCAAAACTTGCTTTTGAACCAAAGGGCGGCGAAACAACACCCGAGGAACGCAAGGAAATTGCAGCGCTTTTGAACAGCAAGTACACAAACGGCCAGCCGATTTTCACAAAAGACGAAATGAAGCACTACAGCGATATGCGCAAGGACTACACAGCCCGCGAAGTTATCGACGCTATCAAAGCCGAATTGCAGAAGCGCGTATCACCTGCACCACAGGAACCAGCGCAGCAGAGCTTTGACGAAATGCAGCCCGTAGAACAGAGCGAAAACGGCTTTGACATTTTTTAAGGTGGCGGCGGTATGGTGCAGTATGTGCTTAAACGTGTGGATATTGCGGGGCGCATAGCCTTTGAACCGCCAGCAGACAGCGGAGCGCAGGAAGCTATAAAACGCGAGCTGCGCAAATGCAGGGACAAGCACCACGACTACGTATTGCTTACCCTGCAACCGCCGAAGCGGCCACGGACTACGGGCGCGTTTTCGCAAAATCACCACTTGAACGGCCATATAATGCAGATCTGCAACGAAACAAGCAACAGCTACGACGCTATTAAATACTGCGTCAAATACGCGCTGGCAATCAGCGGCGGCGTTTGTGAGGTTTGCGGGCGGCCATTACGCGACGGACAGCCGCAAGGGGCGCACAGAATCGGCAACACGATTGCGAACCGCGCCAAGTACGGCGATTTTGTGATAGACCACCGTTTTAATATCGGCATGACGTGCAGCTTAAAATGTAACGCCGAGCTGGATATAAGCGGGGACACGGGAAAAGTAATAAAGTTGTGCTGCAAGATTTACGCGGCAGAAAGTAAAAAATACGGGGTGGAAAAGTGAGAGAATCTTTTGTATTTCACGCGGAATATATAGCCGACTTGCCCGACGACTACAAAGCCGACTTTGCAATGTACGCCATAAATTACGCGCTGAATGACGAACAGCCGCCGCTTATGCAGGGGACGCTTGAATATAGCTTATGGGCAAAAATTGAGCGGCGTATAGATCAAGAGCGGGAAAAGTACGAGCGCGTAAAAGAAAAACGCGCCGCAGCTGGAAGAAAGCACACGGGGAACCAGTACAACGCCCCGAAAGCTGAAAGCCCGCAGGTTCCCGAAAAGGAAACGCCCGCAGAAGTTCCCGCAGAGGGAACCGAAACGGCAAAGCCTGCGCCAAAGGCTGAAAAGCCGAAAGCGCCGCAGTTTGTAAAGCCTACGGTTGAGGAAATCGACGGGTATTGCAAGGAACGGCGCAACGGACTAGACGCGCAGCAGTTCTTTGATTTTTACGAATCTAAAGGCTGGAAAGTGGGCGCGGTAAAAATGAAAGACTGGCGGGCTTGCGTGAGGACGTGGGAAAAGCGGCACGCTGACGAACGGCACAAAGCGGGCGGAATGTGGGGAAACGAAAACGAAGTACCCGAGGACATTATAAACAGCATTTAAGGCAAAAAGTATAGGGGTGCGGAGATATGGACGAGATTAAATCAATACAGGACGTTTTCAACATCGACTTGTCAAAATATGGCTTGCGTGACGAAGAAGTCGAAGAAATGGAGCGAAAGCAGGCAGAAGCCGAAAAGCTGGCGCGGTATAAAAAGACAGTTCCCGAGCGATACTGGAAAGAATCGTTTGAAACTTACGGGGCAGAAACGGACGAACAGAAAAACGCGCTTGAGCAGTCGCGCCGTTTTTTGGAAGCCGTAAAGTGCGGGAAGTTTTGCACGTTGATTATGTTAGGCACAGTCGGCACGGGAAAAACACACCTTGCCTGCGGAATTGTTCGCGAGTACGGCGGGCTTTATAGGCTTGCCCCGAACATCGTTGAGGAAATCAGACGGGCAAAGAGCTTCACGGCCAAAGAAACAGAAGCCGACCTGCTGGAAAATTACGGGCGGGCAAAGCTGCTTGTTATTGACGAAATCGGGCGCGGAGTTGCTGGAACTGACGAACAGTATATGCTTTATCAGATCATAAACGAGCGCTACAACCGCCGAAAGCCTACGGTTTTAATCTCAAACCAAACAAAACGCGACTTCTTAAATTATATCGGAATTGCCGCCGCCGACCGCTTAACCGAGAGCGCGAAAACGGTTGAGTTCAAAGGCCAAAGCTACCGCGCGACATTGCGCAGAAACGCCGCCCAGTAAAGGAACCCGTACAGCTGGAGTTTGATTTTGAGTTTGACGAGTTACCACCGACAAGGCCACTGCCCTACTATCCCGCGCCGAAAAACGACAACGAAAAGCTGCTGAACTGGCAGTATGAATACAGGATAAAGGGCGACGAAAAGGCGTTAAATAAAATGTACCGTTTGGGCGAAATTATCGCGCTGCGGTACATAAACACGGTTGCGAAGAAAAACAAGGCCGTGGCAAAGCTGGCGCAGTGCGACAAGGAAGAAAAGGCGCACAACGCCATAACATACATAATAGCTCGCTATTTGCGGGTAAAGGATTTTGCAATAACAGAGAGCTTCACAGGCTATTTGTATCTGCGAATAAAACACGAATTATTTTACCAGCGCAAAGTTGACAAGATTGTGGACTTTGTAGACTGGGACAGTTACCGAGGAACTAAATGACAAAATACGAACTTGCGAAAGAATACGCAGCCGAGAAATGGGACAACGCCGCAGCTTACAGCAAGGCCGAAAAGAAAGATTTTATTTTCACAATCCGCGAACAAAGGGAAATGTGCAAGCAGGATTTTGTAAAGGGATTTAATGCAGCTGAACAGGCCGACAGAATAAAGCCCGTTCTTGAAGTTATGCAGGAAGAAACCGCAAAGGCGCGGGCGTTCTTTATTGCGTACTCAAGTCAAAACATATATGAGGGCGACAAGCCAGTAATTGAGCTTGCCTTATACAACCAGCTGAACAAGATAAAGCAAGGGCTTGATATATTACTTGAGGGGCTGAAATGACAGACACATACCTTTTAATTGACAGAAGTAATAAGTGTGGAATCTATGGTTATTTAGAAGTTCCGCATAATTTTAATATAATGGAGTTAAAGAATTTTACTTTAACAGAAGCCACAGTCTATTTAGATAAAAACAAAATCCCATTCAAGTTGAAAACAGGAATTAAAGGAAATATACGGTTTAAGGAATAAATATATGACAGATTTAAACGAGATACCGAAAGCAAAAAAGCATTACCCGCGCTGCCTGCGCTTTGTATTAAAAGGCGTATGGTTTGACATAATCAAGAGCGGGGAAAAGCGCATAGAATACCGCGAGGTAAAACCGTACTGGGATAAACGCATACGGAACCTTTACCACTTCAACAACACGCCCGATTTTAACAAGTGTATTTTTACACGCGGCTACACAAGCGAAATGCTTATAGCTGAAATCGAGCGCATAGAAATTATTTACGGCGGCAATACGGATTTACACGTAAACAAAAACGTATATGCAATTCACATTAAGAACGTAAAAGAATATGGGGTGTAATATGGCTTGCCCTCGATATTGTTTTGTATTTACATACGAATATTTAAGCGGCGGGTGGAGCTTTTATTGTATCTACGCCGACGACTTACAGACCGCGCAAAAGCAGTTTGAAACTATACCCGACGAGCTTTATTTCATAAAAACGATTGACCGAAAAGACAATCGACATTGCGCGTATGAAAAAGGCTACGAACCCGAAACGCGGGTATTTTCAGCATAAAGTTATATTTTACGTGGGGGACGATATGAACTTTGAAAACACGCCCGAATTGTTCGAGGACTGGTGGCAGGTTGTATATATGGGCTACAACGTAATAGACCCGTTCACAGTAGACCGCAGCCATAAAATAAAATGCTTAGCAGCTTACGGCACGTTTAAGGACTGCACAGCCTTTCGCAACCACTACAAGGACGGCTGCCCCGAAACATACAACGCTATGCGCATAGAGGAATACAACGGCGGCGAGTGGCAAGGAATGACAGAAGCCAAGCGCTGCGGGAACGAGTGCGCCAGCTACCGCGCCGACATTCAGCTTGAATACTTCAAAGGGCTTGAACACGTGCGCCGAACGTTCAAGTATATAGACGAAATACAGGCGTACAGAATCGCGTTTAATGAGCGAATACCAAAGGGGCTACGAAATTAAAAAACGGGCAAAAATGACTATATTTGCGTAGAAAACAGGCGTTTTTTATACGTTTTTTATACTAGGCGAAACAATGGCAGGACGACCACGAAAAGACGACATAAACACACAACAGCTCATTATTAACCTTGCAAAAGCAGGCATGACAAACACGGCTATTGCAGAAATTACGGGGCTTACTCGCGACACAATACAGAAATGGCTTGCAACTACGGAGCTGGGGCAGACAGTAAAGACAGTGCGGGAAGCTACGGCAATGCTGGAAGCGCAGCAAAAGCACGCCCTTAATAAATCGGCGCTTATGGCTGCAAAGAAGCTGCTTAAAAAACGCAAGATTGAGGAAACAGAGGAACGGCGCGACGCAGAGGGGAAAATCATTTACACGCAGAAGCGAATACGCGAAGCAGAACCAAACGCAAGCATGGTGCAGTTTGTGCTTAAATGCACGGATCCGCAGAACTGGAACGAACAGCAGATAGCAGAACAGCAGGCAGCAGCCGACGCAGAACAGGCCGACAACGAAATAAGGATTGTTATTGATGACGATACACAGCAGTAATATTTTTGCAAAAGTCTATAACAAGTATTTCCGCATGATACTAAAGCACGAAAAGGAGCGCTACACGTTTACAGGTGGCCGCGCTTCCACAAAGTCGTCGTTTATCAGTATTGTAATTGTCGTTTTAATAACCATGTTTCCAAAGCTCAACGCGCTTGTAGTTCGCAAGACCGCAAAGACATTGCGCCGCAGCGTGTTTGAACAAATCGTATGGGCAATAGACAAGCTACACCTGCGCTACACAAAAGAACGCAAAACGGGTTTTAAAATACCGAAAAGCGAAGTGTCGGCGCTGCCTATTACATACATACGCAAGGACGGCACAAAGCAGCAGATTATATTTGCAGGGTGCGACGACCCCGAAAAGATAAAATCTATTAAAGTGTCGCAGGGCTATTTCGGCATTTTGTGGGTAGAGGAAAAGACCGAGTTTACACCCGCAGACCTGCAAAACGTGCGTATTTCAGCATTACGCGGCGGTGATACGTTCTACATCTTTGAGAGCTACAACCCGCCAAGCGCTGCGCGTCACTGGTGCAACCGTGAAGCTGCAACCTACGACCCGAACCGTGTTGTAATTCACACTACATACTTGGATATACCGCCCGAATGGCTGGGCGCGGCTATTCTGCACGACATAGAGCAGACAAAGGCCACAAACAAGCGGGCGTATGAAAATATCTACCTCGGACTTGCTACAGGTTCGGGACAAAACATTTTTGAAAACGTGGAACTGCGGGAAATCACCGACGACGAAATTAAAGCCTTTGATTTTCTGTACTGCGGCATAGACTGGGGATATTACCCCGACCCGTTCGCCTTTTCCGTATCGGCGTACAACGCGCCAAAGCAGGAGCTTTTTATTTTTGACGAGCTTTACTTAAACAAGCGTGGAAACTATGACGCTTTCAAAGATTTAACAAAGCACATGGAAATAGCGGGGCTTGATATTGCAAACGACAGAATAACAGCGGATAGCGCGGAGCCGAAAAGCATTGCGGACTTTAGAAGCTGGGGCGGAAATGTTCGTGGCGCAATTAAGGGAATCGGCAGCCGTGACACTTCTTTTAAGTGGCTGCAAGGCTTGAAAAAGATTGTAATAGATCCGCGCCGCTGCCCGAGAATGGCCGACGAGTTCACGCTATACGAACACGAAATCGACAAACGCACGGGCGAAATAATGAGCGGCTACCCCGACGGACAGCCCGACCACGGAATAGACACTATACGCTATGCGCTTGAGGGTGTATATCGTCACGCTGGCGAGTAAATGACTATATAGGCAGAGGAATATAATGTTTGAACGAATAAGGGGCTTTTTTATGAATATCTTAGGACTTTTTCACACTACGACCATTAAGGACGTAACGGGAATTGACACAAACATTTCAAGCGATATGTACAACGCTATTGAATTGTGGCTGCAAATGATGAGCGGGAACGCGCCGTGGAATACCAAAGCGCCGCCTTGCGGAGTTCTTGACCAAATCGCGGGCGAGCTTAACGTAATGGTGGCGCGTGAAATCGGGCTGGAAGTTGAAAACGACGCAATACGCCCCGCAATGGAGCATATAAACCACGACGTAGACAAAATCGTGGAATATATCGCGCTTGTGGGTGCCTGCATTATACGCCCGATTTTCAGCAACGGAAAGCTGCAATATGAAACTATCCCGCTGGGTAACTACTTACCGACAAGCTACGACTTTGACGGAACCCTTACAGGTGCGCTTGTTATGAAGCAGCTACAGAACGGCGCGAAAAAATGGCTTTTGGTTGAAGAACACAAATACGAGAATAACAGGCATACTGTAAGCTGCACTCTTTACCGCAATGACAATCACGCAATGAAAAAAACAGCTTTGACAGACTGCCCGCAGACTGCCGATATTACGCCCGTTTATACATGGGAAAACGTAAAGCAGCCGATGATTATTGAGTTTAGAAACCACGCTGTAAATAAAATCGACGGTTCAAACGTTCCCGTCGCAATCATCGCAGGCGCAGAGGATTTAATTAAAGACGCAGACGAACAGTACGAGCGCATGAACTGGGAGCAAGAGGGCGGAAAAATGCGCATATTTGCCGACCGCGATATGTTCCAGCAGCGACAGAAACGCGACGGCACAACACAGGGCGCAAACTCCACGCCCGAGTTAAACAAGCTCATTGTAAAGATTGAGGGCGACGGCAGCGCAGAGGGTAAGAAAATTACCGAGCACGCGCCAGCTTTGCGCACCGCACAGCAAAACGAAATGTTCCAGCAGATACTACGCCGTATTGAATTGACCTGCAAACTTGGCAAGGGAACTATTTCCGATATGGAAAGCGTACAAATGACAGCCGAGCAGTACAACGGCGGACGCAAGAAACTGTATGCTTTAGTAGACACAATCGAGGACGAAATCGAAACCAAATACCAGCATTGCGCCGACGTTTTCGCGCACATGGCCGCTGCGTACCAAATCGGCAAGAATAACGCAAAGATAACCGTAACATGGAACGACGACCAAACCCGCAAAGACATTACAGCAGCAAAGCAGCTGGCAATGCAGGAAATCTCAAGCGGTGTAAAAAACAAATGGGAATACCGCCGCGACTTTTTCGGCGAGGACGAAGCAAAGGCAAAGGCAAACGTACCACCCGAAGCACTCGCGCCCGACCCTTTTAATTTTGGAGCGTAAACAATGGCACAGCACAACAAACAGAAAAAAGAAATACTCAAAAACGACATGATCGTAGTAGCGGGATTTTGTGAAGCGATAAACAAGAAACCGCTTAAAACCCGCCTTGTCATTACTTGGCGCATTTTGCGGGGCAAGTTCTAGGCTATGCTTTCCCCTCGCTACTTGGACGGCATGGCCGACGAATTAACAGAGATTTACTCACAGCTTGAAAGCGAGATATTGCAGGACATGGCGCGGCGCATTGCTCGGCTCGGTAAAGTAACCGACGCTACAAAGTGGCAAGCGCAAATGCTTGTAGAAGCTGGCGCAATGAAGCGCAATATTAACCGCATACTTAAAAAATACGACAAGGCAATAGCGCAGCAGGTAAAGGACACTGTAACGGCTGCACTTGAAGCAAGCACAAAGAACGATAACAAGATATTCAAGGAAGCTACAGGGCGCACCGTTTCAACACCGAACGCCCAGCAAATGCTTGCAACTATTCAGAAGTGCCACAGCGATTTATCACGCCTTACGCTCACAACCGCGGCCACAACACAGACCGAGTTTGTGCAGCAGGCAAACCGCGTTTATATGAACGTGCAAAGCGGCGCGTTTGATTATGATACAGCAATGAAAAGCGCAGCCGACGAGCTGGCAAAGCGCGGCATTACCGCCGTACAGTATGAAAATGGCCGCCCCGTAACTCGCACGATTGAAAGCGCCGTACGCATGAACATTTTAACCAGCGTGAACCAAACGGCAGCAAATCAGACTTTGAACAACTGCGAGGAATTAGACTGCGACCTTGTGGAAACATCGGCGCACATCGGAGCACGCCCCGAACATGAGGACTGGCAAGGGCAGATTTTCAGCAGAAGCGGGAATAATAAAAAATACCGCCCGTTTTCTGTATGCGAGCTTGGAAGTGTTACGGGAATCTGCGGCATAAACTGCAAACACTCTTTTTACCCTTACTTTGAGGGAATGGAAAACCACTACACCGAAAAAGAGCTGGACGAAATGGCCGACGAAAAGGTGGTATACAACGAAAAGGAAATGACACGCTACGAGGGCGAGCAATACTTGCGGGGCATTGAGCGCAATATAAGACATTACAAGCGCCAAGCGTTGACGCAGGAAGCGGCGGGCGTGGATAACACAAGGGCACGCCATAAAATAAGCGAATGGCAAGAACAGGCAAAGAACTTTACACGCCAAACGGGAATTGCACGGGATAGCGCCCGCGAATACGTGGGAAGCGCAAAAGGCAAGCAGCCTGCGGGATTGCGAGGAACGCAGCCAAAGCCAAGCAAGCCAATACAGACACCGAACGAACCGCCCGCGCCTATTACATCGGCAACACAAAAGGCGATTGACGCTTTAGTGGATAACCCGAAAAGCTCAACACGCGGACTACTGGAAGCAAGAAACGTGCCGACATTAACAGTAAACGCTTTCACTACACCGAAAACGGAAAGCGAAATAATACAGCGGCTTGCGGGTGGCGATCTAACAAAAGGCAGCTGCTCGTCGCTGGCGCTTGCATATACAGCTAACAAAAGCGGCTTTGACGTGCTAGACTTTAGGGGCGGCGCGAGCTTGAGTATATTTTCAAGTGACGCAGCCATAAGGGAACTTGCACAGCTCAACGGCGTTAAAAGCGTTATTGCACACGAATACGACGACTACAAAGCGGCGCGGTTCCTTATGCAGCAAATGGAAGTTGGCAAAGAATACGAGCTGGCCGTAGGTTGTCACGCGGCCATAGTTCGCAAGCTCAAAGACGGGACTTGTGAATATTTAGAGCTGCAATCTGCGGGCGTAAATGGTTTTAAGAAGTTTGAAGAAAGCACGCTTGATATACGTTTCGGCTGCCAGCACAGCCATACAAGCTATGGGCAGAAGTACCAAATATTAAACTGCTTGATAGACATTGCGACACTGGGCAAAAACAAAGAGTTTATCGAACTTATGCGCTATATTAACACGGCCACAGGTTCACAATTAAAAGGTTTTGGGGGTTATGCAAAATGAGTGTAAACGCTTTTGTAAATGGACTTGATTTATATAAATCAGACGAAAACTTTAAAATATGGCGGGTAGAAACACCCGACAGAAAAGGGGAATTACTCTTTACGTTTGACTGCAAAAAGGTTTTTAACTTTTTCCACGACTACCCCGAAAAATTGACCGACGAAGAAATAGCGATATTTGAAAAAGAATACCCCGAGCTTGCAGCCTTAAAACAGCCCCGTAAAGCCCGCTAGAACGCCGTGCACGCGCTTTATAGGGTGCGGACGATAAAAGACACGACCGCGCCCGAATAGACGCGCTACACGCAATATTAAGCCCTGCACACGTTGCGGGGCGTTTTTTTAATTAGGGGAAATTTTCCCCTTATTTCCGCTATTTTCCCCTATTGCCCGAATGACTATAAAAGCAGAGGGCAAACAATGACAATCTACAAACGATTTTTAACACCTAACGAATGGAGCAGACCACAAAGCAAAATAAAGGAGTTCCGCGCAATCGTTATACACTGGACGGCAAACCCAAACGCAAACGCCGAGCAGAACTGGCTTTATTTTGAATCAAAAAAAACGGGCATGAGTTCGTATGGTTCGGCGCATTACATCATCGGGCAAAAGGGCGATATTATACAGTGCATACCCGACGAAGAAGTAGCCTACCACTGCGGCAGCTCGCAGAAAGACCCCGAAAGCGGGCAGATTTACACAAACTACGCGCGTAAGAAGTTCGGACACTACGCCGTACATTATCAAGTATCAAGCCCGAACTATTGCACGCTCGGCATTGAGCTTTGCCCGACAGACAACGAGGGCAACTTCACAGAACAGACCATAAAAGCAGCTGCGGAGCTTTGCGCGTACCTTTGCAAGCGCCACGGACTGACACCCGACGATATTACAACACATCACGACGTCGTAGGCTGGAAAGACTGCCCGCGCCTTTGGACTAAGCAGCCAGCATTACTCGACGCTTTCCGCTTGAGCGTAGCCGACGAACTCGCACGCAATGGGGGCGCAGAATGTGGGAAGCAATAAGCAAGGTATTAACCAGCGCAAACGCTCGCGAAATACTCTTTTTCTTAGCCGTGGTGCTTGTGGCCGCTATCGTGCTTGTAAAAACGGGCGCGGTAAATATCCGCACTAAGCACGTGAGAATCGGCAAGGCAGAAGCTGAACGCGAAGTAATACGCCGACAGGTTGAAGCTGCGCACGATTTTATTATGAGCATAGAGGGAAAAATCAAGGCGGACACTTCCCAGTATAACGGCTATTTCACTAAATACATTCTTGAACGTGTCTACGACAAAACTATCGAATGGATCATGTTCAACCACATAACAAACAGCACGCTTTACGTGCAGGACAAACAGGACACAATCTGCAACTTAATTTATACGTTTGACGTGGGCGAGGACTTCAAAACGCCCGAGTTCAAAAAACGTATGTGTAACTGGGTTGCGGAACTTATAGACCGCTTAATTAAAACGCGGGAAATCTACAGCAAACAGGGAGAATAAAAAAACATGGAAGAAGAAAAGACAGAGAAAAAACACAGCAAGCTAACATCGGCTAAATTGTGGGTGACAATATGGGCAATCGGCCTTGTGTCTTTTATCGTAATCGCGAACCGCACCGAGTTTATGAGCATAGCGCAGCCGCTTTGCTTTGTTCCGCTTGGTTACTTGGCCTTGGAACTGTATGGCAGAAAAAGATTTACGAGGATAGCGCAAAGTGAAATACACCTGCAAAGTGTGCCAGCAACAATATTTTATATGGCGCATGAAAACAAACGACATCTGCATAGATTGTTTTAGGCGAAAGCTAGGGGGCAAAAGGTGAATATATCAGCATGGATAATTACGGGGCTTGCAGTCGCATTTATGGCGGTTGTAGCTATTGGCGGCGCTTATTTGAACGCCGAACGAAAACGCTATGAAAAGCACATAGCAGACTTAAAAAAAGAGGGGGCAGAAAATGCACAGAACGCAGCGGACGCAATCACGCACGCCGAAGAAATCAAGGAAAATGCAAACACTGGCAATCATACTGACGATATGCACACTATGGCTGACCAGCTGCACAACTACGCGAACGGTAGACAGTAACCCCGCCCCGCAATACTACCCGCCCGACCCGTACGACAAAAACGGCGAGCTGGTATGGGTAGAAATTAAGGACGGGCAGACGTTCACGGCCACAGAGGACGGCATATATTTGCCGTGGTGGTATTGGCAGAAAGTCTACAACTACATCGTGAACACTCAAGAAGCGCAGAACGCAAAACAGAAATGACTATATAAGCAGGAGGACATAAACAATGTCAAAGAAAACATACGGGCTTGTATCGGGCTTAATCGGCGTTGCGGCTACTGCTGCAAATATCCTTTTGGCTTTTTTTCAGCCTGCAATGTACGGCGCAATTATTGCAGCCGTAGGAATTGGAGCTAAAGCAGCCGACGAAATCCTGCTGCTTTTTGTAACAGAAAAATAACGGGTTTTACCCTTGCGGCGGCAGTACACCGCACCTCGTATTTGCCGCCGTTTCTTTTGTATGCAACGTCAAATAAAAATGACTATGTATATAGCGTGAACGGCGCGTAACCCGTTCTATCCTTTGGCGGGCACGCCGTAATAAATGCGTAGGGAGATACAGACAAATGAAACGTGATTTTTTAGAGGGTTTGAAACTTGAAGCCGACGTAATCGACAAGATTATGAGAGAAAACGGCAAGGACATTGAGAGCGTAAAAGCAAAATACGCCGACTATGACGACGTAAAAAAGCAGCTGGAAACAGCAAACGCAACGCTTGAAAAGTTCAAAGACTACGACCAAACAAAAGCCGAAGTTGAAAAGTACAAACTTGAAGCGGAAAAGGCACAGAAAGAAGCCGCCGAAAAAATCGCAAAGTTTGAAGTACAGGCAAAAATTAAAGACTTCACAAGCGGCAAAAAGTTTGTGAACGACTTTACACGCGAAGCTGTAAACAGCCAGCTTGAAGCCTTGCTCAACAAGACGGAATCAAAAGGCAAAAGCCTTGAAGATTTATTCAAAGAAATTACAGACGGCAAGGAAAATATTATCGTTGACGATAACAAACCGACCCCGCCAGTAACGCCACCAATGGCAGGAAACAAAGGCGACGAAAACGGCGTAATGGCCGCATTTAAGCGCATGAATCCCGACATTAAAATTGACTAGGAGATAAAACACTATGGCAGTATCAACACAGGACAGATACAGCGCACTTGTAGACGCTAAACTGCGTCACGACATTGTGCAGAAAAACGGTTATGTATGGAACAACAAGTACGAGGGCGACCCTAAAGCGGGCGCTGTAAAAATCCCCGTACGTGACACAGAAGTTACAGTAACTTCTTACAACAAGCAGAGCGGAGCTACAAAGAGCTACGCCAGCGGTTCATTTATCACTTTGACTATTTCAAAGGATAAAGCAGTAAATGAAATCATCGACGGCTTTGAAGCTGACGCAGTACCCGACAATATCGTGGCAGACCGCCTTGACAGTGCGGGCTACTCTTTGGCTATGCAGATTAACGAGGACGGAACAGCAGAACTTCTTGACAAGGCTACTGTTATCGGACAGACAAGCGCCACAAGCAAGTCGAATATTTACGACCGCCTTGTAGACGCAAAAACAAAGCTGACAAAGAACAAAGTGCCTGCTACTGGACGCTTTGCCCTTGTAAATCCCGACACTATGAACCTTGTTTTGAAGTCAAGCGAGTTTACCGCCGCTTCATCACTCGGCGACGAAGTAAAGCAGTCGGGCGCAGTCGGACGTATTGCAGGCTTCCTTGTATTTGAGGACGCAACACTGCCCGATCATGCAAACTTTATCTGCGGACACCCGAACTGGTGCTGCCGCGTTGAGGAATGGCAGAAAGACGTACACGTGCAGGACTTGGGCGGCTCGGGTACATACATCGGCGCAAGCGCTGTACAGGGACGTAAGATTTACGACCACCTTGTAACAAAGTCGGCAGCCGTTGTTATGGATAGCGGCGTATTGAACGGTAGCGTAGCTATTGCGTCACATACAGCAACTATCACACTCGGAACAAACGCTACAGGCGCAAAGTATCGCATTAAACACGGCGACACATGGGGCGACTGGACAGCTTACGACAGCACAAACAAGCCTACTACACAGGCAAACGACACAATCGAGTTCTACTCGTTCGACGCTGACGGCGTACGCTCGGGCATTGTGTCACAGGTTGACGCATAAGGCACGGGGGCGGCAATGTTTGAGAACGTAACATATAGCTTTTATACCGAAACTCTTGGACGTTCCGCCGTCCCCGAAAGTGCTTTTGATTTACTGGCCGACGACAACAAAATGTTTATGAAGCAGCTTGTAGTTGACGGCATTGTAAAAGAACGGGAAGAAAACGGGATAGACATTGCAGTTTGCAGAATGATTGAAATTGACTACTTGACCGAGCAGGAAGCAAGCGGCGCGGCAGCCGAGGACAGCGGCAGCGTGGCAAGTGAAAGCATTAACGGCTATTCATACAGCTACGACAAAACCGCACAGCAGGCAGCCGTAAAGCTGAACGCCAAGAGCGCGGCAGAAAAGAAAATCAATATCATAAAACTGTATAACGATTATAACGCGGGGGTTTGCTAATGGCGCGACCTATAGCAAAAAAGCTGCTGGTGCATACCTGCACGCTTAAAAAGCCCGCTGGCCTTGACCGCGACAGAAACCCGACTTTTTCAGAAACAGTATTAAAGCGCGTGAGAATCGGCGCAACTTTTCAGACTGTACGGGGCAACGTGGGCGAAACCAAAGCCGACACCATGACACTTGTAATAGACGCGGCAAATACCACGTACGAAACGACAAGCGGAACGGAAACGGCGCAGGTATTGCCAGCGGAAAACGACGTTATTGTATGGGACGGCAAGAGCTTTACCGTGCGAAGCGTTACGCCTTGCTTTGCGCAGAGCGACACCCCGCACCACTGGGAGGTAACGCTTGAATAGTAACGGCGGAATAACTTTTACAGTCAAAGGAAACTTTGACACACAGGCGGCGAAAACGAGAATCAGCGCGGCGATACACAAAGCGCAGATGAAACTTGACCAGCAGGTAATCACGGACAGTAATTATTATTGTCCGTTGAGAGCGGCGCAGGGCGGAACTTTGCAGAAATCGGCAATTATTAACACCGTTATAGGCAGCGGCCTTGTCGTATGGAAAACACCGTACGCAAGACGGCAGTATTACGGCGTAAACTTCGACCATTCTAAAAGCGCGAACCCGAACGCCTGCGCGAAATGGTTTGAAGCTGCAAAAGCTCGGAAAGTGAAGCAATGGGAGAAATTAGTAAATGATACAATCAAAAATAGCTAGCGCGATCAGCGCGTACGTTGAAGAAACGCTGCAACTGCCTTTTACAATCTATTGCGACCTTATCCCCGACGAAGCAGCCGACGGCGCTTGTGTTAGGCATGACCCGACCCCAGCAGCAGAAGAACGCTACAACGACGGCACCCGCCTTGTGGCTTGGAACTTCACTTTTTACACTCGCTGCAAAAACGCTGCGAACGCGAGGGAATACGGCAAACAGATAGTTGATACACTGGACGGCGCAACAGTATTGAGCGCTGAAAACATAAAGATAGAGTGCGAAGCAGTAACACTGCCGCAGTATATCGACACTGACGCAAAAGGTTTTACGACCTACGCCGAAAGTGTTAAATGCACATTTTTAGAGGAGTAACAGACTATGGGCGATTTAGTTAAAAAGACCAAAATTGTACCGTTCTTGAATACTGGCACAAGTTCAACACCCGTTTGGACACAGATTAAAAAGTCAACATCGTTCGACTTGAACACAAACCCGCAGGTAAAGACTTTTGATTTTATCTCAAGCGAACAGCCCGAGGAAGAAATCGACAGCTACCAGCCGAACCTTGCGCAGGCTTTGACAATGTTCAAAGGCGAACCCGACTACCAGCATATTTTTGATATGCTTTACGAACTGCCTACAGGTGCAAACGCTCACCGCGACGTGCTTATCGTTTTCTATCAAGAAACCGCAGAGTACACACCCGAGGGCGAAACAGAAAGCGAAACTGTTTATAAGGCTTGGAAAATCGACAGCTTGGTAAAAATTAACCAGCTCGAAACCACAAACGAACAGATTAACTTTGAACTTGGCTTCAACAACATCAAGCGCGGTGCTGCTGAAATCGTAAGCGGTAGCCCGTCATTCACAGAGGGTACATTCTCTAACGGAACATTTACCCCTGCTGCATAATGGACTTATCAGAAGCAAAGCTGCCCGAAACCGTAAAGGTGGACGGCAGCACATTTTACGTAAAAACATCGTTTAAGTTTTGGCTAAAGTTCTTAAAGAAACTTGATGATAAAAACGCGCTGCCCGCAGATTTTGACTTCATGTATAACGGGGCACGCCCTCGAAGTCGATTAAACGGAATTATGGCGCTTGTGCAATTCTGCAACCCGCCGCAGTTACTACCGCGCCCCGAAGTGTTCGGCAGTGGCAGCAACGAAAAAGCAACCGACTACACCGTAGACGCTGACTACATCTACGCGGCATTTATGGAGCTTTACGGCATAGACCTTATCGAAAGTAATATGCACTGGTACAAGTTTTTAGCGCTTTTTAAGGGCTTACACGGTACGAAACTTAACGAAATAATCGGGTATAGACTTTATGAGAATACCAGCGGCAAGCGCGACGCATACACAAGGCAAATGGAAAAACTGCGCAGAGCTTGGGAACTTCCACAGATAGAAACGGACGAAAACGACGAAGCACTGGCAGCGTTTGAAGCACGCTTGAATAAATAGCACGCCCTGCACGATTGCGGGGCTTTTTTTATGGGAAAATGACTATATAGGTATGGCAAACGACGGCGAAATTAGATTTAATACCAAAGTTGACGAAAGCGGCCTTGATAAAGGCTTAAAGAGCGTCAAAGGCAAAGTAAACAATTTAGGCAAAGACACAAAGGGCTTGAACGCGCTTAAAACGGCGTTTAACGAAACGGGCGGAGCTGCTGCGGGCTTTACAAGCAAGCTGGGCGGCGTAGCGTCAAGCGGTGGCGTTACTGCGGCTGCTATCACTGCGGCGGTAATGGCTGCAAAGAAATATATTGAAACACTCAAAGAAGCAAATGAAGCCTACAAGGTACAGGAAAAGGCAGAAAAGGCTCTTTCAAAGGCTGCGGAAAACAACCCGTATATAAACGGCGAGGGCGTGGAGCGCCTTAAAGACTTTGCGGGCGAGATCCAAAAAGTAAGCAACTACGGCGACGAAGCAACAATCGACATCATGGCACAGCTTGCGGCCACAGGCAGAAGCGAAGCCGAAATAATGAAAATTATGGCGGCAGCTGCGGACTATGCAGCCGCAAAACATATCGACCTTAAAACGGCAGCGGAAACATTAAACAGCACATACAGCGGCATGGCTGGAACTATGGGGCGACAGATTGCCGAAATTAAAGACCTTACCGACGAACAGCTCAAGAACGGCGACGCTATCGACCTTATAGCGAAGAAATACAAGGGCTTTGCAGCTGACGCAGTAGACAGCGGAACACAGGCAAAAAATGCTTTTGGCGACTTCATGGAATCAGTCGGCAAAATGGCAAACCCTATGTTTGAGGGCTTGAACCAGCGTGCAAAATCGTTTTGGGAATCCATGACCGAACAAATGAACAAGTTTAACGACGCGTTGGAAACTGCAAGCCGTAAATGGGGAATCGGCGGCATACACCGCGCCGTAAACGAGGGCGTAGACGTTATAAACACAACGTACAAAAACGCCACTACTGGCGAAGAAAAACGCGGCGCTGACTTCCAAACCACAGAATATTTGAAATGGCTTAAAGAAGAATTAGAGTGGCGCGAAAAGCTCACAGCCGAGGAACAAGCCGCACTCTTTGAAATTAACCTCGAATTAAAGCAGCGTGAACGCTTGGCGAAGTACGAGCAGGAACAAGCAGCCGCAGAAGCCAAGAAAAACGAAGAAAACAAACGACAGGCGGAAGCCGAAAAGACCGCGAACGACTATGCAGCCGCAAGCAATAAAGCGCTGCAAGAAAAATTAAAACTTCTTGAAGTTGAAGCAAAGGCAAAGGGCGAATCGGTAGACGCTCAAGACGTTTACAACGCCTATTTGCAGTCATACGTTGACTTGCTCACAAAGACAAACGGCACAATACAAGAGGGCTACCCGATAGAATTACGCCGCCGAAAAGAGCTTGAGGAAGCAAAAAAGGCGCTGGACGCTGCAAGGGATAGCGAAGAAAAGCTCGCAGCTGCAATGCAGGCAACACAGGCCGCCGTTGAAGCTATTAACAGCATTAAACGCGAAGTAACGCCAGCAGAACAAATGCAGGAACAAATAGACGCGCTGGAACAGCTTAAACAGAAACTACGGGAAACCAGCGACGAAGAAATCGCAGCAGCACAAAAAGACGAAGAAATACAGTACAGCAAGCAGGAGCTTTTAGAGGGCGTTACAGCCGCCGAGAAATCAATTATTGACGAAAAAATAAGGGTTGTATCGGAAAAAGAGCAAAGCTGGTGGGACAAGCACAAGGCAAAGCAGCAAGAAATACTCGAATTAAAACAAAAACTTGGTGAACAAGAGATTTTAAGCGAAGAAGAAAAATACAAGAAAATGCAGGAGCTTGACGAAGCATACAAGCAGAGTAAGGCGGCGCAAATTGCCGACCTTATGACGCAAGTATCAAGCTACACAAACCAAACGGTAGACATCATCAACAACGCTGCAAACTTAATGCTGGAAACTTCCAAGAACAACGCAAAGGCAGAACAGGCAGCGCTTGAGGAAAAATACTTAAAGGGCGAAATCAGCGAGGAAGAATACGAAGAAAAGATAACCGAGAGCAAAAAGAAAGCTGCAAAGGAACAGTACAAAATACAAATGGTTCAGTGGAGCGCTTCTATTTTGCAGGCTACGGCGAACATTGCGCAGGGTGTAACGCAGGCTATTGCGCAGGGTGGCGTTGCGGGGCTTATTACTGGCGGCCTTGTAGCTGCTGCGGGCGCGGTTCAGATTGCAAGCATTATCGCGTCAAAGCCTACCCCGCCGAACTTTGCGGGCGGTGGTTTTATCGGCGGTATGAACGGCGCGACAATGGGAAGCGATAACACCTATATACACGCACGCACTGGCGAAATGGTAGCAAACGCAGCACAGCAGCGCAACTTGTGGGAAGCTATGAACGGCAACGGCGGCGGCAGCGGTACAAACATCGTTATAAATAACAGCGCTTCAAACATCGCCACGGCACAGCCAAAAATTACACGTAATCAAATCGAAATAATGATTGACGCGCGGGTAAATGACAGCTTGAAAAATGGCCGTTATGACAAATCACTGACGCAGGCCGAAAGCGGCATGGGCGGCGACTATTACGGAATCTAGGGGGAACACATGGCGCAGAACTGGAGCACATACGTTAATACAAACTTTTACGGACAGGACGGCGGCTACAAGGACAACACCGAAAAGGTGGAGTTTAAGAGCGGGCGCACCGTCAAATATTTGAAAAACTCGCACCCGAAAAAAACGCACGCCTTGAACCTGCGCTGCAAGGATAAAGGCACCGTAAAGGTGGACGGAAAAACCGAGTTTGAATGGCTTTTGTACTGGTACGAAAACACAGCAAAAAGCGGCACCATTCCGATTTACTTAACGGACATAATCACGGGCAGCGGAACAAAGCAGTATCTTGTCACTATTGAGGGGTGGAGCGGCCAGCGCTTCAAAGAAGTAAACCTGCAACTTGAGGAAGTGTAAAACATGAATATTTTAAGAGCTTTAGCAGAGGGCGGCGGCTATAATCTGCCGTTTCTTTTGCACTTATATGACCCGACAGGAACAACGCATATTTACTTGATAAACGATAACGAGGACTACACCTACGACGGGCAGGAGTATTTATCAAGCAATTTTACATACAGCCCGAACCGCGACGGCGACACCAATTTAAGCATAGAGCTTGTAGAGCACGACGAAATTATAGACCTGCTTGAAAATAACTACTATTTCCACGTGGACGTTATAGGCGTTTTCAACGGCGAGGAAGTCGAAGAAATCGGGCAGTATATGCACAAATACGGTGAGGGAAGCTGGAGCGGCGAAAAGCTCGAAATAAAGCTGAATAAAGACGACCGCGGCGAAATGACTTTCCCAGCACTGACAATGAACAGCGACAACAACAGGGGCGGCAACTAATGAAATATGACGACCTTTTGAACATACCTTTTAAGAAGTTTGGACGCGACAAAAGCGGCTTTGACTGCTACGGCGTGGTTATGGAGTGCTGCAAGAGAGCGGGAACGCCCTTGCGGGACTTGTACGGCGATATAGTGGACTTGCCCGCCGACGGGGTAAATGACTATATAAGCGGGGGCTTGAATGTGCGAGAAATCCCCGCCCCGAAAGTGGGCGCTATCGTATATTCAATCTATCACGGCAACGTACACGTGGGCTACATCGTAGACCGCGGCATAGTTCTACACGCCACAATCGACAAAGGCGTGAAAATCTCACCGCTTGCGGCGTTGCGCCCTATTGCTTATTACGAGGTTATAAATGAAAGCAACCCTATACAAGACACTATCAAACAGACAAACACCGATTGAACTACAGGCAGGGCAGACAGTAGCCGCAGCTTTTCCCGAGTATGACTTAGAAAACGCAATTATTGTCGTAAACGGTAAAATCGTAAAACCCGACTACGTGCTGCAAGAAAAAGATACTGTAATGATACGCTTAACACCAAGCGGAACCGTTGCGGCGGTTGTTACGCTCGTAGTCGTTGCCGTCGTTGCCGTTACTGCTGGGGTAGTCGGCGGTATTGCTGCATATAAGGCAAAACAGGCAGCCGAAGAAGCAGAAAAAGAACTGGAAAAAGTAAAGAAGCTCACCAACAAGCCCGAAGTTGATAACCGCCCGTTTTTACGCGGTGCGAGCAACGCAGACGCGCAGGGCAATTTATTGCCGTTCATGTGCGGTTACAACTTCTTTACACCTTACAAATTAAGCAGCCCGTTTTATAAAATCGTCGGCACTGACGGCGTGGACGAATACACCTACACCGCGCTTGTGTGCGGCTTTAATAAGCAGCTGATTAAAAAAGTAGCCATTGACGACGTAATAATTAAGACCTTTTCTACGAGCGCCCCGCAAGAGGGAGCCTACACGCTCGACACTTCTATTTTTGCCGAGGACGGACGGCTTGAGATTGCGCAGGACGGCGCACTATTAAACGACTTAACAGAATTAAACTACAAGACCGTTTCAAACGCTTGTAACGACGAAATACCAAAAGATACGCTCGTAAGCGAGGGAACAAAAGAGTATTTAACATATACGCTGAACAAATACGCGAAAGACGTTGACGTAGCAATAGCGTTCCCTTACGGCCTTTATGCTTATAACGACGATAACGACAAAGTAAGCAATACCGTTACAATTACGCCGCAGTATTCACTTGACGGCGGCAGCACTTGGACGAACTTTACATTTAACAATAACGGGACTATGACAAACACATTTTCCCGCAACGTTTCAGACAAAGAGCTGCGCTTTGTGGCACACAAGGCTTTTACCTTGTCGGACTATGCAACGCTCAAGAACAACGGCCAAGAAAATATTTATATCCGCGTAAGAAGCAACGGCGCGGCGCATGACACAAAAATACATAATGATTGTTACGTGCTTTTCTATCAGTCGGTTTGTTATGATCCGAACAAGTCAAGCAAGCCTGCGGGAATCGTGGACGACAGCGGGGCAGCTGGCCTTGTAAGCTGCAAGAACGTTGAGGACAGGGAGCGGGCTTTCTGTACTATTCTTGCGCTTAAACTCAAAGCTACAAAAGTAAACGAAGATAAACTCAAAAAAATAAACATCATCACAAACGGCGTGGCGCGTACATGGAGCGGCGCAGCTTGGACGACTGCAAAAACCGCGACCCGAAACCCTGCTGCATGGGCGCTTGAGATTGAAACAAGCGACAGACACCCAGCAAGCCAGCGCCTTGACAGCGAGATAGATTTAGAGAGCTTTGGCGAGTGGTACGAATACTGCGAGGACAAGGGCTACAAGTTCGACTATGCAGTAACACAGAACACCAAAAAAGACACAATCCTGCAATACATCGCAGAAGCTACAGGCGCGTGTATTTACTGGGACATAAACGGACGGCGTGCCGTTGCTATCGACAAACCGCAGGAAAACGCGCTGGCAGTCTACAACCCGCAGAATATTATCTCAATTCAGAATAAAAAGAGCTTTGGCCGCCGTACAGACGGGCTGCGCTTGAAGTACAACTCAAGCGACAATGATTTATTTGAAGAAGTTACCTATTTGGTAATGCGTGAAGTTGACGGGCAGCCGTTGCCGCTTACTGACGACAGCATTATTAAAGATATTCAGATAACAGGCGTTACAACACACGACCACATTGTAAAATACGCCCGCCGCTGCATGGCCATTGAAGCATTAAGACCGAAAACAACTACAATCGAAGTCGGCAACGAGGGTATTTTCTACACGCCATTTTCAAAAATCCTTATTCAAGACGACAGCCTTAAAATAGGACTTGGCAAGGGCTACGTAGTGCAGGATATTGCCTATAGTGGCGGCATTATCGACAAGATTTATATTGACGGGCAGGTAACTTTTGAGGACGGCAAGGAATACGGAATTATTGTTAACTGCTACGGTGCCGACGCTGGCGAAACACCGCTCGCGCTTAAAGTAAGCGGAACGGGCACAACCGACACGCTGAACGTTGACACAATCATAGCACAAAGCGCAAGCATTAAACCCGAAATAAATTGCGTGTTCTCTTTTGGCGAGCTGGACGAAAACGGCGAGTTTACAAAAGTATCTACGGAATACTTAATAAATCAGATCGTGCGCAGTGATAAAGGCTTTAGGCTGGAGCTTGTAAACTACAACGAAGCTATTTACGAAACGGGCACTATTCCCGACTACGTGCCGAACATCACACAGAAGCAGACAAGCGAACCTGCGCCGATACCGTCGGACTACGTGACACAGCGCCAGCTTGACGAAGTAATCGACAATATGCAATCGGGCAATATTCCAGTAGGAAAACCCGACGTGCCGACGCTCGTATATGGCAGCGCAAACCGCGACGGAATCGCCTTGAACTGCACCCACAACACCGACGGACTTAGAAACGACCTGCGGGCTATTGTGTTCACTATCACCAAAGGCGACGGCAGCACGGAAACAATAAGCGTAAGCGGACGCACTGGTACATATACGTTTGACCGTGAAGTGGACGGCTACCCCGAAAAAACAGACCTTGCAAGCTGGAGCGTAAAAGCTCGGGCTGTAAACATCTACGGCAAGGAAAGCGCCGACAGTGAAGCGCGGGCAGTTCTTACGGGCAATTATGGAACATGGGAGCTGGCCGCCCCAGTAGTCACAAAGCGCGAAAGTAACCGCGTAATTACTCTTTACTTTGAGCAGCCGACACGCTCGGACGGCTTGGAGCGTTACGGCAATATTCAGCACCGCGTACAGATTAAGCGCGTAACCGCCCCAGCTGACAGCGGCTATTTTAAGCCTGCTACAAGCGCGAACCCTTACGCAAGCGAAGCGAACTACAAAGACGGCAGCGGCTACGTTATCGCGGGCAGCAGCTACGCGCAGACCTTGCCACTTGCGGGGCAGGATTTAACCGACCCAGTGCCCGAAGATACAACATACGGCTTTTGTGTCGTTGCTTATAACGAAGCAAGCGAAAGCCCAGCAACAGAAATTAACGCCGTAGCACACGCTACGAGCATACGCGACATTGTAGAAAACGCGATAGGTAACGCGCAGATTAAACAAGACGCAGTAACAGCGGACAAAATCTACGTGCGTATGCTTTCAGCAATACAAGAAAACCTCGGATATATCACGGGCGGCGTTTTTGAGGGTACCGAGAACAACCGCTGGGCGCTTTCAACTATTACGCTTGAGGACGGCAGCACCCGATACGAGGGCGCAATGCGCGTCGGCGGTGATGATGAATACTTTGAGGTGGAGCCGTACAACATCGTTAACGGAGTGCCGCAGAATTACCACGTAAAGTTTAAGGCTGGTAACTTTGAGATTGCGGCGCAGGCTTCAAGTATTAACGGAATCCTTTATATACAGGAAAACGAAAACGCGCTTGACCGTACGAAAATAAGCCCGAACGGTACATACTACCAGCACCGCGAAACCGTAAACAGCGAATGGCAGACTATTGCAAGCTCGAACGTTAACGGCGTTATGACAAAGCAGGTATTTTCAGACGATACGCTTTTTATAACAAATCAAGACATGGCACAGCGCCGCAAGCAGGGCTACGACATAGGAAACGCTTATTTGAGCAGCGCTTCTAAAGTGTATCATTTTGACACTGACATTTTCGACCAAAACGGCGTAAACGATTTAACGGTAGAGGACGCAGAAATCGACGGCGGCCACAACCTTGTCGGAAAAGACAACGAAAGCGACGATATAGACTTTACGCCCGCTATTCTTGCGATTGCGCCTTATGCAACGCTCGGCAAGTCACTTTATGGACGCTACGGCATTACTGCCGCCTATGGTTCTTGTGACAAGTTCACCGTTGACTTTTGGCTGCAATACATCTACGCAGAAAATCAGATCATATTTGATATTGGAAACGCTGGCGACAAAATAAAGCTGATTATTGCCGCGGGCGAGTGCTATTTTGAAAAGGGCGCGGACGACGAAAGCGGAATCCCATTTAACGCCGAAATCACCGAAAGCCGCTTATATAACCTTTTGCCGTTGCGTGACGTGCTTTTTAATAAGGCAAGCGAAAGCGAAATAGCATTTAATGCAGCTGCAAACGGCGAGTGCCCTTTTGAATCTATCGCAGTAAAAGAGTTCAACGCAAACTATGTTTATTACGTGAAAACCACTACCGCAGGCGTTGAGGTTTGGAGCGTGGCAACAGTTACCGCGGCCACATATTACACACTGTTAGCGGCTGGACTTTACGAAAAAACGCTGCCGTTCAACTCACCAGCTGCCGCACACAGCTATTTGCAGCATGACGGACAGACACAGAGCGAACAGCGCGAACTTTCCGACATCGGCGTATCGTTTACGCCTAATTCTTGGCTGCATATTGGAATTATTGCAAGCGCAAACAAAATCACGGTGGCGCTGAACGACCGCGCCGCAGAGTTTACCCGCTACGAATCAGCAGCAGCGGCTTTGTCGGTTGTGCTCAACAGTAGCCGCAATTCTTTTATGCTCGACGAGCTTTTAGTAGATATTACAGAAGCCGAAGCGGTAGACACGTTCTACGAGCACACAACAAACCGCGTGCCGTGGGCGAACCTTTCAAAGAGTAATGATTATTTCATTCTTACGGTTAAGGACTTGCAGAACTTCAAGACCAATATTTTTGATACGCAGCTGTTCAAGGATAAAGTCGCAGAAGTTATACAAGACTATATAAATAACAATACACAGGAGTAAAACACTATGGCTACATTAGACTTAACACTGGCAGCATTGCGACTTGCAGGGCTTACAAACTTTACGCCCGAGTTCGGCACAAAGGAAGCCGACGGCGTAAGCGTAAGCACTGAAAACGTATGCAAAGACTTTATGCTGCCGTTTACATTCCAGCGCCCCGTACTCGTAAGCGAAACGAGCGACACTGGAAACATCGAAGCAACTCGCACCCTTGTTCTTACAAACAGCGGAATTGTCTTGACACTTGGCCGCGCAACTTTTGCAGGCTGTAAAATCACCGTGCAGACGGGCTTTACAAGTGGCAGCGCACAGGTTCGCTACTTAACCGCTGCCAACACTTACGAAACCGTTACGCTTGCAGCTGGCAACAGCGTTGAGATTGTAAGTAACAGCGACCTTTATTTTTACAAACGGCTGCGTATCAATAATTCAATCATCATCAACACAAACGAAAACTTGATACTTAACCGCCGTTATCTTTACCCGTCGGTTTTCCCAGTGGTAAACAGAAACAAAGATACCGACTTTGTGGTACAGAATAACCAGCTTTACAGCAAGAACAGCGTATTTATTAGAGCGGGCGCAACCTTGCCGCCGTTCTACGTTGAAAACGTGGGGCTTTTGCAGTTCCACACAGAAAGCGACATAGAGCTTGACGTAGACGACTGCGACGACACTTGCACAGGGCTTGAAGCAGGAAAAGACTATTTTATTTATTTGATTTACAGCCCGACTTTGTTCCCGAACGCAAAAGACAACCTCGGCTTTAAAATCAGTTTGAACGACCCCGACGGAATCAGCTTGTATGGTAATTCAGACATTGCAGGCAGTGGCGCAAAACCGATTAAGGCGTACGCAGAAGTTGACGGCGCGGTTTTGAATGAACAAAACTGTATGTGTATAGGCGGCTTTCATACCGTGCTTGTAGACTGCGACGCACTAGCAGCAGGCCAGCAGGTGCACCCGCTCACAGATTATACAGCGGGAGCCGTTCACCCGTTCACCGTTTGGGACTTGTACCACCGCCCCGAGGGTTCAAGCGTCGGTATGCTTTACAACCCTTGTATTAACAAGTGGGGTTCTTTGTATCTGCTTTCAGAGCGTGCTTTTGACAAGACGGGCACAGCTGCAAGCTACGGCGGCACATACCCGAAAAACAATATAATTCTTATTTCAGCAGCAAACAAAGAGTTTGTAACTGGAACAACTACAGGCCGCGTTTTCCCTTGTTTACGTGGCGAACAGATCTTGAGCTTTCAGAAACAGCGTTTCCCGACTTTGCAGGAGTTTACAGCGTTTACACTTGGAAGCCCGCAGGGGTTAGCAATCAAAGGAGCTGCAAACCCCGTTACTACAGGCGGACACCTTGCAAGCGACAATACGCAGATTATTTCATACTGCGGTATGTTCGACGGCGTGGGCGTTCTTTGGCAGTGGGGACAGGAAAACGGATACACCGTTTCTAGCGACTGGCAGACTAACTACAACACAACGCACGACAAAGACGTTAAAGGCTACGCTTACAACCCGCAAACACGCGTCATTCTTGGTGGCATCTGGGGCAGTAGTTCGCACTGCGGTTCGCGGGCGTACTATTGGAACTATGGGGCCTTGGAACTGTATGGCTATTTCGGTTTTCGGGCGGTTGCCGAGCCACGCCATATTAAGGGGTAAGCACAACCAAGCGGACACCCTACTACGGGAAAAGGGGACAAAGGGGAACAGCCCTACAACCCTACAGCGGATAGGCACTTTTAGCCTATCCGCATAAATGACTATATAAGTATAAGCGGCAATCTTGGGTAGCGCGTGACAAAAAACAACCACGACCCGAAAAACGCCCGCTAAGATATTCACATCAAGGCGGGCGCGTCATTCTTGGTGGCAGCTGGGGCGCTAGTTCGCGCTGCGGGTCGCGGGCGTACTAGTGGAACAGTGGGGCATTGGGTCTGGATGGCTATGTCGGTTTTCGGGCGGTTGCCGATACTGAATAAGATTGTAAGAACCCACTTACGCAATATCTTTTTAGGCTGGCGCGTTATCCAGTGAGGGGAAACCCTGCAAAATTACTGAATGGGAAGCAATACTCGACTAGTAGGAAATCCGAACGCCGTTTATTGATATACTGGCAGATTGCCGCTATTTTTGGAGTACAACAAAGTGAAGCGATACGGTAACTTGTGGCAGCAGGTTTGTTCATACGAAAACATAGACAAAGCTATACGGCTAACTTTCAGAGGAAAGCGCCGTTATAATGAGTTTAAGGAAATCGAAAAGAACTTGCCGTATTATCGCGAACAGCTGCACGAAATGCTTGTAAACGAAAGCTACACCTACGGCAAATATACAATAAAGCACATCTACGAGCCAAAACCAAGAACGGCACTTGTGGCGCGGACTTTCCCCGACAGATTTTTACACCACGCAATAGTAAACATTGGCGAGCCGATATGGAGCAGCCGCACGTATTACCATTCTTACGCCTGCATTAAGGGCAAGGGTACGCACGCAGCACACAGACAGATTGCAAAACTTGTGGCGGGTTATAATTACATTTGTCACTTGGATATACACAGCTTTTATGCAAGCATAGATCATAATGTATTAAAACAGGCATTGCGGCGAAAGATTAAAGACGTAAAGTTTTTACGGTATTGCGACGGCCTTATAGATAATTACCCTACGCCCTGCGGTATTCCTATCGGAAACGCTACAAGCCCGTGGTTTGGAAACGTTGCACTTTGGGGAGTTGACGACTTCATAAAACACGAATTAAAGCTGCCATACGTGCGTTATAACGACGATATGGTAATAGCCAGCAACGACAAAAGCGAACTGGTAAAAGCCCGCGAGCGTGTACGGCGCTTTTTGTGGGAAACAATGGGGCTTACGTTTTCAAAGTCATACATAAAGAACACGCGGCAAGGTATAAACGCCGTCGGCTATCATTCATATAAAAATAAAAAGAGCGACACAGTAACGATATTAAAACGCAAAACTGCGCGTAATATCCGTTTATTTGTCGCCGAAAAAGCGACCACAGAAGCACTCAAGAGCGTTAAGAGCGCAAACAAGGTGCTGCGGGTGCTTACCAGTTACAACGGCATTTTGAAAAATTGCAGCTGTAATCGGTTCATAGAAAAAATAGATTTTAATAACAAGCTGGAGCTTTTCAAAATCAAGGGGCACGAAATGATTAAACAAATCACAGAATATTATAACAACGGAATACTGGCGGGCGAAACGCTGACAATAGAAACAGTCGCGGGGCTGCATATTTATATAAGCGGTATTCAGCAGACTAAAAACAAATACTACCACGAATATATTTGCGAGGAAAACGGCGAAAAGCTCAAGCAGACAAACGGCAAGAATCCGACGTTATCAGTAATTCAGTTTTATATTGCGGCCAAAGAACACGGCAAAGAAGAAAAACAGATCCGAGAAAGCGGGAAGCTATACAAAGTTTTCAGCTCGGCTTATTCCATTACGAACGCAGCCGAAGCCATGAAAGATATTGATTTTAAAAATAATCTTGTTTCTGCAATGTTTACCAAAAGCGGCAAACACCCCGAGCTTGTGCCATACGAAAGCGACTACGCGCAGAAAAAAGGCATAGACACTGCGGGCGTATTGCAGAAGCTCGAAACAATCGCAGCCGCTAGTTAATAGTCAAGTTCCATAAAGCGGACATCACGCACGCGCCCCGTAATAATATTGTCGTTGATATAGTCGCGTATTTCAGCTTGCAGCGCATCTTCATTTTTTGGCGAAAAGTCGGCGGTAGTTTTCTGCGCTATAAGGTTTTTAAGATAAACGGCTATTATGTCATTTTGCGCCGTTATTTCCGTAGCTGTATTTTTATCGTTATAAGCAAGCACAACAGAAAGCGAAACCTTGCCGCCGTCGCTTGTTTTGTTTTCGGCTGCTATTTCCTTAGACCATGACAAAACATCACGATTTTGTGATATATTCTCACTGCTCGGAACGGTTGCAAGGTTCAGCGGTATATCGTCAATGTTTACGGAGTACGCCGCGCCGTTTGCTTTTGCTTCCAGCTTCAACGGCTTTACTTTGTATATATTGAACCGCTCGCCGTTCTTTTTTGCAAAATCTGTAAAATCAATAGAATTGCCGCCCGCTGGTAAATCGTCGGTGTAAAAATACTCACCGTTCAGCGTGTATGTGATTGCGGGAATATCTGCGCCCGTGTCATTGTTTACCCAGTAAAGCACAGGGGCGGCTTTTGGATCGCGTGAGTTATACTCAAGCGAAATATTAAGCTGCTTGGAACATGAGCAAAGCAGAGCCGCAAGAATTAAAGATACAAAAATAGATTTTACTTTCATGTTTACACCTCGCAAAAGATTATAACACGACTTTTCAAAAAGTGTGTAAAAAAATTAACCTGCGCGGACAGTCGCCCGCCCGCTATGTTTATCAGCGTAAAAATATCTGTAAATTAAATCTTTTTCAACTGCTGGCATAGAATCGCCCACAATATCGCAAAGCGGTTCCGCAAGCTCGACGGGGTAATACTTGCCGCCGATATAAGCCCGCAGCCCGTAACGCTCGGACAAGCACAGGGTAAACGAAACGCAAGCGGCGCGAGCTGTAAGCAGATTAAACTTGTAACCGTGATAAATAAAGCTGCCGTTTGCGCGGGTTTTCTTTTCGGCGCGGACTGAAAAAAGAAAGTCAAAATCTTTTACGGCTGGCGGGTTTTGCCAGTGCAGCTCGGAATCTTGCGCAGAAACGGAAAAACGGGCGTTAAATCCCTCGACGAAATCAGCAAGAAAAGCGTTTGCTTTTTCGATAGTGTCGATTTTTAAGAAGCGGAAAATATAAGGCAATCGGCCTTGCAGCGTTTGCCATAGTCGCTCGATACGCCCTTTTGCCTGCGGGCTATAAGCTGCAATCAATTCTATGTTTAATTCTTGGCAGGTTTTCTGCCATTGCGTTTGTGCTTTTTCAGCGCCTGCTAATTGTTCCTCAAGAGTTGCGCCACGGTTCACAAAAAAGCAGCTGGATCTATCCGAGTAAATAGCCCGCGGCAGCTTTCCGCCCGTTCGCTCGAACACTTGGTAAAGTAATTGATAATAGCCGAGCAAACATTCATTTTCGCAGAAATACAGCGCTACTACTTTGTGCGTAGCGTCGTCGATTGCACCGTGTAAACAAACCTTGTGGCCGTTCATAAACCAGTCATGGCTTGAGCCGTCAATCTGTATTAAGTCGCCCTCGTTTGGCCGTTCGGAGCGCGGCAGGTGCAGCTTTTTTTCGCGTACAGGAATACGGGCGCGGGGCGAAACAATACCAGCACCCGAAAGCGCATTGTATACAGTGGCATAGCTTGGCACCTTTTTGTAGTGCAGATAGTCGGCGCAATCGTCGCGAAAAGAAGCAAACGGGGTGCCGTTGAATTGTTCATAATCTGCGACAATCTTTGCAGAATCATATTGTTTGTTTTTTGGAGTGCGCCCAGTGTTGCCGTGAATAAAGATTGAATCGCCGTATTTTCTGTAACGATTTTTTAATCGCGTGACAGAATACGGCGCTATTCCGATAGCTTTTGCAGCTTTGCGAACTGAGATTTTACCAGCGCAGCACATCGGTATATACTGCATTTTCTTTGCGTGTAACTCGTAATTCACGCGGTAACAATCGGCGACAAGTGGAACAAACTTTAATTAACTTGGTACAAATTGGAACATTTGGAACACTTGTTCCATTTGTTCCACGTGTTCCATTAAGAAAAACAGCGTATTTTTAACGCATTTTTGCACGCGCGTTAAACGCTGCGCCCCGTAAAAAACGCCCCTTGTAAATCCTTGTAATATATAGACTTTGGAACACTTGTTCCATTTGTTCCATTTTGTCGCTATGTATATGTATTTGTATATGTATTTGTATATGTATATGTATTTGTATATATATAATATATAGGCGCATTGCTGCGCCCGCCCTGCGTTGAGAAAATGCAGCCCAGCTTCTTTTTTTTCGGGGCGGTATTATCGGCAAGAAATAAAAAAATATTTAATTTAGCGCTTGACAGATTTTAAAAAACGGCGCTATAATCAAAATATCAGCGGAAACAAGCCGCTGCATATCTTGGGTGTACACCTTTTCAAATCAATGTTGACACTATCAACATTAAGCAAAAAAGTGCACACCAAGCAAACGAGCTGCTATATCTTGGTGTGTTGTATAGCCGCTTGTTCGGTACGAGTGGCTTTACGGTAACTCGTAAAAATTAAGCCCGCAGAGGATAACACACCAATCCGAAGTGGGCTTTATCTTTTTTTGAGGTGTGCTATGACAAAAAACAATTCCTACCCATTGCAGCTCGTAAAAGCGTTCAGAGCTGGCGAAATCACAAGACAGCAATTTATCAACAAGTTTACTTTGTGGCAAAAAAGTTGCGGCATAAACTTTGACTGCAAAGGCAGCGCCGACCAAAACGGCACATATCTAACTTATCGCGGAATCGTCGGAACGATAAAAAACGGCGTAATCAAGTTCATAACAAAAACAGCAGGTAAAGACTGGGTATATATCAACGAAACAGCAAAAAGCGTTTTCGAGTTTTGCCGCAAGGTTGATTTTTCAAAACAGCGTGAGGGTGTGAAATGGATCTAAAAGACATACCCGAGAGCGCTGTAGTTCAGCAGGTAAAAACAGTTATTAAAGCAACGGGTTTGAAGTTGCAGCGAATAAATACGGGCTGCTTTCAAATTGGCGAGGGACGCAACCGCCGCTATGTAAAAACCGCGGAAGCTGGCACCTGCGATTTTGAGGGCTACGACAACCACGGGCGATTTTTGGCGGTTGAATGTAAGCGGCCAGTGGGCGGGAAATTATCACCCGCACAGGAAGCGCGAATAAACGACATAAACCACAAGGGCGGCGTTGCCTTTGTAGTTCATAGCGGGGAAGAGTTCCTGCAAAAACTTAAAGAAAGACATTGCATTTAAGGGGGTGCGACAATGTTTGAAAACGAAGAAGTAGAAATTGAGAAAGTGCCAACACCAGCGGCATTTTTAACACTGGTAAAACAACTTAACGCCATTGCATACGAAAAAGAAGCCGTTTTGCAGTGCGAGGAAAGCGGCGCAAAGGTTGCGAACTTGCAGGGCTTTTTAGCTGGCGTGCGTAATTACAAAAAGGTTATGCACGACAACGGCTACGAGTTTGACATCAAATACGAGGGCACAACAGAGCGCGGCGTATCGTTCTTTGACGACGACGGTTGCGTTTTAGAGCTTGCCGAATTGAGAGTAATTAAAAGCGATATTGACGAGTTCACGGAAACACAGACTTTTGCGCACTTTAAAGACAAGTGGCAGCAGGCAGTAGACACAAAAAAAGACTGGTTATTTTACACCAGCGAAAAAGGACGTGACCTGCATTTTTGCAAGGGCTGGTATGAAGCCATGAAAACAATAGACGACATAATCGAAAGACTTGGGCGCGAGCTTGAAGCTGCGGAAAAAGACGCGGCAAACAGCCTGCCTTTTGACGAAATCGGGCAATAAGGGGAACACGCGCAGAGGGCGCTTAAAG
>Ga0129306_1001070_pt1 | contig 34770 bp, 23 predicted proteins | sample P827metagenome_FD_94438 | JGI IMG/M metagenome (GOLD analysis project Ga0129306, IMG submission 94438) | Capybara group fecal microbial communities from Wisconsin, USA - P827 metagenome | ecosystem: Host-associated > Mammals > Digestive system > Large intestine > Fecal | place: USA: Wisconsin...
GTTGTAGAGGTCGATGATTTCTTGGCAGACCTCGCTGAACTGGGCGTTGGGAACGCTGTCGGTAATCAGATGGCTGTAGAGCGTGTTAGCTAGGTTGTATTTGGCATCGGCGTAAGCAGGGCTCATGTCGGCAGCCTTGCGGAATTTTATTTCAGCACCGTTCCAGTGGCTGTGGGCATACGATCGATTGCCGCTGCGGACATAGCTACGGTCCGTGCGACGTTGCGCCTGGGCAGGCTCGGCAAGCATGCAAAGAAGCAAGCCTGCAAGAATATATGGCAAGTTGTTATGCTTTCTCATCTCGAAACAGTTTAATATTTTTGAACAAGGGGTTCTTCTTCAGCAGAATCAGCATTTCCAGCGCTAGCAGCACAAGAGCTATCCAAGCCAGCACCTGAAACTGTTCGTCGAAGTCGGAATAGACAGTTGTCTCCAAGTCGGCTTTCGCCAGCTTGTCTATCTCCTTCTGCAGCAGCTTCTGGGCGGCATTAGTATTATCAACACGGATGTATGCCCCTCCGCCGGCCTTGGCTATCTCCTGGCACATCTGTTCGTTCAGGCGGGTGACGATGACGTTGCCCTCCTTGTCCTTGCGGTACTCGTTGGCTTTGTCGCCGGGAATGGGTGCGCCCTCGGGCGAGCCGACGCCCAACACATACACCATCATACCCTTCTCGGCAGCGGCTTTTGCTGCCTCTTCTGCCCCACCCTCGTGGTTCTCACCATCGGTGATGATGATAATGGCTCGCCCCACATCCTCACGGGGGGTGAAACTGCGCGTTGCCATGTTGATGGCTGCGCGGATGTCGGTACCCTGTGTCGTGATGAGGTTAGGTTCGATGGTCTCAAGGAACATTTTTGCAGAGATGAAGTCGCTGGTGATGGGCAGTTGAATGAATGCCTCGCCTGCAAAGACGATAAGGCCGATTTTGTCGTCCTGCATTTCATCGACAAGCTTGGCAATAATCTTCTTCGACTTCTCGAGCCGGCTGGGAGCAACGTCTTGTGCAAGCATGGAGTTTGAGATGTCGAGCGCTATCACCGTCTCGATGCCCTGACGCTTGATGGTCTCCATCTTTGTGCCAAACTGGGGACGTGCTGCGACAAGTATCAGGAAGAACAACGCGGCAAACGTAAGCCAGAACTTCAGCTTGTAGCGCAACGACGACACCTCGGGCATCATATTCTTCAGCAAATCGGGGTCGCCATACGTTTTCAGATTGCGCTTCCGACGCAGATTCGAGCCAATGAAAAGAGCTATCAGCACGGGCAGCACTATCAGTAGAAAGAGGTATGTAGGATTTTCGAATCTAAACATGGTGGGATATCATTGCACAGATGAACAATTCATGGGGTTAGGGAATACGTCGCAGGATGGTCAGACGAAGTAGCAACTCAAGCAAGATGCAGAGCGCGGCGGCCAGGGCAAAGGGCACGAACTCTTCGTTTTTACGGCTGAAGTCCTTTACGTTGAGCTTGGTCTTCTCGAGCTTATCAATTTCCTCATAGACCTCTTTCAGTTTGCTGTTGCTGGTGGCACGGTAGTATTGCCCGTCGGCTGTCTGGGCAATCTGCTGCAGCGTGTTTTCGTCGATTTCAACGGGCACGTTCTGATAGATGGTGGTGCCGGCATAGGTCTGGAAGGGATACGGAGCTGTGCCGTTAGTGCCCACGCCGATGGTATAGACGCGGATGCCGAAGGTCTTGGCAATCTCAGCTGCCGTCAGCGGCGAGATGACGCCTCGGTTGTTCGAACCGTCCGTCAGGAGGATAATGACCTTCGACTTAGCCTTACTGTCCTTCAGACGGGTGACAGCATTGGCGATGCCGTCGCCGATGGCAGTGCCGTCCATGATGGTGCCCTTCTGCACCATGTCGCACGACACGTTGTTGAAGATGTTCAGCAGCACGGCATGGTCCGTCGTCAATGGCGACTGTGTGAAGCTCTGCCCGGCAAAGATCGTAAGGCCGATATTGTCATTGGGACGTCCGTTGATGAAGTCTGAAGCCACCTGCTTAGCAGCTTCCAGACGGTTGGGCTTGAGGTCTTCGGCAAGCATACTGGTGGAGATATCGACAGCCATCATGATGTCGATGCCTTCGACTTCGCTTCGCTGCCAGCTGTGTGTGGACTGCGGACGGGCTAGGACGACAATGAGCAGGACAAGCCCCGCGACACGTAACACAAAGGGCAAATGCCTGAGCCACATAAGGGGACTCTGGGGTAACGAGGCGTACATGGATGTTGTGGAAACCTGCATGTCAGGCTCACTGCGGTCGTTGCGAAGCAGGTACCAGACGATGTAGCCGACAACGGGGAGAATCAGAAGGAAGTATCCTGGATTTGCAAATGTCATTTCTTTTTCCTCCTTTATATAAACAGATAGATAAAGTTGGCCAGCACCCAAGCGGCAATGAACAGGGCGGCAAGGCCGATGACAATGATGCCCACCAGCAGCCAACGCTTCTGCGTTAGCGACATGCCCTTTACAACCTCGACGTACTCTATCACCTGCTCCTGGCCTTCAACCTCCTCGGGCTTTGTCTGGTCAACAAAGTCGGTGACAACACCATAGTGGTGCATCTTCTCATTCTCGAAAGGCTGGAACTTGGCAAACTTGACGAAGTCGGAAGTGGAGAGCAAGTTCTGCATCTCGTCATACTGCTCAGGGGTGACAAAGTCTTTCATCTTTTCCAGCACCTCGGCTGAGGTCATCTCGGTGGCATTGATGCCAAAACGGTTCTGAATATAGACACGCAGGGCATCGGTGAGGTCGGTGTAGTAGGCCTTCGCATCCTCCTTAGCCCAACCTTTGTTCTCGTTTATCTCGCCGAGCGACATGCTGGCCTGCACATGGGCAGGAATCTTGGGCTCTAGCGTCACACGCCTGAGGATAGGTTGATTCTTGAGATAGTGCTGCAAGAGATAGATGAACAGGAAGACCAGCACGGCAACACCCAACAGAATGAACAGCAGCGGCTTTACCTCGCGGAACAGCAGCGGCGCCTTTCGGATGTCCTTGATGCCGCAAATGGTGTAGAGGTACTCTTCGGTGATGGTATTGTTCTCGGGCAGGACATCGTCAACCATCCACACCTTCAGGGCCAGCGCATTCGAGCAGTAGGTCATGCTGTCGGCCACTACTTCGAAGCTGTTGATGTGGTAGAGACCAGGGTTGAAGGAAGTGATGGTGATGTCCTGATGAAGGGTCATACGACTGCCGTCGTTCAGATAGATGGTGTCAATGGGCGTTGTGCCGACAACCTCGATGTCTGCCGAAAGGGAGTCGCGGATCTGGGGCATCAAGGCCTCTTCCAGCACAAACGAAATGCTGTCGTTCACATCAGGCAACTGTACAGTCTGTCCTTTGCCGCAGGTGACATTCAAGTGGATGCACGTCTGTTCGCCGATAAGCAGATTCAGGCTGTCGATGGTGGCTTCAACCTTGATAGCTGTCTGTCCCCACGAAGGGCTGAGTCCGAACAAGCCCGACAACAGAAGGGCTAGGACCAGCATTCTCTTATGATGAAGCAAGAACTTCATACGGCTCATTTCATATCTTTTGTAATTCGTTCTTATTCCTTTTTATCAATCACACGCCTCTTTTGGCAAACAGCGCCAGAAGGGCTTTCACATAGTCTTCGTCCGTACGTACAGACACGCTGTCCACGTTGCACTTCATCAGAGTGTCGATGAGTTTTTGCTGGCGATCAACCCACCAAGCATGGTGCGAATTACGCACGCGAGCAGACGAAGTGTCGATGTACTGTGTGGCTCCTGTCTCAGCATCGCGTAACTTCATCAGTCCGACATTGGGTAACTCCTCCACGCGACGGTCGTACACCTGAATGGCTACAACATCGTGCTTGCGGTTGGCAATCGTCAGGGCATCCTTGAGATCGTGATTATCGATGAAATCGCTCATCAGGAAGCACGTGCAACGTTTCTTGATAGCATTGGTAAGGTATTGGAGGGGGACGTTGATGTCCGTCAGGCGGCTTTCGGCTTGGAAGTCGAGCAGCTCACGAATGATGTAGAGGATGTGCTTGCGGCCCTTCTGAGGCGGAATGAAACGCTCCACCTTGTCCGTGAAGAAGATGACGCCAATTTTATCGTTGTTCTGGATAGCCGAGAAGGCAAGCGTTGCAGCAATCTCGGCAACCATGTCCTTCTTATACTGGACAGCCGTGCCGAAGTCGAGGCTTTGCGACATGTCAACCAACAGCATGACGGTGAGTTCGCGTTCCTCTTCATAGACTTTCACGTATGGATGGTTGAAGCGGGCCGTGACGTTCCAGTCGATGTCACGTACATCGTCGCCGTACTGATACTCACGCACTTCAGAGAAGGCCATGCCACGCCCCTTGAAAGCCGTGTGGTACTGTCCGGCAAACAGGTTGTTGGACAGTCCGCGCGCCTTTATCTCTATCTTGCGTACTTTTTCTATCAGTTCGTTTGCATCCATGTCATCAGGGCACTTCTACCTTGTTCAGAATCTTGCTGACGATTTCCTCGGCAGCGATGTTGCTGGCTTCGGCCTCGTAGGTGAGCCCGATGCGGTGGCGCAGCACGTCGTGGGCAACGGCACGTACGTCCTCGGGAACGACATATCCGCGACGCTTGATGAAGGCGTAGGCACGAGCGGCAAGGGCGAGGTTGATGGAGGCGCGGGGTGAGCCGCCGAAGGATATCATGTTCTTCAGTTCCTTCAGGTCGTACTTGTCGGGATAGCGTGTGGCAAACACGATGTCGGCAATGTACTGCTCAATCTTTTCGTCGATATAGACTTCGCGGACAATGTTGCGGGCGGAAAGAATCTCATCTGCCTTCATGAAGGGCTTAACAGTCATCTTTTCGCCGCTGATATTCTGACGGATAATCTTCTTCTCCTCGTCGAGCTTCGGATAGTCTATGACGACCTTCATCATGAAACGGTCCACCTGAGCTTCGGGAAGCGGATAGGTACCCTCCTGCTCGATGGGGTTCTGCGTAGCCATCACCAGGAAGGGCTCGGGCAGCTTGTAGGTCTCTTTGCCGATGGTTACCTGACGCTCCTGCATGGCTTCAAGCAACGCGCTCTGCACCTTGGCGGGGGCACGGTTGATTTCATCAGCCAGCACGAAGTTGGCAAACACGGGACCTTTGTTGGGAAGGAACGTCTCGTCCTTTTGGCTATAAATCATAGTGCCGGTGACGTCGGCAGGCAACAGATCGGGAGTAAACTGGATGCGACTGTACTTGGCATCGATAAGGGATGAAAGCGTCTTGATGGCAAGCGTCTTGGCCAAGCCGGGAACACCTTCGAGCAGGACGTGCCCATCGGAAAGTAGGCCGATGAGAAGCGATTCCACGAGGTGTTTCTGACCGACGATAACCTGGTCCATGCCCGCCATCAGGTTGGTGACAAAAGCACTCTGTCTTTCAATTTTTTCGTTCAGTTCACGAATGTCAATGGTAGTGGTCATATCTTTTTTTTTATTGTATGGGTTTATGCTATGATTGTTTTTATTTGGCTTTCAGTTCAGGGATGGCGATGCTCTTACCCACTTGTACGCTGTTGGGGTTCTTTAGGCCATTATGTTTGACGATGTAGGGCCAGAGGCGTTTGTCGTTATAGTATTTGCGTGCCAGCTGGACAATGGTTTCGCCCTCCTGCACGGTATGCGTCGCTTTCGTGCCGAGGATAACGTAGCCCGTAGTGTCAGCCATCGTGATGTCTTTGAGGCTCTTTTCGCCTGAACGGGCTGGCTGGATATTTGTTTTCTGCTGTGCAGGCTTTGCTTCCGCCGACTTAGCTTCGGCAGGCTCAGCTTGGGCAGGCTTCACTTCCAACGTCTTTGCCTCTTCAGGGACGGCTTCAATGGTCTTGACTTCGAGAGTCTTTCCTTCCTCAGAAGATATTTGTGTACTATCATGAACGATGCTTGCCGTAGCAGAGCATGCTGCGGGGGTTGGTTTGGGCGAATCCGTCTTTATGACGATATTAGGCTTTTTGTCGCTGAAATCGACATGTTCGACCTTAATGCTGTTCTCTTTCTCTCCTGCTGCATGAGCATATTTAGGCTTTTCAAACCCCTTTCCAAATGTGATGTAGATATAGAGACAGACTGAAACGAGGAGTAACAAGACGATGGGCAGCCAGTAATGCCACGAACGGCGCGGCCTTCTCGTCCTCTTTACGTTGTCTGGCTCTCGCTTCAAGGCCTCTGGTTCAGGAGTGCCTGTTTCCTCCATTACTGGCTCATCCTCAGGTATAGGAACCGATTCTGGCTCTATTGTTATCTCGGTCTCTGGCTCTGTCGTTGCCTCTGGCTCAAAAGCTTCCCCTGAACCAGCTTTTGTCCCGGCTGATTCCACAGGCTCGGGTTCTGTCTTTATTTCTACATCAGCCGCAGCTTCGTATTCTGAAGGCGTTTCTGACTCCGATTCTGTTCCTGCCGGCATTTCCAGCGCAGTCGTCTCTTCCTGTACTTCCGGCTTTTCTTCTGCAGCAGGCGAGAACGTCTCATTCACTTCATCAGCATGCGGCAGAGCACCCGTATCCAAACCGGCATCTTCCACATCAACAGTTTCTTCCTCAATGGAGTAACTATCGTTTAGCTCAGTTGTTTCGAACTGGGCAAAGGGCTTGTTAATGTGATCCTTCAGCGCTGTTTCGGGCAGGAACGTCACTTTGCGGTAGCCCTTGATGACGATGCGCTCACCGGTGTTGACATCGACGCTCTCCCTATTGCTGACGGCTGAGAGCTTAAATGTCCCCCACCCCTTCACTTTAACAATGTCATCCTGTGCAAGGCCGTCGGCAAGCACATCGAAGAAGGCACGGACGAAGCCCTCGGCTTGCGATGCCGTGATACTGCTCTTCTCAGCAAGCTCTTCCGCGAGGTTTAGTACAGATAATTTCTTCTCCATGTCGTTTCACTTATTGCCTTGATACATTGTCTTCTGCCGAAGCTTCAATTTTGTCTGTTTCTGCGTTAAATCTCTCTTTCAACGATGCGCTTTGTTTGAAGCTCAAGGCCAGTTTGGGCGGAATCAGGTAGCGCTTGCCAGTGGTGGGATTGACGGAAACACGCTCCATTTTCTTCTTCACTTCGAAGGTACCGAATCCCATAGCGGCAATGGTGTCGTTTTCCTCCAGATGGCTCGTCATCAATGCCTCGAAGTCCTCTATAAGCTTCATAGTGTCGGACGGTGTACGTCCCGTGCGCTTGGAGAGTTCTGTGATAAATTCCTTGTTGTTCATGAGATGGTTTTTGCGTAGAGGTCAAATTCGTCGGCATCGGTGACGAGGACGTTGTAGAATTGTCCTGCCGTCAGCTTGTTTCCATTCTTTTCTATCAACACTTCGGGGTCAACCTCTGGCGAGTCGTATTCCGTACGTCCGATGTAGTAGTCTCCCTCCTGGCGGTCTATGATGACGCGGATAGTTTTGCCTATCATCGAATGGCTTACCTCGCCGGCAATCTCCTGCTGGACGGCCATCAGCTCGTCAAGACGTTGCTGCTTGACATCGTCGGGCACATCGTCGGCGTAGTGTTCAGCGGCATAGGTGCCCTCTTCCTCGCTATAGGCAAACGCACCCATTCGCTCGAAGCGGGCATGCCGCACAAACGTTTTCAGTTGCTCGAAATCATCGTCTGTCTCGCCTGGGAAACCTACCATCAGCGTCGTGCGAAGGAAGATGCCGGGTACCTCGCGACGAAGGGTCGCAAGGAGGTCGTAGGTTTCCTGCGAGGTGATGTGACGGCGCATGCGCTTCAGCACGGGGTTGCTGATGTGCTGCAATGCGATGTCGAGGTAGTTGCACACGTTGGGGCGCTCGCGCATCACTCGCAGCAGGTCGAAGGGGAAGCCCGTAGGATAGGCATAGTGAAGCCTGAGCCACTCCACGCCGGGAATATCGGTAATCTTCTCCGTCAGCTCGGCAATGTTAGGCTTATGATAGAGGTCCAGCCCATAGTACGTCAGATCCTGCGCAATGAGCTGTATCTCCTTGACTCCCTGATTAGTCAGCCAACGCACTTCGTCAAGAATCTCTTCCATCGGACGGGAGACGTGATGGCCTGTGATGATGGGAATGGCGCAATAGGCACACAGACGGTTACAGCCCTCGCCGATTTTCACGTATGCATAGTGAGAAGGCGTCGTTATCACTCGCTGAAAACGAAGGCTTTGTTCCGAAGTCTGGCCGTCTGAAGCCGGACCGTCTGCTTTCCTGAGCAGCCTAACCTCTTCAACCAATTCGTTCCAGTTGAACTTGCCGAAGTATCGGTCAACTTCGGGAATTTCGTCGTTGAGTTCCTGGAAGAAGCGCTCCGAGAGGCAGCCCATCACGTACACCTTGCGAACGTGACGTTGTGCCTTCTGCTCACAGACTTCGAGTATCATGTTGACGGATTCCTCCTTGGCGTCGCCGATGAATCCGCAGGTATTGATGACCACAATCTCGCCGCTCACCTTGTCGGGATTATGACAGACGGTGTAGCCCAACGCCTCCAATCGCTTCATCAGCTTCTCCGAATCTACCAGATTCTTTGAGCAGCCCAGCGTGATGACGTCTATGCGGTTACGGATCATTGGAAATTAGTTGAAGAGTGAATCGACAAATTCTTCTTTGTCAAACAACTGCAAATCGTTTATGCCTTCGCCCAGTCCAACGTATTTGACCGGAATCTGGAACTGATCGCTGACGCCAATGACGACGCCTCCCTTAGCCGTGCCGTCAAGTTTGGTGATTGCAAGGGCTGTCACTTCGGTAGCCTTGGTGAACTGCTTGGCCTGCTCGAAGGCGTTCTGTCCTGTGCTTCCGTCAAGCACCAATAGCACCTCGTCTGGGGCATGGGGAACGACTTTTTTCATGACGTTCTTTATTTTCGTCAGCTCGTTCATCAGGCCGATTTTGTTGTGCAGGCGTCCGGCTGTGTCGATGATGACAACATCGGCGTTGTTGGCAACGGCCGACTTCATGGTGTCGAAAGCCACCGACGCAGGGTCGGCACCCATATTCTGCTTGACGACAGGCACATCGGCTCTCCTGCCCCACTCCACAAGCTGCTCAACGGCAGCTGCACGGAACGTGTCGGCGGCACCCAGATAGACGTTTAGACCGGCTGTCTTGAACTTATTGGCCAGTTTTCCGATCGTGGTGGTCTTGCCTACGCCGTTCACCCCTACCACCATGATGACATAGGGCTTCTGGTCGGTGTCAAAGACGAAATTGTCGGCATCGTCCGAGCGGTTCTCGGTGAGCAGAGCTGCTATCTCTTCTTTCAGAATGCGGTTCAGCTCGTTGGTGTTGAGGTATTTGTCGCGTGCCACGCGTGCTTCGATGCGTTTGATGATTTTAAGCGTGGTCTCAATACCTACATCGCTGGTGATGAGGGCTTCTTCAAGGTTGTCCAGCACTTCGTCATCGACTTTCGACTTGCCGGCAACGGCACGGGCCACTTTCGACAGGACGCTCTCTTTCGAGCGCGCCAGTCCCTTGTCGTAAACCGCTTTGGCCTCTGCAGCCTGAGCAGCCTCTTCCGTGCTCAGGCTCTTATCCTTCCTGGATTTCGTGAAAAAAGAAAATAAGCCCATCTGTCGAATCTCTTATTACATTCAATATGCGTGCTGTCACGTCTCCTTGTTAATAAAGGACTGCAAAGTTAGGCATTTTTTTTCACATTGCAAGTTATAATTTCTTAAAATGCAAAAAAACTCCTTTTCATCGGTAAAAATAGCTCTGTTATGTCCAAAAACTTTGCGATTATGGTCAAAATCATTTGTTCGTTTCGAAAATTGTCACTATTTTTGCAAGCGTAACATAAATCAGCCTTTATATGCATAAGATATTTTGGCCGAAATTATTAGCTCTCGTATTGGGAGTATGTGTAGGATTTGCCGTAAAGTACTTTCTTCATGCTGTTGACCAGCAACCACCTCTGGTGTATGAAAAGGAGAATACAGGCAGCCATTATGCCAAGCCTGAGCTGCCCTCGCCCGACCTGCTGCCTGTCATCCGTTCGCTTCCCGATGCGCTCGAAGGGGTGAGTGGTTTCTCGGGCTGGGAGCGACGTCGCAACATCATAGCGGCTCAGATTCAGCATTATGGCATTGGCGAAAAGCCTACGGTTGAGTCGAATCAGGTGAAAGCACGTATGGAGGGCGACACGCTCATTGTGGATGTGACGGTAAATGGGCAGACGTTGACGCTACGCTCCACCATCCACTATCCCAAGACGGGCGATGCACCTTATGCCCTAATGATTGGCACCAGCATGATGTCCCTTCCCTTTCAGCTGTTTGCCAATCGTCCAATCGCCATAATGACTTATCACGAGAAACAGGTGAATGATTACGGACAATGGGGCAAGCACCACGAACGGGGCGAGCATGATTTCGACCGCCTCTACCCTCACCTGAAGGACAACGGCGCTTACAGCGAATGGGCGTGGGGTTTGAGCCGTCTATTGGATGGTCTGCAGCAGCTGGGGCCTGAAGTGACAAAAATCGACATGAGTCATATCGGCGTGACAGGCTGTTCCTATGCCGGAAAGATGGCTCTCTATTGTGGAGCCTTCGACGAGCGCGTGGCGTTGACAATTGCCCAAGAGCCAGGCGGAGGGGGTGCGGCTGCTTGGCGAGCATCCCATGAATCGACGAAAAACGTGGAGGATCTGGATAAGACCGACTACCATTGGTTCTTGGAGAGCCAGAAAGAGTATTTTCATGGAGACAGCGTCTATCGCCTGCCTTACGACCAGCACGAGCTTTGCGCGATGGTTTGCCCGCGAGCCCTTCTCCTGCTTGGCAATCCTGACTATGAGTGGCTGTCCGACGAGTCGATGCGCGTATCGGCAGAGGCGGCTTGCAAGGTTTGGGAGCGTTTCGGCATAGCCGACCGCATGGGCTGGAGCATCGTCGGAGGACACGGCCATTGCCAGTTGCCCGAAAGCCAGTTACCCGAGGTTCAGGCATTTATCGACCGCTTCCTGCTGGGACGAGATGTCGATACGAGCAACGTGCGGAAATAGCCGTACGGCTTTACTTACGGAACAGGAAATAGACGGCAGCAATCAGGCAGAGGAACGCCGCCACGTGATTCCAATGCAAGTGCTCGCCTTTGAACATGAACGTTATCATTACCGTAAACACGGTAAGCGAGATAACCTCTTGCATGATTTTCAGCTGAAAGAGTGAAAAAGGTCCGCCGTTTATGCTCGACCCCATACGGTTAGCAGGAATCATGAAACAATATTCCAGCAAGGCCACACCCCACGAGGCTAAAATAATCAGAATCAACGGCCAGTTGGTGATGATATTCATCTCCTGAAGTTTCAGGTTACCATACCAAGCCAACGTCATAAAGATGTTAGAAACTACTAACAGTAAAATAGTCCAAACTCCTGTCATACAATTTTATATTATCAAATCTTCTTAATCTGTTTTCTTTCCATCCGCGACGTTTTTTCGAATCGTCAAGATACGTTCGTTTTTTCGGCTGCAAAGATAGTGCAAGGCTAGAGAAATGCCAAATTTATTTGTGCATTTCCAAGACGCAGCCTATCTAAAACAAAGTTTAAGATTGTTCAAGAATGCGATTAAAAGAAGGCAAGGAGAAAAGTTTTTTTCCGAGCAAAGCGGATGACCATGAGAAACACGCGGGTACAGCATAAAACGTATTTTTCCAATAGGTATCGGTGGTGTCGGAAGTAGTCTGTAATAAGAAGATTTTCAATCGCAAACCCACCGTCCCCTCCTTTGGTTAATGGTGGAGATATCGGTTTTTCCAATGCCTTATCTTACAGAGTTACCGACACGCCTCTGTAAGGGGTATCGGTGGCAAACAATTTGGATGACAGAACATTGCATTCCATTACCGATACCCTCTACTCCCGTTGGAACAAACTACTATTATAAAGCGTACTTGCATTAACCTGTGTCCACAACTTAAAGTTTGGCGCTGTGCTCAAGGCGTTAAATTCTGCTTTCACAGCCCAATGGGCTACGCTCACAGACCAAGCAACTGGCAAATTAGAATAAGCATCTGGCAAGATAGAATAAGCATCTGAAAAGATAGAAAGACTTTAAGATGAAAGCATGATTATTCGCGAAAAACCCCTTTAAGCCTTTTGGGACGTTATAGGATATTTTTCGGATAATCATAAATTTTTGGCGATTTTACTTGCTTCTATGCTATCCGTGCACTATCTTTGCCTTTTAAAAAAGGAGAAAGGAAACAAGCGATGAAATCTCACATCATAAAAATGGCCCTTTCGGCAACGACGGCGTTGATGTTCTGTTGTGGAATGGCTCATGCCCAAACCTTGGAGCAGCTGGCACGACAGAACTTCCTGGCTGGAAACTACGCCGAAGCCTTGCCGCAGTTCAAGCGATGCCTGAAGACGGCTCCACGTGACTCGCGCATCAACTTTTGGTATGGCGCCTGCTGCATCGAGACGGGCGAAATCGACGAGGCTCTCCCCTATCTGGAGTTTGCCGTCAGCAAAAAAGTGCAGAATGCCTACCGCTATCTGGCCCGCTACTATTACCTGAAGGGCAACTATGCCGAAGCCGAGGAGAACCTCGAGACATTTCTGGACAACGCCACTCCTGGCGACTCCATTTATGTTCAGGCTACCGACTTCCTTCAGGACATCCGCTCTCGGCTGAAGTTTATGCGCCGTGTGGAAAAGGTCATCTTCATCGATAGCATAGTGGTTGACAAACCATCTTTCTTGAAGGCTTATCATCCGGGCAGCGAGGCAGGTGCTGTCTATTCGCTAAAGGAGTACTTTGGCGATGACTACGCGTTGGATGGCGCCATATTCCTTTCTGAGATGGGCAACCGACGTTTCTACACCTGTGCCGCCGACAGCGGGCGCATAAGCCTCTGCACCAGCTACCGCATGACCGATACCTGGAGCGCGCCGCAACCTCTGGATGGCCTGCCCGACGACGGCGACAATAACTATCCTTTCATGCTCTCCGACGGCATCACCTTCTACTATGCCAACAACGGTCCTGAGAGCATGGGAGGCTACGACATTTTCGTCACCCGCTACAATTCCGACACGGATCGTTTTCTACGCTCCGACAACATCGGCATGCCCTTTAACTCTCCTGCCAACGACTACATGATGGTTGTGGATGAGCTGAACGGACTCGGCTGGTTTGCCTCCGACCGCCGGCAGCCGGAAGGCTGGGTCTGCATCTACACCTTCATCTGGAATGAAGGGAAGAAAAGCTACTTCGACATGGATGCCGACGACCCTGAAGCCATCCGCCGTGCAGCCGACATCATCTCCATCGCCGAATCACAGACCGACGATGAAGCCGTCCGCAAAGCCTCGCAAAGCCTTTTCAAGCTGATGCTTGGCGAACAGAATATGCTGAACGGCAGTCAGCCCGTGAACCGAGGCGAATTCATCTTTGTGCTCGACGACATGAAAGATTATCATCATCTCACCGACTTCCACAGCCCCGAAGCGCGCAAGTTCTTCGAGAGCTACCTGAAGGCGAAGAACGAGCTGGACATCGTCGCCGCCAAGCTCGACAGCAAACGCGACGCCTATGCCACAGCTTCCGCCAGCAAGCGCGATGACCTGGCAGCCGAACTTCTCATCCTCGAAGCAGACTACGACACGCTGACCGAAGAGGTCATCAAGCTGGAAAAGCAAGCCCGAAACACCGAAAAAACCTTCCTTTCCAAATAAGACCCTCTCCCTCCTCTACCCCCCCCGTAATTCCTGATAATCCTATTCAATCCTATTGTCCTTATAGTTTCTATAGTTCCTATACAGTCCCTATTACCCCCTAACCCCATTGCCATGAAGTATTTCGCACCCTCCGAACTAATCATCAACGAAGACGGCTCTATCTTCCACCTCCACGTACGTCCCGAACAGATTGCCCATAAAGTCATTCTCGTTGGCGATCCAGGCCGCGTTGACCTCGTTGCCTCTCACTTTGAGACACGAGAATGGGATATTCAGAGCCGCGAGTTCCGCACCATCACGGGCACCTATCAGGGTAAGCGCGTCTCCGTCCTCTCTACGGGCATCGGTTGCGACAACATCGACATCGTCATGAACGAGCTCGACGCCCTTGTCAACATCGACTTCTCCACGCGTACGGAGAAGGAAACCCTGACATCTCTGGAGGTTGTCCGCATCGGAACATGCGGCGGACTGCAGCCCTTCACACCTGTCGGCACATTCATTTGCTCCGACAAATCCATCGGCTTCGACGGCCTCCTCAACTACTATGGCGGACGGGATGACGTCTGCGATTTGGCCTTCGAAGAGGCCTTCAAGCGCCACATGGAATGGAATCCGCAGAAAGGTGCTCCCTATGTTATCGACAACAATCCCGAGCTCACCACCCGCATAGGAGGCGACGTGATGGTTCACGGCGTCACCATCGCCTGCGGAGGATTCTTCGGTCCTCAGGGCCGTGAGCTGCGCGTTCCCCTTGCTGACCCGCGACAGAACGAGAAAATCATGTCGTTCGAATATGAAGGACGCCGCATCACCAACTTCGAAATGGAGGGGTCGGCTCTTGCAGGACTGGCTGCCCTTCAGGGGCATCGGGCCATGACATGCTGCATGGTTATCGCCAACCGTGTTGCCCACGAGGCCAACACAGCTTACAAGTCTTCCATCGACGACCTCATTCGCATCGTTCTCGACCGCATCTGAACACCACATGTTGGACTCCGACACCATCTGCGCACCAGCCACAGCCCCTGGTGGCGCTCTCGACATCATCCGCGTCAGCGGCCCGCAGGCTCTTTCCGCCGTAGGCTCTCTATGCAAGGGCATCACGGCTGACACACCAGCCAATACCGTTCATTTCGTCCGTCTTACCGACGACGGAGGCTGCGTTCTCGACGAAGTGCTGGTGTCTGTCTTCCATGCCCCTCATTCCTATACCGGCGAGGACGCTGTTGAAATCTCTTGTCATGGTTCCCGCTATATTATTAACAAGGTGTTGGAAGAACTTGTCCGCAAGGGATGTCGCATGGCCCGGCCAGGAGAGTTCACCGAGCGAGCTTTCTTGAACGGAAAGATGGACCTTGCACAGGCCGAAGCTGTCGCCGACCTCATAGCCAGCACCAATCGCGCCACCCACCAGTTGGCCATGTCCCAACTGCGTGGGCATTTCTCTTCCGAGCTGACTATGCTGAGGGAACAACTGCTGAAACTCACCACCTTGTTGGAACTCGAACTTGACTTTTCCGACCACGAAGACCTGGAGTTTGCCGACCGCAGCGAGCTGCTCGCTCTTGCCCTTTCCACAGATGCCCACATCACCCGTCTTGCCCAAACCTTCGAAGCAGGCCAGGCTCTGAAGAAAGGCATCCCCGTTGCCATCGTAGGCAAGACGAACGTTGGCAAGTCCACCCTGCTCAACCGCCTTCTGAGGGACGATCGTGCTATCGTTTCCGACATTCACGGCACTACGCGCGACACCATCGAAGACGTCATAGACCTTCAAGGCATCTCCTTCCGTTTCATCGACACAGCTGGCATACGTCAGACCAACGACATAGTAGAGCAAATCGGCATCAACCGCACCTATGCCGCCATAGACAAAGCCCACATCATCCTTTGGCTGATAGATGAAACACCAACCCAAGCAGAGATGTCAGACATGCAGGCACGCTGTGCCGACAAAAGACTTCTCATCGTGCAAAACAAAATCGACCTCACTCATATCCCCCACGCACGAGAAGAACTACTCCCCTCCTCACCCATTATTCGCATTTCCGCCAAGCACGGCACAAACCTCGATCTCCTTGAAAACGCCATAGTATCAGCAGCCGACATTCCCACCTTTTCCGCGGGTGACGTCATCGTCACCAACGCCCGTCATTACGAAGCCCTAATCAGAGCCAAGGCCACTCTTCAACGCGTCATAAGCGGCCTGGAAAACCAACTTTCAGGCGACCTCATAGCCGAAGACCTCCGCATAGTCCTCTCCGACCTCTCCGAAATCACCGGCGGCCTAATCACCTCCCAAGAAACCCTTAACAACGTTTTTGCCCATTTTTGCGTGGGAAAGTGAATCATGTACACGTGTTGAGGGCATTCATTCATTCAATGAATGTCTGATAACAGCGTGTGACTGTTTGTTTAAATCGATGAACGTAATGTTCAAATCATTCACCAGGCGAATTTTAATATCGTATCTTTCAGAATTAACAGCTATCTTTGCATATGAATTCGACTTCGGCAAAAATGAACAATATCTTTGCATTTGGATTCGACCTCGGCAAAAAAAGAAAAGATGAAAGTATTATTGATTTTTTTGATGTCCTTTTTGGGCATTCTGAGCGTAAATGCGGATGATGGGCATATTCCCTATTTAAAGCGGGTGCATAACAGCACACAGTTATTCGTTGATGGCAAACCGTTTCTGATGCTTGCAGGTGAAGTACACAACTCTGCAACAGGAAGTGCAGAAAGCATGCGTACGATATGGCCACACTTGGCAAAGATGAATTACAACACGGTCATTGCACCCGTCTCATGGGAACTGGTTGAACCAGAGGAAGGAGAGTTTCACTTTGAACTTGTTGACAGCATGGTGGTTGGTGCTCGGATGAATAATCTCCGTCTTGTCATTCTATGGTTCGGCAGTTGGAAGAATGCCAAATCGTCATACGCACCTGCATGGGTAAAGCAGAATCGTGACCGTTTTCCACTGGCAGTCAGAAAAGACGGAAGTTGCAACTATACGCTATCAGCCCACAGTCGGCATACGTTGGAAGCCGACAAGAAAGCATTCTGCGAACTGATGGCGCATATCAAGTCCATCGACAGCAATCATCACACGGTCATCATGGTACAGGTGGAAAACGAGGTAGGCACTCTGACGGAATCAGAAGGATTTCCCCCTGCGCCAAACATTGCCATGCGTGACTACTCGCCTGCAGCCAACAAAGCCTTCTGCAGCGATGTGCCGGCATCATTAATGAAATGGCTGAAAATGCATCAGGAACAGCTTCATCCTGCCATTGCCAATGCGTGGGCAGCCAATGGAAAAAAGATGGAGGGCACTTGGGAACAAGTTTTTGGGACGGGTAAGGCCGGAAGAGTCTATACACAGGAAGAGACAGTCAGAATCTTGAAGCATTTGTTCATGCCGTCGAAAGACAACCAGCTCAGCACGGAAGAACTTACTGCATGGATGAACGACTATCCCTATCTGACGGAAGAGATATTCAATGCCTGGTATTATGCCACGTATATCAACGAGATAGCAGCTGCAGGAAAAGCTGTTTATCCATTGCCTATGTATGTGAATGCCTGGCAGAAAACCATTATGGCCCGTGAGCCGGGGCGCTATCCCTCAGGTGGGCCGCAAGGGCATCTCGTTCCTATCTGGCAGGCTGCAGCGCCTGATATCGACCTCTTTGCACCAGACATCTATATGACTGATTTTTATTCAGAGATATGTGATGGATACGCAGCCGGGGGCAGACCATTGTTTGTTCCTGAGACAACGGCCACCCCCGACGGCGCGGCCAGAGCGTTCTATACGTTCGGGAAATACTGCGCGTTGGGCTACTCACCTTTTGGTGTGAATGGTGGAGGTTTGTTTCTTTCGGCTGACACGACAGACGCCACGTACCAGCAAGTGTATCAGTATCTGTCATACCTGACGCCCGAGATTACAAAACATCAGGGAACATCCCATATAGCAGGCCTGCTGATTGACAGGCGGCATACTACTGACGAGGTTGTGATGGGCGACTATACCATCCGTATCAGGCCCTATACAAATGCTGAAGTGTTCGGTACAACGGGTGCCTTGCCAGAGGATGAGACAAGGAATGACGAAAACGTTGCCGGACTCTTGGTCATCAGACTGGGCAGGAACGACTTTCTTGTTGCCGGTGGCGTCGGCGAACTGGCCGTCAACATTCATCATAACAAGGCTGGCAGGACGGACTACCTTTCAGTCGATGAGCTCCGTTTTGACAGGGGAGGAAATGCATATTATCACCGCTTGAATGGTGACGAGATTTCAAGTGCCAGTGGCCCTGTCATTCAGAGGGGTCAGGTGAAGGCTTTCAGAATAAAGGTTTTTGAATATTAATATTCACGGGGCTCCCTGATTCTTGTCTTTTACGTATTTCAAGACAGCCTCGGGACTTAGGCCCATTTGCTTGGAGAAATATTTCATCAGCGTCCTGGGCCCCTCATAATCCTCTTCAAGGGTTTCTACAGCGACCTTTTCGTGATTGATTACAAGACGGTTGATGAAAGAGAGCATCTCTTCGCCACAGGTCTCGAAGGGGATGTTTGACATCACATGATCGTACTGCTGTCCGACACAGAGCATATATGGAACCTTCATCGCCCTCAGGCTTTTGGCAATTTGCTTAGAACCCACGAACTTATATCCACCTTTTGGAAGCACAATCTCGTCGAACGGCACCTGGTCGTCGGCATCGCCATGATACATCATGACGGGGCAGGGCCTGTTTTTCCACGTCAGGCTGTCATCCATGCTAAGCATGATGGCACATGCCCCGCCGATGACCCCGGCATAGCGGAAATCCTTCGGAAGATGCTGCGCTGCCAGTTCCGTCTCATTGCAGAGCCAGTTCTCGGCCATCACGCTGTTGATGGCTCCTGCGCTGCCGCCGCCGATGATGATCTTCGTCACATCCGCATTCCACTGGTCCGCATGAGCCACCAGAAAACCGGTGGCATCATAGAGGTATTCCACCGATGTCCGGATGGCATCCCAGATGATGTCTGAATAAACCTTGTCGTTCCACACGTCAGCCGACTTTCCGAACATCGGGACGTGGTCCAGTTTCCCCTGGCTTCGGGCGATGGCAATTCCGAGGGGATAGTCCATCGAAGCCACTATCATGCCGGCCTCCACCATCTTGCCGAACACGCCAGCGCTATCGACGTCGATGTTCCTGTCGCCGCCGCCCCATCCCCCGCCATGGACATGGAGGAACACAGGCCGTCTGCCTGTCACTCTGGCGGATGGATTCCAGTATATATCCACCTTGAAGGTGTCGCGGAAAGCATACGTCTCTTTGCGCACGGACGATGCTGACGTCTGAGGTAAGAACTTCACGTCCCTCATGAAGCCAACCATCAACGCCACCCAGTTGTCCACGTTCTTTTCGGTCGTCGAGGCGCCAAAGCCATGATTGCAGTCCCAGAAGGTGTGCAGTTCTGTCGGCACCTTAGCCTCGCGCCAGGCATGATAGACATTCTCGGGCTCTTCGGCTTGGAATATGTCATTGACGGGCGAACAAATCCACACAGGTCCTGCGCCGGCCGGAACCTTGATGTCGGCGGTCCAGCCGCCATAGATGATACCCGTAAAATCAGGCTGTGTCTCGGGCGTGTTGAAGAGCGTCTGGTGCATGGACGTTATGGCTCCGGCCGAGAAGCCCATGATGCCTATCTTATCCTCACGAAGGTTCCATTCCCTTGCATGCTGACGGATCATCTTCATGGCCTGATTGGCATCAGCAAACGCCATTTCCTGATAGGGCACCTCCCCGCACCACTCCGTGACCGTGGGTTCCTGGCCGTTATGTTTGTCTTTGAAGTTCTGTTTACAAACTTCTGTCAGAGGCATATAGACTTCCATGAACTCGCGTGCATCTTTTGGTGCACGTCCGTCTTTCATCAGCATCGGGCAGGTGCGATACGTCAGGACGAAGGCTGTGATGCCCTGCTTTGCCAGCTGCCGTGCGGCCAGTTCGCCCTCGGTGCGGATGGACAGCATGCAGAAGCCACCGCCAGGGCAGACGATCATGGCTGTGCCGTTCGGCTTTTCCGGCAGAAACACTTTCATGGTCGGCTCGGTGACATTGAACGTAATGGGGTTTGATGTGTTGGTGAGCGCCACCTCATGATGCGTCCAGTCCTCCGAGCCCGGTGCTTTTCCCTGATAGAGCCTGATCACCTGGCCGTCGGTCAGACCGCCCCCAGGATGATCTCCGTTTGCCCATGCAGACAAACCGCATATCAATGTCACTAATAATAAGATTTTTCTCATATTTTCTGTTGATTTATAGTGGTTCAGTATTTTTTATCTATCAAATCGAGGCCGTAGGAATGTATGTGTCCTTTGACGGCGTCGTCAATCCACTTGGCAAAACTGCCGTCAGCGCTGCGGTCGGTAAAAAAGTCCCGCGTCAGCAAAATGGTATGCTGCGTCAGTGCCTCTTCAGGCTGGGTGACGATGTCGTCCCACAGGAATACGCTGCACGAGGGTATGCTGTCCTGCAACTGGCGCACAAACCGCTTCAGGTTCCGCTGCTGCACGTCACCGTCTGCACGTGTGGGCTTGCCGTTTCGTTTTTCGTCGAAATAGGTCTGCACATTGGCCAGGGCCTCGTCACGCACCGAACAGCCATACAGAATCTTAACCCTGCCGCCATAATCTCTGTCGAGCGCCAGCAGACAGTCCATGATGATGTTGTCCGAGACGATTCGTCCCGCTATCTCCCGAGGAGCCTTCCACACGTGTTCAGCCACATACCGCCAGTCCTGATACAAGCCCAGCGAGCCGTCGATGCAGACGGTGACGTTCGACAGGTTTGGGAAATGAGCGATGACATCCTCGGCCAGCAACGCTGCACCCCACCCACCTGCGCTGTATCCGCATACCAGCAGCGCCTCAGGCTGGCCCATGAAAGGCATCACCATGCTCAGCGCCCCTGCATAGTTGGTGTATCCGTGATGATGCAGCACCCTCGGCTCACCCTCCAGTGAGGTGTAGGGGAAGTCGCCCGTGCCGCAATGGAAATCGCCGCAGCCGTAGGGGATGGCAAGGACAGTCCAGTCCTTGAAGGGATTCCTGCCGTCCTGCGAGCCGATGCCCCATGTGGCCACGAAGTCCTGATACTTCACGTTGTCCGCATAGAACCCGCCTTCCCTGACCACCGACCTGCCCCGTGCTGCCGTATATTCATCGATGCTTACCCCGCCGCCGAGGAAATAGACCATGACTCTGTTTGCCGTCCCTTTCCTGAAGAAAGCCCTCCATGGCGAGCCGTCGGCCGACACGGCACCCTCGGGTGCCACCTCGTACCACGTCCCCGTTTCGGGCGTCCCCCGCAGCTCGGGGAACTCCATGAGAAACGTCTTCTTCAAGGCTACGCCGCCCACCAGGACGACCAGACCGGCTATGGCAACCGCCACGACCAGCCCTGTTCTCTTCCGTCTTCTCATAGTCCCTTTCTTTTGACGTTCGTCCAGCGCTCGCTGTTCCTCACTATCTCTGCATCGTCGCCTACGAAGGCTTCGCCGGCAGCCGTGTCGCCCTTCAGGAAATAGGCCAGCCATGCCGTCATGTAGGCGTCGCCCTCACCCCCCATCTCCTCGTGGTCCTTGCTGGTGTGGCGTGCAGCCACTACGGGGTACGCTCCCGTCGTTTCGTCGAAGTTCGCCTGGAAGGCCTCTTCGGGACTGATGATCGTAGAGTCCCAGTTGCCCGTACCCGCCACCATCAGCAGCGGGGCGGTGATCCTGGCAAAGTCCGTCGCGCCCCATTTCAGGTTGATGCCCAGCTGTTTCTGCGGACAGCTGCACAGATAGACAGCCTTGTAACGATGGCTGTTAGGGTAGGCCGTTGCCGCCATCACTGCGCCGTACGCCCCTTGCGAATAACCGGCAACGGCAATCTTTGTCGTGTCAATCCGGCCATGGAACAGATTGTCGGGCCTTGCGGCCAGGTCAAGGAATTCATCTAACGTCTGCGAGATAGACGCGCCTGTCCCCGTCTGCCTGTCCATATTCCCGATGACGACGAACCCCCACGAAGCCAGATGCTCCATGGCCTCCATCAGGTCATAGGCCGTGGTGTTCGACGCATTGCCGATGCTGACGATCGGCAGCGGGCTGCCTTCCCCCAGCATCGTCTGCGGATAGACGGCCACAATCTTTCCTATGGCCCGGCTGTCGCTCTCGAATTCGGCCGTGGCGACCTCCTCACCGCCCCTTTTTGCATATCGGCCTTCGATGGGCATCTTCGTGTTGATTTCTCCTTTATAAAATCCTCCCTTGTGCGTGTCCTGACAGCCGGCTGCGACGACCGTCACCGCCAGACACATGACTGCGCGTGACATCTTCTTTGACAATGGTTTCATTTTTTCAGTTGTTTAAAACGTTATTGACTGCATATCGGGTTGTTTCCTTTATGTTCAGCGGCAGGCTGATGACCGGGGTTTCGGCGTCCTCGCAGATTTCCACCGTATAGGTTCCGGCGATGGTCTTCCATGCGGAATCCTCGGGGTAGAACGATGCCAGGTCGTAGCGGGTGAATTCCATCGACAATTTCTGGCTCTGACCAGGTTGCAGGATGTCGGTCTTGGCAAAGGCCTTCAGTTCGCGGACAGGCGTCTCGTGGGTCGAGGCGGGTGCTTTGACATACAGCTGGGCCACATGCCGTCCTGCCCTGTCGCCGCTGTTCGTGACCGTCACGGAGGCTACGAACCGTTCCCCCCGCCGCTGTGTGACCTTCAGGTCAGACATCTCAAACGTGGTGTAGCTCAGGCCAAAGCCGAAAGGATACGATGTCCCGACGCCCCGCGTGCTGTAATAGCGATAGCCCACGTTGATGCCCTCCTCGTATCGGGTCGTGTTGAAACAGGGGTCGGCAGCATACATGTCCGGATTCAGGATGGCCGTCAGTCCGTTCATGCCGTCATCGGGTTTCCGTGGGACGTTGGGATAGTTCCGTGCGGAGGGCACATCGGCGTAGCTGACGGGGAACGTCACGGGCAGATGCCCCGAGGGGTTCACCCTGCCTGTCAGCACGTCCGCCACGGCATGCCCGCCCTCCTGCCCGGGCATCCATGCCAGGACGATGGCGTCGGGCTTGTCGCGCCATGAGGCGGTCTCCACCACCCCACCTACGTTCAGCGTCACCACCACCGTCCCCCCCGCCGCATGATAGGCGTCGCAGACGTTGGAAATCATCTCCTGCTCGGTCTCCGTCAGTTCAAAGTCACCCTCGACGGCCCTGTCGGCGCCCTCGCCGGGCTTGCGTCCGATGGTGATGACGGCCAGCTGGCTCTTCAGTGCCGAGGCGTCGGCAATGTAGCGGGGAATCCTGACCTCATCGGGGCGATGGTTGATGCCTATCATCTCCAGAAAGGGCAGTTTTGCCTTGGCGGGCGACAGGTCGTATTTGGCATCGGCAAGCGCCTCCGCAGCCTCGTAGATTCTCCTGACCCCCTCGTCAGGCCTATAGCCCGCTTTCTCCATGCCCTCCAGCAGGCTCACGACGTACGGCGTGCTGACATGTCCGCTGCCCGAACCGTCGGACAGGAAGTGATAGGATGAGACGCCAAAGAAGGCGATGTTCCTGACGCTGTCAGCCAGCGGCAGCGTCTGGCGGCTGTTCTTCAGCAGGACGATGCCCTCGGAGGCAGCCGTGCGGCTGACTGCCGTGCTCGCCCCTGCGTCAGGGACACCCGCTGAAGGCGTACCCTTGAAGCGGGGCGTTTTGACGACATACTGCAGCACGCGTCTGACGCAGGCATCGACATCCTCCTCGGCGAGGGCGCCGCTCTCGACGTCCGCCACAATCTGCTCTATCTGCGTGCGGGTGCCGGGCATCATCATGTCGTTTCCGGCGTGCACCTGGGCCGACGTGTTGCGCTTGCCCGTCCAGTCGGTCATGACAATGCCCCCGAAACCCCATTCCTTGCGCAGGACGGTTGTCAGCAGGTCGTAGTTCTCCTGACAATGCACGCCGTTCAACCTGTTATAGGCCGACATCACCGCCCAGGGCTGCGACTCCCTTACGGCAATCTCAAACGGTTTCAGATAGATCTCGCGCAGCGTACGCTGGTCAACCCGCGAGTCATTCTCGTTACGGTTCGTCTCCTGGTTGTTGGCCGCAAAATGCTTGACGCAGGCACCGACACCCTCGCCCTGAAGGCCGTCCACCATGGCCGCACACATACGGCCCGAGAGCACGGGGTCCTCGCTGAAATATTCAAAGTTCCTTCCGCAAAGCGGATTACGCATAATGTTGGTGCCTGGGGCAAGCAGCATGTCCACGCCATACTCCTTCAGTTCCTTGCCCATCGAGCTACCCACACGCCGTACGAGCGGAGCGTTCCACGTGGAGGCCATCGCGATGGGGACGGGATAGCCCGTACAGCAGTAGGATCGGTCGTCGTCGGGACGTGTCGGTGAGATACGCAGGCCGGCGGGTCCGTCGGCCACAACGGTAGCCGGAACGCCCAGCCGGGAAATTGTGTTGGTCTGTCCCGCCGCCCCCGGCACAAGGACGGCGTTCGACGGGTCGGAACCTGTCGGCTGGGGAACGCCGAAGTAGTTTGTGCCTTCGATGCAGCCTACCAGCAAGTCGGCCTTCTCCTGAAGGGTCATCTGCCTGAGGACGTCGTCAACGTTTTTTTCCGTCAGCCTCGTTTGTGCAGGCCCGTTCAGGGCCAGGGCGGCGGCTGCTACGAGGATTATTTTCTTTATCATTTTCGGATGTTTTTTACCAGCCAATTATCCATTACCAATTACCAACTATCTATTATTTAAAAAGGTGTGGGACAAATTCCCTGAGGCAGCGGCGCCATGTCAGGAACTCGTGGGCTGTGCCGGGCGATTCGTACGTGTCGAACTTGATGCCGCTTCCTTCGAGGGCCTTAATGTCGGACGGGCCGAAATCGCCTTCCCCTCCATAACCGATGAAGAAATAGTGTATCTTGCTGTTAAACTCGTCGGGGCGCGACAGGATGCCGCCGAAATCCTCTTTCAGGTTCTGCAGCAGCAGGGCTCCGCTGAAGTCGCCGATGTAAGAGAACATGCCGGTATGGCTGGTCACAATTTCCATAGTCTGACGGCCACCCCACGACAGCCCCGCCATCGCCCGATGGTCGCGGTCGGCCTTCGTGCGGAAGGTTTTGTCTATCATCGGTATCAGGTCGTTAATCATGACGCCGTAGAACGTCCGTCCGTAGTCGGCGAACCCCGCGAAGGGGTTGGGATCTCCGGGCTTGGCGACGGGGCGGTTGATGTCGCCGCTCTCCATGACGACGATCATCGGGACGCACTCTCTGGCGCCGATCAGGTTGTCCATGATGTTATGCATCAGCCCTGCACGTGTCCAGCTGGTCTCGTCCTCGCTCATGCCGTGCTGAAGATAGAGCACGGGGTATCGCCTCCGGCCTTTCGTTTCATACTCCGCCGGGGTATAGACCAACGCCCTTCGCCACTCCTGGGTCGACGCGGCGTAATACTGTACGCTGCGGACCTGTCCCTTTGCCACGCCGCGCTGGGGACGATAATAGTTACCCTCGTCGCCCTCGGCTATCTCGATGGCGCTGACGGGGTGGTTGGTGAAGTAGGTGTACGTCGAGGGGTCGGGAACCGAGGCACCGTCGATGACCAGCGAATAGTAATGCAGGCCCACGGGCAGGGGCACGGTTCTCCCCGTCCAGACGCCGAGGGCGTCTTTTTTTAGATCCAGGGGCTCGATGCCCGCCACCGCCACCTGCACGCGATGAGCGTCGGGGGCTGTCACCTTGAAATACGCCTGGTGGCGGGCGTCGTAACGCGGAAAGTCACTTTCAGGGACACAGGTCGGCGACCGCCAGGTGCTGTCGGGCAGACCGTCGGCCTCGGCCGGAAGCAGGCAGGGCTGGGCCAATGCCAGCACGACGATGAGAAGTCTTTTCATAATCATTTCCTTTTTTGGGGGTTGTTACGGATTTCGGGGGCAAAGGTACAACTTTCCAAGCAAACCGACTCGACTGTTTTTTCACGAAAGTGGACGGATTGTTCAATTTTCGTTTAACGTTTAACGTTTAAGGTTTAACAAACACGTCTGGCGCCTTCGGCGCAATTGATAATTGGCTTCGCCTTCCTCCTTCGCACCTCGGCCATTCAAGCAAGCTTGATGGCTCTCGGTTTGGCGTCGGTTGATAATTGAAAATTGATAATTATCCATTGTCCATTGTCAATTAACGAAGTTATCATGGTCGTTAAACGTTAAACAAAACTTTAAACTGATTTTTTATTTTTAATTTTTAAAAAAAATGTACTTTTGCAGGACAAAAAAAATGGGACTGTGATGAGAACATCGAAAAGCCGCATAGTGCTGCTGCTGGCCGTCGCCGTGCTTGCGTCGTGCCACAACAGCGAGAGGGATATATTTGTGGATCCGGACACGTCGGCGGTCGGCGAGGCGCTCTCGAACCAACACGTGACGGCCTTCGCCGAGGACTCGACGGGCTACATCTGGGTAGGGACCGAGAGGGGACTGAACCGTTATGACGCCCACGTCTTCCATCAGTACTACTACAACGCGAACGACTCTGCCAGCATCCCCTCGAACAACATCCTCTGCCTGTTCACAGCCTCGGACGGCCGCCTGTGGGTGGGGACGGAGAACGGGCTCTGCTACTACGGCGACAAGGATGACTTCCACCGGATTGACTGTGGGCAGGACTACGCCATCGTTCACCAGATATGGGAGAACGACGAAGGACGTATATTCGTGAACATGATAGAGCATCTCTATGAGTACGACCCCGCGACGGACAGGCTGAAGCTGGTGATAGAGAGGTTCGACCCCGGGCATCAGTTTGTGAACCACTGTTTCACGGACGATGAAGGCCACATCTGGAGCGTCATCACGGGCTGCGTCCGATGCTTCAATGGCAGGACGCTCGAGCTGGAGCGGACCATCCGCACAGGCGTCAAGCCCCATTATGCCTACCTCTGCAGGAATGGTGAGCTCTGGCTGGCGCAGGGGCAGACGCTAACCATCATCGACACCCGCACGGGCGGGACGATGAACGCCGCCACGCGGCCAGTGCCCCCGCCCGACGGCATCATCAGCCATATATACTCTGTCGATGAGGAGACCAGCTATATCTATACCGACCGCGGGCTGGCGCTGTATGTCCATGGACGGCAGACCCTCGTCAGGGAGGGCGAGAAGGGTTTCCCCTTTCAGGCGCCGGCCCACGACATCACGCAGATGTTCATGGACAGCCACGGCAACCTGTGGATAGGTTTCCGGGCGCACGGGCTGGTCGTGAGGAACACCCGGGCGCAGCGGTTCGACAGCGCCCCCGCGCTGACGTCCCTGCTCCGCGACGTCTCGGTGGTCTCCATGAGCCAGGCCGCCGACGGACGGCTGTGGATGACGACGGCGGCGAACGAGCTGATGAGCTATGACGCCGACGCGGGGCTGAGCCGCGTCGCTACGGACGGGCTGTTCCGCAAGCCCCTGCCCGACGTGCTGCCCGCCACGGTCATGGCCGGCCACAGCGGCAGCAGCTTGTGGATCATCTACGACCAGCAGCTCTACGAGGTCAGCGCTGGCAGCCATGCTATCGCCGCAGGAAAGCTCCTCCATCACACCGAGATTAGCCCTGGCGTGGCCTGTATGGCCGAGGACGGCGACCACACCGTCTGGGTGGGGACGGGTTCGGACGTCATCTACTGCAAGGCGGAGGGGGAACGGCTTTTCCGCCCCGTCAGGTTGGGGCTTAAGTCCATGACCGCCGTGCTGACCATCTGCCCCCTGAGCGACGGCAACCTGGCGTGTGGCCTGGCGCTTAGCAAACCCATACTGTTCAACACCAAAACCCACGAGGTCACGGAGATCGGTCCCGACGACGCGCAGGGCACGTCGTACCAGACCACCTGCATCACCGAGGACCGCGACGGACGTGTGTGGCTCGGCACTCGGAACCGTGGGGTGCTGGTCTGGCATCGAGGGGGCGGCCGGACGGTGCCGTTAGCCCGGCTGTCATGCGAGGAGGTCTGCGACATCAGGGAGGACGATGACGGACATATATGGATATCCACCATGAAAGGACTGAACCGCTACGACCCGCGCGAGGGCACGATGACCAGCTTCTACCGCGCCGACGGGCTGGGAGGCAATCAGTTCAACCAGCGTTCGTCAGTCAGGCTCGCCTCGGGCGAACTGGCTTTTGGGGGGACGCACGGCGTCACGATCTTCAATCCCCGGTTCAAGGCCGACCGACAGGCCACACCCCTGGTGTTTGAGGACCTGATGCTGGGCAACCGCCGTGTGAAGGCGGGTACCCGCTGCATGGCCAGGCGGCTGTCCGAACAGCCCGACATCCGTCTGCGGTACGACCAGAACAGCTTCACCATATCTTTTGCGGCCCTCGACTACCGCTTCAGGGGCGATGCGCGCTATGCCTACAAGCTCGAGGGCTACAACCGCGACTGGGTGGAGACCCGCTCCACGAGCGCGGCCTTCCTGAACGTCCCCGCAGGACGGTACAGGCTGCGAGTGAAGACCCTGGACGGCGAAGGCACAAGCCCCACCGGCGCCGCTGCCTGCCCTGAGCCTGCCGAAGGCACCCTCGGCGTCACCGTCGCCGCCGCACCATGGAACAGCTGGTGGGCATGGCTGGCCTACGCCGTCATGCTGGCGGCGGCCGTCGGTGTGTCCGTCCGTGGACGGCTCCGCATCCTGCGTCAGCAGAGGGCCGCGCAACAGCTCGAACAAGAGAAGGCTCAGGAGCAACACATCAACCGAATGAACAAGAGTTTCTATGCCAATATCTCGCACGAGTTCCGCACGCCGCTCACCATGATTGCGGGTCCGGCCACGCTGCTCTACGACGCCGCCGCCCCAGGCAGCAGGCAGCAGCAGCTGGCCGCCACCATCCGGCGGAATGCCGAGCGGATGCTCGGGCTCGTGGACCAGCTGATGGACACAAGCCGGCTCGACGACGACGCCCTCAGGCTACAGGTGACCCCGACAGACATCATCGACGTCATCAGGCAGTCCATAGAAATGTTCCGCATCCCTATCCGCGAAAAGGGCATCACGCTCCGGACGTACGGCATCGAGGACCGGTTCGTTGTCCCCATCGACGCCGACAAGCTCGACAAGGTGCTGGCCAACCTCTTCTCGAACGCCCTGAAGTTCACCCCCCAGGGCGGCGTGATTGCATGCACGTTCGACGCCGCCGACGGGCTCGTGACCATCAGCGTCAGCGACAACGGCGTCCAGATACCCGACGCCGAGACCGAACGCATCTTCGAACGCTACTACCAGGTGGCCAACCATCACAACTACGGCACGGGCATAGGTCTCTACTACTGTCGGAGGCTCCTGACGCTCCATCATGGCGAGATTCGCTGCGCTAACCTGCCTGAGGGCGGCGTGCGGTTCACCGTCACCCTGCCCGCCGGAGACGTCTATACACCCGACGAGCACGCCCCCGCCCCGCCCGCCGCACAGGCCGAGCGCTTCCCTCTCGACGTGCCAGCCGACGAACCCACAACGCCCGACGAAGCCGGCGAACGGATCATGCTGATTGACGACGACCCCGACATCATCGCCTATCTCACGCTGCTACTCACGCCCCGTTACGCCGTAAGCCATGCCTACGACGCCCCGACAGCCATCGAGCGGATACGCACCGAGATGCCCGACATCGTGCTGAGCGACGTGACCATGCCCGCCGTGGACGGCTACCAGCTGTGCCGCCGTCTGAAGGACGACGACGCCACCTGCCATATCCCCGTGGTGCTGGTCACCGCCAGGACCACCAAGGACGACCAGCTGACAGGCCTCGCGACGGGTGCCGACGCCTACATCACCAAGCCCTTCGACCCCGACTGCCTGCAGGCCCTGATCCGTTCGCTGCTTGACAACCGCCGGCGCGTCCAGCGCCTCGTGTCCGCGTCCACCACGACAGCCGCCATCGGCGACGACGCGCTGACCGCCCACGACAAGCAGTTCATGGACGACCTCTATCAGCTGATGGAGCGCGAGCTGTCAAACGCCGACCTCAACATTAACGCCATAACCAAAGAACTCTACCTGTCGCGCACAAAACTTTATTATAAAATAAAGGCGCTCACGGGCGAGAAACCCCATGAGTTCTTCAAGAAATTCAAGCTGAACAGGGCAGCCGAACTGCTCAGGAGCGGCAACTACAACGTTTCCGAAGTGTCATATATGACAGGGTTCAGCAGCCTGACCGTTTTTTCGCGCAACTTCAAAGCCCAGTTCGGCGTAACACCGACGGAATACATGAAGCAGCATTGACGCCTTCGGCGCGGGTTAGGAATTTGGAATGGTTTATAGGTTTAGTTCCGGCTACGCCGGAGGTTTATTTTGCCTTTGGCAAGGTTTAGTTGAATTTCATCCTTCGTTTTCTCGCCATGCCAAAGCTAAAGCGAGCTTTGCTTTGGTCATTTGGCTTAACGAAAACGTTCCGGCTGCGCCGGAGGTTTATTTTGCTTTTGCTGAGATTTATAAACCGATTTTGCCACGCAAAATCATTAAACCTTTTTTGAAAACAAAAAAACTAAACCTTTTGCGGAGCAAAAACTAAACCATTACATTAAACGTTAAACATTAAACCACAACATTTTTTACTTCATAACAACGCAGAATGATGCCTCCGGACTGAGCTTTGGGGATGAAACGGTGACCCTAACCACACCTTTTTCCTCTTGTGGCTGGACAATCAGGAGAGCCTGGCCGCGGAAGGTCGTTGGCGTGAGCGAACGGAAGGAACGGAGGTCGTAGGGATGGCCCGTTCCGGCACAGGAGACATGCGAGACGCCGGAAGTCTTGATGTCGAGCGGGATTTCAGCCGTCGGGCAGAGATTGCCGTCGGCATCCACCACACGGAGATAGACGTAGGCGAGGTCGTTGTGTGACGACGAAATGACGGTGCTGTCTGCGGGCATGCCGCTGCTAGCAGGTACGAACTGAATGGCGGCAGGGGCGCCGGATGTTCGGAACGTCAACTCTGCACGACTCCCCTTCACGACTTCTGCTTTCAGTTCGCCTGGCTCGTATGCCACACGGAAGGTGGCGGTATAGGTTCTTGGGTTGACGTCCTGCTCGCCGATGACACGACCATTGACTGACAGGCGGACGCGAGGCTCGCGAGTATAGACGTTGACGCGGAGCGAGTTGCTGCGATGGCCGTTCACGTCGTGCACGACCCCGGCCTTCAGCGTTGCGTTGTCGTATTTCTCAGGACGGATGTCGACGGGCAGATAGCCGCATGCGTTGGGGCCGTCATAGTAAGCGCGGTCGTGCCAGTTCCAGTGGTTCTCCTCGGCCGTCCAGCACCAGCCCAGCGCATCCTCGTACTCGCCGTCGGTCACCGACGGGCGCACGGCCATGGCCATCGGACGAACGCCCCAGACGACGTCACGGTAATAGGACTGGGGCTTCTTCACGCCGGTCAGGTCGAGGTCGCCGCACCAGGCGTTGTACCAAGGCCATGCCAGCAGCTGTATCCAGCGTCCGCGGTCGCTGCGTTCAAGGGCATGACCCAGTCCCGCCTCGCCAATGTAGTCGATGGCTGTCCACACGAAATCACCGATGACATAGGTGAGGCGTCCCACCGTGTTCCAGATATCCGCCACGGCATTGGGGTATGATTCTGAACCGTACATGATGCGCCCGGGGTACTGCTCGTGGTCGTTCTCGTACCGGCGCAGCTCGTAGTTGTAGCCCCCCACCTCGACAAGCTCAAATGCCCTTGGCGAGTCCTTGTCCCACGTCATCCCCTGCGGCTGACGGTCCCAGTAGTCATTCACGGCAAGGGTCGTCGGGCGCGTGGCGTCCTCACGCTTGATGGCAGTTGTGATGGCGTCGGCAATCTCCTTGCCGCGGGGTACGTCAGAGCGCTGGGCAATCTCGTTGCCTATGCTCCACATGATGACGGACGGGTGATTACGGTCGCGGCGTACCATCAGGGCTGCGTCGTATTCGAAATTGGTGATGCCGGTGCCGCGCGGTTCGCCATCGACGATGACCTGTCTTTCTTTCGAAAAGTAAAAGCTGTAGTCGTCGCTTCGCTTGGGCTCTTCCCATTGGTCGAAACACTCGTCAATGACCAGGAGCCCGAGGCTGTCGCAAGCATTCAGGAAGGCCTCGGAAGTCAGGTTGTGGCTGGTGCGCACGGCATTGAAGCCCTGAGCCTTCAGCAGTTCGGCCTTGCGCACTTCGGCACGGTCGATGGCTGCGGTGCCCAGCAGACCGTTGTCGTGGTGTACGCATCCCCCACGAAGTTTCGTCGGTCTGCCATTGAGCAGAAATCCTTTATCGGCAGAGAATGCGATGGTACGGATGCCGAAGGGTATGGCCAAGGCATCGATTTCGCCCCCAGCTGTGTGCAAGCTGATTCGGGCGGTGTAACGAAAGGGCGAGTCGACTGACCACAGACGCGGCGATTTCACGGAAAGTTCTGTGGCAACAACGGCATCGAGGACGGGTGAGTAAGCACTCGCCACCACCCGTCCGTTGGCATCGACAATGTCCACTTTCATCACACAGTCGGCCTTTTCAGAGCCCTCATTGAAGATCTTTGCCTTCACCTTGACCTTTCCTATCCTCCCTTCTATCACCGAGGCATCGACATACGTGTCCCACTCGTCCAGATGCAAACAATCAGTCGTTTCCAGCCACACATGGCGGTAGATGCCGCTGCCTGTGTACCAGCGACAATTCAGCCCCTCGTTGACGGCTTTCACAGCTATGGTGACCAGTTGCTCGTCATGCTTGTTGCGATTCCTTTTGTCGGCGAGGATTGTGTTTAAGTCCACCACGAAGGGCATGAATCCAAAAACGTTCATCGCTGCCTTTTTGCCGTTCACCCACACTTCGGCCTGGTTGTAAACGCCGTCGAATCGCAGCCGGAACACCTTCTGCCGGATGGTCTCGTCAAGGGGACCTCCAGGCAGACGGAATGTCTTGCGGTACCAGCCCGTGCCACCCACCGTCTGGCCCGAATCCGAGCCCGCGATGCTGAGCCGGGAGAACGGCCCCACCTGCCAGTCACTCCACTCCGGCTGCCGTTCGCGATAGTCGTGAGCGTATGCTATAGGCTCTATGCTGAAGTCGTGAGGCACGATGACCTCGCGCCATTTTGAGTCGTCAAAATTAACGGCCTCGGCATTGATGACCTCACCGCGATGAAAGAGCCAGCCCTCATCAAATGATTGCTTCCGCCCAGCGCTTGCTGCCGATGAGACAGATAGCCCCAATACAATAACTCGTAATATGAAAACACCTCTTTTCATGTCAATTACTCAAGTTTAGAAGGTTTATTATAATACCTCTACAAGGGAAGAATTAAGCAAAACCCGATGCAAAATTATTCAAAATTGTGGTTTTTCCATGAAAGCTATTCCATATTTTTTTTTAATTTTTGATTAGCATAGAATCAAACGTCGGCAGAATAGAATCAAACGCTGGCAGAATAGAATCAAACGCTGGCAGAATAGAATCAAACGCTGGCAGAATAGAATCAAACGCTGGCAGCAGGACGTCAAAGATCAACCCCTTCAGTTTTTTCTTCTCCGGTTTCACAGAGATTTTTCAAAAAAATGCCAACACCTACCTAAACCCGCATAACAAGCTGTTATATAAAATCTTATCTTAGGTAGGTGTTTGTCAAACACCTACCTAACACCTACCTAACACTTACCTAAAACCAGCTCTTTTCCTTACATCTTCCCTTGCAGTTTCCTTTATCGCAGCCCTTATCCTTGCATTTATTCTTACATTTTTCCTTTCATCTACCTTTTCTTCTGCCCTTATACCTGCTCAAAGAGCATACTAGGCAACTGATTAGTGGGGAGTCAGGTAGGAGTCTGGTAGGTGTTAGGTAGGTGTTAGGTAGGTGTTTAGCAAACACCTACCTGGTCTAACGCATTGTATGGCAACCTGTTTCAAAGCTTCAGGTAGGTGTTGACCATTTTTTCGAAATATCTTTAAAAAACTTCCCAATAAAAGGAAAATGGTCGCCTGCAAGAATAAAAAACGAAAGGACAACAGAGCCACTCCTCATAAGAACAGCAGGACGCACAAAGCAATCTGAGCAAACAGTATCAGGGGAATGCCATATTTGAACTTTTTGTGCAACGTCTTATGATGCCAGGCTTTCATGCCCAGCCAAGCACCAATGGCGCCTCCGGCGACAGCCAATCCCAAAAGAGTGGCTTCTGGAATGCGCCATTCGGGTCGCTTTGCCTTCCACTTGTCGATGCCATATAAGAAGAAGGTAACCACGTTGATGGCGATGAGGTATAGGATAGCAATCAGCATGAATGTCATAGTCATCCTTTTCAGAAAACGTATAGCTCTAACGGGGGCTGTTCAGTGGCCGATCCGCTCTCCCTGAGCATAGACCACATTCATCCGTTCGACGGTAACCGTTTCCTGTTGCATGTTCTGTCACGTATATCTCGCCCGCCAGGTATGCGTCAACCTCTTCACGGTTCTGAAACTCCATGACGAGAACTGAACCCTTCAGACGACCGGCATCATCGAGCAGACCGCCGGCACAAACGAGATGGCTCTTCAGTCTTTCCATGCCTTCCAGATGCAAAGGGCGTACTTCCATCCGCTTTTCTAACATTCCTTGTCCATCGTAAGCTGTAATAACAAATTGCATATCGTTGGATTTCATCCTTCGTTTTCTCGCCATGCCAAAGTAAAGCGAGCTTTGCTTTGGTCATTTGGCTTAACGAAAACGTTCCTTTTTAAAGTGCGGTTGAAGTATCTCAGTTGATGCTATTGGAGTTCAGGAGTACAGGAGTTCAGGAGTTGACCTTCGGTCTTCGTCCGTCGCGACTCGGCATAGCTGATGCAAGCATCGCTCTGCTCTCGCTGCTTCGTCCGTTCAGACAAATGTCCTGCCGCATGTTCGTTAAACATTAAACGTTAAACATTAAACCAATATCAGAGGACGTGTTCGTTAAACATTAAACGTTAAACATTAAACCAATATCAGA
>Ga0129306_1001072_pt1 | contig 34689 bp, 24 predicted proteins | sample P827metagenome_FD_94438 | JGI IMG/M metagenome (GOLD analysis project Ga0129306, IMG submission 94438) | Capybara group fecal microbial communities from Wisconsin, USA - P827 metagenome | ecosystem: Host-associated > Mammals > Digestive system > Large intestine > Fecal | place: USA: Wisconsin...
CGTCATTTCGACTGGAGCGTAGCGGAATGGAGAAATCTCAAACATTTGCTGGAGATTTCTCGACTTCACTACGTTCCGCTCGAAATGACGGGCTTTTAATTTGTGGCGAAGACCTCGGCATGGGGGCGCCATGCGTACCCGGTGTGATGCGTGAGCTGGGCATCCTCAGCCTTGAGGTGCAGCGTATGCCGAAAAACAGCTCACGACCATTCAGCGACCCGCGCGAGAACCCTTATCTCAGTGTCGACACCACGGGAACGCATGACATGCCTACGATTCGCGGATGGTGGGAACAAGACCGGGAGCTCTCAGCACGTTATTATCACGAGATGCTGCATCATACCGACAACCCGCCGTATTTCTGCGAGCCGTGGATTTGCCAGGAGATTGTGGAACAACACATGAACTCCAGCTCACAGTGGGTCATCCTCCCTATCCAGGATTACATCGCAATGGACGGCGACTTCCGCTGGGACAACACCTGGGACGAACAAATCAACGAGCCCGCCGACTCCAAATGGAAGTGGAAATACCGCATGCACCAGAGCCTGGAAGAAATCGTTAAAAATAAGAATCTAATAAATATTATAAAAAAATTAGTTGATAAAAGAATGCCCTAATGGACAGGAATCTTAACAAAATCTAAAAAATTGTCTACGAAAAATTAGGAAGAATATTTTGAAAGATTTTATTAAGATTTTGAGCCGAAGGCGACTAAAAAAAAGAAAAAATATGACATTTCCTTTGATAAAAAAAACCACTCAAGGCAGCAGACTCCTGACTTTCATGCTGTTGCTGATTTTCGGAATACTTTTCAGCAGCGTGTTGGGCGTTTTCATTGCCATGATAAACGGAGGTGAAATCACTGATTTGAATAACCTCCAAATCATTCAGGTTTTAAACCAGGTAATAGGTTTTATGTTGCCTGCAGTGGTTTATGTGATGCTGGTGTATAAAAGGCCTCTCAACTATCTGGGATTTCGCAAGATACCAGCTTGGTCTTTGCTCGGAATCGCGGCGCTTTTCACAATAATCCCGTTCCTCAGCTGGGTGACGGATTGGAACGACAGCATCGTTTTCCCTGAATCGATGCGCGCATTAGAGGCAAAGCTCCGCTTAACACAGCAGAAGTCGGAAGAAGTCATCAAGATGTTCATATCACAAGGCTCGCTTTTCTCAAGCATGCTGATTATCGCGGCATTGGCGGCCGTCAGCGAAGAGCTTTTATTCCGCTCGGTGCTTCAAAAGGGGTTGATGAGACTATTCAAAAACGTACATGTCGCCATCATCGTTACAGCCTTTGTTTTCTCGGCTTTCCACATGGACTTCTTCGGCTTCCTCCCAAGATTTATCCTCGGATTGATGCTCGGCTACATGTTCTGGATGACAGGCTCCATCTTCCCTTCCATGCTGATGCACTTCGTCAACAACGCCACCATCGTGATGCTCCATTACCTTAACACCAGAGGCTTCATCGACATCGACGTTGACCATTTCTGCAGCACTGACAACGTTTTAGTGATAATCCTCAGTTTAATAATGACTGTTGCAATATTTATTATTTGTAATCGTTTTTCAAAACGACAGGATTCATTTATTGGACAGGATTAACAAGATTAACAGGATTATTTTTAAATATAAACTTTAAACTAATAAATGGTAATTGACAAGTTCTTTATATTAAAATTCCTCAAGTTCGGAGTCGTCGGCTTTTCCGGCGTTTTCGTTGATTTTGGCATCACTTATCTTTTCAAGGAGATTATTAAAATCAACAAATATGTGAGCAACGCCATCGGTTTTGTCTGCGCCGCCACTTCGAACTACATCCTGAACCGCATCTGGACGTTCCAAAGCGAGAACGCCGATGTCGCGACAGAATACGGAAAGTTTATGCTTGTCTCCGCCATCGGATTGGGAATCAATTCGTTGACGCTTTACATCCTCACCGACAAATTCAAATGGAACTTCTACCTCAGCAAGATCTTCGCCATCGGAGCCGCTACTCTGTGGAACTTCTTCGCGAACTTGCTGTTTACGTTTAAATAATCTTACGCAAATTCCGTATATCTCTTCAAGAAATCTTTAGCGAACGTCAGCGGCATGAGGTTTTCCATTCTTTCGCTGATGATGATTGGCCCTTCCTCGCCTTGCATGATGACGCGCAATGGCTGGTTGTGGCGGCTCTCGGCCTCAATCATCGCCTGACGGCAGCTGCCACATGGCGGGACAGGCTGCGAGATCTTGCTGTCAGAACCGATAGCAGTCACTGCCAACGCTACGATAGGCTGGTCGGGATAGTTTGCCTGGGCACTGAACAATGCCACCCGCTCAGCACACAAACCCACAGGAAAAACTGCGTTTTCTTGATTTGAGCCAATGATTATCATGCCGTTAGCGAGACGTGCCGCCGCTCCGACTTTGAATTTGGAATATGGCGCATAAGCGTTTTTCGCCGCCTCCTTAGCCTTCAGCAAAAGGGTGCGGTCGTCGTCGTTCAACTCATCAATAGAGTTAAATTCCAAAAAAGAGAGTGTAAGTTTATGTTTCTTCATGTTATTTATTTTGTGCCTTTCAGAATATCATTGTATTCCTCTTGGTTTAAAATCACCTCAAACGCCTTTTCAAGCTCAGGGTCGTTGTCCAAAGCGGCAATAATTCTGCCCTTCTGGTAATAATAACGGCTCACAATCTCCGTCTCAAGCATCTCCTCTATCTCTTTTCTGTTGTCGATGAGATCTTTTGTCTTCTCCACCTCTATCGTCGCAACCACCTGATCCAGAATAGGTCGTATCTCTTCAAGATATCCTTCTGCCTTTGCTATTTTCTCAAGATTCTTAATCTCGTTTTCACTTTCCGATGTAAATGTAAACCCTTCATCCTTAACGAATTGCATAAAATCTTCATAAATCGCGTCGGTAATCTTAAAGTCTTTCGGCGATTTTATCGACTTATGCTCTCTGTAGAACTTGTTGGCATATTTGAAGAACAGATTCTTCGCGTAGAGATGCATGGTTATCGTCGAAGCCATCGTAGGCTCAATCTTCACATCAGGCTGGATGCCGTGGCCTTCGTAGACTACACGGCCGTTGGCAGTATGGAACACCTTGCCCAAAGTGTCAGCTATTTCTAACGTGTCCGCGACATTTCCCTTCTTCTTTTTTGAATAATCGATTTCCTGGATGCAACGGTTGCTCGGCAGATAATAATGTGCCACCGTCACCTTTATTTGAGTGTTGTAGCTCATCGGGAAGATGTTCTGCACCAGGCCTTTGCCGAATGTGCGCTGTCCCACGATGACGCCGCGGTCGAAGTCCTGAATGGAGCCCGACACGATCTCCGATGCCGACGCGCTGCCTTCGTTTACAAGAATCACCAGCGGGATGTCTAGGTCAAGAGGCTCATGCTGGGTGTAGTGGTTATAGTTGTTCTCTGGAACCTTACCCTTTTGATACACAACGAGTTTGTTCTTTGGAACGAACATATTCACGATGTCGACAGCTTCGTTGAGCAAGCCGCCGCCGTTGCCTCTGAGGTCGAGGATGAAACCCTTGAGCTCATGTTTTTTCTTCATGTCGATGATGACTTCCTTCAACTCGCGGGCGCAATCCTTGGTAAACTGCGACAATATGGCGTATCCGATGCCGTTGTCAAACACTGTGGAATATGGGATGTTGTCGATTTTTATCTTCTCGCGTTTGAGCTCCTTCACGTAAGGCTCCTTATCGCCCGGGCGTTGCATCTTGAGTTTCACGGTGGTGCCCGGAGTGCCTTTCAGAAGCTCGCTTATCTCGTTTGAGTTTTTAGTCGTAACGTCGATATCGTTGATTTCCAAGAAGATATCACCTGGGATCAATCCCGCTTTAGCTGCAGGGAAACCTTCGTAAGGCTCAGAGATCTGTGTCTTGCCTTCGAAATATTGAATCAGTGAGCCGATGCCGCCGTATTCGCCTGTCGTCATGAGCTTCACGTCCTCAATCTGCGACTCGGTGATGAACACTGTATACGGGTCGAGGCCTTCGAGCATGGCGTTGATAGCCGACTCGTTAAGCTCTGCCGGGTCGATCTCATCGACATAGTACATGTTGAGTTGCCTCAACACATTATTATATATATCTATGCTCTTAGCTATTTCGAAGTTGTTCTTTTTGGTCTGGCCTACCGCTGTCGTTGCAGTCAGAACCAATAAAATCAGCAAAGTCTTTAAATGTTTCATATTGTTAATTTATTTATTATCGGGTCGCCTTACGGCTCAAAATCTTTTTAAAAATCTTAATCTCTTTTAACTTAATTGGTCGCCTTCGGCTCAAAATCTAACAAAATCTAATTAAAAATCTTACAAAATATTCTTCCCAATAATTCTAAAACCTCTCTTTTATCTTTTATCTTTTAACTCTTAACTATCAAGGCACTGGGTCGTATCCTGAGCCGCCCCAAGGGTTACACGATGCCACTCTTTTTATTGTCAGCCAGCCGCCCTTGATGGCGCCGTATTTGCGTATTGCCTCGATGCCGTAGTTGGAGCACGTCGGAGTATAGCGGCAGTTGTGCCCTATGAAAGGCGAGAGCGTGTACTGATATATTTTTATCAGCAGTATCAGGAAATTTGCCGGTAGTTTTATTATGAATTTCAACATAGTTTCTCAACCAAACGTTCAACCACAATCTTCATCTTAGCCTCAATCTCTTCATATTTAAGAATGACTGTGGCATTATAAACAAACGCAACATCGAGTGTTTTGTTGTTCGATTGGCATAATTTCATCAGCTCGGCCTTGTTTTTGCGCCAGCTTTCGCGAATCAGGCGCTTGACACGGTTGCGTTTTATGGCGTGATGAAATCTTTTTTTGGAAACGGAGACGAGAATCCTCGGAAGTGCATCTTCCTGATTCTCAGCATCATACAGATGTACAATCACTCTGAAAGGATACAACGAAAACCCTTTTCCTTCTTCAAATAAAGTCTGGACAGCTTTTTTCAGATAGATGCGCTGCGATTTCGGTAATCCTTCCTTGAGTTCCAATTATCTTTTCTTTGCTTTTTTGATTTCAGCCTCAAGATATTCCTCGATAGCCATTGTAATTGAAGGGGCTGTCTTGGTCGGTGCGCTGAAGCTAAGGTTGAATCCGGCGTCGGTAACGGCTTTGGCTGTTGATGAGCCGAGAGTTCCTATAGCAACCTCTCCCTGAACGAAGTTAGGGAAGTTGATTTTCAGCGAGTCGATACCGGCTGGGCTGAAGAACACGAGCATGTCGTATTTTGTGATGTCGATTTCGTGTAAATCTGATGGCACGGTGCGGAACAGCAACGATTTCTTGAAGTTGAGCTTCGCCTCTGTCATCATGCCGACATAATCTTCGCTTGTCACGATGTTTGAAGTCGGCAGGAAATAGGTCTCCTCACGATGTTTTTTCATTATCTCGACGAGGTCTGCGAACGTCTGGTTTCCAAAGAAAATCTTACGTTTGCGGAACTGGATATAATGCTGGAGATACAATGCTGTCGATTCGTTTACACAGAAATATTTGAGGTCATCCGGCACGGTGTAGCGCATTTCCTTGGCGATGCGGAAGAAATGGTCGACTGCGTTGCGGCTTGTCAAGATGATGGCCGTATAATCGGTGAGTTTCACGTGGTCCTGCCTCAACTCCGACGCCTCTACGCCTTCAATCTTAATAAATTTCTCAAAATCAATCTTTACGTTATATTTCTTGATGATACTTTCAAAGTGAGTTTTGGAAATATCAACCGGCTTCGGCTGTGAAACGAGAATGTTTTTAATCTTCATTTTTCAAAAACACGTTTTATATAAACCTATAATACACAATCAGTTGCGACCAATCTGCACACCACCGTGATGGCTACTGAAATAGGTGCAATTTCGAGTGTGCAAAAATACAAAAAAATATTCAATAAATTCATCTTTGATAACATTCGGAACTCAAAAAAAGTTTTTATTATTCGAATTGCCGTGATTATCAATACAATAGATATCGTTATTATCAAAATTAATTTTGTCGGATAAAAAATCAGGATGAGTCCGAAAACTATCATCACGATGTTGAGAATCGTCATTGTGGAGAGATGTGTCACCTCCTGATGCGTGGTGGCGGCTTCGATGTGGAAAAGCCAGCCGTAGAGCGACACCACAAGGTATTGTATGATACAAACCATGGCGATGAAGGTGCAGACGTCGAGATAGAAGCTGAAATTGTTGTAAAGTATAGTGTTTCCTGAATAAACCACTACGATTTTTTGCACAATCAAGGCAAGCAGTGCGATGTACGACACGAAAACAGAGAAGCCGTTAAGACTCACGATAGGATTCCATTCACGCATAATCTTTTCGCTGTCATGCGACTGTGTCAGAACCGACAGCATCATGTGGAAACGCATGTTATAAAGCTGTTTGTTGAGCACCATAAACAGCATCGCCATGAAAACGACAATGAAATTCCATGAGGGTGAAACAAACTCCACCACACGCAGGCTTGGCTCGAGCGTCGAGGCGATGTTTTCTGTAACCAACTGAAAATCAGTAATTTCTCCCATCGAATTTCTTAATAATTTTATTGTGCAAAAATATAGAAAAAATTTGGATTTTTAATAGAAGGTTTGTATTTTTGCGAAATAATTTTTAGAGAATTTTTAAATCTATAAATAATTGAGTAATGGGACTTATTGAAGAAATTATCGCTAATGCGCAAGCCAACAAACAGCGCATCGTGCTCCCTGAGGGAGATGAACCAAGAACATTGAAGGCAGCCGACCGCATCATTGCCGACGGCATTGCCGACGTCATTTTGATCGGACCAGCCCAGAAGATCGCCGACATGACGACCGAGTTTGGACTCAAAAACATCAGCAAGGCCCGTATTATTGACCCACAAACCAACCCTGAACGCCAGAAATACGCCGACCTCCTCTTCGAACTCCGCAAGAGCAAAGGCATGACACCTGAGCAGGCATACGACCTCGCAGGCAACTTCATGTACCTCGGCATCTTGATGGTGAAAGCCGGTGAAGCCGACGGCCTCGTCAGCGGCGCCCGCTCAACCACAGGTGACATGCTCCGCCCGGCATTGCAGATCATCAAGACTGTCCCTGGCGTGACATGTGTCTCAGGCGCTTTCACAATGTTCTTACCGGAAGGCTGCCCTTACGGCACTAACGGAAGAATGGTGTTCGCCGACTGCGCAGTGACACCTATGCCGACAGCAGAACAATTGGCAGAAATCGCCATCTGCACCGCTGACACAGCCAAGGCCATCGCCAAGATCGACCCTGTGACAGCTATCTTGAGCTTCTCAACAAAGGGCTCGGCAAAACACGAAGTCGTCGACAAAGTCATTGAGGCAACACGCATCGCACAGGAACGCCGTCCAGACCTCGTCCTCGACGGTGAGCTCCAGGCTGACGCCGCCATCGTGCCATCAGTCGGCTCAAGCAAGGCTCCAGGCAGCCCAGTGGCAGGAAAAGCCAACACATTGGTATTCCCATGCCTCGAGGTTGGTAACATCGCTTATAAACTCGTGCAGCGTCTCGCCGGCGCCGAAGCAGTGGGCCCAGTGCTCCAAGGCTTGGCAAAACCTTGCAACGACCTCAGCCGCGGCTGCTCAATCGACGATGTCTATAAACTCGTCGCCATCACCTGTAACCAGGCTATCGCACAGAAAAAGTAATAATTAAAAAAAAATTATCATGAAGATATTAGTTTTAAACTGCGGTTCGTCATCAATCAAGTATCAATTGATTGAGATGGACGAAAAGAACCACTCGGTATTAGCCAAGGGTTTATTGGAGCGCATCGGCCTCGAGATGGGCGAATTCACCCACAAATGGAACGGTCAGAAGCACTATGAGCAGCTTCCTATCCCGAACCACACAGAAGGTATCAAGATTGTGCTTCAGGCACTTACAAATAAAGAATACGGTGTCATCAGCGACCTGAAAGAAATCAAGGCAGTGGGTCACCGCGTGGCACACGGCGGAGAGAAGTTCACCCACAGCGTCCGCATCGACGACAACGTCATCAACCAGATCAAGGATCTCTGCGACCTTGCTCCATTGCACAACCCAGGCGCTCTGCAGGGCATCGCCGCTATGCAGGCAGTGCTTCCGGGCATCCCGATGGCAGCAGTGTTCGACACATCATTCCACGCCACCATGCCACCAGAGGCATATCTCTATGCCATTCCTTACGAATACTACGACAAATACCGTGTACGCCGTTACGGATTCCACGGCACCAGCCACAAATACGTCGCTGAAAAAGCCGCTGAATACGTCGGAAGAGACTGGAAAAACACCAAGATCGTCACATGCCACCTCGGCAGCGGCGCTTCCATCGCAGCAGTCGAAAACGGCAAGTCAGTGGAGACATCAATGGGCTTCACCCCTGTTGAAGGCCTCGTGATGGGCAGCCGCACCGGCGACCTCGACCTCGGCGCTTTCATGTACATCATGGACAAGGAAGGCTACACCACCAAGGAGATGAACACATTGGTGAACAAGAAGTCAGGTCTCATCGGCATCACCGGCAACTCACAGGATATGCGTGACGTGCGTGCTGGCCGTGACGCTGGCGACGAACGCTGCACCTACGCCTTCAACATGTTCGCACACCGCGTGAAGAAATACATCGGCGCCTACGCAGCCATCATGAACGGCATGGACGTCCTCGTGATGACAGGCGGCATCGGCGAAAACGCTTGGTTCATGCGCGAGGCTATCCTCGAGAACATGGAGTTCTTCGGCATCAAGATCGACAAGAAATTGAACGAGACTATCATGGGCGACGCAGCCGTCATCTCAACACCTGACTCAAAGGTGAAAGTGGTTGTATATCCTACAGATGAGGAATATATGATTGCTAAGGATACCTTCGACTTGGTGAAATAACGAGAATCATAAAAAAACGGTAGAGACGTCATATTATGGCGTCTCTACATAATTATGAAAAGAATTATTGCCATATTGTCAATCGCATTTTTCCTTGCATTTATTGCGAGTTGCGATCATTATGACAATTTTCGTGAACCTAACTCCAATTCGCCGCAAGACCTTGCCTATGCCAAAACCCTCGATTCCATTGACTCTCTTATCACCGGATTCTATTACTACGATTTCAATGATACGATTGTTTTGCCGGCATTTGAATATTACAAAGAAAACAACAGCCGGCGCAACTTATGGATGCAGGCACGATGCCATTATCTTATTGGTGTGCTGCAGTTCGGCGAAAACCATGTTTCGGAAAAGGCGGCGAAGAATTTGGTGGAGGCGTTGAAGATTTTGGATGAGAATTTTGATGATTTTCAATTGCGCAGCAAAATTTATTACATCAATTCAAGGATAGCGTTCAATTTCTCTGATGGCAGCGCTTGCAAACGTTTTGCGATGCTTGGCTTAGACTATGCCACACGGGCTAACGACACCGCATGGATAGCACGTTCGTGTTCCAACCTTGGCATCACATACGAGCGCTTAGGCAAGGCAGGCGAAGGCGACACCGCTTATATGTATTGCGACCAAGGAATGCGTCTTGCCGATGCAGATCGTTATCCGTTGGAACGCGCATATCTCGAAAACACCTACGCCAACTGTCTGCGTCACAGCCATCAATACGACTCGGCAATATATCATTTCAATATGGCTAAGTCGTTGATTAACAGCGATGTATTACTTTATCACAAGACCTATTTGGAAAAGGCTTTCGTTTATTATCAGAAGCACGACTACCCGGCTGCAATTGCCGAGCTGGAAGTGGCTTTTCAGACAACGGACCACAACATCCGAAACCAATCGGCAGCTGGCTTGGCCGACTGTTGGGAAAAGGTTGGCGACACCATGAAAGCCGCTCCATATCTATCGATTTTGAGGGAATCGAACGAGAAAGAGATTGTTCAACGGCATCACAACACAAACGCGATGCCGTTGCTCAACGCCTATCTGCAAAGTATTGAAAAGTCTGATAAAAGCGCCAATGTAGTTTGGTTGATTGTAATAATTTTTACAGCCTCAGTTGTCGTTGTGGCATTTTATTTCATTTGGAAGAAACGGCATCTCAACACCATAAAAGACAAGGATTATGAGGCTTTGCGGCTCAAAGGCCGAGCTATCTTCAGCGACCGGCACAACAACAAGATGGAGCGCATCCGCAATGAGTTTAACGCCGCCTATCCCGATGCCTTGGCGAAGCTCAGCGCCGCTCATCCCGATTTGAGCGACACGGAACTCGAAATCTGTGTTCTTTCATTCTTTTCGTTCCGCCTGAAAGAGACTGCCTATATAATGCATCTCAAGGAAAACACCGTGGCGAAGTACCGCACAGCAATAAAGAAAAAGGTGCAAACCGACGATTTGGAAAAGATTTTCCACTAATTCCATGCCAACTTTTTTGTGGATTAAACTTTTATAACATCCTGATTATCAATATCAATTGCCAAAAATTTTGTGGATTACCAGTCTCCTGTTGCTTTTTTAGCGAATTTTTATTATAATTTTGCAAGGATCAAATTTTAATCCTATGAAAAAACAATTACTTTTGACAGTCATTTTTGCCTTCGCGATGATGTGCGGGGCGCAGACACCTTGGAACGGCACCGTCGCCGACGCTTACGACGGTGGCGACGGCACTGCCGAAAACCCTTACCAGATTGCAACAGCGGAACAATTGGCGTTTTTAGCACAGCAGACCAACAACGGCACTGGCGGTGACGTCTGTTATATCCTCACAAACGACATCATATTAAATGATGGCGACTCTCTGCTATGGACCCCAATAGGCAGCACCGGCTCATTCACAAGCTTATTTGATGGTAACAATCATGCTATCAGCGGTTTATATGAAAACGGACAAAAAATCTCAGGATTGTTCGCAGTCACTGAGAACGCCACTATTAAAAACACCCGATTGGAAAACGCCACCGTATTGGAATATGAGCAGGCGTACGTATATACAGCCATCGGTGGAATACTCGTCGGCAAAGCTAAAAACACCGATATCCTGAATTGTTCGGTTGACGGCATGATTGAGATTTTCAGCGCCGTTTCATGCGGCGGCTTGGTCGGACGTTGTGAAATCGATATTAATGACAACGACACTGTCTTAATAAAAAACTGTGTAAACGGGGCCATGGTTACCAATAATGAATGCACTGGAGGCATCGTCGGCAAGACTATTGTCGATAACGGCAACCTTCTTATAGAAAATTGTGTCAATAAAGGCTATATTAACGGTTGGACTTTTTCCGGAGGCATGGTCGGAGATGGTGATTTTATCATCAAAAACTGCAACAATTTTGGCGAAATCATCTCAGAAGGTACCGCAGGAGGTATAGCGGGACAAGGCGGACGGTCTTGTTCTATCACATATTGCTTCAATCATGAGTCCGGTAAAATCACTGGCGGCATGAATACTGGGGGCATTATTGGGACAGCTATATTCACAGTCATGTCATGTTGCGGTAACACGGCACTGCTTACAGGAGTCAACGAAGACGAAATAATGGTAGGAGGCATCTCTGGTGCCGACGGAACCATATACAACTGCTTCAATCGCGGTGACTTGACAGCTGTTTTCACCGGTGACGACCCTCAACCTCTACTCATCATGATGGGCGGAATCACAAGCACTCCGCCTAATGACGAATATATCAAAAATGTATATAATGCCGGCAATATCTACCCATGGACAGCAACCCTCGTTCAAAGCATATGGTACGGCTATATCGTTCCTGCGATATTTAGCGACACCTTGGTAAAAAATTGCTATTGGAGCAGCGATGAGACTTTAGCTACAGAACATGTTTACAATTTGGAAACAAGTACATGGGTCTTGCTCCCCTATTCAACCCGTTTCCATGAAGGGACGACTGCAACATCGTGGATACTTAAAGCGCAACAGTACGATACATACGATTTTCTTGAAGCGTTGAATGCCGGCGCAATGGGACAATGCGTCTGGGTTGAGGATACTGAAGGCGTGAATGGCGGCTTACCGATTCCGATACCGGTTGAATATGCTGAGGTTGAAGAGATTCAAGACAATACCGCAATTGTTTGGGCTTTCCCGAATCCTGGACAAAACATTCTCAACATTAAAACCGATCTGCAGAACGCTGAAATCAAAGTCTATGATATGATGGGAAGGATGATTTATTACCAAGATGTAATGAGCGATATCACAACTATCAACTCCGAAAACTGGGTCTCCGGAATGTATGTTTGGAAAGTGATGGCCAATGGCAGAGAAGCGGAAAGCGGAAAATGGATAAAACAATGATACTATGAAAACAATAAGATTTTACACCCTGCTTGCGTTCCTGTTTTTCGGGGCCAAGGCCTTTGGGCAGGAATGGGAATATGCTGACGAGTTTTCGTATTCCGACAACGAGTGCATGGTGAATTTTGACGCGACTGAATTGTCTGATGGAACAATCGCCGTCAGTTCGGTGCATTATTTCAAGAGCGGCGAGGGTGACTTTTATTCCTATCATTCGGCTGCCAGAAAGTTGTCGGCCGATGGTGAATTGTTGGCCGAAAAAAGCCATTTTAGAGAGAGCTATTTTTCACCTAATATTCCCTATCTTATCGAGAATCCCAACGGCGGACTTTATATGCTGGCGACTTATAGTCCCGACCATGACTATACGTATTTCAACTATTTCAAAAATTATGACAATCCGCCCGACAAAGCCATTATAGGTTTGTACAAACTTGATGAAAACCTTGATATTGAGGCAAGTTATGAGCATGATTTTGTGATAGACACCTTTGAGAAACATGATTCCCAATGGAATTGGCTGCCCAATCAATGCAGCGGACATATCTATGTCTTTTCGGCTTTTGAGAATGAAGGAAGCATTGTCGGTGGGTTTATCAAAACCATCAGCCACGGAAATGAAAACCAAGAATGGCACGATTCCATCTTTTTCTTCAGAATGAATTTTGAAGGCGAATTTGAAAATCTCACTGGTTATGAGCTGACGACAAGAGGTGGTGCGGTTTCATATATCTATCGTCGCAATCATATCGTTAAGGATGACTCGGGTTATCTTTTCTATATCCAAGGAAGGAGTTGCTTGACCAACTATTCGCCAAATGTCAACAGGCAAGGTTGTGTGTTTAGGTTGGACGAGAATCTCAACATTCAGGATGTGAGAGAATTTCGCCATGTTGACTATGGCCAAATGCCGGAAAACACTTTCTACAACATCACCGTCAAACGCAGCAAGCATAACACCACTTATCTTGCCACTTCGTCGAAGTCGAAGTCAGACCCAAGTAATGACGAGGATTGTCGTTTGTATGAATATGACGACAGCGGCACATCGGTTTCGGTGACGAATCACATTGTGAGAGGCACCGACCAATGGGACATGCCCGCCATGTTGAAAGGCGTGGATGTGGCGGAAGACAACACCGTGTTTTTTGCCTACACTTTGAATGTTGGTTTTATGAACGACTTGGATTCGTGGATGATGATTGAGCGTTTGGATGCCGATTTTGACACAATTTCAACAGTGTATTACGATATGGGAGGATGTGACAACATCCACAGCGAGGCATACGGAATCACCGCAACCAATGATGGCGGTGTTTTACTGGCTTTTTCATCAGTAAACCTTGACAACACCGACCAACACTGGACCACCGTAACCAAATTCCCTGCTGAAGCTTTTCTCGGCATCGACGAAGCCCACTACAACGGCCTGAAAGTGGCCATCGCCTATCCTAATCCGGGGAAGGATGTGCTGAATATCCGCACTGGATTGCAAAACGCCCACGTGGAAATATACGACTTATCAGGCAAACTCAATCACAAACAACAAATCACCGACAATATCACCCCAATAACTACCACCTCTTGGCCTTCAGGCACCTACATTTGGAAAGTCATATCCAATGGCAAAGAAGCCGAATCCGGAAAATGGATAAAACAATGATACTATGAAAACAATAAGATTTTACACCTTGCTTGTGCTTCTACTGCTTTGCGGGGTCAAGGCTTTCGGACAGGAATGGGAACAGTCATACGAATGGCTTTATTCCGATGAGGAGGAATTCGATTTGGCCAAACCTTATGAAACTTCCTCTGGCAACATCGTTGTTTCGACAAATCATTATTATAAGTGCGGTTGGGGCGATTTCTACGCGCCACATCCCGCATTGAAAATGTTTACGGCAGACGGAACGGAATTGGCGGAAAACCTTTTCTTCAAACCTGCCTATTATGGAGGACACCCGCACATCATTGAAAACAAAAAAGGTGAATTGTATATGATGGTCTCTTACACTCCAGACCACGACTACACCTCGTTCAATTACTTTTTAAACTATGACAATCCGCCTGATGATGGCATCTATGGATTGTACAAACTTGACGACCAACTGAGCATTGTGGAGGCTTACGAACACCATGTCAAAATTGACACCTCAGAATATCGTGACCAACAATGGGAAGACGTACCGCTTGAACAATGTGGCGCACTGGTGCTGATTCCTCCCATCGTTGATGATGACAAAATCGTCGGTGCCTATATGAAGACTTATAGTAGGTGTCCGACCAATCCGCATGGTCCTGATTCTCTGTTCGCTTTTCGTATGGATTTTGAAGGGAATATCCTTGACCAACAGGGATTTGAGCTTCCCTACATGGGTAGTGGCGGCAGTTGTCGGCATTTCCAAGGAAGAGAATTATTGTTCAAGTCGGAAAACGGATACATATTCTATTGCCCGTTCCGTTTCATTGATGACGAAAACTATTTTCACGTTGTTTATTTTGACAACAATCTCAATCTACTAAAGGTGAGGCCATACAGGAAACCATATCCGCTTTCGCAATACGATAACATAATGCAAGGGATTAAGGTGAAGAGAAGTCGTCATAATACAACCTATTTTACCGTTGAATTAGCGTCAAACAATCCTGCAAAAGCTACAGATTACGATGTGAGGCTTTATGAGTTGGATGATAATATTGACGGAACGGAGCCATACATTCCTTCGTTGCAATACATCACCCGCACTTCCGACGATTTGGATTGGCCAAGTGGCATCGAATTGTTTGATGACAACAGTCTTTGCTTTGTCTACACGTTGAATATTGGCTTTTGGAGCAATCTCGATTCTTGGATGATGATAGAGCATTTAACTCCCGGTTTCGACACAATATCAACGTTGTATTATGACCATGAGGGGGAGCGTATCCATAGTACAGCCACGAGCATTTTGGCTACAAGAGACGGCGGTTTATTGCTTGTCTATCAATCCAAAAACCTCGACAACACCGACCAACGCTGGACGACGATAACCAAATTCCCCGCTGAAGCTTTTCTAGGCATCGACGAAGCCCACGACAACGGTTTGAAGGTGGCCATCGCTTATCCAAATCCTGGGAAGGATGTGTTGAATATCAGGACGGGATTGAAGGATGCGCGGGTGGAGGTGTATGATATGAATGGGAGGATGGTTTATGGGCAAGTGATTACAGAGAATGTTACTTCGATCAATGCTGAAGAGTGGCCTTCGGGGGCTTATATCTGGAAAGTCATTTCAGACAACAAAGAAGCTGAAAGTAGAAAATGGATTAAGGAGTAATTTTTTTTCGTTATTTGTACTATCGTGCTTACGTTCTAACGAAGGGATAAGACTTATAGGACTGATACGACTAATAAAACCAATAGATTAATGAAAACAACGAGATTTTACATTTTGCTTGCGCTCCTGCTGATTTGCGGAGTTAGAGCTTTTGCCCAGGAATGGCAGCATTCTATAGAATACTCGATGAATGACGATGAGTGTTTTGAACTATATGATGCCATTGAAATGATAAATGGCAATATTGCATTGAGCTCTATCTTTTACTATAAAAGCGGTGCTGGGGATTTTTATTCGGCACAACCAGCCGTGACGTTGTTATCAGCTAATGGGCAGGAAATGGCGCGAAAAGATTATTTCCGTCCAGGTTACTGCACGACATCATACGCGCCGTATCTCTTTGAAAACAATGGTCGTCTTTTCGCTCTGATGACCTATAGTCCCGACCATGATTCCACTTATTTCAACTATTTCAAGAATTATGACAATCCACCAGCGGATGCCGTTTTAGGCTTATATAAACTGGATTCGGATCTTGACATTGAAGAAAGCTTTGAACACAGCTATGTGATTGATACCTTTGAATGCCGTTCTGAACAATGGGAAAACAATCCGAATGAGCACAGCGGGAATTTGTTTTTGTTTTCAGCCTTTGAGGATGATGATGAAATTGTTGGTGCCTATTTCAAAATGGTGAGCCACGATTATTTCAACCCACGGGGACACGATACACTATTTCTTTTCCGCATGAATTTCAACGGCGAAATCATTCAGCGGAAAGGTTATGAGTGGCATACCCAAGGCGGAATGTTGCAATGGAGCTATCGCCGCAATCATTTCGTGAAAACCGATTCGCATTACATTTTCTTTGCCGGATCAAATCAGTCGGGACATCAAGGCACAGCATTCTATTATGACAAAGATTTCAATTTGGTAAGGACGAGATACATGGATCACGTTGGACAACCGACCAGCAACTCCATCACAAACATATCCGTAAAACGCAGTCTTCATAACACGACTTATTTGGTAACATCCTCGGTTTCAAACGTCAATTCGTACATACGGGATGTTAGATTATACGAGTTGGACGATGACATCGCAAATCCAGCCAACATCATTCCTTTTGTTCAACATATCGAGAGAAAAACCGACAATTACGACTTGCCAGCCATATTGCAATCAGCCGATTTGGCTGAAAACAACACATTGTTTTTCGCTTACACTCTAAATGTCGGTTTTTATGACAACCAAGATTCTTGGATGATGGTTGAACGGCTTGATGCTAATTTGGATACAATAATGACCTGTTATTATGACATCGAGCCTAACAAACGGATTAACAGCCATGCCCAATGCATCACAGCGGCAAGAGACGGTGGCGTGTTGCTGGTTTCAAGATCAAAGAATCTTAATGACACAAACCAACGCTGGACGACGATAACTAAGTTTCCTTCCGAGGCTTTTGAGGGCATCGAGGAGGCGCACGACAACGGTTTGAAAGTGGCCATCGCCTATCCTAATCCGGGGAAGGATGTGCTGAATATCCGCACAGCTTTGCAAAACGCACATATCGAAATTTATAATTTGTCAGGAGAACTTGTTTATAGCCAAGAAATAACAGATAACATCACCACCATCTATATGTCCCATTTGCCTTCTGGGACTTATATCTGGAAGGTCATCGCCAACGGCAAAGAAGCCGAATCCGGAAAATGGATAAAACAATAATAATATGAAAGCAACGAAAATTTTCACCCTGATTGCGCTCCTGATGTCTGGAGTAATAGCAACACAAGCCCAATCCGACCTCGAGGCTCTGATGGCTGCACGTGGGGAATATTATTTCTCCATCGAGATTCAACAACCCGAAGAGGTCGCTCGGCTGACTCGCCTCTGCTCCATCGACAGGCTGGATGGCCAAAAACTGATTTGCTACGCAAACGCTGAACAATATCAGCAGCTTTTGGCAAAAGGTTATCATCCTACGCTGCTCACTCCTCCATCAATGGAGCAGGATTATGCCATGTGGAATGGCACCCATCGCGAAGCTTACGACTGGGACGCTTATCCAACTTACGAGGCATATCAGGGAATGATGCAGCAGTATGCCAATGATTATCCCGAAAGATGCTCTTATTTGGAACTGGGAACTCTTGCAAGCGGACGCAAGCTGATGTTTTGCCGCATTAACAACGGCGAGCCGGACGGCAAACCGAAGTTTCTTTACACCTCCACCATGCACGGCGACGAGCTGACTGGCATGATGCTGATGCTACGCCTTATCGATGAGTTTTGCACCAGCGACGACCCGCGGATTTTGAATCTGATAGAAAATCTCGACATCTTCATTTCACCTTGCACCAATCCAGATGGAACTTATTATGGTGGAAACAACACCGTGAGTGGCGCCAGACGCCGCAACGCCAACGACGTTGACCTGAACCGCAACTATCCGGATTTCGACAACGGTCCGCATCCAGATGGCTACGAATACCAGCCTGAAACGCTTTGGTTGATGGAACTGGCCGAACAATACCCTTTTACGATGGCTGCCAACTATCATGGCGGTGCCGAAGTGATGAACTATCCTTGGGACACTTACCAGCCGCATCATCCCGACGACGCATGGTGGCAGCTGGTGTGTCACGAATACGCCGACTTGACACACCAACACGACCCGGTATATATGAGCGACTACAACAACGGTATCGTCAACGGTTATGTGTGGTTCCCTATCTATGGTAGCAGGCAGGATTACATGAACTATTACGCCCAGTGCCGTGAGGTGACAATCGAGTGTTCGTTCTCCCACACGCCCGACCCGTCGCAGATGCCGATGTACTGGACTTTTAACCACGAGAGTATGCTGTGTTACATGGAGCAGAGCCTTTTCGGAATTCACGGCACCGTCACCGACTCGATTACAGGCGAACCTTTGGAAGCGACAGTATTCATTGAAGGTCACGACCATCATGGATCAGAGGTCAGCAGCCACTTGCCCGCAGGCGACTACCATCGTCCCATAAAAGGCGGCACCTACGAAGTGACATTTTCATGCGAGGGATATCGCCCCAAAACCTTCACGCTGACAGTAGCCGACCGCGAGACTCTGTTTCATGATGTCCAACTGGTTTCAGAAAACTATGGGTTGAACGAAAACTATGTTTTTGGTGATTATCAATATCCAACCGAATATCGAATCATCGACGTAACAGGTCATATCCTGATGAAAGGCAGAATTGATTCAGAATCGCGCCAAATTGATTTTTCAGAGCTGCCAATGGGCATTTATTTTATCACAATTGGCGGTTCAACAACGAAATTCTTGAAAAATTAACGACCTAAATATAACTCTCATCTTGATTGCTGTGCGGAAAAATGATTCCGCACAGTTTTTCTTTGATTCTCAACAATAATCTATTTATTTCATTAATCATTATCTGCGAGCCTTTCCTATATTGAGTTCTCTGCTCATGCCAGCATATTTACAAAAAAAATGTTAAAAAAACATCAAACACACCAAAAACCAAATCGCCCGTCTATGCGAAAAAGGCCTGCTCAAACATTTAGCACAAGGAAATTTGGGAAACCGTAAAATAAAATATAACAATGAAATAACTACACATTTTTTATTAAATTTTTGGCAATATTTTCATATATTGCCGAAAATTTGTATTTTTGCCGTGTAAAAAACATAAAAATAGAATGGCGACAAACGAGGAAATCATAAACTATTTTAAACCACAAGGCTTGTTTACCACCTCCGATATAGCGAGTTGGTTTCACGACACTGAACCCGATTTAAAAGCATCTACCATAAATTGGCGAGTTTATGAGTTGGTAAAAGAGGGCGTCATAACTCGTGTATCGAAAGGGGTTTTCAAGATAGGCGATGCCAATGCTTATACACCCATTTTGGACCTCAAAACAAAAAAAATTGCTAAAACCATAAGCAAGCAGTTCCCTTATGCAGAGTTCTGCATCTGGGATTCAGCCATGACCAACACCTTTTCTCAGCACCTGGTCTCCAATAGTTTTTATATGGTTGCGGTTGAAAAAGATGCAGCCGAATCAGTATTTCATTCCCTTCAGGAAAGAATGAAAAACGTGTACTATAATCCGACAGACTATGTGATAGACAATTACCTGTATCAAAACGATGCCAAACCTATAGTTGTAAAAAACCTAATTTCAGAATCTCCGACCGAAACAGTTGACGGAATAAAAGTTCCATCACTCGAAATGATTTTAGTGGATATATTCTGTGACAAACGACTTTTTAAAGCCTTTCAGGGCAATGAGATGGTCCATATTTACCAGAACGTCTTCAGCCAATTTACAATCAATATGACAAAAATGTTGAGATATGCGGCAAGACGAGGGAAAAGCGATGAAATAAAACAATTTATAGAGCAAATAAATGTCAATTAATAAAAATATTGCCAAAAATTTGAATCATGATAAATCAAAACGCCATTGATATTGCTTGGCAAGTTGAAATCGCATCAAAGTTTATCCCGACGACAGAACAACCAACCATGGTGAACATGCCTATCAGTAACGACCTGCTTAGTGACAAGTTGACTGCATTTGCTCCAAACACCACCGGTATTCCATACTTCAAGAACGACAACAGCATGAATATGGAAATCAACAAACAACTCTATGACATCGCTTGTTTGTTTGATATATTCGACGACTTGAAAACTGTCGCAAGCACATTTGCAAAAATTGCAGGTAATGAACTTAGCTATAGAGAAGGCAGAAGCAACACAGAAAATGATGTATTGGACGACATTTTCCAAACTTCCCTATGTTTAAGTACTCGTGGCAAAATTGGTAATGGCAACTTCGACGAGCTATTGGCAGGTATTAAAAGAGTGAATGGATTCATCTTCTCCGAGCCATATCATATCGACAAAGCTATTGTTTGTGCCTCAAAAGCCGCATATCTTTCTGCGTTGATCAAAAATGGTGCCTCTCACTTTGAACGATATACCGACCCGTCACAAATCAAAAACTGGCAAATCGAGCAAACATCTTATAACAAATTAAACAAACTCAAGAGCTCAAATCCCGAAGCGTTCTTCTATTGGTATAAGGCGTGTGTTTTGTTACTAAACTGATAATAAATTCACTATCTTTGCCCCGTGAAAACCACTCTTCTCCATATCACCCTCCTCCTCTGTGTGCTGCTCACAGCCGCATGTTCGCGACATCATGCACCTTCACCATTCGAAGACCAACTCTATCAGACCGAGTGCTTCCTGCAAATCATGCCCGACAGCGTCTTTCGGGTGCTCGATAATCTCGATGCTAGCCTTCTTTCCGAAAAAGAGGCGGCCCACCGTAACCTCTTGATGGCGCAAAGCATGTATTTCCTGAGTCGCGACCCGCAAGCGATTGACTCCCTGCTCGATGAGGCCGGATTGTTCTTTGCGAAAAGCGACGACAGGTATCACGAGGCAATGGTGTACTGGCAAAAATCGGGTATTGGAGCCCAGCTTGGCCAAGGGCAGCAATACGTGATGGACTATAGGCAGAAAGCGCTCCAAACCATTGAGCAATGCCAACACGTTGACCATCGGCTGGTGCAGTATTCGTTGATTCCGACCAACGAACAGAACGAGATCGACCGCCTGAAATATGCCATTCACCAACGTCTTGGCATGTCCTATACCGCTGGCGGCTATCATCGCGAAGGTATCAAACATTTGTTGCTTTCCGAACAGTATTACTACAAGCAAAAACGCTACAACCTGCACCTCGGCTCGGCTTATATGCTCGGTCACGCTTACAATTTGGTAGCCGAATACGATAGTAGCCTGATGTATTATAACAAGGGATTGCAGTCTGCCCAAGCGATGGGCAATGTCGCAGAGTGCGCCTACTATTACAATGCGGTTGGCGACGGGCTGCTATTCCGTTATGATACGCAAACAGATGCTACCGATGATGCGCGCCTGCAGATGCTGCGTCAATCGGTGTCATATTGTATGACGGGTCTTGAAATGCTCGAAAATGTCAACGACAGGATGGCGTTTTCATACCGTATGGAGATGCTCGAAAACCTTTCCCAAGCCTATTATAACCTTCAAGACTACGACTCCTGCATTTATTATGGAAGCAAGGTGTTCGGTTTTTATGGTGACAAGACTTCCGAGTTTCAGCTGAAACGCCTTTACAACTCATATAAAGCGCTGGGCGACAATGGGAAAGCCGCTATATTCGCAGATTTAATACTGAACTTGCCCGACGATCACGGCAGCGAACAGAAAGCCATCGCCGAAGTGAAGGATAAATACGAAAAGCAATTGGAAATCAATAAATTGCAATCAGAACAGCAGATAAAGCGCTACCGTTTGTACTTTTACATTGCCCTCTTGGTAATGGCGATCCTGGTGATGCTGTGGATGGTGCTGCGCATGAAGTCCAACAGGGAACAGGCCAAAAAAGATCAAGGCGAGAGTCTGATGCGAAGGGTGCTCGTTATTTACGCTGACCAGCCTAAGGATGCCCGACAACGCATCTTGAACGAATTCAACACCACTTACCCCAACACGCACGACCAGTTACTTGCCGCATATCCCGACCTGACCGAACAGGAGTATGCCATCTGTGTGCTCAGCTACCTGCCGTTCCGCTCCAAGGAAATTGCACAGCTGTTTGATGTGCAGGAAAACACCGTCTATCGCTACCGCACCGTCATCCGAAAAAAGGTGGGAACCGACGATTTGGGAGCTCTCGTAGGGCGTTTTTTAGGGTAGAAAAACCTTGATTTCCTAAATCACAACCGCTTCATTATCAATATTATCATTCTGAAAAATCCTTGATTTTGGGTTGAGGCTTGTTTTTGAATTGATTTTTTATTATAATTTTGCACCTACATTTGGAAAGTCATCGCCAACGGCAAATTAGCCGAATCAGGAATATGGATAAAACAATAATACTATGAAAACAACTAGAATTAACACTCTGCTTGCGCTCCTGGTGATGGCGGGAGGTTTGAACCTGCAAGCCCAAGAACCTCAAAGATTCTTTGAACGCCATTACATTGATGACCTCATTTTCATGAATGAGAACGATTTGCTTGTTCTTGGAGCCGATGAAGCGGCGGATGTCGCCCTTTACAAAGTGGATGAAAACGGAGAACTTATCAATATGGTTGTTCTTCCGAGCATCCGGGACAACAACAGTTTAAGGCATTTGGCACGTTTCCATGACGGTTCGGTCGGGCTATTCGTTACGAAGTACTCGAATGACACTATCCGGCTGCAAAGAATGACAGTCCACGAGGATTTGTCTGTGGACACTATGGATTTCAATTGGGTAGGCTATGATTTCTATAGGTTTATTGCTGGTGGTGAGCAATGGGTTGAGGATGCTTTGGGCAATTATTATTACTCTTATTATGTTGATACCCTATGGGCAAGCGGCCATCATGGATTAAGGATATTGAAGTTTGACGGAAACGGTGAGTTGCTGACGGAAAGGCTTCTCGACGACCCGGAACCTTCTTCAAGCGGCTGCTATATGTTCCCGAAACCCGACATGATGGGATGCCGACTTGTTTTGAAGGGAAATCAGTATTATAATTGCTATACCTTGGATGGCAACCTCAATACCATAGCCGTCAAAGAGAATATCGACCAATTGTCTTATCCGGTGCAATGTGGTTGGCAAGCTTGTTTTCGCATGAATCCATACAACGGCAGGACTTATACTATCAATATGCAGGTAGAGATTATACCTGATCCTAATAACCCCAACGGTTCTCCTCTTGTTGTTCACAACAAGGATGTCTTAATGGGTATGTTTGATGCCGAAAACTTTGAACAATTGGCCTACACTTGGGGTATCACTTCCGAAATACCTTGTACTCCAGGCCAACCAAACTCTATTGATTTTGGCGAAAATGGCGATGTTTATATGGCCAGTGGAATGGACAAACCAGACAACTGGTTCTTTTCAAAAAGTCTTTACATCGTCCATTTGGACGAAGACCTCAACAAACTTCAAGAGATTTATTACAGTGAAGACAATGCTGAACTGATGTATTTTGGAGGATTGTGCGTTGGTTCCAAAGGAGATGTTTTTGTCAAATGCCAAGTCAAAAAGTCGAACATGACAAATACGACAGGTGCCATCTTCAAAGTACCAAAGGAAGTTTTTGACGGCATAGACGAAGCCCATGATGCTGGCTTCGCCGTTGCGATGACCTATCCCAATCCGGGGAAGGATATCCTGAACATCAGGACTGGATTGCAAAATGCCCACGTGGAAATATACGACTTATCAGGCAAACTCATTCACAAACAACAAATCACAGATAACATCACCCCAATTACCACCACCTCTTGGCCTTCTGGGACTTATATCTGGAAAGTGTTGGCAAATGGCAAAGAAGCCGAAAGTGGAAAATGGATTAAAGAATAGCTTATTTGGTTACCCCGAAATAAGAAAATAATGATAAGCATATAAAAACTTGTAACAATGAAAAGATTACAAACTAAACATTACATTATCGTAATCGTTGTTTTCATGGCTATTGTGGCTGTCGCAATAGCACTGACCTTAAGCAAAGATTCAAACGAAAGCGTTTTGCCTACAGGAATAATTGGATGTGTTGTCGGCCTTGTTGTCGGCCTCATTATCGGTGTTAATGTAAAAAAAGAAATAATACAAAATAGCATTATGAAAACAACTAAAATTAACATCCTGCTTGCGCTCCTAGTGATAGTGGGAGGAATGACGATTCAAGCGCAAGAGCAAAGGAATAGTGGCTTGATTATCACCGATACTGTATGGCTTAATGATATTGGTAGATGTGACGATATCATAATAAAAAACTTTACTACCGAAACGATAACAATTAGTGGTGTCGAATATGACCACGATACACCTCTTGACGTGTTGTTGCCTTTCCCTTGCCAATATCCTTATACACTCCCTGTAGGAGATTCTATCTTTTTATCAGTTTGGTTACAAGTGCCTTTCTCTGGAAAAGGAGATTATACACCTTCCGATATCCAAATCATAACTTCTTTGGAAGATAGGACAGTGGTTGCCATGATGGCTTCCTCAACTCTTGTCGATCACGGACTTGTCCATGATAGTCCCACTAATTTTTATATTCCGATTCCTGAAATGAATCATCTGACGGGAATAATGTGCAATCAAAACTATGGTACACTGACGCCAATAACGATTTATTCCATTGCTGAAGACGGTACGGATTATTTTGACATTGTGCCTCAACATGAGTTGCCGTACGATTTGCCTGTTAAAGAGTATTTCCGTGTTGACATGTATCTCCGTCTCGATTTAAAAGACCAAGTGACTGGAGACTTTATTGGCGTTAATATTATCCTTGAATCGAGCGCTGGTCAAATAACTTACAGCATCCTTTTCGTGAGTGATCTTCTGAATGTTAACGAAATTTTCGACGAGGTTAAACTCTATCCAAATCCTACAAAAGATTTTATTAAAATTGAAGGCGTTGAGGTTGCCGAAGTGCAGGTTTACAGTGCGCTTGGGCAGATGGTAAAGAAGGTGCGGGGCAGTAATGAAATCAATTTAAGCGGTTTGGCGGAAGGGGTTTATCTGCTGCGCATTTTGGATTCCGATGAAAGTATTTACACAAATAAGATAACTATACGATGAAAGCAACGAAAATTTACACCCTGATTGCGCTACTGCTCATATTTGGCAATTTAAGCACGCAAGCCCAAGTGACAGAGCCAGTCGAAATCCTTCCGTCGCCAACACTGATTGTCTATCACATAGACCAATGGAGCGATGGTCAAATTATCCTCAACGCCGTTGAAAGCGGTGTCGGGCTCTACGCTGTAATCATCGACGAGGAAGGCAACATCATCGATTACGAATTATGGCACAGCTACACAAACACCTGTTATTTCCTAACCGAAAGCAAGTTTTTCAGGATGAGCGACGGCGGTCTTTGTTTCTATTATGTGAAAGGGCCGGAGCATCCTACCGTTTACAAGGTATCTATTTCCGAAGACTTCGAGCTCACCACTTTCGAGTTTCCTGAGGCATTTCCTTTCCCTGAAGGAACCTCAATTGACGATTGGTGGAACTTCGCATGGCTTCCTAACGACGACGGGAGCACGTTCGTTTCGGGCGTTTACATCGAAGGAAACCATAGCGTCCAGATGATGGTGCGCTATAACGAAGTTGGCGAGATTACTCACCAATGGTCTGAAATCACCAGCCGCGCCACCACCAGTTTGTTGCCGCCCGAAAGAGGCGCTTCGGGTTGTCGCCTTGTGATGGAAGACCCCGATGCCAAAGATGTCAATTCGGAGTGCGTCTTTTTCGACGACAGCCTGAATGTTGTCGACATCAAGCACAGCATCTATAACCAGACGGTTAGTATCTATAGGCCTCATTACGAGTATTTTGGCATTCATCCCGAGACAGACAAGGTATATCTGATTTCTGATGTCAGTTTCCCTCCTTTTAATGGCAATCCCGAAATAAAGGCTGATGTTTATATGAGCCAATTCAATCCAGATTTCACGCAAACGAAATATAAATTGGGACCTTACACACTTGATGAATACGACCAAATGGCATTATGTGAAGCCATTGATTTTCAAGGAGAAAACATATATATGTGCGGCTATATGAATACCGATTGGGGAGGCTACGATCCCGACTCCGACAACTTCTATGTTGCTATGCTTGATGGAAACCTGAACATCGTTGGCGAGATTTATTATCACAACGAGGAGCGTATGGTGGTTCCATACAGTATCCTCGTCCTCGAGTCAGGCGACTGCCTGGTCTCCACTGCCGGAAAAGACCGCAAATCAGGAGAGATGCAACATGCCATCTTCAAACTATCGCATGCCATCTTCGACGGCATCGAGGAAGCCCATGATGCAGGTTTCGCTTTAGCTATTGCTTATCCCAATCCGGGAAGAGATGTTTTAAATATCCGCACAGCTTTACAAAACGCCCATGTGGAAATCTATGATATGAGTGGAAAACAGATTTATAATCAGGAAATCACCAGCAACATCACCATCATCAATACATCCTATTGGTCCCATGGGACTTATATGTGGACGGTTGTAGTTGATGGCAAAGTCGTTGAATCAGGGAAGTGGATTAAGGAATAAAAATATGGATTTTTGCAAGGCTATCTCGCTGATTATCAATAAATGATGTAAACAAAAATATGGATTTAGCCTCCACATTTGGTTTTTTAACGTTTTTTTGTTATATATTTGCATCGCTAACCATTAAAACATATAATGAAAAAACTCTTCATATTGTCAATTGCGATTGGAGTTGTATTTGCTTCATGTTCACATTATGCGCCGTCGCCGTATGAGGACACGCTCTATCAGGTGGAATGCTTTCTGCAGGTTAAGCCTGACAGCGCCATGAAGGTGCTCGACAACTTCGACATTACACAACTTTCAGAAAGAGAAAGAGCCCATCACAACCTCTTGAAGGCGCAGGCAATAGGCTTCCTGAGATTAAATGAGGCGACGGCCGACTCACTGCTCAACGAGGCGGAGAAATATTATTCGAAAAGCGATGACAAGTACCATGAAGCGATGACTTATTGGCAAAGATCAAGTTCAGGTGGTTTGCTTGGCTATGGTGCTCAATATACGATGGATTATCGGCAGAAAGCCCTTCAGACCATCGAGCAATGCAATCATGTCGATCCGCGTCAGGTCCAATATTCGCTGATTCCCACCAACGAGCAGAATGAAATTGACCGACTGAAATACGCCATTCATCAACGGCTTGGAATGTCGTATTCCAGCAGCGGATACCATCGCGAAGGCATCAAACATCTGCTGCTTTCGGAACAATATTACGACAAGCAAAAACGATACAATCTGCACCTTGCCTCATGCTATATGCTCGCTAACGCATATACCGTGCTGAACGAGTTCGACAGCAGCATGCTTTATCTGAAAAAAGGATTGGAATCAGCTGAAATCATTGGCAATGTGGCTGAATGCGGATACTATTACTATTCTGTCGCCGAATTTTCGCTGTACCGCTATGAGACACAGACCGAACTGAGCAATGACGAACAGCTGCAACTGCTGCGAAAGGCTGTTGACGAAAGCCAGAAAGGCTTGGAAATTTTAGGTGATACCGACGAAAGGATGGTTAACAGTTATCGCCTGGATTTGTATGAAAACCTCGCTCGAGCCTATTGTTTCCTGCAAAAATATGACTCCTGCATTTATTATGGCACGAAAGTATTTGATTTTTACGGCGACAAGACCTCGGAATTTCAATTGAAATACCTATATAAAGCCTATAAAGCGTTAGGAGATACCGAAAAAACAGTTTTGTTTGCCGATTTGTTGCTGAATGTGCCCAATGATTACGGTACAGAGCAAAAAGCCATTGCCGAGGTCAAGGATGAATATGACCACAAGATGGAATTGCAACAGATTGAAAATCAGCAGCACATGCAACGTTTGCAGCTCTTCCTGATTATCGCGGCACTGATTATTGTCATACTTTTATTGTGGCTTTTCATGAGCCGGCTCCGCACCGAAAACGAACGCATCAGACACAGTACATTTGGAAATTTGTTGAACAGAGCGAGAAAAATATATTCCGACAATAAAGAAGACTCCAAAAAACGAATCCTTTCGGAGTTTAACGCCAACTATCCTAATGTCATCAACAAAATCAAGCTCGATTATCCTGAATTGAATTCTGATGAGATTAACATTCTGATACTCAGTATGCTGTCGTTCCGCATCAAGGAAATTTCGCAAATTATGGGATTCAAGGAAAGCACCATATTAAAATACCGCACCAACATCAGAAAAAAGACAGAATCCGACGATTTGAACAATCTGATTCGCGCCAAATACATTGATACTAACAATTTGAGATATAACATGAAGAAAGTAAAGCTTTACTCGGTTTTTGCTTTCCTGTTTTTAATGACAGGTTTGCAGGCGCAAAACACCATTGAGGTCTCGGGCACTTACTACGGCAATGTTTTTTGGGAGGCTGACACCGTTAAAATCGTCGGCAACGTGTTAATTGAGAAAGACGAGAATCCTTCGAAACTTATTGTCGTACCGGGCACTTACGTCGAAGCGCAAGGATATTATCGTATCACGCTGCACAACTGCTCTTTATTCGCCGAAGGTACTGAAGACGCGCCCATTGTTTTCACCGCCCATGACTTGACTAGTTTTAACAACCAAAGCTACGAATCGGGATGGCAAGGATTTTTTGTGTTGAGCGAACCAAATATGAACGACTCGCTTGTAATGGAATACTGCACAATAAGTTACGCGAAAGTGACAGATGGAACGCCGGAAGAAGACCGAAACGGCGCGGGGTTGCACATCGATACCAAAAAGTATTGTCGCTTGAGCCATTGCACGTTTTCCAACAACCGCGCCTACAATACGGGTGCGACTCAGATGCCGGGTAATGGCGGCGGTGGCGTTTATATGATGAATCCAGGAGAGTGTGTCGTTGAACATTGTTATTTTACAAATAATTACGCCTGCTGGGGTGGCGGCATGATTCTCAGCGGCAACCGCACATTTACCGTCCATGACTGCGAATTCGTTGCAAACATTAGTTCTTACGGCTCCGCATTCTATATGCATCTTGGCAGCAGTGGGGTTGGACCGAATGTCTATAACAACTACGTCCATGGAAATCATGGCCAGGCGGTTTATTTAAGTTGGGATGTAAAAACAGGGCGTTTCCACGACAATATTATTGTAAATAACGAAGGCGAGCCGCCACTTATGGGAGGCACTTCGCCCAACAAATCGTTGTGGTACAACAACACCATCGTCCTCAACCAAAGCAGTGGCTTTATGGGTATCCAGTGTGGCGGTGTGTGGACGGTCGGCGAACAAATAATATTCAACAACATCATCTACGCCAACGGCAACAGCTTGAGTTTCGGCGAGATGCAATTCGACTACGATCCTGTAAATGGAGCTCCTACAGTTTTCAACAACTGCATGAGCTATTACCACAATTATCCAGGCACCGTTTACGATGAGCCTGAGTTTGTCGATCCTGCTTTCGGCCTCGGACCTGCTTACGACAAGCCAGATGCCGACTGGTCGTTGCGCGACAACTCGCCATGTATCAATGCCGGCTCAATGGAGCAGAGCGGTTATCCGGCGACGGATATTTACGGAAATCCGCGTATCTACGGAGGCAGCATCGATATCGGAGCTGTCGAGAATCAACATGTTGATTTTGTGGAAGACCTTGATGTGAATGGCGTTCTGGTTTATCCCAATCCGGGACACGGCAAATTGACCGTCGTAATGGTTGATTATCAAGATGTTATGGTTTACGATGCCTTAGGACGATTGGTTTATGCTGCGCACGACGTGGATGTGGTAGCCGAAATCGATGCCGAAAGCTGGAATTCGGGCATTTATTTCTTGAAGATTAATGGGAAAAATGGTGAAACAACAACTCAAAAATGGATAAAACAATGAAAATCAAGTTATTATCAATAATATTGACCATAGCTGTCATCCCAGTTTGGGCACAGCAAGCGCCATCGAGCCTCTCATATCGCACCAGTCCGACTGCCATTGAGTTGAGTTGGGAGCAAAGCGGCTTTGATAAGACCACGCTTTTCAATGAGAGCGAGTTGATTACACATCATGGTGTCGGTTATGCCGGTTCCGATGTCAGCATGTACCGTTACCAAACCGTCGGCGTTTCAGCGTATCATCAGGCAAATTTCAAAGTGGCCGAAGATTTCACGCTATTCGATTATGACGAGGAATACGATGCGGCATACGTCTCCGATTTGGTGTTTTACGTGTTCCCCCAGACCTTTTTTGATTATACGGAATCTCCCGTAACCGAAGTCTTTGTTGAGATTTACGACAATTCGCCTATGGATGGAGGGCAACTGATTTATTCCACCAATGCCAATGTGAAAAAGAAAGACATGTTTATCAATGCGTTTCGATTGGCATACAATGATAGTTTCACCAATCGTTACATGCCTCTTTACGAAATCACTGCTGATTTGGGTTTGGTTTTGCCGACGGGCGGTCCGTATTGGTTTACAATTACCTATAATGCTGACCAAAACTGCTTTGTCCCAACGCGAACTGCTTTGAACGAATTCGTTTCAGGGAATGCCTTGCTTTATGAAAACGACAGTTGGAGCTGGATTTCTTCGAATCCCGATAACAACCCCGGATTGGCATTCAAAATTAACGGGACATGGTTTTTCTACGACAACCCACAGGTAATCGGGTTCAATATTTATCGTAACGGCGTGAAAGTGAATGATTTTCTTGTGACGGAAACCCGTTTCATTGACAACGGTCTTGAGGATGAAACTCAATATAACTATATGGTAGAGGCTGTTTTCTCAGACGAGACAACCCTCATGTCGGATAGTTTGGCGGCTTACACGACACCAATGCTCGGAATTGAGGATTTCACTATTAACGTGAATGTCAATGAGATACAATTGGATTGGGAGCAACCAGTCAATGATGACAACGCTTATGTCACCTACAACATTTATCTTGATGAACAGTTTATCCAAAATGTGGATGACACCCATTTCTCACGCGGTTTTTTCGAGCAAGGCTCCTACTCTTTCCGCATTGATGCAGTGTATTTCAATGGTTTGATAATTCCTGGAGAGTCACACATGGTTAATGTCACTGATTGTTTCCCGCCGACAAATATCGAGGCAACGGTTTGCGACAACCTTGATGTTACTCTGACATGGGATGAACCTCTTGAAGAGTACCGAACGGCTACTTTTTCGGGCGAAATGACAGATTTCCTGACCACAGCTGGTTTTTATTGCGAATGGGCTATAGCGCAACGTTATCTGCCCGAAGACCTTGAACCTTACGATGGTCTGGCTATTACGCAAGTGGAGTTTATTGCAGGAGGTCCCGATAATGTTTACTCTATTCAGATTTACACCGACAACGGATTCGGCGGGCCTGACAATTTGATTTACAACCAGCAGATACAGTCGTTCAAGATGGATGCCATCAACAGAATCTATCTTGAAACACCTGTAGTCATTGATGCAGACGAGGTGCTGTGGGTGGTCGTCGATTGTTGCCAGACCAGCCAAGGACGTGTTTTTGGAATGTCGGACGTGATTGTTGACATGAAAGGCAATTTACTGTACATGGATTGGGGAAGCGACGACACCGCAGGCTGGAACACCAATGACAGCAGCGGATGCATCACCATCTATCTTGGAGGCGATTCGAAGGTCTCATCCGACAAGCGCGATGGCCGAACCTATAATATTTTCAGAGATAACACCCCGATTGTTGCCAACCTTGCTGAAAACACCTATTCGGACCATAGCCTTGAAATCGGCACATATATCTATGGCATTCAATCTGTTAACGATAATTGTATTTCTGCAATAAAGGAAATCAGCGTCAACGTCGGGAATGATGGTGTCGACGAAATGGAATCCTCGGGGTTTGTGGCTTATCCCAATCCGGGGAAAGATGTTTTAAACATCCGCACAGCTTTGCAAAACGCTCGAATTGAAGTTTATGATTTGAACGGAAAACTGATTTACAACCAAGAAATTACAGACAACATCACCACTATAATCACTACCTCTTGGCCTTCAGAAGTTTATGTTTGGAAAGTCATCGCCAACGGCAAAGAAGCGGAATGCGGGAAATGGATAAAACAATGATACTATGAAAAAACAACTACTAATAATCATCATTCTCGCTTGCTCGATAATATGCGGAGCACAAACCCCATGGAATGGTACCATAGCGGAATCTTACGATGGTGGCGACGGCACACCCGCAAATCCTTATCAGATTGCCACTGCCGAACAGCTTGCCTTGCTCGCTCAACAAACCAACGAAGGCACAGGTGGCGATGCATTTTACATCCTGACAAGCGACATCTGCCTGAATGCAAATTTGAATGTGAATCCGCTCAACTGGATTCCTATAGGTCGGGTTGTCAATGGAACACCTTCATTCTTCACCGGGCATTTCGATGGCAACAACAAAACGGTGTCGGGATTGTATTACAACAATCCGGATGATGACGAAGTGGTCGGATTGTTCGGCTGTACTTATGACGCTGAAATTTACGATATAAACCTCTCCAATTGCAGCCTGTCGGGCTCAGAATATGTCGGCGCTCTGGTAGGTCGAGCCGGATTCACCAACATCTCAGGTTGTGATATCGACCATGTCACAGTCAATTGTGAAGTCAGGTCGGCAGGTGGATTGGTGGGCTTTTTCGGTTTGCCTTATGGCGTTTATGAAGATGCCACCGAAACCTATCTCATCATCGATTGCCACGCTCATCAAGGGGTAATGGTGTTTGGCAGACTTGCTGGTGGCTTGGTGGGTGAGATATCCGAGTATCTTCTTGGAGGACCATCAGTCCCCAGTGTGGTGTCGGATTGCTCAAGTGAGGCTCTTGTGGAGGGCACTTCGTCGGTTGGCGGTATTGCAGGCTCATTCCGCAATGGTAAAATTGACCATTGTATCTGTTGGAACGAGGTGCATAGTAGTGAATGGGCTGGCGGAATGGTTGGCTGTGGTATTGCGCTTAACGTTTACAACTGCGTTAATTGCACCTATGCAGTTGCCAGTATGTTTTGCGGAGGCATGGTAGGATATCTGTATGGAGGAAATTTGGCGCATTGCGAGAATTATGGACAAATCGAAGGCAATGGTGTCGTTTCCAAAATCGGAGGTATGGTTGGCAAATACCTTCCCGATCCGCTACTCGTAGGTACCGATTGCGAATACACTATTCGCGATTGCCACAACCATGGCAATGTTGCTTACTCCAGTAATTATGCAGGTGGTATTATCGGACATATAGAAGGTTCCGCAACCGAGCGCTTGGTTGTTGTCGATTGCAGCAATAACGGCAGATTGCATCATCACTCTAGTTATGCCGGTGGCATTATCGGTTACAACCATAGCTTTGTCATGAGCTTGCTTAATGTTTACAATACAGGCGATGTCGGAGCCGAATTTGGAGTAGGCGGCATATTGGGTATAGCAAACCATAATACTATAGTTGTTATGAATGCCTACAACACAGGCGAACTGACTCATGAAATTAATAATTATGTTTGTCCAATGGGATCCATTGTCGGCAAAGCCTCCGAAGTCACACAATTCAGCAGTTGCTATTGGTTATCGAGTAACGATTACGGCAGCAACGGACAAGGTCCCCAGCTCGAGTCATCGTGTGCCTTCAATCCCACAGCTTCACCATCTGTTTGGCAGCTCGAAACCCCGATGCACAACACCACCGATTTGCTTGCCGCACTAAACGACGGTGCCGCTCAAATCGAAAATGAATTCCCCTCGCTCGACGAAGTGAGCCGCTGGCGTGAAGACGACGAGTTCAACAATGGCGGATTCCCAATCTTTGGACATCAATACACAACTATTGAAGAACAAGAAACAAAACATTTTTCATCTGCTTATCCTAACCCCGGCAAAAACGTGCTGAACATTCGCACAGCTTTGCAAAACGCCCGAGTGGAAGTTTATAATTCTCTAGGACATCTCGTCCTCAATCTAGAACTTTTAGAAAACGTCACAACTATAAATACGAACTCTTGGCCTTCTGGGACTTATTTCTGGAAAGTCATATCCAACAATAAAGAAGCCGAATCTGGAAAATGGATTAAACAATAAAAACAACCCAAATTTAGCTCTCATATTTTGTCGCTGTGCGGAAGTGGTTCCTCCGCACAGCATTTTATTTCCCCTCTTTCATCCCATCATTCCCACCCCGAGTCCTCCGAGAAAAATTTTCCTCGGGTATTTCTATTTTTCCTATTTTTGCATTGGCATATTAAAAACAAACTGATTGTCAACAATGCAAAAACGCACTCATATAATTTCATTCATCCTTCTTGCACTGTCACTCCTCCTCAGCTGCACCCACTCCGTGCCCCCTCAGGAAGACTTCCTCTATGAAATAGAGCTGCTCTACCAACCGCACCCCGACAGCGCAATGCGAATCCTCGACACGCTCAACGTATCAGTGCTTTCCGAAAAAGAACGTGCGCATTACTGC